>ENA-OOSG01000017-OOSG01000017.1-human-gut-metagenome-genome-assembly--contig:-NODE-17-length-51357-cov-2.954466_pt1 | contig 51357 bp, 63 predicted proteins | sample MGYA00241178_ERZ501214 | MGnify/ENA primary metagenome ERZ501214 (study PRJEB25962, sample SAMEA2042436) | human gut metagenome | biome: human gut; feature: human-associated habitat; material: faeces...
GTCGGTGAGGGGCGGAAGTGTACCCACCAGCGTATACTGAGATAGGACTTCTATGGGCACTCGCAGCAGGTGTAGTTCACGGGACCAGTACATGAAATCCTTATAGAGGGGATGGAGAAGAGGAAGTTCCTCCGCTGTCAGAGGGACATCACCTACCCAATCCAGAGAGAGGACCACCGCCCAAGACTCCTTGCTCACCGTGTCCGGCGGCGCAATATAGGCCACCTGGCAGGCGGTGTAGCGTTCCAGGTATTTGTTATAAACTGTATAAACATCTCCGGCTTTCGCCTTCATAATGATTCCTCCTCTCATTTATAGATGAGTTTCCAGATAGAATCCCCACACGCAGTTAGAAAACTCTCCGGCGGCAAAACGCCGGATTTGCCCGTCGATCTCTACCTGCCAGACTTCAAAGGTGTGATCCTGATGATAGAGTGGATCTTGTACTTTTACACGTCTGCCAGTGGTTTGCCAATCATAATCAAAAATATTTACTCCGAACAGTTTGCACTGGCCGTCCGGACCAACTGTTTCAAATTTCCAAGCCATATGATGCCTCGCAATCCAGTCCAATACCGGCTATTTGCTGATTATTTTTTCAAAAAATGTGACAGCATTTTCGATTTCAGCCTGTGTCGGATGCCCTTTGGAAATACCGCCAATCAGCTTAAATGGGCCATAGGTGTCAAATCCCAAACAGCCATAGGAACCTAAAATTTCACATTCATGGTTCTGGGCAATATCTGAAATAGAACTGGTGTACTTGTCATTGTTTTTTCCGCAGGTATAAAGGAAAAAGACTTTTTTGCCATAAGGAAGCCGTTCCTTTGCAAACCGTTCTAAAGGTTCGTAAAATTTCCCAAAGGCAATACCGGACGCAAAACCGATCATATCGTAAGAATTCAAATCAATACTGTGAGCTTCAGAAATCGGTACAGTTTTAATATGATATTTTTCACTGATTGCATCAACCAGTTTTTTCGTGTTCTGATGATGGGTAGACATATAAATCATTATGGTATTCATCGTTTTCTAAGTTCTCCTTACAATCCTGTGCGCTGCCAGCCATCCAAACGCTCCTGCACCGCGTCGATCATCCAGCTCTCATTCACTCGCTTCATAAGGAAGCGGCGGTCAAAGCCGGTGTTTTTCTCTCTGGTATAGATATAGAGCTTGTTCTTGGTGATCTGTTCCGCATCCAGGAACTGTTCACCCTTGTAAGTGCCCTGGGCACTGTACGAGAGACCCAAAGGTCGGTAACCCGCACGAGGCTTTTCACTCACATATTTTTCCCAGATTGCCAGCAGGCGGAGCACAGCCTCGGTATCTTCAAACCCGGCCTGTTCCATATACTGCTCCCATTCTGTCATTTCTTCAAAGAAAGCTGAGAGAACTTTGCGACAATCCTCTGCTGCCTGTTCGTCTAAAGGAGTAGGATTTTTGGCTTTCTCCCTCTGTACCTGAGAGAAGTGTTCCATCTGCTCCTTCGTAAACTGTTCATGCGATACTGGTTCAATTCGGTTGTTTTCAGCAATGGCAATCAAACCTTCATAGGTGACAGCGGTGCGGTCGATCTGGATATGGGAGAGCTTGGGTATAGAAGCCGCTTGCATGAGACCAGCGTCATTGAGTCCGGTACGGTTTAAAGTCAAAAGGTCTATCTTGCATTCCTGCAAGGTGGAAAGGCCGCTTCCGTTGATTGCGGCATTTCCATCCAGCAACAGAATCCGCAGTTTAGGCATAGCGGAAAAAACAGGGAAACAGGCGTCGGTGAGTGCGCCGTTCTCCACACCGAAGTTGACCATATTTTTATGTGCGGTAAACGGGATGAGCATTTCATCCGTCATAGGATAGCCTTTCACATGAAATCCAACCAGAGTATAACCAGCCAGCCGTTCCATGATATCTATGGTCAGCTCCGGAATGTCAAACTGTTTGTCTCCATCCAAGGTCAGAGCACCGTTTTCCCAATCCGCTGTCCGTGCTCGTTTTGGCCATTCCATAGTTTACCTCCTTACACCTGTTCATTGTAGCTGTCTTCAATGTCGATGAACTGCACATATACGGCACAGACTTCGCCCTTTGCGTCATAGCCAAAGTAGACGGGATAGTAACCGTCACCCCAGCCGGAGGCGAAGATGGGCAGATTGCAGTCCGTGTCCGGCACCGTCCAGTTGAGCCAGTCGCCGCAGTCACCCTGATATTTTGGGTGGGTATTGGCGTTTTCCTCCAAAAGATCGCAGAACAGGTCGTTGTATGGGTCAATGTCCGGATCTTCTTCCAGCCGCTTGGCCCAGTATGTCTTAAAAGCCGCCTGAGTCTGGATGTCTGCAATGCACCCCATTCCGGCATCCACTCCAAACCCAAAGTAGTCGTCCTCGCCCAGTTCTTCATCAAAATTTTCGTTGCCCGTCATACCCAGCTCATAGCGAACCGGCTTCTCCTGACTGACCTCCACCTTAACGCAGGCGTAGCGGTCACCATATTTTTCACTGGGTACTACGCAAATTTTCACAGCATAATTTCCGGCAGGGAGCGTCTGCATGAATGGCAGTGTGTCTTCCAGCTCCACCAGCGGATCACAGGCAATGATCGTTCCGGTAGGAAAATGAACAGCACCAATGTCCAGCACATCCACGCTCATGTTTCCAATCACTTTTTCTGTGAAATATGTGTCCAGGTCTGTTTTGCAGACCAGTTTATCCTTGATTGATTCGTATTTATTTAGCCATTCGGTAGTCGGCATAATAGTTTCCTCCTGTTGATTCAGTTTGAGCACAGGTCAGCTCTCTACAATGCGAACCTGTTTTCCTCCAATTTCAAATTCGAGCTTTACGCCGTAGTCCTCCGCCCACGCAGGGCACTTGCTGAGCAGGGCCAGGATGCGCTCATCCGGCTCCCGGCCAAGGGTTACACGCAAAATCACAGACCAATTTGCATATTCCTTTTGAAATTCCTCACTCCGGGTGTGGTTCAGATAGCCCTCCATCTTGTCCAACAGGGCCGTCTGTGTTTCCGGGGAGCCGTCAATGAAACCGTTGCAGACGAGAACCATCAAAACTTCCTTTGTTTCGGGTTTTTCCGCCAGAATGTCGATCTTATGCAGATCCCCAAACATATCTTCAATCGTCATCGTTATCACCAGTCCCTTTCCCGGATAGCTTCCTCCATATCAATGGGAATGTCAAACCACTTCAAAATGTAGTCTATGGTTACACCGATGCAGTCCCGTGCCACCGTTTCGATTTCACTCTCGTTCTCGTCAAATTCCTCTTGCAGATCGTTGATAGCTAACACTGCCTCATCCAGCTTTTCCTGCACCACCTCAGTGTCGGTTTCACCGCTCTCCAGCAAATCAATGACCTTTTGAATCTCGTCTTTTACCTTGTCTACCAAAAAAGCGGGATAGTAATCATCCTGGTACATCTCGTCCAACAGTTTATAATTCGGGTCAAATGCTTTCATTTTATTTATTCCTTTCATTCTTCTTGTATTGTTTGCAGCCTTTCCAGCCACAGCGGTTCTTCAATCATCTCATCATTTTGGTAAAAATGGTCTTTGTCACGGGCCAGGTGGTCAGCAAGTGGGGGAGCGTTCAACGGAGTACATACAGTGAAACTGGCTCGATCAGCTCCCTTGATTTTCCGGTTGAGATAGTACACCCGCTTGGTATCGCGGGAATACCAGTGGCTAAGTAGTTCCCATGAGGTCAGATCGGCCTTGGAAAGCTGCTTACCGTAGGCATAGATCCGTTTCTCATCTCTGGCAAAATAGGTGTCACCCAATGAGCGGAAAGAGGAGACCTCCGCGCCCTTGATGATCTTCACCTTGCCGTCTCCGTTGTGGAAGTAAACCTGCCGGCTGTCCTTTGCATATCCCTGGGGCGCGCCTGAATCGTTCTGGCCCTTGTCCAACACCTGGAAGGCTGCCAGCTCTGCATCTGGGATTCTCCCGCTGGTGGTGTAGACGGCTGTTTTATCCATTGCGTAGGCATAGTTTAACACCCGAAACGATGCCGGGTCTGCTCCACGCAGGCGAATCCCGCCGAGAAAGCAGACCGTAGAGGATTTGCCCCAGTAACGCCAACAGCAGAAGTCTTTGGGCGCAACCCCTTTCAACAAGCCGTTTTCATATAGGCCGGAGAAATAGACGGCTCCATCCCGAAGGAAAAATTCATTGTCCACTGGCTCTGTGTTGGTGATTGGTTGCAGCAGTTCTTCGTGATGATCTGTTATACTCAGTTCGATTTCGTCGTCGCTATAAACTAAGTAGAGCCCATGAGGGGCCTTTCTATCGAAATGCAGTTCAATGTCATGATATTTGAGGATTAAAGGTTTCCTGTCGCTTCTCATGGTGGAAACGACATCGGGATTCCCGAAGATTTCTATGACCTCATCCTGCGATATTCCGAATTTCAGCGGTGAAATGTCCCGCGGATTCTGCAATATTTGATTGCGCCAAATAGTAAAGTCCTGTTTCATATTTTTAATAGCACTGGAGGATCAGCCAGATCCGGTCAAAGCGGCGGGCGGCCAGGTCCTCTTTGGTAATGTAGAAATAGATGTGCCCGCAGTCTCCGAACATCAGCTCAAAGTCGCCAAGCTCCACGATATCCAGCTGGAACAGCAACATCCAGCGGTCACGGGCTGTTTCTTCTGCCCGCTGGCGTACCTCCTTCGGAATTTTAACCCAACCATCACCCAGATAGTAGCCCTGGGTCACCAAATCACATTCGTCGAACATACTGTTCTGGATCACATCAGGCCAGCCCAGCAGCTGGGAGCGGTCATCCGGATCCTCTGGGTCCTCACCGGTCAGTTCCTCCCAAGCGTCGTTGAAAGCGTCGTCATCCTTCTCATCTGGAAACACCTCGCTGAAGTCCTCCCAGGAAGGATAGGAGTATTTTGAGTCTACTTTGATCTTGACCATAGGAAATTTGAAATCTTCCTCCATATCCGCAGGAAAGTTTGCAGCGGACAGCGCCGAAAGATCCTCAAACCAATAGACGCGGGCGCAGCCCTTGTCCTTTGGGTCATAGCCCCAGCACTGGGTATCCGTTTCATAAAAGAAGGAGAGCAGACCGTGATCGGGGAGAAGATGCTCCTTGTCAAACTGAGCCAGCTCCTCACAGTTGAACTGTGCCAGGAAAGTGAGGGGACGGTTCTTCACCACATGGTCGTAACTTTCACCCTCATAGGTGGGCCAAACGAAGTCTGGCGGTACATCCGGCTTCCCGCCAAAGCGAGTGGCGCCCAGCTTGTATGTTTCTTTTCTGGCGATCTTCAGCCTTATGCTATTCTTGCCCAACGACTCCAGTTTTTCTTTCATGTTCATAATCAGTTCCTCCTTGTTGCTTCGTCATATCTTTCCATCCAGTGCCTCCACAGTTTTCATGGCAGCGGAATCAAAGTTGCACTGCTGCAGATCCCGTTCAATCAGGGCAAACACATCCGGAAAGCACTCAATCTCATCCTGATACTCATATTTCGCATACAGTTTCCCATACTCGGAGATCCAAACTTCTGCCGGGTAGTAGTAGCCGATATGACCGATGGGCTGGCACTTCTGACCAGCTGCCTGCTCAATTTCCGCCAGCTCACAGCCGGACATATCCCGGAAATAGGCTCCTCCAAATGGTTTTTGATCCCGTTGACCAGGTAGGGAAACAAAGCAAATTGAAAGTCCGCTGCCCAGTTCATCTTTTTCTGTTCCAAGTACCACTCGCAGCACAGGCCGAAATACTTGCGGTAAAACCGCTGGGTAGTCTTCATCATTGGGACGCCATGTTCGGTGTAATACTGCTCCGCAATGGAGATGTCCACTTTTCGTCCTTCATACCATCCGGCGTATTCCATCAGCTGCTTGACCTTGCTTCCCAGATCGCCTGAGATGGGAATGCGTTCTTTGATCATGATGGTTACCTCCATTATCATACTTTCAGGCATTTACAACTCTGCTGCAAACTCATAAGAAACCGCAATGATGTTGTAAACATCATCATATGTAAACAGCCGGTAGTGCCGATAGATGTCTTTGTTAAAATCCTCCCGCACCGGCAAAGACTTCAGCCAGGTGCTATCCTCGATCAAATCAAAGGAGCTGCGTTTCAGATGCCCCGTTTTAGCCAGATTTTCATAAGTGCCCAATTCACAGGCAAAATAGGCCAATACTTGCCGGAAGGTGAGCGTGTAGCGAAACCAGTCTTTTTCGTCCCTGTGCTGGGAGATCAGATGGCCATTGATGTCCCCCGTAAAAGTCAGATTGTTCAGACCATCCCGTTCCACTTTATCCAGATAGATACAGTCTCGTCCTTTCAAAACACCTAAACAAGTGTTGACAGCAGTTGCTTTGTCCATAGATAACTCTCTTTCCTCAGCTCTCATGGGTGATACAGAAAATCTCCTTATTCAAATCAAAGTAGATCACCATCAGCTCGTCGGTGATTTCCGGATTAAAGGAAAGGTCCAGAATAAATGCTTGCTGTTCGGTTTCACTATCCACCAGGCTGCCGAACCGCTTGAGCTTCAAAAAGTCCACCATCTCGGCAAAGGACAGCTTGGATGGGTCGGTTCCCGGAAAAAGTTCCGCCGCAATATCCGGGCCTACATCGTCTCGGTGGAACTCCATGAAAAATGTCACAACATCGTGGTAAGGGCTGTTTTCATCCTTCAGCGCCGCTTGGATGGCGGCTTTGGCCTTTTCCGCCAATTTCTCTGCCTCATCCAGCATCTCTCCCACCGCATCCATGGCAGCAGGATTGTCGGTCAGTTCCTCATCTACATCGAAGAGAAAGGGCAGTCCCGATTCCTCGGGAAAATTGAAGATCTCCTCACCGGGTGTATATGTAAAATCAATGCGTTTACAGTTCAGTTTCATAATGTTATCCTCCTTATCCCTCAATATTGGCAGCTTTGAGACCCTTTTTTAAGGAACCGTAGACCGTTACCGCATGGTCGGTGAACATCTCGTCGCAGTCAAACCAGGCGGTGAAGCTGCCGCCGGAGGTGACGGACAGGCTCGTCATGCTGATCCGTCGGGCAAGTTCTTCCTCTGTGATAGGGTCTGTTTCCGGATTGCGGGGATTTTCCTCATCCTGAGAAAGCCAGTTGTTGGCCAGCTCGGTCAGGTCCTTTGCCGCAAGCTCCCGCATGGCTTTGTCCCAGTTTTCGCAATCAGCCAACATTTTCTTGGCGGCACTGCGGGCACGGGTCCAGGAGGGCTTGCTCTCAGAATTAACCTCCAGAGAAAGGCTCACATCCTTTCCGCACCACTTGATTTCTCCCTCGAAGGTATCATAGTCCTTGTTCAGTGTCAGTTCACCCAGCACTTCATCCTGAATCACCACAGGCTTATGATACTCCTCCAGAACAGCCTGAAGCTCAGGACAGTCCTCATTGGTTTTGACCACCTCGGAGATACACCAGGGCCATGCCACCAGATCTTTTGCCCATTCTTCTTTCATCCGTCGAATCTTCAGGCGGCAGATCTGCTCGTTTTGAAAGCGTCCCCAGCCCTTGTTGCCATTGCGTTCCTCGTCGGTGACCGGCCAATCCAAGTGCGTCTCTTTGGTGCTGACCTTGCCGGTGTCACAGAACACGATACCCAGTGTCACAACGGTCATTTCCCAAAATTTGCCTTTCCAGTTATATCCTCCCCCAATGCAGCGATTGATCAGAGCGACCACTTCCTGCTCCTCGGGCTCGTACATCTCATAGAATTCTTCAAACATTGCGTATCCTCCTTTACAGCATTTCCAGAACTGCTGCGATCTTGGGACCAAACTCCGTGGAGACCTCCTGCTCCAGTACACCTCGGTAAGCCAGCACCGCCTGCCAAGAATAGTAATAGAAGCTGTAGAACAAGTCATCGGGGAATACTTCGTCTTCCTCGTACCGCATTTCATCTTCTTCCTCGTCGTATTCTTCCGACCAAAGATATTCTTCCTTCAGCATATCGGAAAAGCAGAGGAGAGGAGCAGCGTGTTCCATCTCATCTCCATCGTGATAGCACTGGAGAATACAGAGGAAAAAGTCTAAAAGCTCGCCTGCAAGGAAATTGGCAATAGGGTTCTCTTTGCTTTTATTCAAAGCCTCTACTAAAATACGGCTCATGAATATCATTCCAAAAGGTGTTGCATGCCATAAAGTGCTTTGATGCTCCATATTCGTGATAAGCTCATAAAGAGCGTTTTTAACTGCTTTTAAATCGTCCATCTTGGAAAGAGTTTCAAAATATACAGGAAAATCTGTTCCTCTGCCATAGGCGGTGGTAAGCCGGTGCCACGGAACATCACGGGCATCTAAACCGGTAATATATACTTTGTTTTCTTCTTTCATCATGCCTTTCTCCTTATCCCTTTATTACACTCTGGTATTCCTTCTCCAGTGCGGTGTACCACCGTTTCAGCATGGTTTCCAGACTGGTTTTACCCTTACGATCTGTAAAAACAAGGAACTTGTCCAGCAACTCAGGGAACAAATGCTTACCGGTATCGGTCAGATCCCGGTTGATATAGACCATACGCAGGATACGACCCTGCCGGTCCAGCGGGTTCTTTTTCAGTAATCCTTTTTCAAAGCAGAAGCGCAGGAATACTACATTCTCATCATAGAATTCCTCCACCACTGCTGCGCCAATGCTGGTGTAGGTGATGTCGTACACCAAACGGCTCCAGTCAAATTTCTCGGCATAGAGCAGTTTAAGTGCCTGCTTCCAGTGTTCCTCCGGGATTACCAGCATCCTGTGCTGGGCGGTACTGGAGTAGCCACGGTAGACGGGTTCCGGCTGCCCCAGAAGTTCACTCACACTGTCGGCGTAGACAAAGCACAGCTCCTCATCGAACAGACCGCCGATAAAGTTGCCGTTGCAGTACAGCATATAGTTCTTTGACTTTGCCGGAGAATAGGAAAGGTTGTATTCCTGCGAATCCAGGCTTTGATGTACCTTGTTCAGAAAGTCTATCGATGTCATAACAATTCTCCTTATTCCTCAAACTCACCCTCGATCATTCCGTTCAAATACCTGCCGGGATTTGCAATGAAGTCGTCCCATTTCGCCAGTGGATGAAACTCTTCATGCTCTATATCCAAATACCATAGTTTCTTATCCTTAGGGTTCCACAGCAGCATGTGATCACTGTAATTGTCTATCCCTACCATGAGAGAGAGGAGCTTTTTCCGCTTCCAGGTTATTTCTTGTACATCCATGAAGGAGTAGAACTCCATCCATTTTACCCATTTCTGCTCCGGGAATTCCAGTCGCAAGGGGCCGGTTTTCAGATACTCCACCAGTTTGCCAGGTAACTTGTATGGCATGAGCTGCCGGGTCTTTTCCTGCTCGTTGTGCCAGTCTTCCGGTTCCAGGGCCTTCAGGTAGTCGGCCAGCTCCTGATTCTTATTCCGAACTGCCACACTGTAGGGACGGTCGCCGTATTTGTCAGCAATGGTGATGTCGGCTCCTTGCTCAATGAGCCAGCGCACCATTGGAAAATTGTCGGAACGGGCGGCCTCGGTGACAGGAGTGGAAGCGTATGGAAACACCATATCAGGCTTGTGGTAATTGATGTCTGCACCTTTTTCAAGTAACAGCTGAGCAAATTCAGCATATCCATCGGACACAGCAGCACGGAATGCCTCGCCGCCAAATTTAGCGACGCTAATCCCTGCTTCTTCCAACACGGAAATATTCTCTGGACATTTGCCCCAGCGAGCTTCCTGAAAAGCTCGACGTTTCTGGTCTAAACTGAGTTTTGAAACCTGACCTGAAAAGAGTTGTACCACTTCCGAACCACAGCAACGGGCGGCGGTGAGCAGAAGGGGCTGTTCCTCTGCCATACCGGGATCAGCTCCATGCTCCATCAGAAAGTGAATCATGGGCACATCATTCCGAAAAACCGCGATCTCCAGCGGTGTGAGTTTGATATACTCGCTGAGCTGAATGGGAGCATTCAGCTCCAACCCACCTTGAAGCATTGCTTCCAGCTTGGGAGTGTCATGATCACAGATGGCGGCAGCCGTTTCCGGAAGGGTCTCCCAGCGGCCAATATATGCAATTTGGTACATAAGGCACCTGCTTTCTCGACTTGTACTCATTCATCCCCGAACCGCTCAGCAGCGTCTTTGTAAACAGTGATGCTCTTAGCCACCTTATTTTTCTGGCTACGAATGCGGAAATAGTCCCACAGAATGCGCTTCAGTTCCGGGTTCTCCACCTTGAGGGGCAGCAGGCTGATGAACATTTCGTCGTAGCTTCCATATAGCACACCGCCCCGGTTGTAGGTCTGCCATGTCACCGTAGGTTTGCGGCCCTCCGGGTCCTTGGCCAAATCAAAGAGCCACCGCTCATCCAGATCCACATAGCGTTCAATCATAAACCTTGTGTCATAGGTTCCATAGCTATAATCCCCCCAGAAAATCAGAGCGATCATTCCATCCGGGCCCAGGCGTTCATAGGTCCAGTCTTCCGGATAACAGCGGTAATGGAGCATTCCCAGCGCATGGAACAAATAGCCTTTTTGCGGTGTATCCAGAAGGGGCGAATAGGTCTCGTACACCTGCTCCTTGGGCTGGGTGATGATCGCCTTCATAAAGACCGGCATCAGCCAGCTGCCGCCGTAGCGTTCATTCAGCTCATCAGCCAATGCTTGCAGTCGCTCATCCGGGTTGCGGATCAGGGAGGCAGTCAGCACCACAGCGGGAATTTTCTCTTTTTCCTTGGGTGTGGCATCCCAAATGCGAAGCCCGTCCGTAATCCACCAGGAGGTGCAATCATCACGAGAATAGACAGGCGCACGTTTAAGCTGGGCGATCCGATGGGTGTTTTCCGCCAAAAAACGGTAGACCTCCAACATTTTTGGAGAGGCTTTCCCCAACATCAAATGGAAACAGAAATTCAGTTGTTCGATATCCAGTGGCTTTGTGTCTCCATCGTCCAGTAGTTGGGAAAGTGTCTTCAGGATGACCGGCGCGATCTGCTCCGATACACAGTCGGAACAGGAATTCGACATGATATTGCTGCCCATCCATTTACCTTTGACAAGTTTAGCCCACAGAGGAGCAGCAGGAGCATATTCCAGTTGTGCCAATGCTTTCTGTGCAGCCGTTTTACACTTTCCCTTTTCTATTTCAACAAGCTGATACAGGAGTTCGCCATTGGCTTCATCCTTGCCAAGCTCTAATATTGCATTTTCTCTCTTTATCCCTTTCGGAGGCAGTTGTTCCAAAGTTATCATCTCTATTTAACCCCTTCCTTTTTTTGATTATCTTGCATATCAATTACTCTTTGGTTTTGTATGCTTTGTAACCGCCAATGCACACAATATCAAATAACAATGGTACTGCTGCGTATCCTGCATTTGCCGTCCCGTTTGATGTTAAGACATAGATTGCACCTGCGAATGTAAGAATCGTTAGAATAATGGAAAGTATTAGTAATAGCTTTTTCATATCGCATTCCTCCTATCCTACAATAGTGGTTTCCTTGACTGTCAGATTGTCATAATCCATGGCGATCAGCTTCTCGGCGGCTTCCGAGGTACACATGAACCAGGTGCTCATTCCCCAAGAGTCCATCCTTGTGACCGTGAAAAAGTCAGTTTCAGTGGTAATCGGTTCTCTTGCGTCAATATAGTGGTCAGAATAGAGGTACACCAGATCCACTTCGCAATCTGGCAGCCATTTAGCTCGGCGCACACGTGGTTTGCCGTTTTTTAGCGTCTTTTCTCTGGGGTTCTCAAACCACGCCAGTTCCTTGAGCTTCAGACCGGTAAAGGTATCCATGAGCCGCTGGGCAATTTCCCGGTGGGTAAATACTCCGCAGTCCCAGGAGCCCATCAGCCATGTCTTTATAAAGTCGCCCACCTTGCTGCCAGGAGCAGGCGGTCCGTAGACGCTCTCATCCGCCCACATGACCTCTATCTTTTCACATTGATCTGGCCGAGGACAGGACTGCTTATTGCCATAGCGGTACATGATATTCACATAGCCATAGTCTTCGCCGGTTCGGTCATGACCGACGGCTTCTACTTTATAGGCAGTTATAGACATTGCAGTTCCACCTCCTGAGCCAGTACAAATCCGCACAGCCCAAGGGAAGAGTCGATGACAAATACCCGGATGTGCTCCCGGTCCATGCGCTCCCGCAGCTCCTCGATGCTGCAACAGGCGGGAAAGCCGTAAGAGATGGTCCCGCCCAGCAGGTCTTTGTACTGTTCAAAAAAACCGTCCACGGTGATCTCATCCATGCCGAAGAGGATGTTGTCCTGGATCACATTTTCAAACCAGTGGGCCAGCAGACCGGTGAAGCGAACGGATACTTTCTCTCCGGTCTCAGTCTGGGTCTCCATGTGCAGGGTATGGGCTTCAAAGTCAGCGCAGTAGCGCAGGACTCTGTTGTCGTGCAGGCCATCAAAAGAGCAAATCAGCGTACTCACAGGGATTCCTCCTCGTCCATGATCTGCTCCTGTACCTCTTTGGGCAGGTCATTCCATAAAATATCATATGTAAACTCCCGAATCTCCGGATAGCACTCCCGTGCAGTCTGTTCCGCAATCTCTTTATCCAAATAGTGCATCTCCTGATGGAAAAACCAGTTGAGCTTTTCCATGAGCCGGTAGAGACGGAGCTGTTGTTCTTGAGTCATGGGGTACCTCCTCGGATTGTCGAAAGATGAAATGGCATACTCATGCCAACTCTGCGTTCAAAATCTGAACCTGCTTTCCTTTCTCGTTCACATAGTAAAGGGCGATATAGTCAATACCATCCCGCTTGACCTGATCCCAGGGCATACGCTCGCCGTTGATCAGTTCCACGGTATCCGCTTCATCCGGTTCGAAGTCCTCTTTTTCGTCCTCGTAGTCTACGCTGTACCCCAGCTCCAACACCAGCTTGGAGGCGGGAATCTCATACCTCTTGAGAGGACGATTCTTCAGTTCGGCTGGATCATGTTCATCGCAGAACATATTGTCGTAGCCATGCCGTCCACCATCAAAGATGACAAACTCCTCGCCGCTCTCTGGGTCGCGAGCTGCCACCAGTCCGGGGGCTTCATCGCTATCTATAATATAGAATTGGGGCTCTCCTTTCACCGTGAGCAAATCTCCGTAATACCAAACCTCCAGCAGTTCATTGCCAGTGGTAGAAGAAAGTGTCACGGTGGGCAGGCGTTTCTGCGCCCACTCTTTCACATGGCCTTCCAACCAGGAAGGATATCGGGGAGAGGATGTGAGTATGACTTCCTTTGGAGATACACCGTGTGTGCGGTTCCACGGCTCCATGTCTAAGCTGACCGTCCAGTCGCCGTCAATATATTTCATTTTGGAATTGGCCTTGATGTAGTCCTCTCCCAATAGAGCAATATCTGCCTTGCTGTACCAAGTCTTCATGGTGATACCGTCGCCTCTTAGGATCTCGCAGCAAATATGATCCTCCGGCCTTGTGTTCCGTAGTTTGAGCATACGCAAAATTTCCGTATCTTCCGAGGTGATCTCTCGGAATGTAAATTTGAATGACATTTTGTTGCCTCCTTATAACACCCAGGCCATGATGCTGGTTACAATCAGCACAATCCCCAGTAGAAAGAAGATCACCCGCCGAGAGCCACGACCATAGCGGTGAGAGTCCGGTTTGCCGGTGGGGTCGCAGAGCCAGTTCCAGTTCATGATCGCCCCGATCAGCAGGACAACACCAATAATCAGGGTTACCCAGTTCCAATGTTCCTGTAAAAAAGCCGTGATTTGCTCGCTGTTCATTTAGGTTCCCTCCTCTCCTTATCCCTGCATATCAGCAGATATAGGGCCTTTTTTCAGCGTAGCTTCTACAATAACTACATGGCCCCAGAACATATCATCGTCTTCATACCAAGCGGTAAAACGTCCGCCCGGAGAAACAGAAAACTCAGTTAAAATAATACGATGTCCAAACTCATCTTCAGTTATGGGGTCTTTTTCAGGATTCCGATCCGTTTGATCGTTATCCGCCAGCCACTCGTTGGCCAGACTGGTAAGCTTTTTGGCGGCAAAACCCCGCAAGGCTTTATCCCATGTTTCCTGATCATCTATCAGTTTCTTCATCACATTTCTGACACGGGTCCAGGAGGATTTGTTTTCAATATCCACATCCAGAGAAATCTGGACTTCTTTTTCCATCCACTGGCAGGTTCCATTGAAAAAGCTCATTTCCCGATCCAGCGTTAGAGTCCCCAGCACCTCATCTTCAATAACAATGGGCTTTATGTGCTCCGCCCAGATATCGTCCAGAGCCGGGCAGGAAACATCCTCCTCCAGCACTTCGGTAACATACCACTGGGGTTCGTTGAGTGCAGTACCTTTCCAGCCTCGAACCTTGATACGATAGACCTTTCCTTTAGCAAATCGTTTGGCATACTCACCGGCTTCTCTTTCTTTATCTGTCAATGGCCAGTTCAGGTAACAGCGGTCAGAGATCACTTGACCAGTCTGTACATCTGCCATAGCCAGGGCACAGGTATGGGCTGACCAGAAGTTATCCAGAAATGTTTTATCAGCACAGGTGCCGCTTTGGATCAGCACCAATTTTTCCTCATCATCTGAGTTATAAAGGTCAATAAAGTCTTTAACTGTTCTCTTTTTCATAATGTTCCCTCTCAGTGAAAGATCTGTTCATACAGCTCCCGCAGCTGTACAGGAGCCTCCTTGATGACTTTGCGTCCACCATTTTCGGAATCTTTGCCCCAAATCGCCCAGAGTACATCACGCCACAGATAGGCCAACGCCCTTTTGTTGTTGCCGGAGTCTTCCGGCAGGTAATATTCCAGTTGCCCTTTGATTTCCAGCAGAGCATTCAGACTTTCCTCGTTGGCAATCAGAGTGCGGAACTCCTTTGCGGGCTTCAGATTCTGCATGGACTGGACACCGTGGACCAGCACCGGCAGGGACTGTGCAGTAAACCCGTACTTCTTGAAAAAGGTGTGAATAAACTTTTCCTGCAAAGAGGAGTGCTCGGCATCGCAGCGATCCAGGTAATCGCACACCAGCCGCCACCACTTCGGCCCTTCCAACCCCAGGGCAAACACGGCAAAGGTACCAGGCATAGCACAGGATTCATTAGAGAGGTTGTTGTACCACTCGTCCTCCTGCATGGCCAGCCCAGCATAATTCTCCATTCGGACATGGAGGCGGGGATACCGCACCGCACAGGCAAAGAGCTGATGGACGCCCTTCTTTGGCAGACCTGGGATGGGCAGGTAGATCTTCTCCGGCCCGCGAAACTCGATGGAGTAACTGCGAGGAAAGTCCGGCTGTTCTAACACCTCAACCAGATAGCTCAGCGCCTCGTCGCAGCACCCCTCGGTGCAGTCCCTCGCGGTGATACGGATGATGGCAAAGGTATCATTGGCCGAGGCAGTCAGGTGCTTTGTTTTCCGCTTTTGGATGTTAGGCGGCAATTTGCCGCTGCCATTGGTTTTCAGTTCCTTTACCATGTCAGGACGGATCTGGGAAACCAGACCGAGGATGTGTTCGGTGGTGAGAGATTCAAAACTCTGCCCGTACACAGTATGGCAGACAGCCACATAGCAGGCAAAGCGTAGCAGACCTTCATCCACATCTTCCACTCGCAATTCCGGGCACACTGTGCAAGGTGGAAAGACTGTAAACCCATCTTCGCGCTCTCCCACAAGGAAGTAGCGTTCCTGCACCTGTTTTTCTATGTACTTTTCCAACTCATAGCGGATTTCTTGCCAGCCCACCAGTCTCCGCATGGCATCGCAGAGAAAAACAGCATCCTCGTTGGGAAATCCCTTCAGCGGCAGACTGGTCAAATAGCGTTCCAGCAGCTGATCCGGAAGGAAGGGCGTTCCATTATGGTTTCGCACCACGGTCGGGTAGGCGGAGTGATTTTCACGGGCGGTGCCGTTTAGCACATCCTGAATACAGATATCCGCTTCCGCCAGCACCTCTGGAGAAGTGTCCGGTTTGTGTATCAGATAATAACGGTCATGTACGCCATCACGTTTCGGCAAACTCATTTCAAATCACCTCTTAGGTCTGTTGATGCTGCATTGAAACAATTTGGCACTCTGGGCAGAACTCGATATAAAGAGTTCCTTCCGTGCCGTCCATCACGGTATCCCATTGAATTTGGGCAAGGTATTTCATCGGCTTTCCGCAGTGCGGGCAAGTGGTATATTCCGCATCCTGTACCCAGTTGGCAAAGCCTCCTACCGTATTCACATCCTCGCAGCCGGCACCGTAGAACAGGGGTACTGGTGCTTTCCCCAGTACAAAGGGATTTTCAGTGAGGGCTTTGTAGTCCTCCGATCGCACATAGCAATCTGTCTTTTCCGCACCGTCAAAGAGTTCTGAGGGGAATACCTTTGCGCCGCCGTCCAGAGTAAAGCTGTTAAATGCGGGACCTTTTAAAAATCCGACACAGTTGGGACAGCAGGTGGCAGTTAATATACCATCCAGCCCCAGAAATTTAAGCCGTTCATCCCGACCATCCAACACAAGCATATCCACCATTTGGCAGCCACAGTGAGGGCAGGTGTCTTCTCGTGCTCGACCGATGCGAACAGGAGTTGCTTCGCCGGGATCACCCTTGACCATGGGATAACAGGTATCAAAATTGAGTTGTGTCCGATGACCTTCTTTGTCAAAGGTCCATCCACCGATCTGTGCATAGTTGGATGGATCCACATATAATCCTTTGCGCCATGGACGAGGATTTCGTTCTAACTCTAACAGTGTTTCCAAAGCTTTATCGTCTCCTTGCATAGCAAGGCAGGACATGAGGATCCCAGCTTCATGGGAATTATCTGTTTCCAATAAAGCAGAAATCAGACCATCCCGAACATCTGCCGGGGCACGGTAATAGATCTCACAGGGCCAGAACACCTCTGCGGCCAGTGCCACTCGCTGAATCTCCGGGGTGATGGCATCCCGGTAACTGAGCAGCTGCCAGAAGTCTGTGAATTCCGGATCCTCCATCTCCGCCAGCCGCTGGATGTTCTGAATCAGGTTTCTCTGCTTCTCTATGATTTGTTCCGGCGTCCAGGCCAGTGCAGCATTTCGCTCCTGCTCGCACTTGCATTTCCAGCATAATCCCTCATAACCCAAGGCTGTCCCACAGCCAGGACAAGTATATTTCAAACTCATAAATTTCCCCTTCTTTCATCTTGTACCAAAAACGCCCTGCGACATCCCGCATGGTAGACAGGCTGACGCAAGGCGTTGAAATTGCATGGAGATAAGGAATCACATATTCTTATGTGATTCCTAAAGTATGCAAATATGTATATAAAAATAATTGGTATATGTAGGCGTGGTTTTGGGGCCATAGTTATTACAAACAAACTCCAAAATTTTACATCAGAGTTTCCTTTCTTTATCAATAACATCTTTGTAGAAATAATTCTGTTTGGCACTTTATTATATCATAAGATGGTGGTTTCTTCAATTGCTTCATCCGATTTATTTATAAAAGTTCGAAATAAGAAATGAAATATAGTATCGAACTCCAATGCTAAAATTCTATTTGCTCCAAAAAAATATTTATACATGTCTATTATATATCGTATTGTGGATTAAAGTCAACACTACACGCTTATTTTTATCATCTGTTGTGGATATAATTTAACAAGAAGAAAAGAGGTGAGATGATGTCAGAAAATGAATTGCTTTTACAACAAATTGGGAAAAGAATCATTGAACGCCGCAAAAAGCTCGGATTAACACAGGAAGCACTTGCGGAAAAGGGCGATATGACAACACAGTTTGTATCTTATGCCGAATCAGGTAAACGAGCAATGCGACCTGAAAATTTATTAAAAATTTCCTCCGCATTAGGAGTAAGTGCTGACTACATTCTAACTGGTGAAATAGTTGATAAGGATTATCTGTTGTTGTCTGATAAAATGCGAAAATTAACACCATCTCAGCTTCGATTGATAGAAAATATTGTTGATGAGTGTAATTCACTTTTTAATCATGAAAAATAACTACTTCAGTGTCTGTTTCTTCTTTCTGCTGTAATCTCTCTTAAAGTGGGTCCTCCAAGGCGGCTCACGATGAACCGCCCCTCAGTCCACAAAAAAGGCAGACTGCTCCCTTGTGAGTAAAAATAGATTTTTTAAAGCAAATAATACCGGTTCGAGGTCGCGCTTCCGTTTTCACGGTAGTGCGGCTCTTTTCGTATAAGACCAGCTTTTTCTAAGTCTTTTATTGCTCGCTTTACTGTACTGCGAGAGAGCGACAAATCTTTTGCAATGGTGTTAAGTCCCGGCCATGCCTTTTTCTCCTTGTCCATCCGGTCGCGCAAATAAATATAAACGAGCTTAGCACGGTGCGGCAGATCCATTTTATATAAAAAATTAAGTCTGCCCATCTGAGGTTTCCTCCGTGTTTTTTGGTAGCTGCGGAAGCGGTGTCCTGCGGTTTTTGGGTACGGTCTGCAAAACTGTACCTCCGTTTTTATCCTTTTCGTCATTCTTTTTTATCGATGCAGGCTGGTGATGCTCTGTCATCTGCTGATTCTGACCACCGGAGGAAGACTCATCGTTTGACGGCGTAGCCGGTTCCAGTAATTCAGGATGGTATTTTTTAATAATGCCGTCTGTGATATCCTTCTTGGATGCATATTTTACCTCTCGGTTTCCCTGATCGGAAACAGTATAAGGATGTTCCTCATCAAAGTGGATTCCCCATTTAAAAAACAGTTTTAGCTTTACCTTCATTGGATAGAAACCTGTTTTCATCACCACGAACTGACCTTTCGGCATACTCTTTAACTCGTCTGGCGTCATCAGCGGCCGTTCAATCATCTGCAGAGATTCTGACGGATCATTTTTGCTTCTCGACACTGATCCGGACATAACAGTACGGCTGCCGAGCGCTTTAGACAAGGTTTCTGCAGAAGTGCTTTGCGGTGCAAATCCACCGAAGATAGTTAGCTGAGTATTGTCTACGATAATCTCTGCACCTTCCTTGCCGTAGTTCTTTTCAAGCTGGCTAAACGACTGAATAATCGGAACGATCTGTAGCCGCCTTGAACGGGAAGCTGAGAACATCATTTCCGCTGATTCAATTTTAGGAAGAGTTCCGTACTCATCACAAAAGAATACACACCGGTTTTTGAGCTTACCGCCGTTCTCATCTGCTACGGCAAGAATTTCCCGGTACAGCTGTTGGATGATCAGAGAGATCATGAAGAAGGTTGCCGGATTTTCCTCCGGCATAATAATAAACAGCGCAGACTTTTCATTGCAGAATTTTTCCGCGTCAATTTCGGTATCAAAGCAGAGAATTTGCTCTAATTCCGAATCCAGAAAAGCATTCAGCCTTGAGAGAGCAGTGGACATAACCGAAGCCATCGACTGCTCCGCAGTATTTAAGGCCGCACCTGCAAACCATTTCGCTTTGTGATCGTTTGGGAGCAGTTCCATGAGCTGCTGAAACTGATTTTTTCCTTTCTTGCCCGAAGGCGCCAGCAGCTCCTGAATGATTTTAAAAACCGATACAATGTGGCGCTGTTCCGGCTTGCAGAACTCTGCAACAAGCAGAATCGTCGCTGTGAGCAAACCTTCTGCTGCGTCATAAAAATAAGCGTTTTGTCCAAACGATGCCGCATCCATTCCCGACAGGATAATGGTCTTTGAGATGATCTTGGCGTACTTTTCACACCGCGCCTTATACACCAGCTTGTCAGGATGCTTTTTGTATAAATCCATATACTTGTTGACGAGGTGCAAAAGATTATTGCCATTGCTCTTAGTAGGATTTCTAAGGTCGATCACTGAAACATGATAGCCATAGTCCTTTGCAATCTGACCGTAGTTCCTCATGATGTCACCTTTGGTGTCAGTAGAAAGCCAGCTCATGCCGGAAGCACAGGCATACTCGATACAGGGATAAAGCCAATAAGCAGTTTTGCCGACACCTGCCGCACCGATCATCAGCGCATGAACATCGCCGGTGTCAATCATGGCAGTGGTGTTCCCGGTACAGCCGACCACGATTCCTTGCGGAAGAGAGACTTCCTCTGTCTTGTCCTTCTTTGAAAACGGCGGACGGAGGTGTACAACAGATACGGTTGGCTCCTGACCGTTCTTTGCTTGTGTTCTCCACTTATCAGGTGTAAAAGAAATGTGTTTATAAGTTTTCCGAATCTCTCGTTTGGTTGCCCAACGCGCTGTGCCGTGCTGACCGTCACCAACCGTTCGGCTTTTGATACTGTTCAGACTGTAGATGTGGGACAGCAGCGTCACCCCGCCGAGTACAGCGAACATGACCGCACCCACAACAATCAGAGTTGTAATATTTGACATGGTTCTTCCGCCTCACTTTCTTCAACAGGATATAATAAATCCTCGTTCCAGTCCTTGTGGATCGGTACGAGGATTTCATGTTGGATACCTTTTATAAATAATTTATCGGATATTCGTTTCGCTGCAGACTGTCCTGCTTCATCATTATCAAGGCAGAGGTATACCTTGCTGATATTCGGATTATCCTTCATCATTTGCCACAGCACCTGATCAGACACACCGCAGCAGGCGGCATAATTGTTTTTCTGCCAGCCTTCCTTATGCATTGAAATGAAAGAGAGCATATCTATGGGTGCTTCGAAAACAAACAGCCTATCATTACCGCCGTTCCAGTGGAAACTGTATTTCGGATTACTGCCGGTGACATTACCTTTGTATGAGCTTTCCGAACCGCTGCCCCGCTTATGGGCATGAACCGATACGCCGTCTTTATCTTTTCCCACAAATACCACATTGTGATAATCTGCTGATTCATAAATCAGCCCTTTGTGTGCAAAGGCATAGAGAACATATCGGTCAATCCCTCTACGGTTTAAAAGATAGGCGAATACTCTGCGCATATTATCGTTCTTCTCCGGCAATTCAAATGGTACTTTCGGGTTTCGCTGAACAGGCGGTGATACCATCAGCGTTCCTACACAGCCGCCAAGAAGGTATTCCATTGCTTCGGGATAATCTTTGTTGTAGAACCGTCTGACAAAATCAATTGCATCCCCGCCGACTTCTTCATATTGATGAAACCACAAATTTCCTCTGACAGTAACCTTTTCAGAACCGTCGCGCCATTCATACTCCGAACCGGATCGCCGGAGTGTTTCGCCCTGACTGCGAAGCATTTCTGCAATGTCTGTCTGCCGTGCCTGTTCTTTTTGCTGTTCTGTAAAATGAATATATTTTGTTGCCACTTTCTATCCTCCTATCCTTGCTTAATACCGAGCGCTTCGTTTTTTTCCTGAATTTTTCGTCGCAGTTTTCGGTCAATTATTGCTCCGCTTTTTCCTTTACGCTCGTCTTCTAAACGATTCCGAATCATTTGGCTCATATGATGCAGCAGTCTGAGCGTGCTCATTGCTGCAAACCAGTTTCGATTATTTTTGATGCTGTGCAGAAGCTGTGCGGCATATTGATTGCCGTGTTCCGCAGAAGCAGTCAGCCACCGCAGAGCCAAATCATAATCTTGTTTCAGATTCTGACCGTAAAGATACAGTTTGCCGAGCTGATATTCGGCATAATGATTTTCCTGTGCGGCGGCGATCTGAAACAGCCTGATAGCTTTCTGAATATCCATATACCCATCTTCGGTCAATCGAATTTTACCCGCAAGATAGGCAGCATAGACATTTTCCTTTCCTGCTGCTCGTTCCAGATACAGAAGTGCCTTGCTGATGTCCCGTCCCACAACTTCTCCGTGGTATAAAAGTTTTCCGAGCAGATATTCTGCAGGAGGGAAACCGCTGTCGGCTGATTCGGTCAGTAAGCGGATGGCTTCGGGAATATCCTGTATCAGCACATTGCCGTCTAAGAGTGCTTTTCCGAGGGTATATGAGGCATATTTGTTATACTGTTCGGAAGAACGGCGGAGCAATCTTTCTGCACGAATCAAATCCTGTTTTGTATCTTCGCCTTTGAATAAGGTTTTGCCAAGCAGATATTCAGCATATGGATTATCCTCATCTGCGGATTCTTCCAGCCAGAGCAGTGCGTAGTCTACATTTTTCGGAACATCTTCACCTTTGAGAAACATTTTTCCGAGTCGGTATTTGGCTACTCCGCAGCCAGGCGCTGCCGATTCCATAAGCAGTTTCACGGCTTGAGACGGATTGTATTCAGCGCTGTCTTTGTCGAGCAGTTCTTTTGCCTTCCTGTAAAGTTTCCACATGACAGAAATTTTTTCTTTTTCAGACAGCTTCAATGTTTCATCTTTTTCTGGCTCATCCATATCCGGTTCCTCAACAGTAAACGCATCTTCATCGGGCAGAACAATCGGATCATGCTCAGCCGCAATATTCATTGCTTCCTGTACCACTGCATTGCGTATGGATTTGAATTCTTTATTTTGGGACAGCGTAACGCGCTCCGGCATAGTTTCCGTATAGGTCCGGAGCACTTCTTCTCTTTGTTCGTACCACAGATTGTACAGGGAAGAGATGCGCTCATCGGAAGCAAGTTCATCTACGATTCGGTTGACCATTGCTTTGACATCTGCTTTTAGATATCCGTACTGTTTTTTGCCGCCTGTTTTTGAAAGGCGGTCGGCAAGCTGCAGAAGCATTTCTTCGAGCTTTGGGTTTTCATAACTGCCGGCATTGATTTTTGAAACAATCTCAGCAATCAATTCCCGGCTCTGTTGACGAAGTGCGTTCCGTTGCTCAGTTTGTTTTTCATACACAAAGTAGAGGTCTTGAGCAAATATGTCTTTTGCAAGGGAAGAACGCAGATTCATCACGCCTTGTTTTGAAAGATACGGCTTGATTCCTTCATCCGCATATACCATGAGGTGCACATGGGGATGGTGGGATTCGTTATGAAAGGCGCCGTACCATTTCAGATGTTCCATCGGTATCTTAAAATTTTCAGCGAGCGCCTGAGTCTGTGTGCGGAGCATATCCCGCCACCGTTCACCGGTGTTATATCCAAGCCGCTGTGCATCTTCACGGCGAAGCGATATGATGACCGTCCACACATTGCCTTCATAAACATTCAGCTCATCCGACACTTCATTCAGCTTAATCTGTACACCGTCATCAGTGAACAATCCGTGCGTTCCAAACCGCTGCGCTCTCGGTCGGGTAGCGATATAGTCTGCGTAGGTTTTTGTCTGCATCACTTCATAGGCATTGTCTTCCAACGCACGGGTGATGAATTCCGAAGCGTTTCCGACAGTCGGCTCTTTCAGATAGTCTTCATATTCCAGCATTTCTTTTGAGTCGGGAAAATCTTCGAGGATTTTTTCAAGGAGTTGCTGTTGTTTTACGGAAGACGGCGCCAGCTGGTATGACTCATCGATTTTTTCTACACCTTCACGGGTAGCGATATATTTCGCATAGCCGCCGACGCTCTGCCGTGCATCCGGTTTGAGATATTTAAACTTGGTGATCAGCTTTGCCATTGATTATCCCTTCTGCCAATCCAGAGCATCGTCAAAATCAAGTGATCCTTTCAGGCGCGTTACTTCTTTGACGCATTCTCCGCGCAAGCGTTTCAGCGAGACATCATCTATTTCATTAGTGCCACAATATTTTGAAGTATGGCAAGCTCTACCGCTATTTTGAAAAGGATTCTGCTTGTGCGGTTATCGCTCTCGGCTACTATACTTTTGAGTGTAGAGGTTACGATACTCGGCAGAAAACTTTTGTTGTCTTCCGATGTCAGATACCCGATATAGAAGTTAACTGCCTTTTCTATAAATTCAGATTTGCTTTCGCAGTTGTCTCCCCGGTAGATTTCTCCCACCTTTTGAAGGGTATCAGGATACATCCACAGAGCAAATTTCTTCTTGTTCTCAAACATAATCCATCTCCTTATTTTTTTTACAACGCCTGTCACAACCCCTCGTTATTTCCTTGCACAGTCGGTGATTACGGTCGTCTACAACCCCAACAGCAGGCATTCGGGCGGTTTTACAACCCCTAAGGTTTGTCGCAGTCGAAAGAGCCGTAAAACCCTGATGCGGTCGGCATTGCCGTCCGCTGTGAACCGGAACGGGGAAGCCTCAGCAACCCCGTTCCTTTCACCTGCTTGCTTTTCGACCCTGCGGTTCTTGCAAAAGCCGTCTGTTTTTCATCGGCAAAATTTGCCCCAAATTGCTCCGTATATGTCCGGACGGGTAACTTGTCCATCCTGCTCTGCAAAGCGGCACAAATCGGCACACAGGGGGCAACTGCGAGCAAAATAAACCTTCGCAATGCTTTACATGCTCATAGTTGCATTTTCGTCTTCGCTATCATCCTCATCGGAAACCTCATTCTCGGTTTTATCCAAGTCGATTTCTTTTCCGGCAAGACTGTTATTAAAAATTTCACGGCGGCAATCTTCACCGCGGTAGTCGGAACGATATGCCTTGTATGCTGCAACTGAGAAGTCATACAGTGTGAATGTCTGCCATTCATTATCGCTGTTATCACATACACTGACGCGGCCTTCATCTAAATCAAACTCAACAAGTGCGGTAATGCGTTTATCTGAATTGATATCCATGCAGGCTTCATTGAATTTTTTGAAACTGATTGGATTCGTTTCGATAAAAGCGTCAGCAAGTGTTTGTGGATTGGCTGACAACTCGTTTCGATCATAAAGCCGGTAACGATAGGCTGCCTGCATTGGTGAACGAAAGTGATCGCTTGTAAAATGATAATCCTCTCCTTCCTCACGAACATGATAAACAGCAAAGCGCCGTTTGGCTTCTATTCTTGCCTGTTCGGCAGCTTCTTCGCATTCAATCTTTGCTTCAATAGAAGCTCTCTGCTCGTCATCTACATATCCCTGATAAAGTACATCGAATGCTTCACTCAATTTATCTTCAATTGTTTCGGCAGTCCGTTTTCCAAGTGCTTCTTCTAACGCTTTGACACGATATTTATTCAGATAAAGCGTAATATCAACATCATTCATTGGTGTTCACCTCCAGTTTTGTATCAGTGCCCACAGCAGAAGGAAGAGAAGGTTTTGTCTTCTTAGGGCGCGGGACAGGAGCCTGCGGTGCGTTGCCGGATTTCATTTCAATAAAATCTCGGACTCCGGCAGGAACGGTTTTTGAATACAAGGAGTCCAGCATCCTTTCCAGTTCGCTTTCAACCATCGCATTCTTTTGACTGAGATACATCTTCAGTGCAGAGAGTTTTTCTTCATCGAACGAAATAGTAATTGCGGATTTTTTCATATTTAATCTCCTTTCTGTGTTGCTGTCATTTTTTATATAGAACAATTCTGCACGAATCCCTCATTGGGTTCTTCTTCAGCTTCGGTCATGTTTTTATAGGCAGATTTGACTTCTGCAAGGTATTGCTGAGCCAAAGCCGGATACTCGCCAAATAGAGGCTGTACATTTTTAAACCCATAATGTTTCTCATGGGTATTGGGATCGTGTCTGCCCAGCACATAATGCAGCGGAACATCTTCCATAGTAAAAAATTCACCGTGTATCCGGCAGGTTTTTTCATCCCGGTTTATACCGAGTATGATACCTCCCCGAAGCGCAAAGTCATCTGCGGATGCATAAGGTTCCGTTGCTACAAACAGCACTCTTTCACCATTATGCAGTTCGTGGCTCAACAGGCAGTCCCGCATTCGTCCGATCATTTCACCTCTGCAGAGGAAGTGTGCCTTTTGAAATTCTTGTTCGGACATTTCCATTGCTTTCAGTGCGTTCTCGTAAGCCGGGCGGATCTGAGATTCGGGCATTCCATATTTAAAATAATGCAGGCTGTAATCTCCGAAGTAGGCGGTCACTTTTTGTTCGTGAGGAATATTCATTAGTTCCTCATAGGTAGCAACAAGGTCGGCGCTGTATCGGTCATTAAAATTATCGGCTGAAATTTTATCTGCTACATCATGTTGAAAACGATTCATTTGCACCCATCTTTCATAGTCTTCTGCTTCACACTGTCCGTTCAGCATTTCGGAAAAGGCTCGAACACGATGCGGATCACAATTACTCAGCTTGCAGATAAAGCAATTGTACCCGTGGCGCAGACTTTCAACGGTTGAATTGAGGACATCCGACCAGTCTTTTTTTCCTTCTGCGGTAAGAGTGTCTTTCCTTAATTCGGACACAACGGGAATATCTGAATCATCTGATTCACATTCAAAATGCACATCGCAAAGGTTACAACCCATAAGAGAGAGCAGACTCATTGCTCCGGCAAGACCGCCTTCCTGACATTGCTGACAGTATTCCATATGATAGGTCATCTCGATGCAGTCCTCAGTCATAATGAGTTCATTGATTTCTTTTCTCTGCTGTAATTCTTCACGGAGTAATTTTCCAAATCCATTTTCATTGCTGATTGCCGCTTGATCAAAGTGATAGGATAATTCTTCATAGGTAACCGCCCATTTTCCGTTCTCAGAATTTTCTGTACCTTCACGGATACAGTAATCTGCAAGTTGCTTAATATCGCTTTGTATCAGTTCGCGAGCATTAGGGATAAAAGCGGAATAACGAGCATAATTTGTTCCTTCCGATCTGATAAGGATTCCGTCTGTCTGACTTTCTCCGAGCACTAACAGGGCATGATCCTGACCTTTTTCATGGAACATAGCGTCCTGATGTTCTGCAATAAAATCATAATCATCTAAAAGGTTTTGATAAAAACGAGAGTATTCGCTTTCGGACAATTCTATAACATCCTGTATCACGCATGGTTCAGCTTCAATTTCTTTATCCTTTCGCCGCCAGCATACATTAATAATCATTGTGATTCCTCCTGTTTTTCTACATAGTTGATATAAGGTATCTTGAGCCAATGCGTCCAAGCGGTATCCTCTAATTTGTTTCGGATAACGCCAGCTTTAGTGTTTGCCGCCTGAACCACTTCGCCGTTTCCGATATAAATTCCAATGTGACCTTCGTGCCATACGGCAAGTCCGGGAATTTCGGGAATCGTATCGATCGTTCCTTTCTCAGTTGCGTTCTCGTACATGGTATCGGCGCCGATGTCAGGCATTCCGTTTGTACCGTATTCCACCTCATGGCTGTCTGGCGGCATTTAACCAGCCGTAGCCTTTAATAAGGCCGACACAGTCAGCTGTTCGTCCTCCCAGCCAATTCTGCCGGATGAATTCTTCATAGCCACCGACCTCATCCGGGTATTGGTTTAGCTTAAAATCAAACATTTCCTGATTAAACACATCGCCGTAAGTTCCCCATACATAACCCCATCCGGACTTTTCAGCTTCAATTGCCCACTGTACTAAATCAAGGTTGTTTTTTGTGGTGGGATCAGTGTAGCCGGAAGTGTCGATATATACTGCGCGGATATTACCCATGACCTTACCAAAATCTTCGGCTGTGAGCTGTGTGCCAAAAGCAGAGTTGACGGATTCAATGAGCTGCTCATCTGTTTGGTCTGCGGTAAAACATCCTACCAGTTTTGAGACGAAGCCGGATTCGGAAGCGTGATCAGAAAGAGCAAGCACATATAGAACCTGTGCTTCTTTGACTCTGCTGCCAAATCCGGCTGCCTGCATTTCACTCTCAATCGACAGCATGGTATCCTCTACAAGCTGCAGCTTTGCCTGTTCCTCCGCAGAGAGGTTTTCTACCACCATCGTCTGCAGACGGTCGGTGTCAATTTCAATATCTCCGTTGAAAATAGAAACTACCGCTACTATCGGCATGATAATAATGATGATAATACCAAGCACAACCCCGCCGATTGTTTTTACCACCTTCGGATTTGTAAGCAAAGCGACAGCTATTTTTTTGAGGGCTGCCGCTACTGTTGCACTCATTATCGTCCTCCTGCTTTACCGAATAGGGCGGATTTAAATTCAGGAGCGATCACCTGCAGGAGATACCTCTCATTTCCGCATCGGTACAGACAGGTTCCGCGTTCAGGATATTTGATCAGTTCATATTCGCTCGGCTCTAACTGCAATGTGTCTATAAATGCCCTTGCGTCAATGGAACCGGGGTTGAACATAAACTGATGAGTGGGGATTGCAAACAGCGGCTTTGTCAGCTCACAGACCTCCGGCATCAGAAAATCGTTGATATTCTGACTGGCAATGAGAATGGCAGAGTCTTTTTTTCGCACACGCTTCATTGCGTTTCGGATATATTCGATAGCGGTACGGTTGGTCAGATAGAGATATAATTCGTCAATCGCAGCAGCTGTATTTCCTTTGCCGAGAAGCTGGTTGCTCATATGAGAAAGAATGTTGAACAGCATAGCATCCTTCAGTCTGCGGTTGGTATCCATTAAGCCTTTGACGCCAAAACAGAGAAATTCATCATCCGTAATGTTGCTGTGCCCATTGAAATACTTAGATTCTGTCCCTACACACATAGAATGAATGCCGAGGCAGACTTCCTGCAGTGTTTCTTCGGTATAGAGATATTTTCTCTGCTTGTCGTAGGTCATAAATTCTTCTTCGCACAGCTTATACAAATCCTCCATGATCGGATAATCGGTCGGTTTCATTTTGCTGTAGTCTGTCGAGTCGGTTATGCCGAACCGGGCGTACAGTTTAGCCAGCAAGATTTCAATCGTGTCAATCTGACTATCGGTAAAATCCTTGTAACTGCGGAAAAAGTCTTTCAGGTATGCGATGTGCTGACTGAGTCTTGTTACCTTTCGGAAAGCAGCGGGCGTGTTCGGATCACTGTCGCTATCGTTTCCGTCACTCCACGCTTTCGGCTCTAACGGGTTTACGATATACTCACCGGACATGAAATCGATATAACAGCCGCCAAGGGATTCTGTCAAATCTTGGTATTCTGCCTCGGCGTCCAGTACGATGACCGATTTACCGGATTCGCGCAGATTGGTCAGAATGAGTTTTAACAGATAACTTTTGCCCTGACCGGAGTTTCCGAGAATCAGGATATTGCTTGTGGTCTTATCCTCACTCCTGCGGTCAAAATCTACGAGGATGTTCGTACCGAACTTGTCCCTGCCGATATAGATACCACGTGGATCAGTCTTGCCGGAAAAGTTAAACGGATATAGATTTGCCACCGAACTGGCAGGCAGAACACGCTCATACTGTGCGCCAAACTGATTTGCGCCCACCGGCAGAACAGAGAGAAATCCTTCTTTCTGTCTGAGCGTCAGTCTGTCAACTGAGATTTTGGAGCGCGTCAGCTCCATCGCAATTTCGCTTTGCAACTCCTTCAGCTCATCCATGCTTTTTGCTTTCAGCTCGATGAACACAGAGCAGTGGAGAAGGGGTTCTCTGTTTTTTCTGAGATTGGCAAGCAATTCAATGACATCCTGCAGGTTTCCCTCTGCTTCAATGGTTTCGTTTACATCGTTTCCTCCCGACATCAGCTTGTTTTTCCTTGTGGCGTTCTGAATGATTTTTCTCTGCTCCATAGATTCCACAAGCCTATGATAAATACGGAGCGTGACACCGTTGCGGTCGGCAAGCTGACTTAGAATTGCCTGTTCCTCGGTAGACGGCGGATACTCTCTGATTGCCCACACACAGCGGTAACTGTCTCCGACGATATAATGATCGGAGAGGAACTTGATGGTGCCGGGCAGGATGCAGTCAAAAAAGTCCTTTGTGCGGATTTCCTCCATCTGCTCCGGTGTCAGCACCTTCGGTTTTCTTTTGAACATAGATTACCTCCTGACTGCCGCTTTGCAGACAGAAGGAAGCATATAAAAACAGCCGTTCTGCTGTCTGCAAAACGACTGATCTGTTTTTTAAAGATTATTCGGACAGTTCTGTTTCTTCTTCATCGTAACAGAATGACTCTCCGTCAATGTCCTGCATCTGATCTCCGTTCATACTGGCCTCAAAGTATATGGCAAGAAACCGTTTGATGTCAGCCTTTTTCATTCGCTGTACCTCGAAGCCCTGTTCGGAAATGATCTTTTCCGTGCGGTTGGCAGTTTGGAAGACCTGTTCCGGCTTCATGCCTTTGCACCGCATGATGAACAGGAATTGTCTCGCGGTTGCCATTTCAGCCTGCACATGATCAAGCATATCTACATCCTTTTTCAGAATTTTCCGCACCTTCGGATTCTGTTCCTCTGAAAGTCTCTGCTGCAGATAACTTTTGTTGTCATCAAAGCATTCGCAGGAGTCTGTACAGGTGATTTCAATGTTTGGAAGCGCAGACAGTACCATCAGCAAGTGGCGGATTTTGATTTCTACGCTCATATGGGACAACACCGATATATTGGTAGGCGCGACGAGATAAAAAAGAAGCTCGTTCTTATTTGTTTCGAGACCGTATTTTGTAAAAGTTTTGATACCCACCAGCTCCTGTGTAGAGCGTCCTTTTTTCTTTTTCTGCTGTTTTTCTTTTGCTGCCAAGCTGCTCACCTCCATTCAAAGTATTGCTGGGTTGATATAAAATACCGAACAGCATATTTGATAAAATCCAAAACGGTGGTATCCTCCATGCGAATTGTTAAAAATCCGTAGCAGAGTGTCACCGCCGCCGGAATGAAAAAGTGAAGCTGTACCAATGCCACTACCGACAATAGCGCAGCAATACAAAGAATTGAAAAATCCCGCAGTCCCCAAAGCCACAGATTTGCCGTCGCTTTAAGGTTTTGCGGATACAGGTATTGCGTCATATAATTCCTCCCATCGTTGGTTTCTCGTTAGAATGTTCGCCGTACAGGCCATCTGTCTCATAAAAGGTCTGACAGAATTCCTTCGGCGTTTGACCGAACACTTCGTTGATTTTTTCTGTAATCATATCTTTTATGAGCTTTGCTTCTGATTCGGTCGGCATATAGTCAAAATACTCACTGCCGTTATCACGGCTGATTTCACATTCAAGGCGGAGTGTATCTGCAAACGGATTATATTTGCCGTACAGATTCAGCCATGTGCCGTCCTCATCGGCAATTTGTGTGCCGAATTTTTTGTCAACATCGAACCATGTCTCGATATACACCGTGATTTCCTGCCCGATATCGCAGTCCACTTCCATTTCAGAATCAATGGCAAGATCCCTGCGTTCCAATTCATTGTTTTCTTTCATGCTGTAACACCTTCCTTTACTTTGCTGCTCTTGCCACGGTACGAGTCAGATTAACAGCGGTTGTAGTTGCATGAACAACGCTCATCATGTTGACTCTGACCGAGCTGTCAAGTCCGAACTGCTGCGCAATTCTCGGCACTTCGTTTGCCGCAAGCATAACACCGAGACCTAAAAGCATATTGCCGGGGAAGGTCAGAAGTCCCAAAAAGAGGAGAGTAGTCTGCATAAAAGCAGTCAGGCAAATAGCCGCCACCTGTTTCATCCATTGATTGAAGCCATCTGTATATCCTCTTGGAACAGAAAACATATACAACGCTCCGACTGCCATTTGAATGAGCAAAATTCCTCCGCGCTTAATATTTGCAAAGAATATCTTGATCACACAATAGGCAAAGGCAATCATGGCGAGAATGTTAAACAAGTTGATCTGAATATTACTCGATACTGCAAAGCTGCCTTGCAGCACACTGGTACTTTGTCCTGCAAGGTTAATTGACTGTGTTCCTGCAAAAATAGCAGATAAATCATGAGAAAAGGTGTTTTGCAGACTGATGCAGAATTTGTACAGTTCAACCGGTACAATTCCGATCAGAGAACAGGCAAAAAAGCCTTTCAGTACATTGATCGCTGTTGTTTTGATTGTAGCTCTGCCGTTTTGATATTCGATTGCCGTATCAAATACAGCGACTACTGTTCCGGCAATAAAAAGCGCCCACCCAAACAGTGTAAACAATGTGATAGTTGCCTTTATCCAATCAAGACCAAAAATATCTGCTCCCATGTTACCCATCATGGTGAAAAAGTCGGCAACAGCGTTATATATTGCTTCGTAAAACCATTGAAGCATTGTGTTCCAGATCACATTGGATATCTGCTGCCCAAGAGTATCAAAAACACCTCCGATTGCATCACCAATGCCAGAAAAAATATCTCCCAACCAATCAAACAATGCTTTTCACCTTCTTTCGCTTAAAAGAAAAAGGACAGAGAATTGCATCTCTGTCCTTGCCTTTCATTTTTATTCTTGTAGTTCTGTATAGTCTTCATCACGGAGTACTTCCGTCATTAGCTGACTTCCTGTGCGAAAACCGGATATGAAACAGTTACACTCACACTCGCTTAACAGCCTGCTGTTACACTTCATTAGTTTTTCAAAGATTTCTTTTTGTTCCTCGTTCAGCAATTCATTTAATTTGGTTTCATTCTGTTCTACGAGGGCACATAGTTCCTTGATCTTTTCCCGTTTTTTTCTGTCTTTGTTTTTCAACATAAAATTTCGCCAGTACATTTCTTCAATCATACTGCTCATTGATCCACCTCCATTCTTAAGCACAATACAATACCCGAATAACACTGATAAGTCCAGCAATTATATAATTTTTTTCCAAAATAATTCGCTGTGACAGATTATCACAGCGATCTTTCTTTATAATGACTTAGCTTTTTTAATGCATTCCGTACATAACGGCATTGATTCGTTCACATCTTCTATCGAACCGCATATTTTACAGATTCTGCTCGATGGTCTGATAGTCAAAACACCGTCTTCTTCACAAACTGTCAGTTTGCTTCCGGCTTTGATTCCTACCTTTGCACGGTATTCTGCCGGCAATACAATTCTGCCCAGCCCATCTACTGCTCTTTCAATTCCAACCATTTTCATTTCTCCTTTTTAATTACTGATTGTTTCACAATTTTGCGGATTAATAGTGATCAGCAATTTTCCTTGCGACTTTGCATAGGTAACCGTTTTTCCGGTTCCACTGGGAGTTCCGTCCCAAACTGCAATTACTGCATCAGAACAATCTACCATATATCGGTTTCTCTTTTCCATGCAGTCTTTGGTGTATTCCTTTTGGAGAGTTGTTATTTTATCGCAGCATGAAAGAATACGATGATATCTCTCTTTTGATTTTTCTGACCACTTGGCCGCCTGTGTATCACAGGGAATAGCGGCTTCCAAATAAAGCTGCGGATATTGTTTTCTTAGTTCCACTATAGTTTCCGCAGCCCACTGATCAACGCCGAGCGCCATTCCGGTGATGAAATACAGCACTTGATTTTCAGAGATTTGTTTTTCAATCTCAATCCTTAACACCTCCTTTAATCGGAGACATCTTTCATCTTCTTCCCGAAACCGAAACGGCAGATTTTGCGGGCGGTGACCTGTAAAACAACATTTTTTGACTCTATTCATTCGAAACTTCTTCCCGACTATGTATTATAGCAATATTCTATATCGCTAATACACAGTATATCACAAAAATTTTGAAAAGTCTGTCGAATTTCAGAGAAAAATAAAAAAGCTGCGTTTTTTTTACGCAGCTTGCCGAAAAAACATTCTATTTGTTGCTTTCTGCCTGTTTGACCATCAGTTCCAGCATATTTAAAATACGCTTTTGTTCATCAGAAGACAGAGAGGAAATCTTTTCCCATAACAAACAGGAACGGGATTCATTTGTATAGTCCAAAACATCACAGAAAATAGTATCTGCAGATGTCTGTAAACCATTTAGTAATAAAATTAGCCGTTCGCACCGTGGGAAAGATGCTCCCCGTTCAATCGTGGATATATAATTGGATGATACACCAAGTTTTTCTGCTAATTCTTCTTGTGTCATACCGATTGCTTCACGCTGTTCTTTCACCCTCAGCCCTATTCGTTTATCTATCATATCACTCCACCTTATCTATATCGTTTATACATAGTATAAAATGGAGAGAACGAATTATACAGAAACGCAAATACAGATACTCTGTATCTAATATAGAGTATAGGGGGTAAAGCCGACAAAATTACAATATTGTCCAGATATACAGCGGCGCGGTCAAAGTAAAAATCAAACAGGCAAACAGGATTGCCGGCGCCGTAAATTCAAATTGACCGTGTTTCCTGTAGTCGAAGTACGCCGTGCCGAGCTTAACAAAGAACAGGATTGCAAGGATCATATCAATGACCGGAAACACAACATTATTAACTACATTCTTAATCTGTGTCTGTGCAGCTGTCCATGTCTGTTCAATTGCTGTTGCCACATCGCCGGCAGCAAATACCGTTACAGAGGACACCACTGTCATCACTACCACAAGTGTGATACAGAGCAGAAGCTGCATTGTTTTCTTTTTCATGGGCATTTTCCTCCAATCATTTTTGTTATTTCTGTATCTCGTATATATCGGGTTCTGATATTCAGATTTTTACAGAAATTCATTTCACTTTTCATCCCTTCGGTAATGCGATCTCCAAAGATCCACATTTCATCGCAAAACCACAGCAGGGAAAGCCCTGCCGCCAGTCCGATTTCTCTTTCTTTTGGATTACCGTCATTGAGACATTCCGCATAGAAATGCGGCACGACCGGAGCCGTGCCGCACATCAGGGCGTATTTTGTATATCTCTTAACCTGTTCGAGATTTTCCTTTACATTCCCACCAAGTGGAGAGCAGATATACACCTTTTTCATCATTCGTCGTCATCATCCTTTTTTCGTTTGGCATATATGATAATTGTGGCGACAAGACCTCCCAGCGCAATTGCTCCAAGACCGATAAAGAAGCCAAGGTTGGTATCATCGCCGGTCTGCGGAATATTCGGTGTCGGAATTCTCTCATTGGTCATTTCAGCTTTGATAATCTCACCGTCTTCTTTGATCTCAAACGGATATTCCGTTTCATCCGGTCGATATCCGTCCAAAGGATCGAATTCCTGATAGGTGTATTTTCCGTACCTCAATGTGAATTTAGCAATACCGTTTTCGTCCGTATAGCCCTCGGCAATGATTTCACCCTGGTCATTTTTGATGCGAAAGCCAACGCCGGGGAGGAGTTTTCCGTCTGAGATGTCCTTCTTGGTGATTTCAATCTCTCCGGTAATCGGCTGATTGACAAAACCAACGCCTGCTTCATTTTCGACAATTACAGTTTCACCGTCATTCCTGATCTCAAAATAGTGATAATTTTCACCCTTGAGGAATCCTTCGGGACTCGATTTTTCATACAGGAAATAACCGTTATACCGAAGCCCTTCCATACGGTATACGCCGTTTTCGATTTCATTCATCTCACCGACCAGTCTGTCAATATCGGGATCAAATTCCTTATTTTGGTCTGCATCTGCATAGACTTCAAAGACAGCACCGGTCAATTTATTGTCGGGATATTCCGCATCTACCTTTGTGGTCTGCACCGCACCTGTGATAAAGCGGTTCTCAATCGTAATTTCTACGATTTCTTCATTTCCGCCGATAGTAACCGAGTACACATTTTCATTCAGTACAAATGCCGGTGCAGGCTTTAACTCACGAATCAGCCAAGTCCCATAGGGGATATCTTCAAAAAGGAACACTCCGATTTCATTGGCTTCGGCAGTCATCAGTGCGGTTTCTTCCGTAAACTCGGTTTCGTCTGCTTTGAACAGGCCGAAGACCGCACCGCCGATAGCAAAGCCGTCTTCGTCAACCTTCCTGCCAAGCACAGAACCTCTGACGATGTTGTTGTTTATTGGATCACCGTTGTTTGCATCGATATACACTGTTTCAATATCTTGTCCTTCGTATTCAAACTGGACGGGATACTTTTTGTCACTGATGAGGTAATGCTCATCGGTGCTGTATTCTTTTACATAGAGCGATGAACCAACAGGAATGTCTGTTGTAAAGACAGCTTTACCGTTTTCATCGCAGGAAACGATTTCAATCAGCCCGTCTTTCGGGATCACGCTGCCGTCTGCTGCTATCAGATCTTCGGCCGCATACAGCGCGAACTGTACCGATAAAATCTCGCCGTTCATACCAATGCCGAATGCTTCGTCCTGTTCCAGTACCTTTGACAGTTCGATCTGAACACGCTGACGCTCGTTATAGAACGCAGCAGAGGAGACAGTTACTTCAACTTCCTGTCCGGCATAGCTAAGTTCGACAAGCTGCGGTTCGGGGTTTAAAGTCATTCCGTAGGGAGCCGCTTTCTCAATAATTTTGTACTTTCCAAGATAGAGCAGTCTGCTTTCGGCTTTCCCTGACGAGTCCGTTTCAATCGTACTGACGAGATCGCCTTTCTTTGCTCTGACCGTTCCATCAAGCGTTACAATATCTTCCGCTGCATAGATTTCATAAACAGCTCCGGTAAGTCCATTCACTGCATATACCGGCTGATAAATCCCGTCTGATTCTGTCACAGAGGAGAAGATTTCGCCGGATTTCGATACTGTGATCGTACCTTTCTGAGCGACATTGTACTTTTCTACAGTTACAACAGTCTGCGTTCCGTCCACCTTAAAAGGCACCGGTTCTTTACTCAGCACATAACCGTATGCGGTACACTGTTCAACCAGTTCATAGTTTCCGTACTGCAAAGCTTGAGGCAGCATGAGTTTTCCGGTAGTATCGGTGTAGAAAGTATCGATATCCATCGGTGTAGGATGGTTGATGTGCTGGATGATCCACTCACCAGTATCGGTATTTCTCACCTTGAAACCAATACCGGCAGCGGGGATGACTTTACCGGTTTCTGCATCTTTCTTGACAATCTCGATGAGCGCTTCAAAGGTGGCATTGTTTATGAGATAGCGATAAACCTCGCCGTCCTCATTCACGAATACATCGAATGCGGGCATCAGCTCTGTGCCTTCTGCGCCTTTGGTCTGTTTTACCACATATACGCCATATGGCAGTTCTTTCGTTTCGGCAAAGCCGTTTTCATCGCACACAAGGAGATCTCTTTCAGATTTCTTTGCATTTTCATAACTGCCTGCGCTTTTCAGATAAACTTCGAATGTCGCACCTTCTTCGGGTGTTTCAATCTGTGTCGATCCGTCATCGTGATGTTTGATGACTGCAATTTTTCCTTTTCTGATTGTTTCCGAAACATCCAGTGCAGTGCTGTTATATTCGATTTCATACAGTTCAGGTTCTGCACCTACATGATAGATTTCAGGGTTCAGCAGATATCCTTCACTTGGTTCTAATTCACGGATTGACCAATCAGATCCGCAGGTGTAATACTTAGTAACAAACTGGCCGGAGCTGTCGGTCGTGTAGGTGTCGATGAGCTGATCGCCCTTATAGACACCGTAAACAGCACCCGCAAGGCTGGCATCGCCCTGTGCCGTGCCGGTTTCACCGTCAGACTTAGTAATTGTTGCGTTCCATTTCTTCAAAATATTGTGGAAGGATTTTTCAGTCACTTTGTTCCATTCTACGGCTGCTGTCTGATCATCGGGAACGACATATTGAATTCCTGTGTCCACCTCAGACAGCACATAGCCGGAGCCAATCAGCACATCCTCAAAATGCGCTGTGCCTGAACTGTCTGTCACCGCATATTCGTCTACCGGAAGTCCCGACAAAGATATGCCGGACAAGCGGAATTTCACTCCTTCGGTCAATCCGTCCTCAGAGGTTTTTGTTACGGTCAGATCGCCTCGCTTCAGAGTATTGCTGAATGTCACGGTTGCGGTTTGTCCGCTGACAACAGTTACACGGCGGGTTTCCTGCGGTTCATATTGGTCGTAGACTTGTTCGGTTACCGTGTAAATTCCGGGGCGGAGATTCTCTACAAGAATTTCACCGTTTTTGCCTGACACAACATCCTTGTCTACGCCGTTTCCTGAAATGTGGAAGCGGATACCCTCAACCTTACCGTCTTCGGAAGTTTTCACAATCTTAGCTGAACCATTGCTCACTTTAACATTGAGGAAACCTTTGACCGGATCGCTTACACTTTGCGTATAAGTGACAAGATCCTGAATTTCTCCGTTGGGGCCGATTTTACTATCCGACCATGTGATGATTCCGCGTCGCTGCGAATTTTTCTTGTCTGCCGTAATCAACACAGTGTCGCTGGGCGCGGTTTTTGTGCTGATTGTCAGCTTGTTTCCGTTGACGGAAAAACTGATCTGCGACTGATTGGAAGAAAAGGTATAATTACCGAGAACATTATTACTGTCGGTCAATACGGCTTTGTATTCTGAACCATTCCACTCCAATTCAATGTTTTGCGCCTTGTTCGGTGCTTTCGCAAAGAAACTTGGCAGTTTTGAGTGTTTCTGTACATTTTCAGCAATGTTGTTGTAGTAGCTGATTATTTTAGCTCTAAGAGGATGATTGGTACTGATTTGATCGAGAATTGCATTTTTCCCGTTTGGACTGACCTTATTAAAATTTTCATCGCGTTCACCAACTACAGTTTCCCAAATTAAAAGTTGCGTGGCGGCAGCGTGAGCAAGTTTGTTGCCGCCTTCATTATTGCTTCTCCACGACATTGAGACTTTTCCGGTATATCCATACTGCATAATTCTTCCAATGAACTGCTTGATTTCATAAGGTTGGATAGTATGATTGTATTGGGAAGGATAGTTTTCCCAAAAATCTTCTCCTTTCTGTGTCAGTTGATCATTAGCATGGAGGGGGACACCCGGTTCGATACAATAGCAAATATTGCTGTTATATGATCCCACCAAATAAAAAGATGTGTATTTTGACTTTCGTGTATTCCACCCATTCATATATTCTTGAACTCCGTGCCCCCACTCAGCATTATAGTTAACATCATCACTGCGGGGAAAGGAGATAAGATATGCACTATCTGTTTTCTCTGCAGCAGACACAGGTATTTTCATGCCGGTTAAGGCTGATAAACACATGATTAAAGCCAAAAAGACTGCAAAACTCTTTTTGCACACTGTTTTTGTCATCATTTACAACTCCTTTTTTTGCAAAATAAAAAGACACATCGTTTTTGCGATGTGTCTTTATTCAATATTTTTTAAGCATAGCCTATATAGATTTCCCACGAGGACTCTGTCAGCTGCTCAGCCCATATCCATACATCTGTAATGTCGCTGTTCCGCTTATATTTATCAAGGGTGCCGCATAAATCTCTCTGCAAATATTTGCTGTTTGCACTTGCGGTAATTGGATTATCCCAGCACCATACAGCTTCGCTGTTCAGCGTCAATCCGATATCCTCTGCGTAGCTTCGTGCGAAATCAATCCAGTCTTGAATATTAAATTCAGGCTCGCTTGGTTCAGGTTCTTTGATTGACTCGTTTGGCTCAGATTCTGACGGCGGTTTAGTTTGAGGATTGGATGTTTCCGGTATTTTAGAATCTGTTTGAGGACTTTGCGGTTTACTGGTCTGTGTATTTGATTTTTCCGACTCGGTTGGTTTGCTTTCCACAGCACTGCTGACATCTGAATCATTCTTTTTCGGTTTGTCAGTTTGTGAGGCAGGCGGTGCTGCAGATTCTTCTTTCTTTTCTGCCGGTATTTCCAATTGACTCTCTGTGCTTGCTGAATCTGCTGTTTGAGACAGCTGATCCTTCTTGGCAGTGATGTCATCGCTATTATCTTTATCTTCTCTGTCCGATGTCACATCTGCCGATACCAGACTGCTGTCACTAATTTGACTAACCTGTGTCGGAGTGTCAGAACATCCTGCAGCCGTCGCCAAAATGAGGCCGCACAATATAAAACCTATTAGTTTTTTCTTCATAAGCAATCACCATCCTCTAAACACAAGGATACTGATTTCATTTCAAAAGTCCAGCTTTTTTTGAAGATTTTAGAAAGAAGTCACATAGTTTGTGTCATACTGTCTTCTTCAGATTCGGACTCATCCTGTTGTTCTTCGAGTGCCTGTTCATAAGCCTCCAGCACCTTATTATTCAGCTCAGTTCTTGCTTCAGCAGTTATAGCATGAAACACATCATTGTATTTTGTGTTTCCGTTTTTGTCCGTATAACTGTTTGAAGGCATGGAAACGAAAACTCCCTTTTGGGGAGAGTCCACGATTTTAATTCCGTGAATCGCAAAGGCACCGCCGATATTCACACTGGCAAAAGCACGGATATTGCTGCCCTCATAATTGTTAATGCGGTCAATTCGGGCATGGATAGACGGTGTTTTTGGACTCTGAGCCATTTTCGGTGCAGGTGTTTTTTTGGTTGCCATAATTTTTATCCTCCTTTTTTAATACCAGCTCTGAAAAAAGATGCCGGTATGCTGTTCGATTTCTTCAGGCAGTATTTCTTCGGGATCTGCAAACTTTTGTGCGTATTTTTGCATTTGTTCATCAGTAAGAGAGCAAATGCTGTCCTCAGTTATTCCGGCAATAAATATCGGTCCGACAAGCACATCACCCTCTATTCGCCGGTTTCCTTCCATGCCGTTCAGTTTGCTCTCCTCGTTGATAACGATAACCGTACCGTCTCCGTTTTCAAGATATTGAATGAGTCCCTCTACTGCTCGCTGCTGCCCATCCAGTGTATTCGGAATTTCTGATTCATAAGGTGTGCGGTGCGGCTCAATAACAAGAATTCGGATCAGATTATCCGGCACATGAGCAGCAGATTCGTCAAAGTCAACCTTACGAAATCCGACACTGTCGCAGAAAAAAGAACCTTCATCTGTTGTAACGATATCGCTGACAGAGAGGGAATGCCCGCGGTGCAGACGATGGCCTTCTGTATTGAAAAGGCAGTAAATGTCCTCTAATGTTTCACAATCCGTATCGCCCATAAACACACGGTCATAAATACCGGCATCAATTTGATCAAAGCCTTGATGGTTTTTTCTGTTTTCAAGGTTGTCAAATTTGACATGGTTTTTGTCTCTGTTCATATCAATCTGATAGATTTTAAATCTCATTTATATTCCTCCCATCGTTATTTCATCGTTTTCGCCGGAAGACTGTATTTCGGCAAGACTATCCTTTGCCCAATCGGGGAGATGCTCATCTTTCAGAATCCCGATGAAATCACTTCGTTGGAAATGCGTTTCTTCACCGTCAACCAAAAACTTTCCGAAAACTTTGCGTCCTCTCGCATTCGGATGGCAGCCGAATCCACTTTCAGCTAAGAAGAGCTGATACTCAGGTTTCTTATACTGATCTCTGAGTGAAGTTCCTTTCAGCACAAGAACTTTGCCTTCATATTCAAGCTGACCGTCCTTTTCAGATTCGCACTGTTCTGCGTTAAATAGTCCGAGACTCTCCCACAATTTACGGCTTTCGTTTATAAAGATGTCTGTCAGACCAGGATGTGATTCAACACAGAAATGCCAGCGTACTTCATCATGCGGGATATATATCTGTCTTGCCCATGCCTTATTTTCCTGTGAGAACCTGCCGTCCTCATTTTTTTGCTGCACGGTATTGGCAAGCACCCAATTCACTCGGTCAAATCCGTATTGCTCAATAACCGGTTTTGCACAGGCTTCAAGACATGATTTCCCGTAGTTATATGCATCGGTAATCGCTCTTTCTATCGTTCTTGCACAATCGCAGTTTTCTTTATAGCTTTCACGCCACAGTTCCTTTTCATTGTTTCTGATCGCATCTTCCAACGACCAAAGGTACAACGGTTTATCATTCTGCATTTATTTCGCCTCCTTGCTTTTCAGCCCATTTTACTGATAAATGGATCAGTGCGGCGCGCTGTTCGGCTTCGGAAAGACCGTTGAGAAAATCAAGGAGTGTGACCTCATCGGTTATGGTTTCGTTTTCTGTTCCTTTACAGTTGCCGCAGATTTTCTCTCGTTTTACCACAACCGTTCTGCCGTCAGCAGCTTCAGTAAACGACAGTACATCATTGTACGCAAAGCCAACCCGCTTCCTAATTTCAAACGGAATCGTAATCCGCCCTCTTTTGCCGAGAACACGATACATTTTATTCATTTTCATCCACCTCCGCATCTTCGCAATTATTAACACAGGGACAATTTTTACAGTCTCCGTCGCAGTCTACATCGGCTATGGGGCAGTTCTCGCAGTCATTGTCGCAAATAAAATCCTCTTTAGTTACTCTGCTGATAATGAGTTTTCCGTTTTCCGTATAACTCTGCAGAATACAGCCTTCATAGATTCCTGCCGCCACACAATCTTCAAGCGGCACAGGGAGAAGAACAAATTCATTTACCTTTTTATCTTGCATGATATGATACACTCCTTTAAGATTTTTTCAATTTCGCCGGGTTTTTGCTCTCCTTCGATATCGAAGAGCGTCATCTGTACCGGTTTCTCTTTTTCCCGTTCGTAGAGGTCATAATTTCCGATCAGCAATTCAGGAAATTCTTTTCCGGCTTCATATTTCTGTACCATAGAATGAATCCGTGTAAATCCGAACTGATTGTAGTCCCGGTACAGTTCCCGTATTTCTGGGCAGTCGTTGTATGACACAAGCCATTGACCTTTGCATTCGGACAGCACCCGAAACAGCCGCACATGATCTTCCCATGTGAAACCGCATTCGTACACATACTCACTGGTATAGTAGGGCGGATCACAATAGAAAAAAGAGTCCGGGCGGTCATAATGTTTGATCAGAACCTCGAAGTCCTGATTTTCTATGACGGCGTTGGCAAGGCGTTTGCCGAGCTGTTCAATAAGGGTAAACAATGCTGCCACATTGAAAGGCTGACAGGCAAAGGATTTTCCGCCGCTTGAATAGCTGTAACGCACGAGTTTCAGAAACATGACAGCCCGTTTCAGGTCATAATCTTCTTTGGATTGACGATACAGTTCGCACAGCTCTTTTGCCTGTAATTCAGGAAGCATGATGTTTGTCAGTTCAAGCTGCTGTTCAAGATATTTTTCGTCAAATTCTTCCTTCTGAAAAAAACGCTTTATGACTGCGAAGTCGTCTCTGGAATTGAGATTGAGAAACCCTAATTCACGGATAAATTCCATCGGTCTGTCTCTCATGCAGCGGAACAAATTCACAAGATTTGCGTTATAATCGTTATACACTTCAAACTTATCGGGAACGGATTTCCCCAAAAGCACAGCGCCTGAACCGCCGAACGGTTCAATATACCGGGTATAGCTTTTCGGAAACAAAGCGTAAAGAATGTGCAGGATGGAGGTTTTATTGCCCATCCAGCTGACAGGGGTTTTGATGGTCATCACCTTCTTTCGTGAAGGATACCAATCGCCCTGTAAATAAAAAAACCGATATCAATCGTTTTTCTGAGCGATTGATATCGGTTCGTTGTTTTTAGATTATGCCGTTATTTTAATTCAGTTGGTTCATATTACATCACCATCCCTTCATTTTCATTTATTTCAGCATCTTCAGCGGAGGTTATATTCACATACTCTCCGATAATGTTAAGCGCCTCATAATAACTGCCTGCAGTCTGTGTAATTCGGTCACACATTTCTGTTGCCTGATCTGCCATTCCGTTTCGGCGCAAAGTTTTTGATGCAATGCCCATCAAATTAAATATATTTCCGTCCTGACCGATCAGCGGACAGTCGGGTTTCTGCTGCTCCGCGAGATAACCTCCGAGTCGGTTTGGAACATAATCTGACAGCCATGTCCCGCCGAAGGTACTGTGAGATCTGAGTCTCCATATGGCGAGTTTTCCTGTGTCAAGTTTTACATTTTCTTCGAAGGGAAAGAGTAGGCAAGTTATACCGTTGTGTTCAAATACGAAGCAGTTTTCAAACTTGCTTCCATTCAACAGAATGTTTTCTTCTGTCAGTATCTCATTAATGCCGTCCTGCCATTCCTGTAAATCGCCGCCGCAGCCTTGTAAAATAAGACCTTCGCTGTTGTTCATACGGCGAAGGTCATCTGTTGTAATTCTATTGATACTCATATCTGCATTCCTCCAAATTGCAGTTCATCTTCTTCCTGCCCGTCCTCATGTTTGAACTCTGTTTCCATGAATTCTCCCAATGTCATAGACTTACCGAGGAAGTTAGGGGAGGTATCCTCTGTCAATGAGAGACAGCCTTCTTTGCCTAAGTTAATCGGCTCTCTGGTGATAACTGTCCCTCCGTGATTTACTCCGACTTTGCGTTCTATTGAACAGAACTGCCCATATCCGTCCTCCCGAAGATGATAACAGTACATTCCCTGCGGGATGTCTTTCTCATTCAATCGCTCGTTTGCAAACAGCGCAGGCTTACCAAACAATTCAATGACCTCATATTCTTCAAGCTCTCTATTGATATATTTGGTTCCAGTGCTATTAAGGCACAGATCCAGATCTTCAGGATCATAGGTCCAAATGCGGCAGGCAAATTCTACTGCTTCTTTTTGACTTTCGGGCTGAAATTCTTCCACGCGCTGACCGTCGCGGTAACTGTATCTGCCGCAGTTGTGACCAATGTCCTCATCAGCCCACTCATGCTCAAAGCATAGTTCGGGATATCTTTGAGCCAGCTTTTCAATAATCGGATGCGGTGCTGTCCATGCTGTTTGGAATGTCAGGCTGTCATTTTTGCTGTAATCTGTATTTTTATCATAACCGTATGCATTCCATTTCGTGTTCCAATTGATAACTGACCATTCGTACCATGTTGGCGCACCATATTTCTGAATATTATACCATGCGGTTTTGCCAAGCTCCCATTCATCACGGGGAATATCATTTCGTTCACGCAAAAATGCTTCTTCGCTTTTGACAGGAATATTTCTTATTTTCTCCATGTTAATGGTGCCGGAGAGAGTATATGCTTCGATAAAATCTTTGTAATATTTCAAACCTTTATCTGTAGAGCTTCCTGCCGTAATATTCAGACTTTCAGGCATCGGAATAATCTTATTAAAATCAATTGTTCCCAAACCAAATTCGTCACTTTTAATAGCTTCCAACATTTCCTTGATTTTGTATTCATCACCTTGCAGCGATATATTGTTCATTACATGGTTAGGCATTGTTTTTCCTCCTCATTCTGCAGCTTCGCTTCTTTCAAAGCTGTACTGACAAGTTCTGCAAACCCATCTTTGTCCAGACAGATATTCCGGAATTGGCTGCCCAAGCTTTCCAAAACCGATAAATCTTCGCTGTAACAGAAAAATCCGCCTGTCTCACAGTCGAAGCTGATCTTGTTGAGATTATCGTCCTTTTCAAAGGCTTTTTTGAACACAGTTTCCCATTCATATCCGCTGCCGTGGGTGTACAAACCGTTCACTTTAACAGGATCGCCGTTCTGTTCTGCATATTGATTGAAAGCCTCCTGACCAAAATCCCGGTATGGTTCGGTTAGAAAATCCAGCGGAAGACACAGGCTGTATTCTCCGTTTTCATGGTCAACAATATGCATCGGCTCGTTGGCCCGATTGAATTGATGGATTCTTTGTGTAATATTCATATTTAACCACTCCCTTACATACTCATGGTTATTGATTCGTTTTCAGTTTGTTCTGCTTCATATGGCTCTGCGCTGTAAACAGATTTCCCGCAGTAAGAAATGTCTGTAATTTCTTCGGGATAATAATTTTCATGCCGCCCAAACAGCATTTCAAATTCCGACCTGTCTTTTGCGGCAATATTCCAAGTGGAATAATGAGAAACGGGATCACGGCGGAGTTCAGGTGCTTCTGTTTTGAAAGTGAATTCTTTTTCATCTTTACAGACGGTTACATTCACTGTTTTCGCTGCTGTACCGTTCATTGCCGTCATAATCTCCCGAATTCGATGCAGCGGACTGTCACTAAGACTTTCAGTCTCTTGCAGTTTAGCTTTTATGAGGTCATTCTTTTCAAACTCCAGCAGAATATCCTCCTGATGGGTATCAAAATACTGCTTTGCCTTGCTGCGTATAAACTCAGAAGGGTTTCGAATATATTCGAGCAGCTGCTGATCTTCCCATTCGTCAAAGGTATACTCGCACTCATACCGAAGCTGACTGCTGTCTATGCCTTTCAAAAACAGGGTTCTTGCTTTTCCCTCCGAAACGAATTCTTCAAAGTGCGCCAAGCTGCGATGTCCGCTTTCCGACAGTTCAGAGATGCTCAGTGTGGAACGATCGCTGCCAACCATCTCTTCAACGGTTTTTTGCACATTTTCTATAATGGAATCAGCCATTTGTTCGACTGTAACCGGATATTCAATATCGGGGAACAGTGCAGAAAAGTGACCGCAAGCGTCATAGATCAAACCGTTTTCTTTGTAATAGATTCCCGTATAAATAAAGTCATCATTTCGTATCAGTGTATCTGTGCGGTAATTCCTTTGATAGTACAGGTAGAGAAAATCATCATTCTGCGGAGCTTTGAGATAGGTGTAACAGCTCCCGAACTGTTTTAAGCTAAGCGGCTGGCTATTGGGCTCATTCAGCCACTTCATAAATTTTTCTTTGGTAATCATCTTTTTTCTCCTAATGTTTGATATTTATCATTGATTTCTTTTAATCTTGTTCCTATAGCTGAAATGACGGGAACGCTCACTGCGTTACCCGCCATTTTATATAACCGTCCATCAGAAAGACCGGTTGTCGCTGCTTTATAAAATTGTTCATCGGTAAAGCCCTGCAGCCGCCAGCATTCAATCGGCATGAGCTTTCGTATTCTTCCGTGATGGAGAACACCATGTCGGTCTTGTGCTGTTATTGTGAACATCGGCTCATTTGGTTCTTTGATTCTTCTGCCTTGCTGGCGCACTTTTTCTCTGTCAGGAGTAATGATTGCTCTCGGCATATTTTCTACAAGAATGCCCGAATTTCTTCCTTTACGGTTTCCAACACCTGAATCATATCGGGCAATCAGACATCTTGCTTTATCGGTGATAACCGGATCAGGATTCAGATCAATAAAATATAACCCTGTTTTACCGCCCCAGCCGCCAGAACCCGCACATTGCGTACAGGCTACTCCGGACGGATCATAGACTCGCTGTCCCTGCGGTCCGGGGATAAGCTGTTTAAGATCTTCCGCATTGCCGCCGGGGAGAGGAAATATTTCTCCGGTACCTCGTCCTCCAAGACTTGCGACAATATACAGTCGCCGTCTTTGTTGGGGAACTCCGAAATTTGCGCTGTTATGCACACACCATTCAACACCATACCCCAGTTCAATAAGCGTGGAGATGATGGCTTTAAATGTCCTGCCTGCGTCATGCGACAGCAGACCGGGGACATTTTCCAAAAGAAGAAATGGAGGCCGTTTAGCTTCAGCAATTCGGGCAATTTCAAAGAAGAGAGTGCCTCTTGTATCGTCTGCAAATCCGAGCCGCTTTCCAGCAACTGAGAAACTTTGGCATGGAAAACCCGCACAGATGAGGTCGAAGTCGGGCAGTTCGTTAGGATCAATGGTTCTTGCATCTTCAAAATACAATTCTCCTTTCGGTTCATAAATAGCGTTATATGCTTGATTTGCATACTTGTCGATTTCACAGTGACCAATACATTGAAAACCACCGACAGCAGCAAGTCCGCTGCGGAATCCGCCGATTCCTGCAAACATATCAAAAAATCGGATTGCCATAGGGCATCCGACCGTTCCTTATATTTTTATTCACCTCACATTTTCATGACAGGAGCAATGTCCTCATTATTCAAATTTTCGTTCTGTTCTTCTGCCAATTCTTCCGGTGTCAGTTTGCGAAAGCTGTCCTCACCGGGAATCAGGGAGAGCGTTCTTCCGTCATCCCATTTCATTCCGATCTGAGATGCATCGTCCACATACTGCACTGTTCCTCTTGTTCCGGGCGGTACAGGAGCGTATGGATCATCCATACTGATCAACTCCAACCGTGTGCCGGGAGGATACATTTCTTTATATCTTTTTGCCTGTCTGTTCAGGCGTTCCCATTCGTTCATATCTCACATCTCCATTTCATTTGTAGGTTCTTCTGATTCGTATATTTCTGCTGTGCCGTCAAGTTCCTTCTGCACCGGAATCAGTACCTTCAGAAGCTGCTCTCTGTATTCCATGTCAGCTATCCGGTTAATATAGATACCGAAGGTAGAGATAAATGGTTCACCGTCTGCTATCGTAATCAGCAGGTCATCATACAGTCCTTGTGTGCAGATAAAATCTGCCACATCCTGCAGACTGTGAAGGCTTGTTCTTCCGGCAGGGGAATAACCAATTAACAGCGGATATTTATCTGTTACATTCATATATTACATTCCTCCCATCTGTAATTCCTGTGAATTTTCAATACAGCTCTCTAATTCATCCTCGGTACAGAGGAAATAGCTGTCTGAAGAGTTCCAAAATGAAACAAAAAGTTTGCCGTCTTCTGTTTGAATCGGCCGTTGCTCAAAGTGTTCTCCAAACCCATCCGAACACTGCCCAACCAGCCAGTTTTTAAAAATCTCTGTTTCTTCTTCCGTCAATTGTTCTTTGAACCGGCAATTGATTCTTCCGTATAATTTTCCTTTGTATTCATCGACAGTCCATAGGGCACTGACGAGCTTGGCCTTCACGCTTTCATCATCGTCAAAAAACTGTGCCATTTCATCTTCCGGTGATGACTGTTCCATTTCCAGCAGTTCACGGATTTCCCATTCATAACTTTTCAGATACCAGTTTCCCGCTGATTGCATTTCATTGTATTCATTGTCTTCAATGTTTCCGTCAAGCGGGCAGAAGAAAGATATTTTGACTTGTCCCAGCATGTCCTTCATTTTCTTGATGTCTGCTGTTAATTCCTGAATGGAATCATATTGGTCATAAAGAATGTTTTGTTCCAGCTCGTCTTTGAATTCATCCTCTGCTGTCATAAGCAAATATGCAGTTGTATTGGCGTCCGCAAGACTGTTATCCTCTCCGAGAAGCCGAATCACATGATTTCCAAAATCACTGTCAGAATATAGCTTTACCTGAATATCATCATCCTCATTGTCTGTCAGCTTAATATCGTTTGGCGATTTTCGGATTCCGATAGACAGCAGCTTTCCATATACATCATAAATGCTGTGTGGAAAATCAATGATCAGCGTGTTACCTTTGTTTTCTATGATTGCGTTTAAAATTGCCATGTTACATTCCTCCCATACTCAAGCCTTCGTCTTCATCTTGATCAAGGATATCTTGAAGTCTTTGGCCGTCTTTTATATATACATAACCGCTGTTTTCATCTGAAAGAAATGTTCCTGAATATTCTTCATGAATATCAGAACCGAATTGATCGTAATCGAAGTAATCCTCCAGCTCAATGCTCAGTTCTAATTCGTCATGATTATCTATCCACCATCTTCCGAGGTCGGCATAATCATTGATTTCTTGTGCATATCCAAAAGTGTCCAGATTTTCTGCCAATGCCGCAATAGACTCAGAATCACTCACATCTGCATATTCTAAAACGGCGGACAGCTTCTTAAGATCCTGCGGATTTACAAAGTTATTGACCGTCTGTGCAAGACTGTTTACTTTATAAATCCCTTCATTATTGAGAATGTTTTTAAAAAGATCAAACATCTTATTGTGTTCAGAACAGAAATCCGTAAGAATAACGGAGCAGTTCTCCGGTGTTTCAGCGCCGAGCCGCCTGAACGCTTTCTGAATAGCTCTCTCATCATCAGGAAGGTAAATGAATTCGGTTTGACCTTCATATTCAATTTCTCCGACAAACAGACATTGATCATATATATACGCAGGAAAGGTTTTACCATTATACAGTTCTTCAAACGGTCTGTTTTGGTCAGGAAATAGCAAACCGTGTTCTGTAAATATACCGCGTCCGGAACGCAGCAGTTCGCGCCCGATCTGGGCATATTTTGGATTATCTTCATCATGAGCAGGAATACATCCTTCTGTATTAAGCAAATATTCTCTGCCCACTTTTCCCATATCGCTGACATCTTTTATCAGGGTATATTTGTCGAGATTAAAAGTCAGATTGATTAAATCTTTCATCTCCGTAAAATGTTCCAGTTTTATCGCCTCAAAGAATTGAGTTTCTTCATCTCCGAAAAAACTATCCATGCGCTTCGCAAGGTAATTCAGCTCATCCAGATTGACCAACCGGTCTTTTAAAAACGACAGTTCCTTTGGCTCTGTAATGGCTGAAATATAGTGTGTTATGCTGCTTAAGTCATCAACATGAATTTCCATAAGTTTAGCTGACAGGTACGCCTCACTACAGGGGAATTCAATATCTGCATAATTGTCGTTGTGTTTCACCGTTGCTGTAATCATTCTTTATCACTCCTTTGCTCAAAATGAATTGCACTAAGCCCGAATCTTCTGATTGCCATAGCGTTACAAATAAGGGCAAACATTCTCGGAGGTATCAGCTGTGTGTCTGCGAGGTCGCTGATTGTGAGATAATTAGTACCAAGGTATAAATCTTTGGCGGCGCAAAACAAAGTGTAGCCGTTTTCACTGATTCCGGCAGGCTGCAGACTTTTAAAATCAATTGAATTGTCTGTGGCATATCGTTTAGCGGTTTGCCACAATGCAAACTCTGCTGTCAGAAGATAGAGGGCGGACATGAGAGCGTAATCTCTTTTGTTCTTTTTTTTGATTGCGTCTGTAAAGGTGGTGCTGTGTTTTGAATTTCTGAAATTCACAGGGATCGTCTCACTTTCGTTTATATATTTTTGGAACCGCTTTTGAAACAGCGGATTATTTATCCGCGACACAGTTCTTGCAAGTATTTCTTTTTGAGAATCGCCAATGCAACTCTTTTCGGCAAATTCATGTTTGCAGAGAATTACTACGCCGTGTCCTCTTGGAGTAAAATTCGGAATCATTTTCATAGCCTTTTCAATTTCCCGTAGGGAAGGTGTTTCTGAAAAATACATAACTTTTTCCTTTCAATAAAAAAAGCCTTCAGTTTTTGCTGTGATAATCAAAAACCAAAGGCTTTAAAATGATGTGTTAATCTTTAATTGATGCATGATAACAGGGAGAATAATAATGATTTTGGGCAAAAGAAAAAGGCGTATGGATTTTTAACTCTCCATACGCCTTTCGGTGTGATTTTTGCTATTTGTGGGTTCAAGTCCTGTCAGTATAGGATTTTTGCCGTTTGGCATCTATAAAATCTATGCTGAAAAACTTGTCCTGAAAATACGAAAAAACCTCGATAAAATCGAGGTTTTTCGCTTAGGCATCTTTTTTAGTGCCCTCTTATGGTCCGAGTGGCGCGACTCGAACGCGCGGCTTCCACATCCCAAATGTGGCGCCCTACCAACTGGGCTACACCCGGATATTCACTTTCCTGCCATGATACCACGGCGAGGGGTAAAAATAAAGTTTTTTCTGTCTGTGGTCATTTATGTGGTCAAAGCCGCTTTTGTGCCGCTTTCGGCAATCGGGGAAAATCCAGCAAACGCAGGTGTTGCAAGGCTTTGCGGCGTTTCACAATGCCCCGTCCCGGATACCGCCACGGCACTCCCAAACCAGGCGCGATACCAGCTTCGCTATACCCGGATATTCAGCTTCTGCCATTATACCACGGCGAGGGGAGAAAAGCAAAGCTTTTTCTCGCTGCGGTCATTTATGTGCACAATACATATTGGACAAGTGAATAAAAAGCTATGAGGGATATGGTCTCATGTGATAAAGCTGAGCTGCCGCATCAGCTTATCCGGAAACGAGACCATATCCCTCATGGCCAAGAGAATAACACGGGACATGGCATCTCGGCGATCCCTGATGAAGAACACGGGACATGGCATCTCGGCGATCCCTGATGAAGAACACGGGGAAT
>ENA-OOSG01000030-OOSG01000030.1-human-gut-metagenome-genome-assembly--contig:-NODE-30-length-38314-cov-2.896887_pt1 | contig 38314 bp, 33 predicted proteins | sample MGYA00241178_ERZ501214 | MGnify/ENA primary metagenome ERZ501214 (study PRJEB25962, sample SAMEA2042436) | human gut metagenome | biome: human gut; feature: human-associated habitat; material: faeces...
GTAAATACCTAAGCTTAGGAAAGTTTTTACCTCGAGCAATGATTGTGGTTGATACTAAGATATCAATCTTACCTTCCCTAAAATCCTTCATTATTTGTTGTCTTATCTTTGAAGGAGTATCTACATGCACACAGGCAATATTATATTTGCTTCCTAGTTTCTTTTTAAAGTATTTGCATAAATTCTCACAGTGTGCAATAAATTTACATACTACGAGTGCAGGATATCTATCTTGTTTAAGATTCCATTTAAGTCGAGAATAAACCATTCTCTTTGCATACTTATTGAAGGTAATAGAATCATCATATACTTCCTTATAGGATACTTCTTCTGATTCCCAATTACCATACCAGGGTTTACTTGGTACCATCTTTACAATTGTACGAGTTGAATAACCTTTCTTAATAGAATCCTTAAGTTTAAACTCCGCAAGTACTTTACCAAAAAATACCTCAAGATTCATATTCTTTACTTTATCCTTGGCAAGCTTACTCATATAAATGGTACCAGATAATCCTATACGAACTCTGGTATTAAATAAACGAGTAAGTACATTTTGATATTGCTTACTACCTGCTTGGTCAGCCTCATCTACCAAAACCATATCTACCTTTGCCAATTCATTTTGATAGAATCTCATGTTACGAGAAATAGATTGAACCATACCAATGGTAAAATTACTCCAGTTTAATACTTTACCTTGAACAAATGTAATCTGTTCTCCTGGTAGGTATTTCTTAAATTCATCTCTAGCTTGATTCAACCAGTCAGAGTCATTAGTTATTAGCAAAGTCTTTAACTGCTTCTTATAGGATAAATAAAGAGACGACATAATAAGAGTTTTACCTGCATTAACAGTATAATCTAAAACTCCAATTTGGAAAGGTACTTTACCTACCTTATTATTGATTACTGCTTTAACAGCCTTCTCTTGTTCTGGTCTTAATTTATATTCTCCTATCTTCGTAACAACTTCATTGACTTTAGGTAAGGGTTGTCGCATATCTACAACTTTAGGTTTAATTCCATACTCAATACACTTTTCATATACTGCAGGAAGTAAACCTATTTTAAATTCACCATGCTTATTAACGTAATGAATTTTACCATCCCAGTTCTGCATACCTCTTTGCCTTGTACGTAAGTAGAAAGCATTTGGATGACGAATGGCAAACTCTGCATAGAGTTTCTGTGCGAACTTAAGAGGTAAGTCTAAACTACAAACATTACCGTTTTCTATCAATATTTTCATCTCTATAAGATTTTTTATTAATAACTCTTCCTATTGTACCTACTGATACGCCTAATCTTTTAGCTATGTCCTTATAATATAGGCCTTTAGCCTTTAACTTAAATATAAGGATTAAATCTTTCTTAGATAACTTAGCTCTAGAAGCTTTACAAGAAGACCCTCTTAATTTACCATTTTTTCTAGCATCTTCCATATTTTGTTTTTGAGTGCCCCATCTAAGATTATCTACATGATTATTCAAAGGGTTATCATCTAAATGTCTTATAACTAGTTTAGTAGAAGAAGGCTTTGGTAAATAAACCAAAGCCACTAATCTATAAACCCTTTGAGATAAATGATTACCATGGTTTGATAAGGTTACAGCTGGATCTCCCTTTATTATACCTCCTCTAAGTAACTTCCAATTACCTGATTTTCTGGAATATACCTTACCATCCCTAGAAACATGATAATAAGGCCAACCTGGTATATTATCTTTCATATTCCCATTCTGTATAATTATCCTACTCATTTGATAATTACAGTTACACCTTTCTTAGTAGAATCATCTACTCCCATAGCTTCCTTGATAAGCTTAATGTGATGTTCTTCATCGGCAATTAACTTATTCAACAAATACATCACATCATCATAATCAGCCCGTTCACTATATAAGGCTAGACTATTCATAATTTTCTTATAATTACCAATGGTCTCTATCTCAGAGTTCCAGGCAATCTTCAAAGCACTTTCAGGAGAAAAACCTATTTCCACTTTAGGATAGATATCCATAACAGAATCCTGTTCATGAGGGTCTGCTTTCTGTAAGAAATCCGATAACTTGTCGTAATGTCTCATTTCTACCAAACCAATACCAAGCATTAACTCTGCAATGGGTTCAAACCTTGACGACTGTTGAGTATACATAAGGATAGCACTAATCTCAGAGAAAGGTTTATCCTTTAGTGCATCCTTGAACATATTAACAATATCCTCTGGCCAAGGTTCAATGTCCTTGAAATCAGGATAATCTACTGACTGGTCCGAATACTTGAGGACATCAATAAAAGCATTAGCTGCATCCTCTACTCTGTTACCTAAAAATTTTAAAGCTTTCATAACGTTATGTTTTAATTATTAATCTTATCCCAGAGAGAGCCCTCAACTTGAGGTTCCTCTAAGGATTTTTTATTCTTATTTTTATATAAATACTTATTATACCTTTCTACTGCTTTATCAGTATATAATTGAGCAATATCGGGTAGACCATTACACCATGCTAGAGATTCAAACTGAGCATCTATGAAATCCTTATAATCCCAACCTTCTTCCTCTAAGAATGCTGCTACATAAGCAAAGTGAACATACTTTTCAGGATTCTTTTCATATGATTCATATATACCAGTTGCTTTAGCAATCTTACTTACAAAGTAATCATGTACCTTAGCAGTGAGTTCTAAATCTGCTGACTGTAATTTAATCTCAGCTTCTGTTTGATTAGTAATGTTATCCTGCATGGATATTAACCTTTGCATAACATTACGATAATCTGTCATCCTCTTTAAACCAGTCTCAATGTATTTAATAAATCCTTCCCGAGTATCAAATTTAAAATCCTCACAAAAGGTATTACATATCTCAGCAAGCTTTTTACATAAAGCCCATTCCCTTGTATTACTTTCGTTTATTTTACGAACTCCTCTATGCTTAAGCTTTATACGAGTAGCATATAATATATCGGCAACAAGGGAAGCATTACCCTTAGATGCTAGTAATATATTAGTTACTTTCTTAGTTGTCCCTTTATTAGAAACAACCACTGCTCTAGTATTTATTGCCTCTTTTCGTGCAATAACAAAAAAAGCCTCAACTGGGAAGTTATCTACCTCTAAGGTATTTAATATTTCCTCAAATTGAGACTTAGTAATGTGAATACTGGGTTCTCTCATTTTACTCTATTACAAACTAAAACACCATTAATACAACCCTCGTTATTATCTATTGGGCATTTCTTCCCATAAAGGTTTTTAGTGGGAGAACCAAATGATACATAATATGAACCTCTATTGGTACCTACATACCAAGTAACATTTTCGGGTAAGTTTAAAGTATAATCCCTAACTTTACCATCAACCATCTCACATCTGAAAACCATATTCTTCCTTGGTTGGGGTTTTTCAAACCAACTTACAACTGGGAAGAAATATCCCATAATTAAAAGAGCAGCCAAAACTATTGAAGTCTTAACTACATAATCGATTATCTTCATCATATCATTAATATTTTAAGTTATATAATATAATAGGTAATCCTTACTCCAAAGAGTTTCGGATTTGAATTAAATCTTGATAACTTTGATACCTTGTTTGATATACTAACCTAAGAGTTTCCTTTCTCCCTAAATCGTTTACATCTTTTCCTTCTGGTAAAAACACCACCTTGACTTTTTTATAGGCAACAAGTTTGAGCGCAAGATTGATTGCGTATTTCTTGGCGTCTGGGTCCAGCAATATAATAAATCTTTCGCATGAGGATTTAAGTAATTCATTGACTTGATATCCAGATATAGCTTTACCCATTGTGGCAATTCCTCTATCTCCAATAGTAAGGGCATTGAGTGCACCTTCACAGATGTATACCGACCTATACATCTCCAACGCATCATAATTAAATATGATAAATTCTTTGCCAACTCCTGTGATATCTTTGTTAGGGTTGTTATACCGAGGACCTTGCCCGATAACATTTCTCGCGTTATAATATCTAAGTTGTCCTCTGTAATAAAAGGGTATAATGAGGTACCCAAAGTAAGCCCCCTTTGTCGCATAGCCAATTCCATGCTTAGACAACTCAGAGATGACAAAGCCACGGCTCTTGACATATCCTCTAATGCTTTTTGCAACTTGTGACTGGCCAAGGTTAAGGATTCTGAATCCTTCGGGTAGATACAAAGGCTTAGCTTCTGCAAGTTCAACCTTTTCTTCGTGAAATTCAAGCTCATCAAATTTTCCACTATTTAAGAAATTAATTAGTTCATGGTATGTATCGAATCCTTCTATATCCATAACCAATTGAGAAGGATTCGGATGTTCATTACATCTAAAGCAATTGGTTCTATACATTGATAAGTTAACTCCCATTTTTAATTCCCTATGACAGTATGGGCATACTGGGAGTTTCATCCAGCCTCTCCGATATTCAAAAGCACCTAATCTCTTGATAAAATAAGTCTTAAGTCTAGACTTAAACTGATTTGTTATTTTCATGGTTTCTAATTGCTTTACGAATTACTTTTCGTATTCTCTTTAAATCCTCAACATCTAGATTACTAATGGAAGTCGTTTGCCATCCATTATGAGATATTTCCAAAGCTAATCCATCAGTCCATCTGTCTTTTACTACTTCTACTTTTTTAGTTCTCATTTTCTTCTTAATTTAGTATCTGGGTATAAATACCTATGTACATGAGTTATATGGTATTTTTCTGATAGTTGGCGTAAAGAATAACCCGATTGATAATCCTCGTTTAATTCCCTGATTTGAGATTTGCTTATGGGTATTTTCCCTTGAGGTCTTAATCTTTTATCTTTTATACACTGTTGTATATTTTCTTCTTGGGTACCCCAATACAGATTTTTATAATGATTGTTAGTAGGATTATTATCTATATGGCACACAAAGGGTTTACCATCAGGATTTGGAATCCAAGTTAAAGCTACTAATCTAGAAGCCTGAACCCTGATTCTCTTATCACATCTTCTTAAAATATGATAAGTTCTATTCCTACTGATAGTACCTTTCATAAACATCCACAGACCTCTTTTAGGATAATACTTATATAGCCTACCCCTTTTAGAAATATGATATCCTGGCCAACCCTTTATATTGTGGGATAATTTTCTATTATATATCACCTGATTTCTTCTCATACTTCTCTTTATTTGCTGAAGGATTGCCCTTCTGTTCGTTCATAATCTTGTCTAAATTTTTAGCATATATCTCATCATAATTCTTTCTTTGTTCTTTAGTAAACTCTGTACATCTTTGCCTTTCTACATCACACCTAAATAAGGCTCTACCAGAAGGAAGACCATCCCTTTGTACTACAATCTCTGAACGAAGGATATTATCTTTCTCTTCTTGCTCTGTACTGTTAAGACCCATAATGAATTGAGCATTACGTACAATGGCAATAGAACCAGATATATCGTTCTCATCATATTTAGTTGCTTGGTGTTTCTTACCTTCACGAGTAATATGATGAGCAGTCCATACAACATCTAAATGCAAATCCTCAGCAAGATTCTGTAAGTCAATATATACATTTGAGATTCTATCAAAATCCTCTTTATCCTTTGCAATAGAAGCAAGCTTCCCTGCATAGTCAACCATCAATACCTTAATATCAATCCCTTGACTCCTAAGAGTAAGTATTTTCTCCCTTATATAATTGCAGTCGGTAATCAATGCAGGTACTCTTTCAACGATTAATTCAACTCCAAACCTTGCAAGTTTCCTTAAATGCTTAGCCTCAAGTTTATCATAATCTCCAGTATATAACTCCTTCTTAGTTTTATTAATACTTGATTGAATGAAACGGTCCATAATTTGTTCTTGACCATTTTCTGTATCAACATAATAAACTGACTTCTTCATTCTAAGATAACCTCTTGCAAGGTTTACCATAAAGAATGTTTTCTTTGCTTTAGGTTTATCTAGGATTACATTGATTGATGCACCTGGGAATCCTCCTGCATTGGTTAAATCATTAAGTTGCCTAAATGGACAGGGTACTACTGAAGGTTCTGCCTGTCTTTTAAATTGACGTTCTGTAACATCCCGAATCATGAATAAAGGTTCGTCCTCCTGTTTAGGTCTACTTCTTTGTAATACCTTCTCTACCTTTCTTGAGTATTCTTCGTATTGTTCGAAGTTATCTAAGTCAAATGAATCATTTAAATTCTTCATTTCAACATAGGTAGAGAACTGATAGATTTTCTCTTTAATATATTCTGAATCGGATAGTTGAATTGAATAAAGGTTTTTGATAACCTTCTCAATGTTTGGGATATCGTCCTTAGTAACCAGGTCAACATAGTTTTTGGATTCTAGCATTTCTCTGAGTACTTGTTTAAGGACATTCTGTGATGGTATCTTTCTTTGCTTCTTAAAGTATTTAAGTATACCTTCACATATTAAGGAATGTTCGATAAGTACTAAGTAGCTTGGTTTTATTCTGCTTAGTACTAAACCTCCTTCCTTATCTTGAATGATGAACCTGAGAATCTCTAACTGGAAGTCAGGTGCAAAGCTAAATTTAATTTTATTCTTTTTCATACATTATTATATTGCAATATTATATACTAATAGATTTTGATAGTCCTCGTGTAGTTCTGAACTCATGTCCACAATATCTAGTCTTCTTATCCTCAGCCGCTCGGTGAAATTTTTTGATATTCTTATATTATATAAAATATATTTATTATATTTGCATAACGAAATACTTAAAGAATATGAGGAAATGTAATGGAAACAATGGTTCAGAGCTTCATAGATTAAAACCCATGCAGGATTATGATGAAGCAATGTTTAATCGGTTATACAAAGTTTGTAAGCCAGTTATTCGGAACCTTACCAAACAGATTGATTACAAAAGGTTTAACCTTACTCCAGATATAATATCTTCTTATTTCTGGGATAAAATGTTATTTGTTTTTAATAAGTACTATGGTACTTGTAGTGAAGAACATCTTAAAGCAAGAATCCTTTCTTCTCTTGCTACATTTAAGAATAAGCTTCTTCGATTTGCCTATGGAGAGATTGCAGAATACAATCAGAACCTATTTAAACTTGAAGACTTATTTGATAATGATAAAGAGTTAGAAGATGACGATGAAGAGGTTAAGGCTAAGGAAGAAATGCTTGAATTATTATATAAGTATATGAAAGAGAAATTATCTCCAGATGCTTATATGGTATTTGAAGTATTACTTACTCCACCTCCTTATATTAAAGAACGAATTAAAGATGGAGAAAGAATCACCAATATAATGTTGGTTGAGTTCTTTGATATGCCTAGAACTAAGAAGTCGGTTAAATACATAGGAGAACTCAAACAAGATATCTTATATTGGGAAGAGAAAGCTAAAGAAGAACTTCACTACTAAACACAAAAGAAAAGGGGCGTTTCCCAACGTCCCTCTCCTATAATCCATAAATTAAAAGTTCTTTGTCAACAATATAAGTAGTTAAGACATAATATTATAGTTTTATAATGTATGCCAGTACGTAGTAAGGTGGCCTATTTTCGTGAGGTTGACCTCCACCTGCAGCCCTGGTATCATGGTCCCATAGGCATACATAAGAATTATCTCTATCAGTTTTATTACTACCAGAAAGGTTATTACCAATCCATTGAGTACCATTAGCTCCCACCAAATCTGAATGAGCCTCGATAAAGTAAGCATCTGCGAAATTGTGAACGTGAGATGGAATCTCTTGAGTTGAAAGAGTTACTTTTTCTTGGCCACCCGTATTACCAATCAAATTGTAATCCTCATTACCTGATGACCAGCCAACAATAAACTTACCCGATAAGTCTGGTGTCTGTAAGTCTTCTACAATCTGACCATTACATAAAGCCCAACCTTCTGGTACAGAAACTCCATTCCACATGGCAATTAGTCCTCTTGGTATATTAGCTCCTGCCATACCACCAAGCTTTTCATCAATGTAAGCCTTGATATCAAAGTTTGGGAATCCTTGCAATAGTCGTAAGAGAGTTTCTATATTGGCTTGTTGCATTCCATGGATAGCAGTATTATATTCTACTGGTTGGGGAAACTTTCCTGCATAAGGAACAATAGAATATTTCTCTACTGAGTTATCCATTGAATTAGTACCTTGCCCATATATACCAATTAATACCATTGAGGATTTGTCTACCAAACCTTGAGATACTGAAGCCATAGCTCTATTCACTAGAGACTCATATGATAATTCATTATCTTCTAATACATTTGTTTTTGACAGGTTTCTAGAATCCTTGGGTGTTGGGTATAATGGGTCTACTGATTTCTTGTACAGAGAATAGAACGAATTAGATTCATTCCAGAAAGCTCTGAACTGTACTGGGTTCTGTACAGGCTCTTCCAAAGGTGTATGGTAAGCAAATACAATCACATCCTCATTAGAACCCTTTGAGCCTTCAATATTAGGTATACTAATATTAGCACTATCAGAAATATAGATTGTACCATCCCTTGCTATACAACCAAAATTTGTATCTGGTCCTTCACCAGAATCTGCAGCTTTAGTCATATACCTTGAAAGGATTCTATCCTTTATTGCTTGATATGCAGGAGAAGTAGGTTCTCCATTAGGCAAGAGAGTGATTGCATTATTTACAATCGTTGCAGAACCAAATCCACAAAATGGGCCAATGCCTACTGGTGCAGCTATAGCTTCAGCTGCATCCTTAGACTTTATTATACCTTCATAATCAAAATAGGTTTTCATAATGTATCTTCGTTATTGTTATTACTCTTATATTTTTTCGATTGGTTTTTCATATCTTGGAAAGCCTCTCCTACAGCCTTGAACTTGAAGGTTATCAATTTCCAAAAGATAGACCAGATACTGTACTTCTTTTCTACACCATGTAAAGTACAGATATGATTATAAATACTATCTATTTCAAAACAGTAACATAATACCATTACCGTTATAGATACTGTTATTGGATTTAATCCGTAAGGTTCTCCGATGGCTTTACCTATTACGGCACCCAGTAAGATGTAACACAGGTAATCAATGATTTTATTAAGAGTTCTTCTCCCGGCTCTAGATTTTCTTATTTCAATCTTCTTTGCCCTACTTGCAGATATCCCAAACCAAAAATCTGTAAGTATTAGTACAAAGGCTAATAAAATCATCCACCTCAAATCAAAGATAATGGCATAACATTCAGAAGTGAATCCAATGATACCAGTTTTAAATAATGTGTTAAAAGAGCTGCTTTCCATTTTGTTTATTCTATTTTAAGTGACCATTCTGTTCCTTCCGGAACTAATATATTAATACCTTGTTCCGAAATATCATTGGATTCCCAAGTAAGTTCTGTCTTATCAACTACATCCAACAGGTTTACTATGAATACTGCTTTAACTGCAGGATTAGCTTTCACATAGAAAGTATGTTTACCTGGTAAATTAGTAAAGAATTGATAAGGGCTTGGATGAACCACATCCGGAGCTGTCTCATATACAATATCTGAAACTTCTCCAGTATCTGAAGTACAGGTTACGATAGTAGATACTTCTTGTACATCTTTGCTTAGTTCTGCACTTACTGGATTACAAGTTAAAATATACTTAGGTATAACATCCTTAATCGTAAGGCTTACTACTGAACCTTGATAATAAAACTCATAATTACCTGCTTTATCGAAAGTGATAAGAGTGTTCGAATTGTATTTCTCAGATGAACCCTCTAAGTTAATCCCAGTTATCATATTACCACCATCTCCCCAACGTAGGTAGAATTGGCAATTCTTGGATTTGGTTAATTGATAGCCTGCCCTGATATACTTTCCTGCATCTGCTTCAGCTTCAGAGTAAGGTTCTAATTCATACCAATTCTCATCCTCTTCATTCAAAGGTTCTAACCACAAGTAGGATTGAGGAGTAGGTATATAAGCAAGTACTTCTACTTCTACAGACTTACTAGCATCACCCACCGATTCAAATTTATAACTTCCAGCTTCATTAAATTGGTATTCTGTACTTCTACCATAGTAGAAATCAGGACCAACTACATAGCGATTAGTTAATTCTAAAGTACCAAGTTTTACCCAAGTACCTTGGGTATTCTTTTTGTAAATGGTCACCTCGGTATCAAAATAACTACCTAAGTTTGCACTTTCGAAAGTAGAATAATAAATACCCGATGTAACCCAAAGATTAACTGATGCAGAACCTTGAGCATTTAGGTTTAATCGTTTGTTTGATACGCCTATATCGTAGTTAATCGTATAACCTAATCTGTAAGCTACTACTGTACCATAATTACTAGCATTACCTGAGTCATCTTTAGTACATCTAAATTGGAATGTACCAGTAGTAGTTGGTGCCCATCTTTGACCATTACGAACTAAAATACCTGGGTCTGAAATACATACGGCAATAAGTTGACTTGTATCTTCGTTAGGATCTGAAGAACGAATAGTTATCAAAGACTTTTCACCGTTGGTAAGATTAATGTTTCTTGGTTCACAGAGTACTGTGTAGTTAGTAGCAATAGCAGTTACGGTTAAGGTTACTTTCTTTGCTGGGAAGTCTGCAATAACCCATTCATAAGTACCAGCAGAAGTTATTTCCCAAATAGAACCAGAATCCTTAGTTTCATAAGTATTAAGTAACTGTACAGATACGGGTTTAATATTGCCCTGATAATTCATATTAGCAGTTACCTTTACTTTGATTACGGGATTAGTACCAGTAATTACCAAGTTATCTGGGTCTGTTCCTCCCTCAACTATGTCGGCATAGATATGATAAGATTTAGTGTAGTATTCTAAACCTATATCTACATGGGTAGTTACTGAATTATCTCCTACGCTCCTGAAGTAATATCTTTGGTCACCTTTTCTTGCATAGAAGATAGAACCACTTTCATATTTCTTTGAACTCCATTTGTTCTCCGATGGGTCATACCCAGTTACCTGGTATCTTAAATCAGCATCATCATAATCTGATGTAACTGTTACTCTGATAGGTACTTCAGTTATATGCCCGGTTACAATCTTTGCAGGACTGATAAGTGGCTCAGCTACAATCTTATAATTATAGGCTAAGTCAAATCCATAAGCAATCTTACCAGATACATTATAAGGCAAGAACCTATCGAACAGTTTATCGATTGATTGTTTGAAAGCTTTGAACTCTGAGGTAGGAGAAGTAAAGCCATGACCACTTATAGAAATACCTACCTCTATACATTGAGCACAACCATAAATCTTATCATAGTTATACTTGTCATATTGAGAATAATCGGTATCATATAAGGGGTCTACCTTTTCCCATTTATCCATTGCTCCATCTGTCGGGTCTGTAATGGTACAAGTTAACCCATACATATTGAAAAGAATTTCGAAGAACTTCCTTGAGCCACGAATCTTAAGTAATGAGATTGAATACTTTAAGATAGTTCGAATCTGTTCATCACTTAAGTTGGGAACTCCTTTATGTTCTCCGGTTCTAGCAAATGGCAATGCTCCCAAGAACTCCCAGAGGTAGTTTAAATACCTCTGCTGAGTTTTATCGATATCAATTATATCTAGAATATTATCAATATCTTTAGTTATATCTTCTTGGAAATAGTTACCACAAATTTCTAGAAATCTTTCTAATATGCCCTTACCGTCGACTTTATAAGTATCTTGCTCTTTAAATTCGAAAGGTAAGAAATCAATTAGGTTTTTAAGATTTATCATACTATTTCGTTTACTTTAAGTGTTAACTGACTTGAGTCTTCGAATACTGGGATATTATAACCAGGGTCTGTGTAATCCTTGTTTGGTTCTGCAATGGTTATAGTATATCTAAACCCAGATTGATAACCATTGTCCTGGATATCAAGGGCAAAGATAAACCCATTTATAGTATCCCTGATTTGTGTAGTCTTACCTACTTGACCATCATAAGAAAAACCTCCTTTAACTGAACGTACTGTAAATTGAGTACCTGAAGAGAAAGAGATAAAATAAGACATACTACCATTAGCTTCATCCAATTGGAATTGACCAAGGATTAATTCTTTGTTACCATATACTGTAGTAGGCCAGGGTTTAGTATAAAACTTCTTCAAGTGTAAATAATCTACCGATTCAAGATTATCTATAAGTGCATAGATATCAGAGATTCTTACGCTGCCACCAATGTCTGAGGCTTCCGGAGAATAAGCATTAAACAATGCACTTAGAATCTGAGATTGTATTTCCGACGTTTTATAAGATTTCTTCCCAGTAACCTCTACATCCAGGATAATGTTTACCTTACCTGCAGACTTAACTGTTAACCAAGTAGTAAGAGGTGAGTTCTGATGTAATACATCATATACCTTTTGAATAAGATTAGAGTCAGCAGTAGCACCATTATCTGGAGATATATAAACAATTAATTTTCTACCACATTCATATTCTGCCTTTGCCTTACTAACTCCATCAACTAGTTTAGCTAAGTCTATGAAATCTTGTTTGGTAATAGCAACTCCCATAGTCTTTACACTCAAGGGTATATGTTCCTTGAGCATATTGAAATTTTCGTATGATGAACCTCCACCTGCAGCATAAGTATTAGATACTGTAGCATCAGTAACTGATGAAGATATAACTGTTGGTACAGAAGTAATCATACCAGATTTTACATTACCATTGATACCCGTAGTAAGGTAGAACTTAACTTCAGATATTTTGGCATTAGCTGCTGGCTTCTGTCCATATTTACCATCACCAAATAAGATATAAGGGTTTAAAGCTTCATCCATGGTAACCATGAAATGTTTATCGGTTGGTTTTGAGTAAGCAAAGGTGTTTACCAATACCCAAGATTCTCCACCAATCTTCATACTCATAGTTCCATGTTCGTAATACTTACCATTAGGTAGTGTACCAAGAGTAATAGTTACCCTTTCATCTGAAGGTATAACCATACCATTTATCTGGCTTTCCGTATATAATTCGTGTTGTACAACTGGAACTTTACAAGTAGTTACATTAGCATACCAAGTTACGTCTCTAGATGATAGCCATTTGTTACCATTAGAGTCTGTGAATAAAGTTCCAGAAGGTATAGTTAACTTAGCACCAATAGAATCTCCAGATACATCTCGAGATACTACCAAATCTACTGATGCTGCAATAGCACCTCTTGCATGATAATCTACCAAAGCACCATGCTTAACTACTGAACTGTATTTACGAGCAGTAGGCAAGAATGATTCCCTTGCCATATTATCAATGTAGTAGTGAAGAACTTCGGCAATTGCCGCAAATAATGAAAGGATAATGATTAAGATATTTCCTTCCGAGTAATCAGTTACGAGTACATTGCCATCTTTGTCTTTGATATTCGTAAGTGATTCTATCAGCTTGGCCTTAATCTGTTGGTAAGACCTCTGATAAGGGTTGAGCCATTTATTAGTGATTCCCATATTAATAAGAGTTTAATGAATTTTCATTTTTATCGTAGGTCAGGTACAGGTACTGACTAGTAGAAGTTTCATTAACTACATAATGAACTTCTATGTTTATTTTAGCACCTTGTCTAGAAACGGTAATACCTTTAAAGGTAATCCTTTGTTCCCATGCACCAATTGAGCTTTTAATAAACTCTTTAATAATAAAACTTAGGGCTTGTGTATTTGGCTCCTCTATACATTCCCATAGGCGATTCCCAAAGTTTTCCTGTCGAAATCGTTGTCCTATTAAATAATACATTATAGAGCTTATATTATTTCTTACCAAAGCCATATCACCATTAACGGGATACCAACCGGTTTCACCCTTTTCATTTCTCGTAAGTTGAATAGGGAATATCATACCCTTTCCAACAATGTTAGTAAGATAGTTATCCATTAGTGTATACATTTAGTGTCCTCATAATCTTCTTGTTTGAAAGTAGAGAACGGTTGACTTGCTTGAGTTACAGTAGGACCTGAAGAACCTGGTCCAGTAGTTACACCAGAGTGTACATGAGAATTGAATAGAGCTCTTAGAGTTTCCAGTTCTTTAATGGTATTATTGAGTTTCTCGGTTAGTTCTTTGATATTAACTACTCCTTGATTCTCTCCCTTATTTAAGATTACTGTATCACCAGAACCTACACTTACATCTCCTTGTGCTTGAATAGAAATGTTTCCCTTAGCAGCAATGCCTACATCTCCATTTATATAAACAGTTAGCTTTCCATTATCATCATCAAGTACCATTACATTTCCTTCTGGAGTTATAATACCCATTTTATTAGGACCATCCAAAGGGTCTGGTATTTGTTGTAGTCCCCAACCATGATATTCCCATAGAGGTTTAGTTGGGTCTCCAAATTCGAATGTGACAAATACTATATCTCCAACTTTAGGAGCTAAGTACTTGAACCCATTATTGATAGAACCATGTTGGCCTTTAGGAAAAGCCCATGTAATGATTCCACCCATGACTTCAGGACAGCATACTTTAATACGGTTCATATGTTTCTCCGTATCATTATTATCTACCACTATGCCACGGTAGATAGAGTAGTATCTACCTAAACCTTCGATACCCTCTTCTGTTAATAATCTAGCTGTTGAGTACATTATTTCTTGTTGGATTTATATCGTTCATAAGCTTTCATTGCCCAATTAAACTCATCGAAGTTATACCTTTCTTTCATAGAAGGAGTAACCTTTGATTGGTCTGCCTTTATGACATTAGTTTTACCATAGAGTGCAGTACCGTTGGAAGTTACTACTGTGCCTTCTGTACGAACGGTACCTGCAGCAAGAGCTTTTGGGTCTTTAGCATTTATCTCGTCATAATAGAACTTATTCTGTAAGAACTCTCCTGCACCTTTCTTATCAATAATTCTGCCCTTATCATCCATGAACCTTTCTACAAAGTATACTACTTCATTATAGGTAAAATCATGTACAATATCAGAAGCATTAGCAGTATTCTTTTTGTTCTTACCAAAATCAGTTTTAGCAGAATCCTTAGCATCATTACTTACAATATCCTGAGTACTAAGTTGAGTCATAGATGTAGTTTGTCCATCTCTTGCATTGTTCTTAATCAAATCAAGAGTACAAAGATAACCTTGACCAGCATCCATTGAATGTTGTACAGATTTAATATACCAAAAACCTGACCACCTTTTTCCAACGTTATCCAGGTAAATTACCTGAGAAGATTGTAATGAGGGTCTACCTACTACAGTCATTTGGCATACTAGTTTTCTTTCGGATATCTTAAGACCACCGTTAGCATTAGCATTCATTGCCCAAGTAACTTTATCTGCTCCACCATATCTACCAAAAAGATTATGATACAATTTATAAATAGGTACTAAGTATGGTACCTTCTTCATTCTTCGTATCTTAACCCTAGCTTTAACTTTTCGAGTCATTGTAGGAGTAGTAACTCCATCACCAGAGTACTTTAACTCATATGTATCAGGGTACACCATAATACATGGGTCTTTTTCCATTGCAGATATACCTCTTTGAGATTGCTCATTAGCTGAAGCAATCTTATATTTATTGCCCTGAGTATCTCTAAGGTCAATCATATGGAGAGGTGTCATACCTTCCGGGTCATATTCTCTTGGGTCTACCCATTCTTCTGCAAGGTATTCCATTTTGTATTCTCCAGTAAATAAGTATCTTTCGTTTTCTAGTAATTGCCTAAGATTACTTTCTAACTCTTTACCGTTCTTTGAGTTCTTTAAGATTTCTTGAATAACCCTTTTCTTATCGTTCGGTAGATTATTTACAGCAGTATTAATTGCCTCACGATATTGCTCAGTACTTAAATTATCCAATGCTTCTTGTTTACCTGCATTATAAGCAACATAAGGCTTTTGAGAACCGTATTCTTTTATTGCAGAACTAGATTTTTTTACTTTAGCTTCATACTGTTTATGACTAGCTATTATTTCTGGAGATACAGTAATGGGATGAGGATGTCCCAACCCAAAATTCTGTCCAGTTCTATAATCCCATGAAGGTACTACTTCGGTATTATCTTGGGGAGATTTAAGGGGTTTGAATAAAGATATCTCTTCTTTCTCTCTTTTAGGTTCTGTAGTATCCGTAGAACCTACAACTAAACCCTTATCTTCTGGGTCTATTGTTTGAGTTAATTGAGCTTTTACCCTTTTAGTTATCTTTTGCATAGTGAAAGATACTCTAAGTACCTCACCATTTTCTTGTTGGTATATGTAAGTATATTCGGGTTCTTGAGTAAACTTACGATTGTGTATGTATATTACACCATCCCTAGAATCAATATACCAAGGACCATTTGCATACCCTTTCATCTTTTGTTCTAATTGAACCAAGATGTTATTACCTATTAATCCTAAGTCACTATCTATCAGAGACTTTAAATCACTTGGCATAGCTACTTGAGCTACTCCACTAAACCTGTTAGCGTAAAGTATCTTTCCAGTAGTATTTCGACTTTGTTCTGTCGGGACCTGTAGTGACTCGTAAACTTTATTACTTATTACTTGTTTAGCCATTACTGAAATATTTCTATGATTACGCCTATGTCATTGTTACAGCCATTATCCAAAAAGTTGGATAAGCTGTATTCCGATAAATCTGAATGAGTGTAAGGTGGTTGGAATCTTAAATCCCCAACTGTATCTATACACTTAATTGTCACATGAGTACCAGTGGAATCGAATACACAATCCAAATCTCTAACCTTAATACTGCGTACTGGGCTAGAGATAAATTGACCATCGGGGTATATGTATCCCCACTGAAGATAAATAATCGAGCTTTCCTGAAGGTCCTCGATATCTACTGTATCTGGGTCTCCAGTATCAAATGTAAGGGTAGCTAAGTTCTCCTTCTCCTCATCATACTTGTAGCTCCAATTACTTATATAAGCGCCAAGAGGTATGCCAGTAATGGGATTCATTATAGGCATACCTCCAGAATTGAACAGAGCCATGTAAGGTGTTGCTGTTCCATTATAAAGTATTGGTTGGTTAGGTTTTCTAATTTCAGCCATACATTGGTATTCTTAAAATTTGATAAGGTTCTAATTCTTGAAAAGGGTTCAAGATATTATTAGCTTCGGCAATCAAATACCACTTACCAGAATCACCATAATAACGATAGGCAATATTCTGTATAGTTTCTCCATCCAATACAGTATGTTGTTTATCGTTATCAGTATAAGGAACGTTTGGGGGAGTTACCTCTAATGAATAATCTCCCTCATCATATTTAAGAGCAATGGCTCCATCATATGGACTTGCTCCTGTTAGGTATTGATTTAAGTCTATCATATCTGTATTCCTTTCGTATTCTTTAAATCTTCTTCAGTTACAATGTCTTGATAAGATAAGTTATAAGCACTTACTCTCTTGAAGATTAATTCTTGGGTTGCAGCTGCAGGCAATAACTTTAAATCCTCGATTGTACTTGACTTACCTGCTACTCTAGTCCTTGAGGCATTCCTAAAGTTATTCAGAGTATAAGTTGCAGATGTAAGAATGTATTGATGATTATCAAATATACCAGAACTACCCCATTCGATTTTTAGAATCGGAGGGCTTGCCTGATAAGCATTTGCCTTAGTCCACATTTCCAATAATCGGCATTTAGTAATTACCTCTTTTGGATTATCTGGGTCATTACAAAACCAAGATACATTGAATTGAATTATATCCTCACTACCAGTAAAGTGATACATAGGAGTATTACGTCCCATAGATTTAATCGTTGCCCAAGTAGTTTCTCCTCGAAAATCAATTGATGGTGGTCTATTTTGAAGAGTGATATATTGATATGGGCTAGCAGTAAGATTATAAATCACTACCTGATTCATGTTTCTTATCTCTGGCATTACCAAGAAAAGTTCTTTATTCTTTGTAACACTCTGACCTTTAGCTGGGTCCATTTCTTCATATCCGAATGGAACTCCACCTTCTACTTGATGTTTTAATTCCATTCGATATTGATTCTGAATCCTTTGGTTTAATTTAGGATTCTTTGAAGTAGCTCTAGGTCCGAAGGGATTATTTGGGTCATAGATTTTACCCTTATCTGCAGTATCTTTAGGCAATGTAGAAGTTGCTCTATTGAGATAAATTCTTGCTCTCCAAAGCTTATTCAGAGGACCAGTAAGAACTCCTGCAGAATCTCTGGTAAGGTCATTGTATTTTTCAACAACCCCACCTGCTATCCGATTTAATATTCTTGCCATGATTGTTTAGTTTAATCCTAAAGATATACCAGTAAAATCCTGTTGACCACCAGGAGCAAAGTCTCCAGCTTCGTTTCCATCTACTGATATATTAATTCTTGAATCCTTGAATCCATCTCTGATTGCACCTCTAACTGCATCAATAAATGCTTGTTGGTTTCTGTCTTGAATAGAAGCTTTGGTTTCTTCTGAGTTTAATGCAGCAGTGTTATTATCTACAGAACTTGTAAGACCACCGATTACTTCTATCAATGCAGGGATAGCTATAGAAGCTAGTAGTCCCCAAGGCCCACCTAAGAATCCTAAAAGTCTACCACCAAGTAATCTAGCACCAAACCCCATAGCACCTTTCTTAGCAATCTGTTGGCCTGCAGTTTTAGTTACATTAGAACCTATTGCTGTACCAACTCCCATACCTGCAAGTGTACTCATTGAAGTAAATCTTCCTCTTGCATCTCTTGCTACTACAGTACCTTTCTTGGTTTTACCTATAGCACCTCCCATGGGCAATGCAAAGAATTTACCTGGAGCCATTTGCATAGCAGTCATCCTCATCATCATTGCAGAGATATTTCTCATATGACCTTCAAGGATAGTAGCTTGAACATTAGTTCTTACCATACCTTCTGCCATACCATTAGTCTCGGTAGTAGCTAAAGCTTGGAAAGTACCAATCATTTTGATTGTACCCTGAATAAATTTGAAGCCTTGATATAAAGTACCTACTACTGCTCCAGTTGCAACTACCTTTACCAAGAACTTACCTGCCCAAGTTTCTTGTATACTGTTAATAATCTTTAGGATACCAGAACCCAATTTAAGTACTGGGCTAAAGACTTCAGCAAGTGTAGAACCTGCAGTTACAATAAAGTTCTCCCAGTTTGATTTAAACTGTTCGATAATACCTGCAGGAGTTTGTAATCTTTCTTGAGTTAAATTTTCTACTGTACCACTTGCACCTGCAACCTTATCCATAAGTTCAGTAAGCTTATTAGCTCCAGTCCAGTAATCCTGAAGTAAAGCTGAGGCAGCTCTTGTACCACGAACTCCAAAGATATTAAACAGAGCAGAGGAGATATCTATTCCTCGTTTACCTCTAAGTTTATCTCCCAATATAGATATAATCTTATCTAATCTCAAAAGATTACCCGAGGCATCTACTAGAGTTTTTGGGTCAATGCCTAAAGATTTTAGCATCTCACCACCTCCCTTTTTCTGCCCGGTTACGGAAAGTGTTAAATAGCGCATCATGTTTGCTAATGCAGTACCAGCTGATGAAGCTTGGATACCTTGATTACCAAGTACTCCAATGGCTGCAGCTGCATCACCCATACTGATTTTGGCATTTCTAAATTCTGCTCCTGAATATTGGAAAGATTGGGCAAGGTCTGTTAGAGAAATATTTGCAGAGGTTACTGCAGTTGCCAATTGGTCTACTACCTGAGTAGCATTCTGTGAAGGTATATTAAAGGTCTGCATGATGTTAGTCATCAAGTCAGCAACTCCACCTTTCTGACCAAGAGGCATACTGAAGATAGAAGCTAGCTTAGCTGCAGGGCCAATCATTCTTTCGATTTGCTCTACATTGTTACCAGCCATTGCCAAGTACCTTTCGCCTGATGCAATATCTGCAGCAGTAAGAGGAGTTACCTCATTGACTTCTTTGGCTACTTGCATTAGCCTTGCCTGTTGAGCAGCATTAGCTCCAGACATTTTAGAAGCTAAGAATACTTGGTCGTATACTCCTGCAGAATATTGGTAGGCCCTTGCCATACCTCCAACCAATTCTTTTCCAAACTCAAAAGCATTAGAAGTTGACATTTGAATACCTCGATTCCAGGTATTCATATCGTTCATCATTGTTCTAAATGAGTTCGATATTCTGCCAGCCTCATTAGAGAATCGGTCTTTTAATACCATTGCAACACCGACCTCGACTAAGCTTCTTCTGTCTATCATTTTCTAGTTTTCTTTTTTAAGTTTTCATAATACTCATCGGCTATATCCTTAAATCTTTTCCTTTCTCGATACGGAAGACGCAAAAAGCTGAGATAGTCAATGGCTACCTCAGCTCTACATATATAAGTGAATGTACCTGGATGGTCTACGCTTCCGTCAGGTAGAAAAAAGTCGGTGAAAGCATTATAGGATATTTATCAATTCTTCCGGGTATACTCGGATGTTCTACATCTGTATTACCATCGAAGACTGGGTCATAAGCAAAGATTGTTTTACGAATCTCTGCAATATCTCTTACTGAGAATAAATGGAAGCTTTCTACCTTTTCCCATTTACCATCAATCTGAAGATGTAAGTTCCTTGCAATCAATGCAGCATTGCGAGTTTGTTTTTCTATTGGTAAAGTAACCAACATTCTTTCTCCTGCACCAGTAAGCAAATCAAATTTAACTACCTTACCTGAAGATAGAGTTACTTCGTAATCGGTAAGCTTACCTTGTTCTGGATAATAAGGGATAGCGTTTGGTTTTTCGGCCAATTCCTTTTCTGTAGGAAATTCTCCATAGTTATCGAATAACATCTCGCTTAAGGATTGACCGTAAGTTTGTACTCCGCCTTCTTGGCCCCAATCATATTCAAATTCTACTTCATCACCAAGTGAGAAGATTCTTGATTGGAATAAGATACAGTATCTGTCATTCAAAGGGATACGGTCTGCATCCTCTACCGTTAATCTACGATTAGGAGTAAAGTCGGTATCAACTACAATTGCCTGAATGAACTTAGTAAGGTTCATAAGGTTTCTTACATCCATAGGATTAGATAAGATATCCTCATCTGCACCATTCTGTTCCCTGATTGAGAATTTATAACCTGATGGGGTTATAAACTCATGTGTTCTACAATTTAATTCCATGTTTAAATAAGTTATTTGGTTATACTTTAGTTCATAGTGTTCGCTGTAACAACAAGAAAGGGGTGAGCCCTTTCTAGGAATCCCACCCCTCCCACCTAAAAATCTTAGTGAAAATAGACTAAGCGTTTTTAATACTTATCTACAGTACCTACTGAGAATTCGATACTTTCGATAGTGTTTTCTGAAGCCATTCTGTCCAGGTCTAATCCTGTAATCTTACATGGCCATACCTCTTCGAAGAGGTGGGTGTTAAGTACGGAAACTCCATCTTCAGCAAGTTCATTTACGATTACATTTTCCCAATATTGGCTTGGTACCAAACCTCCACCAGCAATCATATCTTGGCATGAATAAAGCCAATCATGAAGCCATGTATCTGAACCTGCAGTAGTTAAAAGTTTACCTACTACTAAGTTACCTACAGTAACTCTACCGGCAGTTTTAACGTCCCGGTTAACGTCTCCATGAGCAACCTGGTCAATCTCTACATCTGGCAAAGTACAAGTTTGGAACAGATAAGTATTGATTGGGTGCTTAGGGAATGTGATACTCCAAAGGAATTTCTTTCTTGGATTCTTTACTTTTGCTCCCATGTTTTCTTAATTTTATTCGTTAACGTCCTGAACAGATACGGACTTGGATGCCTGGTCAATATAGATGCCCATAGTGATTTCTTGCATCGGAACGATATCCTTGAATTTCAGGATTGCTTTGTATTTACCTTGACGAACATCGGCTTCATTGTTAACCGATAAGTCATTGTACGAGTTAGCGTCTTGGTCACCCATCCAGGTGTATTCAGACATGGCATCTTCATCTACCAAGTTATCCAGCATTGGTTTAACTTCTAGATAAATCTTATTCCAAGTGTTCCAGATATTTGGTTCTTCCAAATACTTTTCTAGAATAGGTCTAAGATTCTTTTTGAGATACAGATTCAATCTTACAATTGCAAGGAATCTTTCTGAATCCTGTTTTACCTGAGAAGAAAAACAATGCCACAGCAAAGTTTGTTTACCTTGGTTAGGAACATCTTTGATACAGATTATATTTGCATAATTCTGTGCTAACTCATTGAGTTCCTTAGTTCTTGAAGGAGAACCATAATTTGGGCATACTGGACCATTACCATCATAGATAATGCCCCGATTCATACCAGCAAATGATTTCCAAGGTCCAAACTGAGAAGCAGAAGCATCTCCTAATCCTGCAATGGTACCAAGAACATCTGAATCTACCAAGTTACCGTCGGCATTATAGTATTTAATACCACCACCAAAGTAAGCAACATACTTACTGTTACCTACAGTACCAAGGCAAGTCTGAATCCAAGTGATGATTGATTTCAAGTCTCTTGGTTGGTCACCCTGAGTATAGTGAGTAGTATATTTTGGTACTTCAATGTAGTAGGTATATTCTTGCAGTTCTTTAACCATATCTACTGCAGCCTTGTGTACTTTAAGTACATCAGCAGATGCTTCAAGATGTTGGTCAATGTGTGAACAGAAGATTTGATATACATCTACATAATCCTTAACGAATTCCAGAGAAGCAATCCATTCGTCTGCCGTAGGAGTACTACCGGCACTACCAATTGTACCATTCAATTTTACTCCATCGGCAGTGATAACAGTACCATTGAGTTTAATATCAATGGGGTTTCTTGTCCCATCTACATCATCAGTTAACCATTTGATGAAGTTGTTCCAAGATTTAATGTTCTCTGTCTTTTCGGTTAATACCGGAACGATGTATTCTGAGTTCTTTGCAAATGCACTTAGAGCAAGGTAATCTACAGAAGTATCATTGTTATCATCTGCAGTTTTGTAGGTTACTACTGGACCTTGTTCAAGTACCTGGCCATTAGCACTAATTACTTGATAGTAAACCGTGTTAGCCTGTTTGTAAATATTCACAGAGAAAGTTTCAGCACTACCAACTGGGTCTCCATATCCTTTAGTTACCAAACCAAAGCCAACAGCAACTGAACCAGAAGTAAACTTGAAAAGAGTAGAAGCCGTGGGTTCCTCTGGAGTTGCAGAAGCTACTACCGGAGAACCGTCTTCAGCAGCCTTAGGAGCAGATGCAGCTTTAGCTCTTATTGCAGCAGATACTACACCTTTGGTTGCACCCTTACCAAGTACACGAATAATACGAAGCTTAGAACCACCATTGAAAGCCTTTTCGATGTTTGATACAGAACCATCTGGTACTATCTCAGAACCAAAGACTCTTTGGAATTGAGAGAAAGATTGGATAAGTTCTGAGGGGTCATCATAAGGACCTTTAGTAGTTCTAGCCAATACACATGAAACTCCTAACATAGGAGTAGTTTGAAGAACGTTATCGTTCTTAAACTCGAAATTTACAGATGGTGAATTAGGCATATTTATACTAATTAAGTTAATTACTCATTTATTTAATACCCTCTAGTATTGAGCTATTTTACGTTAAGGTTAAGTAAATCTGACTCTTGCTTTTCGGTTAGTCCCATCAATACGGATATATCCTGAATTGGTACAAGTTCACCTTCTTCAGCAAGTCTCTCAGGTAATATACCATCCTTACAAGTATACTGATATACCTTTTCAAGTAGACCATGATTCTCGTCAGGGTGGTCATAGTAATTACCTATTTCTATAAATAGGTTTCCTGTTGGTGCTACCTTACCATCTTCCCATTCTTCTAAGTTATTATAATAAGGTCTTACGTATCCACGAGAAGGTAATGCTTCATACATGATATTATGAAGCAATCTCATATCGGCTTGAGTATTAGATACCAGATGAATATCTAGAGTTATATCTTTTGTTTCGTATGGAAATTCTGATGCTTGATAATTTCCACTCGCTAGTTTATCACCAATGATATATTTGTTCACACCTATATCACCATTATAGAATCCTTGTAGTTCAATGGTAATTCTAGGGCATGTCTTTGCACCCTTAACCTGATTGTTACCTATACCGTATATGGGAATGAATTTAGGCATAGCATCCTTATCTGCCTGAAATCTTTTCTCGTTCTCCTGTGATAAAGGTAAGTAGTCTTCTGGGTTAAGAGTTAAACCTTTCTTAAGTGCTGTTTGTAATAAGCAAATATAAAAGGTTCTTTCTACGATTTCTTCTGCATTTACCATATCATAAACTTCTTACTGCTAATATATCAAATGTACCTTTGCCACCATCAGAGAATTCTACATCCCAACCTCCAGATATAGATGATATAGCTAGTTGAGATTGTCTAGCATGAGCTGTACCTGAAAAAGTAGACATAAAAGTATTAGCTACATTACCATAACCATCAACCCAATAAGTTGTAGTTGAAGTAGTTGGTATAGAATTACTAACTACTCTTTGTTCACCAATAGCTGGTATTTTAAAAGAAGCTACACTCTTATCTACTTCTTTACCCTCGATGTATTTATACTTATAACCTGTAACTGTAAAACCAGAAGAACCCTCTAATCCTGTATTACCTAAGTTTACATTAACATGAGGTTCTATATTATAAGAATAGGTTACTTCACCAGCTGCCTGAGTTACAATTACTGTTTTAGTTAGACCACCAACTTGCTTGATAGTTAAAGTTCCACTGAGAAGCTGTTCCGTATGATTCTTAGAAGTAATGGATACCTCTAGAGTCTTTTCTTCATTATCAGTAAATCTTAGTCCAGCAGTAAATGGAGGTTCCTCTAGGAATTCTGCTGTAACTTCTACATTTTCCCAATCTCCTTGGGGTGTACCATTAATCATTTCCCTACGTTGAGAAGTGATTGCCAAAGTATCAGAGCCACCCTTACCCAATATGTTTATGGCTTCCTTATCTACTTCTAATTTGTATTCGTAGTTAAGGCTGCCTTTCTTTTGAATAAGATTTACAGTCTTAGGTACTCCATTAACTGTAATGGTAAGGATGGCTTTTTTATCTGCTTCTGTATCATTCACTTTTAACGGATGTACCATTACGAGTGCAGGACCAGTACCAGATGTTTTATCTGCTTCAAAATCTGCCATTACTTTGTATATTTTCTAAGTTCTTTTCTTAATTGATTTCGTATCTCTTTCTCTAAAACTACATTTCCACCTGCTGCCTCGAAAGCAGGTTTCCATAAAGGACGAGGTGGAAGATTACCATCTCTACTACCATACTCCAACATGATAGCAATTTGATTAAGTGTTTTTCGAGAAGTTCTACCAGAGTATGTTATCTTCCTTAATCCTGGAGGAAGACCAACAAAGGTTCTATCTTTCTGAGTTACCATTGTAACTGACCTTGCATATTGACCAGTAAGGTTTAATAGGGTATGTGCTCCATACTTCTTAAGTGTAGCAATTGAATGTTTTGGCCAAGATACTTTGGAACCAGGTGGAGGTAGACCATTATTTAAACTACGCCTTACTATACGAAGAAGTTGATTGCCAAACTTTCTAGTACCTAACTCGTATCCGAGCTTCATGATACTTGGAGTCTTGGCAATCAACCTCTCAGCCTGACGTTGTTTAACAGGGTCTACATAAATCTGAATATCACATAGATTATTCGAGAGGTTTATGTTAACCTTTCTGCTTGCCATCTTTATTCTTATTTAATCCCAACTCTGCATGAAACTCTTGTTTAATAGTTACGGGTTTAGTCTGAGTTACGTATAGGTATAACCTTTTATTTGATGGATTACCCGGTTGAGTAAAGGTCCTGGTAGCCTGCCTATCATAATCTTTCTTATTCTCATCTACCAAATAAGCGTAGTCATAATTGTTTTGGGCAGTTTGACCGTTTTCTACTAACCTACCCCAACTTACTGGAGTTGCAGTATCTTCGTCTTCATGAGGTTTTATATACTCTGTATAGGCAACCTGGGATTGATTGCTAGCAAGTAAGTACTCACATTTAGAAATTATGGTTATAGGAGAAATGCTACCTGCACTAGAATCATGACTTACATTCTTTATAGTTACACTTTCAACTTGGTCATACCATTGGAAGGTCCACCTCTTTACAGTTGCTACTGGTTTATGAGTAAGGTACAGATAAGCAGATTTACTTGGGTAATCGGCTATCCTATATTGTACTGTACCCTTTAAATCGAATACCGAACCATTGATAGACTTAGGATATGCCCTTACGGTAGTTATAGTTGGGTCATATGATAACGGTGTATTTGTAACTGTAAAGGAATCTATACCAACTCCACTAAAAATAACTTCGTATTCTGCAGCTTCCTCAGTATCAGATTCTATACCATTAATTACTGGTTTTCTCCAACATTTTAAATCTATAGATTGACCATGACTAGAACCAAACTGAGTATATTCCCAATTCATGGAATATCCCCCTACATCGGGATTACCATTAAAACCAATATAATAATTATAGGATACAGTTGCAGCTGATTGGTTGATATCTACTTGGTCCAGGTTATTTGAACCAGTTTGCCGAAGAGTAACCGTAGCGCTTCTAATCGAAGACACTTTATTTTCCAGACAGGTTACAGAAAATTCTGCTTGGGTCATATCATTACTATTCTTTGTAACTTCTAACCAATTCTCTTCTGGTGTATCAATGGTTACTTCTACAAATTCTTTAGTTGAAGTTTGTGTACCATTGATTACCTTCGTTCTGTAAGAATTAACTACAATAGTATCGGGGTCTATCATCTTAGCTGGTACATTCAGTACCTTGGATGAAGGCGAATAAATACTGAAAGTATAATCCCAAGTTACTACAGCTGGAGATTGATTAATCAAAAGAGTAATTCGTTTATTACTACCAGACTGTTGTAATACAACTGCACCATTTCGTACACTTTCGGAAGTATTTTCATACACGGGAAGAGTAACATCATAATCGGCTCCTGGACCTGTAGTACTAGAAACTTTAGAGGATAAGACACCAGTCCAATTCGGTTTACTGAATAATGATACATCTACTAGTGTATAAGATGATTCTTCTACTCCGTTTACAACTCTATACCTTCTGGATTTAATTACAGCCTTGGGAGTTGCACCTGCAGCAGCCACAGAAGGAAAATCAGAAGTAACGTCAAAGTAATAATTATAACCAATACTTGCACCTGCCTGGGTACAAGCTAATTCTATTTCTTTACTACCATAGGTTAAATCAACTGATAATCTACGGGAAGATTCTGAAGTATTATCGGATACGGTACAAGTTATATCAATCTGAGTACTGCTAAATCTACCAATATCTACATTGGTAATATAAGAAGATTTAGCTTTTACTGTAGGTAATTCTGAATGCCAAGTAGAATCTTTACCGTTAATTACGTCATAGTACCCACATTTTACAGAACCTTTAACCTTATTAGTACCCATAGCTGCTGGTGCGTCTGGGAAATTAGATATTACTTCTAGTACATCTCGAGTAGTTACAGTACCTGCTGCTTGATTACAAGTAATGGTTTGAGTTTTACCTGAATCATATTGTTCATACACAACTTCCCCTACTCTTGAATTTGTGGTTTTATTTTCAAACATGGTTATCTCCCTTATATTAGGAGACCCAGTTGAGGCTATGTAAGCATTAGAGGATTTAACTCTTATATTAACTCCCTCCATTGAGCCTTCTACCAAAGAGCCATTAATATACTTTTCTCGGTAGCTTGTAATAGTACAAGTTTGCATAGTACCCAAAGCGTCAAAGTTTAATGTAGGTTGGGTAGTAGTAATTGTATATACCCATTCTACTAAATATGCACTTTGAGTTACCGTAACTTCTTTATAGACAGTGTCCATAGTTGCCCTTACTACTACACTCCTTTGATTTGCAGTTGTGTTTTCTGCAACAGTCAAAGTAGTACCAGATAAACTGAATCCGGTTACTACAGTAGGTATACTAAGAGTAGGAGTACCAGTAGCATCTGATGCTGCATTGGTTGCACCTGAAGACCAATGATTAGTCCTACTTGCCCTTGCACTTGCAGAGATTTGTGATGTACCACCTTGCTCGGTAAATGTACTCGGATTCGCAGAGATAGAAACTACCCATCCACCCTGAGTTACACTTTCGATTTTATTCTCTGCTTGATATAAGTCGATTGAGGCACTACCAGATTTACCATTAAGAGTAACGGTTAATGTACGGCTTCCTAATTTAGTTCTAGCCTTTGCAGTTGTGCCAAGATTAGAACCAGAGATATTTTCAGACCATACTACTGAAGCTCCAGAACTTATAGTACCACCATCATTGGTTTTACCATTCCATCCCCAAAGTTGAGAATAGGTATAAGTAGGTGTAGCTGCAGTTCCTCCTGATGCAGGGATATCTGCAATGTTTCCCAGATATACTGTTGGTGTACCATAAGTTTTTACACCAGCAGCTTGAGTTACAGTATAGTTCTGTTTTTTATTAGATTCGTCCTGTGTCCAGATATAATTAAAACCTCTTGAAGATTCAGTTTTATTTTCTGGGATGGTCATCTCCAAAATCTCAGAAGAATCTGGGTCATCGGTTCGTTTATAACTAACTGGAATTTGACTACCATAATTATGGCCATTCCTTATCTCTTGCTTGTAAGAATCTATCTCAAAAGTTACTTTACCTCCCAAAGCCCCAATAGAATTACTGCTAGCCTTAGTCAAAGTAAAAGTATAAGCCCAAGTAGAAGTTGCTGCAGCTTGAGTAAATTGAACTGTTATCTGTTTACCCGATTCATTCTGAGTAAAGGTCATATTAGCTGACCTTTCAACTAATCCAGTATTTTCTTTAGCTTCATATTGAGGTACAGTTTGATTATAAGATACCCAATCAGGATAAGCCGTCTGTGTAAAACCTACTTTAGTATAACTACCAGATATTACTCCATCTACATATTTCTGTTTTCTAGAAACTAAACCAAACCATAGATTTGGAGAAGGAGCTCCTCCACTAGCAGGAAAACTTAAAGTAGTTCTATCTACAGTAAATGTATACTTATAAGTTACCTTATGAATATCGCTGAGCTGTACGGTTTCATTGTTTCCATAGGAACTAGCATTGGATATTTCCAAGCCAACGTAATTTTCTCCCGTTCCTGTAGGAGAGAGTGCCAACAATTCAGCCTTGGTAGGGCATTCGTTTGAATCCTTACCAAGGCCTACTTTAGTTTTGACAGCACTCCATGTTGCTATCTCACCCATATTAATCTAAGTTTGTGAACAAAAGTTTTTCTCTTAATTCATCAATCTCGGCTTTCAGAAGTTTAATACCTTCGATTGCCAATACTGACATCTTAGAATAATCTACCTCTTTAACCAGGATATAGGTTTCTCCATCCTTTTCTACCTTTTCGAAGGCTTCTGGATTAGGAACTGTTTCAGGTTTAACCGTATTCTCAGAAACTAATTCTGGGAAATATTTTTCGATTGTCTGAGCAATTGTACCTATATCGTGATTACCACGAATCATAAATGAATCCGTAGGTATAGAGCAGATTTCATCGAGAGTATGTTCCAATGGTTTAATGAAAGTCTTAAGTCTTTCGTCAGATTCTTTCCATAAACCAGAAGGAGCAGATACCTTCTTAAAGATAATCTCAGCAGTAGTACCCAATCCCAACTGGTCTCTTGTTACTCCATGAGGATTACTCATGTTCTGCATGTGAGTAGTAAGATTGGTTTGAGCATTGGTACCTGCAGCCTTGGCATCTGCAATAGCCGTAGCTTGAGCAGTAGATACTGGTTTATCTGCATCTGATGTATTGTTAACATTACCCAATCCCACTTGAGCTTTAGTTACTCCATGAGGATTAGATTTATTACCAATATGGGAATCTACTTTGGCATTCACAGTAGTATCTGCTTGAGCTCTTGTTGCAGCTTCATCTGAAATTAACTTCTCTACTCTTGTAATCTCACCTTTTCTGTCATTGACTTCTTTAGTGATATTATTCTGGAGAGTAGTATCTGCACCTCTTAAGTCTTCAGCAACTAATTCAACTGCAGCTTCAAGGTCAGTTCTTACTTGAGTATCTGCAGCTTTTCTGTCGGATACCTCTTTATTGATAGCAGTAGTGAGTTCTGTTTTAGCAGCAGCTATTGCAGAATTTCTATCTACTACTTCTTGAGCAATATCATCAGCCAGCTCTCCTTGCAAAGCATTAATAGCAGCTACCCTTGCAGTAGTCTCATCAGATATCTGTTTCGGTAATGTAGTATCCAACTTAACCTTATCTGCAGCAGACATAACACCGGCTTGAGTTGCAGTTGCAGGTTGGATATAATTATTAATATTTGGGCCATTGGAATAAATAGAATCTGAATCAGCTCTATGCCCATTGATTAATATTAGATTAACTCGACCTGCTTCAGGAGTTATTCTTACACCATTAACTAGGGTATTTGGTAATGATTTTACTACATCAGTAGTAGTTTTACCTTTAGCTCCATCATAAGCAGTACCAGATATCTCACCAATGATTAAACCTCCAGAAGTAATTGGTACCCAAGTAGTACCTGACCAACGGAATTGATATCCTGGATGTCCTTCAGTTATATCATTGTAAGATTTACCAGCTTCTCCAGTTACTGGATTAGCATGAGCAGCATCAGAATACAATTTGATATTAGATATCTGGTTAGTTGGTGATACATCGTAGGTTGCATATACATCAATTACGTCATCTACATAAGAAGGTAATTGAGCTGCGGGTACCTTACCGTCTGAACCCAAAGAAGCTAGACCATTGGCCTGACCCTTGGTTGCCTTAAAAGTATCAAGGTCATCCCGAACTTCCTGAATACTATCAGTTAGTTCAGTTTTCAATGCAGTATCAGCTGTGGTTCTGTCTTGGATTTCTTTATCTACTTTTGAGCTCAATGTGTCCAGCTGAGTTTTCAGAGAATCATTGCCCTCAACTCTTTCTTTATTGATTTCAGATTGATACTTCCCAAGCTCTTTATCCCAAGCTTGGTCAGTATTTACAATCTTAGGGTCTGTGGTAGCATTTACCAAAGTACCATATATAGGAATTTCTGCCATAGTTATAAGTTTTTATCCGATTACAAAATTGAAATTACCAGCTTTTAAAGCTCCTTCAGTACGGTAGCATTTGTATGAACCTTTACCTTCTACAGTTACTGTAGCTGCAGCAGCCATAGGAACTCCAAATCCAGAAGAAGTTACCTTAGTTATACTGAAGTTAGAAGGTACGCATAACCATACATATTCTCCTTCAGCAATTCCCGTCATGTTATAAGTTCCGTTAGGAGAACTCTTTATTGCCTGTTTGGTAAGACCCAAAACATCTTCACCGGTTAATGCTGCCTTAGCAGAATGTCCAAAGTACATAGGATAGTAAGCATTTACGTTAGCAGTTGCTGTTTTAGTTACACCCTTGCTTGTAATACTTAAAGTATAAGTAGTACGGTCATCCTCAGTATTAAGGGTATCCTTAATATTTAAGCTAGCAATTGGTGTACTGTTTATAACAGTAGTTCCTCTTTTAACTGATAAAGTTTCTGGAACAAGCGGTTTACTGTTGAATAGGTTATTACCACGAATAGTAATATCTGCATCAACTCCTTTCTCAATAATTGTAGGACTTACCGAAAAGCCAGAGATTTGGGTAAACTGAGTATATAATACTTCCCAAACCTCATCATGTCTACCGTCGGCAATTTGCTTATCCAATTCCTTCATGCCATCTACAATGTTTGAGGATTCTGAAAGGTAATTAGTATCTTCCAGAGAAGGCAATGCCAAGGCCTCTGTAAGACCCACTGCAGTTTTTACCTTAGTAATCTTATCATCGGCATCTGCCTTATCTACTTCGATACGTTTCTGTACTTTACCGAATGCGGCTGAAGCAGTATCTGTTACCTTTACATCCAAGTCTGTAGGAGTAGTACCTGCATTCTTTTCATAGCCATCCAACTTAATGTCGGTACCATTCAATACTGGATTTGAATCCAATCTGTGAGTATTGATAGTATGAGCATTGGTAGCATCGATATTATCCTGCAAAGTAGTATCGGCTTCAGTACGGGCAGTCTCTTCAGCATCGATATTATCCTGCAAAGTAGTATCTGCAGCTTCCCTTGCATCTTCTTCGTTATCGATACGAGCATTCAGACGAGTATCTTCTTGAGTTCTTGCATACTCCTCGGCATCAATATTATCTTGCAGAGTTTTATCAGCAGCTTTTCTTTCTGCAATCTCGGTATCAATACGAACTCCCAGGGCAGTATCAGCAGCAGTTCTTGCAGCTTCTTCTGCATCCAAAGCATCTTGAAGAGCCTTATCAGCAGCTTTTCTTTCTTCCCTTTCTGTTCCCAAGTCTGCAGTATTCTGGTCAATTTTACCTTCCAACCGAATATCTTCTGCCTTACGTTCAGCAATCTCGGTTTCAAGTAAAGCCTTAACTTCCAAGTAAGAACCAGAAATATTATTCTGAATGCCTTGAATCAATTCCAAGTTTCTTTGGATATTGGCAGCATTCTGAGTAATAAGAGCATCTTGGTTATTTGCTCTTGCCAACAGTTCAGTACGAGTTTCAGTAACATAAGTTCTTAAATCCTCTACTGTCTTAGTTAAAGTAGTACTCAAAGTAGTAAGCTTGGCATCTAAAGCAGCATCACCTTCAACTCGTTTTTCAGTTTCTGTCTCAATCTTCGTAGTTAACTCATTTAACTTCTGAGTCATAGTTGTTGCGAAGTTGGGGTCATCACCAAGAGCCTTGGCAATTTCCTCAAGTGTATCCAATACACCCGGAGCAGAACCAATGATTTTCTGGATTGCAGCTTCTACTTCAGCTTCGGTTTGGAATCCTGAATCATTCAGAAGTTCAGAAACTTTAGTTATATAATTAGCATGTTCTTCAATACCGTTAAGTTTATTCAGAAGAATATCGGTAAAGTCGTTTGAAGAAAGTACTTTGCCATCTACTTTATCTACCTTCTTAGATTCAAGACCTTGGATAGCAGTTGTACGATTAGATACTTCTTGGGCAATTTTATTATCTAATAAGGTATCTGCATTGGTACGGTCTGTAACTTCTTTATCGATATTTACCTGAAGAGCAGTATCACCTGCTAAACGAGCATTAGCTTCATCGGAGATATCTTTAGATAAACCGTTTACTTCGTCTTTATGATTTGCTATTGCAGTATCCAAATTGGCCTGTATAGCATTCTCTCTAGCGGTTGCTCGGTCTTTCTCAGTATTGATTGCTACCGTATTAGCCTCTACCTTTGTTTTAAGTTCATCTACCTTTTCATTAGATTCCTTCTTTAGAGAATTAATCTTCTCTTCTAATAAAATATCGGCACCTCTCCTTTCATCTATCTCCCCATTAATCTTATTAGTAAGGATAGTTAATTGCCCACCAACTTCAACCGTTAAAGTTTGAATCTTGCCATCTATAGCAGTTTCCAATGCAGTATCTGCAGACTTACGGTCTCCAATTTCCTTATCCAGGTTTACTTGAAGGATTTGGTCTGCTGCCTTACGTTCAGCTGTTTCTGTACCCAAAGCAATGTTAGTAGTATCAATACGAGAACTCAGATTACTGTCGCCATTAGTACGGTCCACAATTTCCTCATTAACCATGTCCTTAACTTCTTTATAGTTATCGGCAATGGTTTTATTCATGGCAGTGATTGCCTCAGAGTTCTTTGTGATATTTGCTTGGTTAGTAGCAATAGCCGTAGTATTAGCATTTACCTGAGCAGTCAATTCGTTCTTAACCGTATTGATAGCATCCTGCATTGACAAAGCCAAATCCGAAACTCTCTGAGTAAGAGCAGCAATATTATCGGTATGGGTTTTATCTGCTTCCTTTCTATCAACAGTTTCTTTGTCGATATTTGCCTGCAAGATAGCATCAGCATCTTTACGGTCTTGGATTTCTTTTGCCAGGTTATCTTTAACTACTTGAAGAGCAGTATTTCCAGTAGCAGCCGAGTTATCTACATACTCTTTAAGTTCTTCCTTAAGAGCAGTATCTGCTTCAATTCTTGCGGTTTCTTCATCAGTTATATTTGCCTGGAGGGCTACATCAGCAGCTTCCCGGTCTTCAATCTCTTGGTTTACCTTTTCTGTAATTGCTGCCAACTTCTTGGTGATAGTTGAAGCGAAGTTGGGGTCATCACCAAGAGCCTTGGCAATTTCCTCAAGTGTATCAAGTACTTCTGGTGCAGAGCCAATGATTTTCTGGATTGCAGCTTCTACCTCAGCTTCAGTTTGATAACCGGCATCATTTGCCAATTGTGATACCAAGGTAATGTAATTAGCATGTTCCTCGATTCCATTCAATTTGGCAAGCAAGAGATCTGTAAAGTCATTCTTAGTTAAAGAATAACCTTCTCTTTTATCTACCTTCTTGGAATTAAGGTCAGCATCTGCAGCAATACGAGCTTCCTTCTCTGCTTCAATTGCAGCAAGTACATCAGACTTATCACCATCAGTCTTTTCACTTAGGGCAGTTATCTTCTGGTCAAGGATTTGGTCCTGAGCAGTACGAGTTGCAGCTTCAGAATTAATATTAGTCTGAAGAACCTGGTCTGCAGATTCCCGAGCTTGAGCCTCTTTATCAATGTTTACCTGGAGGGTATTATCTGCATTGGTACGGTCAGCAACCTCTTTGGTAATTGAATTCTGAAGAGTTTCATCGGCAGCTTTACGATTTACTACCTCATCAGAAAGTTTACTTTCTAAGGCAGCATCACCAGTTTGACGATTAGTGATTTCTTCAGTGAGTTTCAACTGAATGTTTGCATCTGCATTTGCTCTCAATTGGGCTTCTGCAGCAATGTCTTGTTTGAGCTCTGCCTTATCATTGATATGCAATGTATTCAGTTGGTGAATACTTTCTGATAAAGCATCGTCAGCCGTTTTACGAAGCTCAGCTTCTTTATCTACCAAGTCTTTAGCATATGCCTTAGCTTCTGCCAATGAACCAGTAGTTTCATTTCTGAGGTCTGCAATGTCAGCAGTATTCTTATCAACTTTTGCTTCTATCTTATCTATCTTATTGATAAGGTTAGTAACTGCAGTGTCGATTTTATCATTAAGTAAATCCACTGCCTTAATGAAATTAGAGTTAACCTCACTAATTTGGGTACTCAGTTTCCCTTCCTCCTCCTTAGCTCGGTTAACTTCATCTGTCAGTGCATTACGTAAATCCGTTAATTTGTTGGTAATTGTAGTAGCAAAGTTGGGGTCATTTCCCAATGCTTCTGCCAATTCCTTTAATGTATCAAGTGCATCATCGGCACCATCAATCAAATCACTGATAGCTTGTCTTACCTGTTCTTCAGTTTGGAACTTAGTATCATTCTCCAACTGAGAAAGCTTAGTGATGTAGTTTGCTCTTTCTTCAATGCCTTCCAGTTTCTCTTTGAGTTTATCCGTGAAGTCATTTTTAGATAAGTCGTATCCTTCTCTCTTATCTACCTTATTGGCAATAGAAAGAACGAATGCCCAGAACTCATTAATAGTTCCAGCAAACCCAGCCTTTACGAAGTCATCAAAATAACCTTGTAAAAGTCTTTGGTCAATTTCTTCATTTGTGTAATACTTACTTACGTACATATTGTTATTATTTTAAGGATTGATTACTTGCTTACCACAGAAGAAGTCAGAATTCTTATCTCTGAATGGTTCTCCTTCTTTTCCACAGAAGGCATTCATTGGAATATCTGGATGTTCTGGGTCTGGGTCTCCCCCGTCTTCAATATCACCTCTGATTATTGCATAATCTGGAAGTTGATTGATACGGAATTTTATCACCTGGCCAATACCTGGATGAGGTATTATCTTATCCCAAACTTCTCCAAAGTAATCTTGAAAGCAAGTAACGAACTTACCTCCGGTCATAGACTGGAATGTGGTAACGTCTAAATTACTTTTCTTGCTTTCAATATGTACTCCAGATGTACCGTTCAAGACAATCAGGTTACTGTCAAACCAAATACCGTTCCCAGTATTAATTGGTTTCCATCGTAACATTAACATCTTTGCCATATACTTTTCAATTTTATTCTACGAATTGTATTTTGGTATCTCGGTCCCTTTTTAGGATAACCATGAAAACTAATGCTTCATCCTTGGCTTGAGCAACTTGTGTATCTCCCGAAGGTTTATAAGTGATACCATTAATTACGAACCTATCTTCAGACCAGTTAAAATCCCAATAGCCTTCTGGAGTTAAATATCCCAGTTGTTCTATATATGATTTAGTAACCAGTATTGATAAATTCTCATCATCGAGTTCTCCAGTTACTGTTGCCTTATTAATAGGCCAGTTTCTGAAGGCATTATAATAACATAATGCCTCGATTGGTATATTATAATATTTAGGGATTTCATCTTCTCCATGACTTAGGAGTTGATTTACATTCTTTGCCCAAGTTATAGTTTGCCTACCAGCATCTACATCCAAGAAATCATTTATAATCTTCTTGTATCTATCCCAAGACCGGTTCTTAACCAATCTATGAGGAGTCTTGGTCATCGTTTTCTAATTAAGGTTCTACCATTACGTTTTACTGGAAAGCGGGGATTTGGCCCATCTATTAATCCAGGTCTTCTTCTGTCTACTACTCTTGGAACTACTACATGACTTGCTTGGTCACAGAATGGTAAGTAGATTTCCAATCGTCCAGCTAACATACAAAGGTTTTTTCTTAACTCGTCTATGATACCACCAGGTTGCATTGCTTGAGAGAATGTTTTCCATAGGGAAGATGTTGCATCGGCAAGTGTATCATAGTACTGCACTTCAGTAGGCCCAGTTGTGATTTGTTTGATTCTATCACCTCGAGCTTGTTCCGGTTTAGAAGAACCATCACCAACTTGTTCTTTGGTTGAAGTAAGTTGACTTAGGTATTCTCCTGTACTTGTTAATAAATTAAGGAGCTTAACATTGAGATAATCCCATGCTGCCAATTCCATAATTAGTTGGTTTTCTAGAGCTTCATACATTAACTCATCATTATATTTATCCAGTGGGATAATATGATTTACTAGCGGTTGGATATATAACTGCCATTTAGTTATGTACATTGCTTTCTCTTCTGATGACATACCATCTGAGATTTCTGAAGGAATGTAATAATTAATTAGGTTATATATACTATCGGTTAATGTAGTTTTGGACTCTGTATTTACAATTACGATTTTGGTTGCATTTAAGTTAAGTCCTTCGGAGTTCGTTATGTTCAACGCTACTGTATAGAATCCGGACTTTTCATAAGTATAAGTAGGTTGTTTAACATCATAAACGGACCCCTTATCATCACCAAAGTCCCAGTCAAAAATGGCCTTGGCTGGGACTTTGGTTAATACTCTAAATGAAACTTCCAGACCATTCGCAATAGCTACAAAGTCTAGATTGTCCATGGTATCTTATTTTTTAGATTCTTCGAACTCTTCCAACAGAACCTGAATCAGAGTTTCAACTGTATCACCTTTGTCGGCAACAATTTCGTGACGAGCAGCGATAAGGGTTGCTTCTTCGAGAGTATAGGCTTTGGCAATCTTTTTGATTTCCATGCCTTTTTCGAACTGAGCATTCAGTTTCTTTTCCAACTTATCGATGTCATCATTGGAGTATTTGTCGGTAGCTTTCTTATCAAGAACCAAACGCAGGTGACCTGAATTCAAAGCCATCTGAATCTTTTTGGTTCTGTACTGACGAGCACTCAATTCTTTTTCTTCTCCTCTACAAATTGTAATACCTGTAGATTGGTCATGGAAGCTGTAAGCTTTAGCACCTACAGTTACTTTATATTTATCCATAATTTTACTAAGTTTTTAGATGTTTAAAATTAGGGGTAGGTCCTCGCAAAACCTACCCCATTGAGAAATGGAATTATTTGTAAAATAAACCAGGTGTAGTATTACTCAAGGTTAACCAAGAGATATGGGTCAATGTTCATGAATTCAGGGAATCCGAACTCGGTGAACTTCTTCTCTGCAGACAGAATCAATGCAGCATCCTGATACATCTTAGAGAAGCCTGTAGTCAGAGTAGCATAGATTGCCTGAGTTTGATTTGATACGATTCTTTCTGATTCAAGCATCAACTGTTTTGCAGTCAGCTTAATCAAGGCAGCAGTTGTATCAATCAACAGCAAGCCTTGGTCGGGTGTACCCGGGTGAATGTAAAAGTTAGCATTCTTAGGTACAGGAGACTTCACATTCAGTGTAGCTTCAGTTGTACCAGAATGACGTTCTTTGAATTCCGGCAAGTTCAGCATTTCGATTGCCTGGTCTTCACCACCAATCATAG
>ENA-OOSG01000061-OOSG01000061.1-human-gut-metagenome-genome-assembly--contig:-NODE-61-length-25349-cov-2.451253_pt1 | contig 25349 bp, 18 predicted proteins | sample MGYA00241178_ERZ501214 | MGnify/ENA primary metagenome ERZ501214 (study PRJEB25962, sample SAMEA2042436) | human gut metagenome | biome: human gut; feature: human-associated habitat; material: faeces...
TTTACAACAACGCTTCCGCCGCCGATTACAACATTACTTCCGATTGTGACGCCCGGCATGACCTGAACTCCTCCGCCAATCCACACATTGTCGCCGACGGTAATCGGATAGGCATACTCAAAGCCTGCGTTTCTTCTCGGATAATCAACAGGATGACCTGCCGTGTAAAATCCGCAGTTTGGTGCAACAAAAACATTGTCGCCGAATTTCACCTTTGCACAGTCGAGAATCACCATATTGTGGTTTGAATAGAAATTCTCACCGAGTTCGATATTGTAGCCGTAGTCGCACCAGAACGGAGCGGTAATGTAGAAATTTTCCTTTGTACTGCCGACAATTTTCTTTATAAGAATTTTTTGAGTCTCTTCATCTTCAAACGGAAGATTGTTGTACTCTCTGCAAAGATTTTTAACCGAACAGCGTTCATTGCGAAGCTGTTTGTCGCCCATTGGATTATACATCTGCGAATTAAGCATTTTTTCTTTTTCAGTCATAATTTTCTCCGTTAATAAATCACATAACAAAATTTACATAACAACGCTTATTATATTATAATCTCACCTTCAATACAAGTAAATCCAAAAATTAATTTACTTTTCAACTGACAACAAAATTCAATTTTAAAATTCATAGGGAGGATAATGGGACAGCAGTCTTTTGTATAATATAGTTACATTGAAAATATCAATGAAATTTGCAGAAAAAACGATTAAATTATGAGATTCCGTTTTGATTTGAGGAGGAATTATTATGGAAGAAAAAAGAAAAACCGTCACATCAACCGAAGTAAAACGCAGATACAATCAAAAAGTTTACAGTCAAATTTCATTTTCCGCCCCAAAGGAACTTGTTGAGGAATTCAGAGGGATATGCAGAAATATCGGAATTTCACAGGCAAGTGTTTTCAAAAAGTTTATCACCGATTTTGTTGAAAAGTACAGATAAAATCAAAACCACTCGTTGAACGGATGGTTGCACTCTGCAGAAAAGCCCGAAATTCAAGCTGACCGAATTTCGAGCTTTTTATTTTTGAATTTTAAGTTTTTTCAACCTGCTGTTTCAATTTGCAAAAAATTTTAAGAATATATATTCAAAGAAATAAAATTGTGGTATAATGATGAAGAATATATACAAGGTATGTAGAGACAACACAGGTTGTCTTTAATTAAGGAAGTGGCAAAATGAAAAAACTATTTACTATTATTGTGTGCAAGGTTCTGAAATTTGTCGGAGGATTACTCGGCAAGGGCAGCAGTCTGCCGGGACAGATTGCGCTTAAGCTCTGCCCCGATATTCTCGGACGAATTGAACTGCCGAAATATATTGTTGCCGTAACAGGCAGTAACGGCAAGACATCTACCGTTGAGATGATTGCACATATTCTTTGTGAAAGCGGCAAAAAAGTTGCCTGGAACAAAGAGGGTTCTAACCAGATTGAGGGCGTTACAACTCTTATTCTCGGCAGTTGTACTCTTTCGGGCAAGGTTAAATCGGATATTCTTCTCATTGAAAGTGACGAACGCTTTGCAAAATATACCTTCAAATACATCACACCGACTCATTATGTTATCACAAACCTTTACCGTGACCAGCTCACACGAAACGGTCATCCGGAATGGGTTTACAATGCCGTAAAGGATAGTATTCATCCCGAAACTCAGCTTATTCTTAACGCCGACGATCCGCTTGTTTCGTGCTTTGGCTACGGCAGGGATAATGTTGTATGGTTCGGTGCAGGCAATCTTCCGACCGATACAAAGGAGTTTGTCGGTGTTTATAATGACGGTGCATATTGCCCTCACTGCAAATCTCCTATGACATATTCAAGCTATCACTACGACCACATCGGCAACTATGAATGCCCTAACTGCGGTCTTAAAAGGCAGGATACAAGCTACACAGTTACATCTGCCGATCTTGAAAAAGGCGAAATTACAATCAACAATAAGTACAAGATTGAACTTACGCTCAAATCGCTTTATAATGTTTACAATTTGCTTGCGGCATTTACCGTTGCGTCAATCACAGGTGTTGACGGAAACACAATTGCAAAGAGCCTGAGCAATTATGTTCTTAAAAACTTCCGTGTTGTAACATTCACGCTCGGAAACAGAAAGGGTACGCTTGTTACATCAAAACATGAAAACAGCATTTCGTACAATCAGTCACTCAAGCTTGCCGCATCCGACAAGGATAAGTGCGATGTTTTGATTATTGTTGACGCAGTCAGCAGAAAGTATTTTACAAGCGATGTTTCATGGCTTTGGGACATCAACTTTGACCTTCTCAAAAGCGACAATGTAAAGAACATTGTGCTTGCAGGAACATATTGCAACGACCTTGCAACAAGATTTTCTTTCTCAAAAGTTGACAGAAACAAAATCAAGGTTATCAAGGACATTGAAGAAGCCGTTGATTATCTTGACAATGACCGCAAAGAAAAGATTTATGTAATTACCTGTTTCTCAGACAAGGGTAAATTTCTTGAAAAGGTAAAGGTGGACTGATTATGAAAATTCTTCATTTGTATCACGATATAATGAACCTGTACGGAGAATATGCCAATGTTTCTGCGCTTGAAAGAATGCTTGAAAAGAGCGGTGTGAAATTTACAACCGACAGGCTTACCCTGTTTGACAATGCCGACCTGGGCGATTACGATTTTATCTACATCGGTTCGGGTACAGAAAAAAATCAGAAGCTTGTTTTGCAGGATTTTAAAAAGTACAAGGATTTTCTTGTTGAATACATCAACAGCGGCAAGGTGATTCTTATGACGGGCAACTCGTTTGAAATGCTCGGAAAAACAATTACAGACTCTGACGGCAAGGTTTTTGACGGACTCGGAATTTATGATTTTACAGTTACCGAGCAGAACAAACGCAGAATTACAGGCGATATTGTTTATACATCTAACATTCTCACAAAACCGATTGTCGGCTTTGTAAACAAGTGCAGTGAAATTAAAGGTATTGAAAATCATCTTTTCACTGTTAAACACGGACTCGGTGACTACGAAAACGCAAAAACGGAGGGCTTGAAGGACAAGAACCTTTTTGCAACTCATGTTACAGGGCCTATTATGATTAAAAATCCGCATTTTTTTGAATACATTGCTTTGCAGATTTCAAAAAATACGGATGGCTTCAAGCCGTGTACGGATTACCTCGACTACGAAAGAGCGGGCTACGAAATTACTCTCGGCGAACTCACAAAAAGATTTGAGGAGTAAGTTTTAATGAACAACGACAATCTTCTTCAGCTTGAGGGAGCAATTGAAAGCGTGGTTTTCCGAAACGATGAAAACGGCTACACGGTAATTGAGCTTGCTGACGGTGACGATTATTTGACCGCTGTCGGAATTATGCCACAGGTGTCGTCGGGTGATGTTGTAAAGCTTACCGGCAAATATACAAATCATCCGAGCTACGGCAGACAGTTTGCCGTGCAGATTTGCGAAATCAGCAGACCTACCGAGGCGGCTGATATTCTGCGTTATCTGTCATCCGGAGCTATCAAGGGAATCGGCACTCAGACCGCACAAAGGCTTGTAAAGGAATTTGGCGAGGCAACGCTTGATGTGCTTGAAAATCAGCCTGAAAGAGTTGCAATGCTGAAAGGAATTTCTTCGCAAAAAGCCGAGGATTTTTCAAAGCAGTTAAAGCAGAACACAGGCGTGCGAACACTCATGCTTTTTCTCGGCGAGTACGGAATTTCAAACACCGCATCGGTCAAAATTTTCAACGCTTACGGTCCGAGCTGTGTCGATTTAATCAAGAAAAATCCGTACATTCTCTGTCAGGGTGATTTTGGGGTATCGTTTGAGAGTGCGGATTTTATTGCTAAAAAAGAAAAATTAGAACCCGATTCAAATGTCCGTATGCGTGCAGGAATCGTACACATTCTTCATCACAACGAGCGAAACGGTCACACCTGTCTGCCAAAGGAAAAGCTGCTGAAGGTTTCAACCGATTTTCTCGGAATTGACGGTGAAAAGGTTTCGGAGTGCATGGAAGAAATGCTGTTTGACCGTTCGCTTATCGAGGATAAGATTGACGGCAAAAAATTTGTGTTTCCCCCCAATGTTCACCTCTGCGAAATGTACATAGCGTCAAGAATAAAAATGTTGCTTAAATTTCCGTCAGAGAAAATTAAAAACATTGACAAGGCGATTGAAAAATGTGAAAAAGAGGACGGAATCGAATATGCCGATTTGCAAAAGAAAGCAATCACTATGGCACTTACCGAGGGTATGCTTGTTCTGACGGGCGGCCCCGGTACAGGAAAAACGACAACCCTCAATGCTATAATAAAAATAATGAAAGCAAACGGCAAAACTGTTTTGCTTTCTGCCCCCACAGGCAGAGCTGCTCAACGAATGAGCGAGCTCACGGGCGATGAGGCAAAAACTCTGCACAGACTGCTTGAGGTCAGCTGGGATAAACATGACAACCCCGTTTTCAACAAGAACGAACGCAATCAGCTGAAATGCGACGCATTGATTGTTGACGAGGTTTCAATGGTAGACGCATTCATTATGGAAAGCGTTATGAGAGCGCTTTCCACAGGATGCAGACTTATTCTTGTAGGCGACTCCGACCAGCTCCCCTCCGTAGGTCCGGGTAATGTGCTCGGCGATCTTATCGAAAGCGGACTTATTCCCGTTGTACGGTTGAATGAAATTTTCCGTCAGGCACAGCAGAGTCTTATTGTCACAAACGCACATAAGATTGTGAACGGTGAAATACCCATTCTTAATTCCGCCGACAAGGACTTTTTCTTTCTTCAAAGGAACAATAAATCAGAAGTTTCAGCGGTAATAGCTGACCTTTGTGCAAATCGTCTGCCAAAGGCATACGGATATTCTCCGTTTGAAAACATTCAGGTGCTTGCTCCATCCAAAAAAGGTGAACTCGGAACTACCGAGCTTAACCACAAATTGCAGGCGGCGCTAAATCTGAAGGATGACGATAAGGCGGAAATCACAATCGGTTCAAAAACCTTTCGTACAGGCGACAAGGTTATGCAGATAAAAAACAACTATGATATTCGCTGGTTTCGTGAAAACGGCGAAACGGGCGAAGGAATTTTCAACGGTGACATAGGAATCATCACAAGGATTGACAGAAAGACAAAATCACTTGTCGTTAAATTTTTTGACAAGATTGCAAGATACACCTTTGAATTTGCGGGCGACCTTGATTTTGCCTACGCAATCACGGTGCATAAAAGTCAGGGCAATGAATTTGACGCAGTTATTATACCGATGTTTTCAGGTCCTCCTCAGCTTTACTACAGAAATCTGCTCTACACCGCTGTTACAAGGGCGAAGAAAACGCTTGTGCTTGTCGGCAATCCTTCAACCGTTGAATATATGGTAAACAATAACCGCCGTACAAAACGGTACAGCGGTCTTAAAGAATTTTTACTGAGAGATGACACACTTTATTAAGAAAGTTTTCGGTACGATAAAAGGATTTTTCTTTACGGTTCGTTGTCCGTACTGCGGAAGGGTTATTGAACCGAACAAAAGCTGTTGTGACAAATGCAGAAAAGAATTCCCCGAAATGCCGCTTGTACGATATGCAACGGGAGGGTACATCTGCACCTCTCCTTTCCCCTATGACGGAATTTTCCGCAGAGCAGTTCTTAACTTTAAATTTCACAACTGCGGTGCATATGCCGAATTGCTTTCACACGAAATGGTTCGTTCAATAAAAGATGTTTACCGTGATAGGGAATTTGACCTTGTCACCTGTGTGCCGATGCACAAGGATACTCTCAGAGAGCGTGGATACAATCAGGCTGAGTTGCTTGCAAAGGAATGTGCAAGGCTTCTCGGCATTGAGTATGCCGACCTGATTGCCAAAACAAAGAAAAATAAAACCCAGCACAGCATAAATGCGGCTGAAAGAGCAAAAAATGTTATAGGCGTTTACTCGCCGATTGACAAGAATTTAATCGAAGGCAAGCGAATACTGATTATTGACGACATTATTACAACAGGCAGTACGCTTGGCGAATGTGCAAGAATACTTAACAAGTGCAAATGCGGTGAGATTTGTTGCTGTACGCTTTGCACATCTCTGCTGATATAGCATTGGAGTGATTAAAATGGATATAGCTGTTGATCTCGGTTCTGACAGAACAAGAGTTTTTATTGAAAATAAAGGAATAGTGCTTGATGAGGCAAGCGTTGTTGCGTTTGATGTTGACACCTACGACATTGTCGGCGTCGGCAACGAGGCTTATAAGATGATTGGCAAAACGCCTGCAGGCATACGAGCAATGCACCCGATTGATGACGGTGTTATTTCACGCTCCGAACTTGTTGAGGATATGGTTTCAATTCTTATAAAAGAGGTCAGTCCGTCAAAGGTGACTATGCCGAGAGTTGTTGCTTCAATCCCGAGTGAGGTTACCGAGGTTGAAAAAAGAGCTGTTGTAAACGCAGTAAGCTCAATCGGTGTTCGCAAGGTGTATCTTATTGAAGCACCAAAAGCGGCGGCAATGGGCTGTTCGCTCGACATAACAAGTCCTCACGGCATTCTGATTGCAGATGTCGGCAGCGGTACGGCAGATATTGCCGTGCTTTCTCTCGGCGGAATTTCGGTTTCCAAGTGCATAAAGTCGGCAGGCTGTGCAATGGACGAAGAAATCGTTAAATACATCAGAAAAGAGCATAACCTGATTATCGGCACAAACATGGCAGAGGCGTGCAAAATTGCAGTTGGCTGTGTAAAAATTCCGAAAGAGCCTAAGCTTTTCAGAGTTAAAGGCAGAGATGCCGTAAGCGGTCTGCCAAGATTTATTGATGTGGGCTATGCCGAAATCAAGCCTGTAATCGAGGATATTGCGCTTAACATTATCAGAGCAATTAAAGATGTGCTTGAACAGACTCCGCCCGAGCTTGTCGGTGACATCTACACGGACGGTATAATTTTGACAGGCGGTCTTGCCAAGCTGAGGGGATTTGCAAGGCTTCTCAGCGAATCCACAAAGCTGAAAGTAAGAGTTCACAAAGCCGCCGCTGACTGCGTTATCAACGGTTGCGGCAAGGCAATAGAATATATTGACCATCCCGAAAAAATACAGCCGGGTGCAGTCAATCCGCTTATAGAGGCATTTTAATTATAATTTTAAACATTTTATCCGCAGATTTTACCGTCTGCGGATTTTTTGTAACATGGTATTGTCAAATCCGAAAATATGATTTAACAGTTGTCTTTATCCCGTTTCAGCACCGTACTTTTTTCTTCTTTTTCACATAAAAAATCTCCCCTTAAAGCATTCCCTGAAAACCATGTTTTTCAAGAGTCTGCTTTAAGGGGATTATATCAGTTAACAATTGTTCTCCGTTTTTGTTTTATAGTTCATTATTCTTTCAAGAAATATCTGTACTTTTTCTTTGGCTATCTCTCCGCTGTTTTCAATTTCGGTATCGCCAATGTAAAACTTGTGTTCAGCGGATTTCTTCAAAATATCAAGCAATTTTTTCTGTTCATCCGCTTTGTTAATGAAAACAGACACGGCACAATCACAGGCTATGGAAAATTCTGCCGGTGTTTTTGAAGCAAGTGCGTCGTAAAACCTTTCTTTTACGCTTTCAAATTTATTTTCCGTGTCAGTCGGCAAAAGCTTTGTAATCATCTTCCAGGTATTCCACGCAAGAAAGCCGTTGCAGTTGTCAAGACCTTTGGCAACAAATTCAAAGAACGGATAGACAAGTTTCGGATTTACTTCGCAAATATACTCAAGAACCTGTTCCGCCCAGTGAGCATTTGCGTAATCATCGTCAAGAAAAATCTCAATAAGCAAAGGAACAGTCAGAATTTCTTTGCTTGCAAGCTGTGCGTAATATTCTTTTTCAAGCCTTTGTTCAAATTCCTGAAAAATCTGCTCTGTTTTCATAAATTCCCGTCCATAAATTCACTTAAATTTCGGTTTAATACTCCTAATATAATACTGTATATTACATTCTTTTTCAAGTAAAATCATATTAAAAGTAACATTCCCCCCGAATTTTATCGGAGGGAATGCTTTGCTGTTAGCAGAATATTAAGAAAAGGTTGTTCTGTAGTTCTGTTATTCTGAATAGCTTACCCAGACACCGCCGGACTTTGAACCCGGATTTGCACGGAAACAGTTCTTACCGTCAGCAACTGTCAAGTCGCTTGTCTGTGTTTTCCATGTTGATTCTGTGTCCTTAAAGAGGAAACAGTTTGAACCGGGGCTGAGCGGTGTGTCAAAATCGTAGTACCAGATATCTGTACCTGCAATCTTATTCATGTGAGCTGCTGCGTTGCCGAGTCCGCTCTCTGCCCAACCGTAGATATAAACATCAGTATAGTGTGCCTTTGAGTTATCAAAGTAAACTCTTGAAAGTGTGAATGCAGGCTTCTGCTCCGGAACATACGGAGCTGTTGAAACAGCTTCGTCATTGCTGAGTGTGATGCAGTTGTTTGTCTTTGAAACTGTTGCATTCCAGCAATTGTAAACATTACCGTCATCACCGCCTACAGGCTTTTCGTCAACCTCTGAAAGAGAACGATAAACGCTGACATTTGAAACTGTTGCAGGAACTTCAACTGTGTAAACATTCGGGTAAGCGTCTGTATCCTGCTCAAACTGATAGCTTGCACCTGTGTCAAGGTCATAAGCAAAGAGTGAAACACCGTCAGATGTCATCCAGCCAAGCTTAGTCTTGAAGTAAAGAGTGTATGTGTCAGCAGGCTTTGTTGTAGGCTGTGCAGTCGGCTTTACGGTTGTAGGCTCGGCGGTAGTCGGCTCAGGTGTTGTAGGCTGTTCTGCCTGATAAACATCACCCGTGCGGCCCCAGTCTTTGAGCTGAACAACGTACTTCTGAATCAATGTTGCGTCAACAACAGAGATTGTATTATCCCCATTAACATCAGCAAGAATCTGCTTGTCAGCCGAAAGTGTTTCAAGCTGAACGACATGTTTCTGAACGAGTGTAGCGTCAACGACTGTAATGTCACCGTCACCGTTTACATCACCGTAAACAGCATTGCCCGAAGGCTCTGTTGCGGGCTGTGCGGTTGTAGGCTGAGTTGACGGAACAGGCTTTGTTGTAGGTTCTGCTGCAGAACCCTTTGTAACATCAGTAGCCTCAATCTCAACCTTTGTAGGTGTAAGAGTTGTATCCTCCCATGTACCTGCCTTTGTAAGCGAGAATGCCTTTGATGAACCGTTGAGGCTGATAGGTGTACCTGTTCTGCCCGGATACTGCTCGCCGCCTTTTTCAGAGATGATTACTCTTGTGTTGGCTGAAGTTGAAAGGTCAAAATCCGACGCAGCCTGATTTTCATCATCCTCATCAGCTGAAATACTTGATGACTTCGGAACTTCGTAGTAATAGTAACCTGTTGCAGGATCAAGAGTCATTGCTTCGCCGGGCCAGTTTGCATTCTTGTAAACAGTACCCTTGTTTGTGGTTTCATCAAAGATGTAAACCTGGTAAGGTGCTGACCAGCCCTTCTTGTTAGCAGGGTTGAAGAATACATACACTCCCGATTCCTGAGCGGTACTCTTTGCGTACTTATAAACCATTGAAGAAGTCTTTACACCGTCGGTTGCCGTAACTGTGAGATTGATTGTTTCGCCCGGCTTATAATCTGAACCGATGCGGATTGATGTTGTACCCGTAAACTTAACAGGAGTTGAATCATCAAGACAGTAAGTACCCGATGTTGCGTTTTCAAGACTGAGTGTAAGGGTCATTGTGTCGCCCCTGAACGAACCGCTTTCAACAGAGTTTATTGCCTTCGGGGTTGTTGTACCGTTGTAAACAACAGCAACACCCGTGTTGCCGATTGAACCTGTGAGAACGCCGTTTGCAACCGTAAACTCAGCACCTGAAACCGTATCCGTATATTTGCCGTCTGCAAGACCTGTGCCGGAAATACTTACGCTTGCGTTTGTACCTTTACAATTTGAAAGAACGATACCGCTTGTGCCTCTTGCAACATAAGCAATGTCGCCTGAAGAACCGAGCTTTTCCGACTGACCTACAAAAAGGTTGTGGAACTTGTTAATTTCGGAAACAGCTGTGCTCTTGTAAGTTGAATCCGTTGAAATGTTACCCATGAGAGCTGTTCCCGGACGGGCAAAGAAAAGTGCTGTTGAATCTTTTCTTGACGCAACGATTGCCCATGCCTTTACAACATTTTCATCCGAAATACCGGCAGTGTTTGAGAATCCCGATGAACCCGAGCTGCCCTCGTATGTATCGTGGCTTTCTGCCCAGAGAACTGCATTTGACGCTGCAACACCTGATTTGTATTTCGCATTGGTAGCTGTGCTTGCCTTACCCTTTGTGACATTGTAAAGCACTGCGTCGCCCGTTTTGTTATCAGTAACATTGATATACTTGGTGTATGAGGAGTAGCTTCTGTCTGCACCGCAGTTGTTAAGAATTTCACCGTAGATGTAGAGATCATCGCCTGTTTTCTGTGTGTAGTAAGAAGAAGCCGAGGTTGTTATATTTTTCCAGTAATCAGACGCATACTCGCCGTCATCCTCTGTTTCAATATGCTTTGCGGCATCAAAACGGAAACCGTCAACACCGCAGTCGATGCATTCCTTGAGGAGATTGATAATGTATCCCTGAACAGCAGTATCGTTTGTTACAAGGTCAGGACACTTTGAAACATGACCCTGAACAACTGCCTGAACCGAACTGTCGTTTGCATCGCCTTTGTACGTACGGGTGTAGGTTTTTCTTTTCTTATAGAACTCAGGCTCATATTTTTTAACCTGATTGCTCACAGTCTCCGGCCTAGCTTCATCGGCATTTGCAATATGGTTTGAAACGATATCGCAGATGATTTTGATGCCGTATTTGTCAGCCTCATCACAAAGTGATTTAAGATCGTCCTTTGTGCCGAGCCATGACTCCTCTGCAATATGGAAGCTGATCGGCTGATAAAGCTTCCACCACTGACCTGTTACATCGCCTGAGGTTGAGTAGTCCTTTGGCTGCTGAACGGGAGAAGTCTGAACTGTTGTGTATCCTGCCGCTGCAATTGCGGGAAGGTTTTCTTTGATTGTATTGTAAGACCAGTTGAATGCGTGGAGCATAACACCGTCGCCGACCTTATCACGAAGGGTGCTGTCGGCAGATGCAGTCTGTGCGGAATCAACCTCGGCAGCATTTACGGAGGTAATTGCCGCAAAAGAAGATGTCAGAAGCGCAGACGCAACAACAAGACTTGCAATCTTTTTTGCTTTCTTCATAGGGAAAACATCCTTTCATAAAATTCTCGATTTCATTATAACAAATTTCACCAAAAAAGTATATACTTTATGTTACAAATTCGAGGGCTGTTTTTTGTGCAGATTACACGGTTGTAAAATTTTTTTAACAATAATTTTGCACCAAAAAGCATTATATTTAACCTTTTCTGACTCTGTATAAGCTTTACTTCTTTAAAAGAATATTAGTAATGCAAATTTGATTTTCTTTTTACACGATATTGATTGACATTTTTGTGCATTTAGAATATAATCAAAGAGCAGTTGTCCCCTGATGCTTATGTGACGGGTGACATTTCGGAAAATTTAAATTGTATTGCGTGCAATCGCTTTTAAGCGGTTAATAAGGATTTTGTGTAAAGAAAAAGGACGGGGCGACACAGCCGTCTTATTTTTCTGTTCAAAAATTCTGAGCATCATGGTTATGTCTTTGCAGAAACGGCAGAGCGGACTGTGTTCGCCTGCATTTTTCAGGCTGACACAATCCGCTTTATTTTTTACGGATTTTACTGTTATCACAACGGAACAGGGGTGCATAAATGGAACAGACATCAAAGAAAACAATAGTTTCACTCAAGGATATTTTCATCAAATTTGACGGTGAGGTAATTCTTAACCACATCAACCTTGATATAAATGAAAAGGAATTTGTAACTATTCTCGGTCCGTCAGGCTGCGGTAAAACCACAACCCTGCGCATCATCGGCGGTTTTGTTGAACCCGACAGCGGTGATGTCATTTTCGGCGGCAAAAGAATTAACGGAACTCCTCCGAATAAAAGAAATGTAAACACGGTATTCCAGAAATATTCTTTGTTTCCCCACCTCAATGTTTTTGATAATGTGGCTTTCGGGCTCAAGCTTAAAAAGATGCCGAAAGATGAAATAAAAAAGCGTGTAACCGATATGCTTGCAACCGTTGACCTCAAGGGTTATGAAAAGCGTTCCGTTGCAAAGCTTTCGGGCGGTCAGCAGCAGCGTGTTGCAATTGCAAGAGCGCTTGTGTGCGATCCCGAAATCATTCTGCTTGACGAGCCTCTCGGTGCTCTTGACCTTAAACTGCGTAAGAGTATGCAGCTTGAGCTTAAGGAGATCCAGCAGAAAACTCAGAAAACATTTATATATGTTACTCACGATCAGGAAGAGGCTCTGACCATGAGCGACCGTGTTGTTGTTATGAACAACGGTGTAATCGAGCAGATTGGTTCTCCCGAGGATATATACAACGAGCCTGTGAACGCATTTGTTGCAGACTTTATCGGTGAGGCAAATATTCTCAACGGAATTATGCTTGATGACTGCAGAATTCAAATTCTCGGCAAAGAGCTTGAATGTGTTGACAAGGGATTCGGCAGGAATACTCCTGTTGATGTTGTCATCCGTCCCGAGGATATTGAAGTTACCTCTCCCGAGGACGGTCAGCTTGTCGGAACTGTTGAGAACACAACCTTCAAGGGCGTTCACTATGAGATGAGCGTAAGATGCGGAAAGTGTGAAATTCTTATCCACTCCACCGAATCGGCTGAAATCGGAAGCAAAATCGGTATGAGGGTTATCCCGTTCAACATTCAGATTATGAACAAGCTTCTTCCGTTTTACGATAATGTTATTGAGACAACCGTTACATACGCAAATCAGAACGACAATTCCTTTGAATTTGAGCTTGAGGGCGAAACCGTTACCGTTCCCGATAAATACTATGAAGAAGGTACAAAGCTAAAAATCACTCTGCCGCCGCTCTTTCGCTTGCAGGCGACGGCGTGGGCGATTTAAAGGATTTGTACATTGAATCCGTAGTTTACAAGGGTGAACACAACGAAATCATTCTTGAATCGGACGAAAGAAAGTGGCTTATGCTCAGCGATACGGACGAGCAGGTCGCAACCTATGTTCCGCTTTCATTCAACTTTTCAAAGGCTCGGTTTGAGGTAATCTCAGAGTTTTCGGAAAAGGAGGGCTGATAAATGAAATCACGCAAGCCCTCTATTCCCTACATAATCTGGATGGTTGTTTTCACAATGATTCCGATTATTATGATCGGCTTTACCGCCTTTACCGACAAGAACGGTAATTTTTCGTTTCAGGCATTTACAAATGCGTTTTACTACACAAACATTTTTGTAAAATCACTTTGGATTGCGCTTATTTCAACGGCAATCTGTCTTGTACTTGCATATCCGCTTGCATACCTTCTCACGAGAATGAAAGAATCAACCCAGAACACGCTCATTATGTTGCTTATGATTCCTATGTGGATGAACTTTCTGCTAAGAATCTACGCATGGGTAACGCTTTTGCAGGACAACGGTCCGATTGATATGATGCTCTCGCTTTTGGGTATTCATTCAACCTACATCGGCAACACGGGTGCGGTAATTCTCGGAATGGTGTATGAATATCTTCCATTTATGGTTCTGCCGATTTACACCGTTATGAGTAAAATCGACAACGGTCTTATTGAGGCGGCGCAGGATCTCGGTTCAAACAACTTTACCGTATTCAAAAAGGTTGTCGCACCGCTCAGCGTTCCCGGAATTATTTCGGGTGTGACAATGGTATTTGTTCCGAGTGCAAGCACATTCCTGGTTGCACAGTATCTCGGCGGTCCGGACGACATTATGATTGGTGATGTCATTGAAAAAATATTCTGGACAGACCAAAACACGGGTTCGGCAATTTCATTGATACTAATGATTTTTATTTTCGTGTTCCTGATAATCATGAACTTGTTCGGTGATGAGGAGGCGATTGCATAATGAAAAAGAAAACAGGTATTCTTTCAAAAATTTACATTGCAATCCTGCTTATTTTCCTTTATTCGCCCATTGCCGTACTTATCTTCTATTCCTTCAACAACGGCAAAACTACCGTCTGGAAAGGATTTACATTCAAATGGTATGTACAGCTTTTTCGTGACGACAATATTATGAACGCATTGTGGAACACTGTTATTATTGCCGTTCTTGCATCTGTTTTTGCAACAATCCTCGGAACTGCCGCCGCAATCGGCATCAGCAATTTCAAGGGCAAAAAAAGAATGCTTATTCAGAATGCGTCAAACATTCCGATCATCAGCCCTGACATAGTAATGGGTGTTTCTCTCATGCTTTTGTTTACGACTCTCGGAGTTATCTTTAACTTTGAAATGGGATTTTTCACGGTTTTAATTTCGCACATATGCTTTTGTGTTCCGTTTGTTGTGCTTAATGTTATGCCGAGAATCAAACGAATGGATCAGAGCATTTACGATGCCGCCCTTGACCTTGGCTGTAACCAATGGCAGGCATTTTACAAGGTAATTATTCACGAGCTTATGCCGGGTATTTTCTCGGGTCTGCTCATGAGTTTTACATATTCTCTTGACGATTTCATCATAACATATTTCACAAGAGGTGCAAAATTCCAGAACCTCTCTATTGAAATTTACTCGATGACTCACAGGAGAATTTCACCGAAAATCAACGCTCTTTCCGCACTGCTTTTCCTTGCTGTACTCATTGTTATGGTTATTATTAATCTGCGTGACAGACACGAAGAAAAGGTGCAGAAAAAGAGAACTTGATTTTAAAAATTTTATTAAAGGGAGATTGAGAAATGAAAAGAATCATCAGCATTGTCCTTGCATCTGCAATGACGGCAACATGTGCGGCTTGCCTTTCAGGCTGCGGCGGAGGTGCTTCGGCTGACTCAGCTGACGCAGGAGAAGTTAATGTTTACAACTGGGGCGAGTATATTTCAAACGGTGAAGATGACTCACTCGACATTATCAAGGAGTTTGAAAAACGCACCAACATCAAGGTAAACTACACAACCTATGAAACCAACGAAGAGCTTTACAATATGCTGAAAAACAGTAATGTAAGCTATGATGTTGTCATTCCGTCCGAATATATGATCAGCAGAATGATTGATGAGGATATGCTGTTGGAGCTTAACTTTGACAATATTCCTAACTACGACAATCTTATGGATCGTTTCAAAAAGCTTGCCTGCGATCCCGAAGGTAAATATACCGTATGCTACAGCTGGGGCGTAACAGGTATGGTTTATGACAAAACAAAGGTTAAAACAAAGCCCGATTCATGGGACGCACTTTGGAACAAAGACCTTTCAGGTCAAATTCTTATGTTCAACAACAGCCGTGACGCAATGGCGATTGCAATGCAGCTTGAGGGCATTAATCCTGCTAACTGCACCAAGGAAGATGTTGACAAAGCCGCCGCTAAACTTAAAGAGCAGAAGCCTCTCCTTAAAAAATATGTAATGGATCAGGTATTTACTGAAATGGAAAACAGCCAGTCGGCAATTGCTCCGTACTACGCAGGCGACATTATGACAATGATTGATAACAACGAGGATCTTGACTACGCAATGCCAAAGGACGGCTCAAACCTTTTCTATGACGCAATGTGTATTCCGAAATGCAGTAAAAACAAGGAAAATGCAGAGAAGTTCATCAACTTTATGCAGGATCCTGAAATTGCCGCCGCAAACTTTGAATATCTCAACTATGCAACACCCAATCAGGTTGCATATGACGATTACATTGATGAAGACGTAAAGAAAAACGAATTCATCTTCCCGAGTGACGAGTATCTTGACAAATGCTATGTATTTTCAAATGTTTCCGATGAGGTTTATTCCTATATGCAGGAACAGTTTGTAAAAATCCAGGCAGACTGATAAGCAATAAAATTAATCCCGAGCAAAGCTTTTAAAGGCTCTGTTCGGGATTTTAATTTTGGTAAATTTTTAAAATTAATCATCCCCCATTTATACAGCCTTTAAATTTTACGTTATCTGAAAAGTATTATTCCTTATTTTAAAAGGTTTCCGTGACAGGTTGTCATATTCGATCTGCGAACACTCAAAATACACAGAATTAACGGGGATTCGCTCAATCTTACAAATAGATTTCAATTGCCTTGTTTTGATTGACAAATTAAGAAAAAGTAATATAATATATACTGTTAAAGAGTGCATAATACATTTTTCGATTTTATTCACTTGCAGGCGGGCGCCTGTGCATCACAAAAGAGATAGGATGGTATAATAATTGTTTACAATTTTAAAAGAACATCGTGGCTTCGGAAAGCAGATTTTGCTCCTCGCCAAAAACGAACTTATTAAAACTTACAAAGGCGCCGTAATCGGTCCTCTTTGGGCTGTTGTTAAGCCTGCGTTTACAATTTTTGTTTACTGGTTTGCTTTTTCCTGCGGTATCAAACAGCTTAAAACACTTCACCTTGACATCGGCGGAGCACAGCCTTTTTCCATTGACTTCTTTACTTTTATGTTCATCGGTATCATTCCGTGGTTCTTTATTCAGGACAGCATAACGCAGGGTGCAAAGGAACTGAGAATCAACCGTCAATTTATTACAAAGGTTAAGTTCCCCGTTTCAACAATCCTTACTTATACAGAGGTTTCAAGGCTTTTTGTTCACCTGATTCTTATGGCATTTATGTACGCATATGTACTTTTCACAATCGGACCGAGCTGGTACAATCTGCAATTTTTCCTGTACTGTCCGTTGATGTTTATCTTCTTCCTTGCGCTCACATGGTCAACAGCCCCGATGTCTGCGTTCAGTAAGGACTTTGAAAGCCTGATTGTTTCCGTTATGTCAGGTATTTTCTGGTTATCGGGTATTATGTACAACTCCTACGGCTTTGATTCGCCGTTTCTCAACAAGCTCATGCTTATCAATCCGATTAACTTTTTCGTAAACGGCTACCGCAACTGTTTTCTCTACAACAGACCGTTCTATGCAAACAAAACGGAATGTCTTGTGTTTGCAATTGAATTTGTTGTAATTTTCGTCCTTGGTATTTTCAACTACAACAGACTCAGGAAAAAACTTCCTGATGTACTTTAAGGAGGTAATATTATGGCTGAAACAAAAGTATCCGATCCGATTATTACCTTTAAAAATGTCAGCAAAACCTACACACTCTACAAAGATGACAAGGCAAGATTCAAGGCTCTTTTCTTTAAGCCGAGAAATGCAAAAACGAACAAGGCACTTAACAATGTTTCAATGGTAATCAATCGTGGCGAATCGGTTGGTATTGTCGGCGACAACGGTGCAGGCAAGTCAACTCTGCTCAAGATGATTACTGGCGTTGCATTTCCCGACGAAGGCGAAATCACCGTTGACGGCAAGGTTGCCGCATTGCTTGAGCTCACTGCAGGCTTTTCCATGGAAATGACAGGCAGGGAAAACATTTATCTGAAGGGTTATGTTCTCGGTCTTGAGGACAGCTACATTAAGCAGATCGAGGAGAAAATCATCGACTTTGCAGAGCTTGGAGATTACATTGACCAGCCTGTAAGAACATACTCAAGCGGTATGAAAATGCGTCTTGGTTTTGCTATCAATGTCAACATTGAACCCGATGTTCTTGTTGTTGATGAGGCGCTCTCGGTCGGTGACGCAACCTTCAAAAAGAAGTGTAAAAGTAAAATTAAAGAGATTATCGAAAGCGGTGTAACCGTACTTTATGTAAGTCACAATGCCGCTTCGGTTAAAGAAATCTGCGCGCGTTCAATCTTCCTGAAAAAAGGAACTGTTATGTTTGACGGCCCGACAGATGAAACCCTCAGAGTTTATGAGGAATCAAAAAAGAAAAAATAATTCCGTTTCGGAATAAAGCAAAAGCTCCACAATTGCGGAGCTTTTCTGATTTATCTGAGAGGTAAACCCATATGGACTGTACCGTAAAAGGCAATCTGCCCTCCGAAATTTTTGAGGACATTAAAAAAATTGCAGACAACAGGATAAATTTTCAACAGTTAAAAAACAAGACTGTTTTCGTGTCGGACTGTCACGGACTTATTGCATATTACATTATATGCACATTGCTTGAGGGCAATGATTTTTTTGAAAACAACACAAGGGTAATCACCCTCGCAAAAAGCCGTGAAGATGCCGAAAAGCAGTTCGGCAACCTTACTCTCCGCAAAGATTTTGTTGTTGAAATCGGAGATTCAAGAGCATTTTCCGTAACTGAAAGAGCCGACTTTGTAATATACTGCAACTGCCCGTGTGAGGTTGCAGAGGAAGATTGCAGTAATCCCGAAATTGCGGATACAATCACTTCGGGCTTTGCAAATGTGCTTGAATATGCAAAAGAGTCAAATGCCGAATCGGTTCTGCTCGTATCTTCATATATGGTTTACGGGGAGGTTTTCAGCGGTAAAAATAACATTTGCGAAAACGACCTCGGCTATCTCGACCCGACCGATGCCGACAGTGCATACGCGCAAAGTATGCGTTCAGCCGAAACACTTGCTGTTTGCTATGCTGAAAAGTTCGGTATGAATGTAAAAATCGCCCGTCCCTGCCCCACACTCGGAGGTGTCAGAATGAGCGATGAAAGAAAATGGGCAAAGCTGATTGTCAGTGCGGCAAAAAATCAGAGCATTATGCTTACAGATAACGGTGGCGAAAAGTTCAGCTTTTGCTATGTGACGGACACGGTTTCGGCATTGATTGATATTTTGCTTAACGGAAAAAGCGGTGAGGCATACAACATTTCAAACGATAACGCAAATGTGATAATGCGGGAATTTGCACAGCTTGTAAAATCGGCAAATCCCGAAAAGAATCTCTCCGTAGTATTCGTTCACAGAAAAGACGAAGAAGAACCCGAATTTTCTCCATCATCCCCCACACCGTATGTTTTGTGCAACGATAAAATAAAATCACTCGGCTTTAGTCCGAAAACCACGCTTAAAGACGGAATAAAGCGCAGTATAAGAGCAACAGAACTGCGAGCAGAATTGCGAAGGATAAAGTAATGCGTATTAAAGATTTTTTAAACGAATTTGAGGCCGACAGGGCGGCATTGCCCGGAGTTGAAAAAGAAACTCTTGCAAAGCTCAGGAACAAAACAATTGTCATCTCGGGCGGTGAACTTGCAAGGTGTCTTTGCTATGCCTTTCTGTACAATAACGAGGCTAAAAGGCTCGGAATAAAAGTTATCCTTCTCGGCAAATCACGCAACGCAATGGCATCATACCACAGCGAACTCTTGTTAAGAGATGATTTTGATTTTGTCGATTATAATTCCGCATCGGAAATTTTAAGTGCCGACTATGTAATTACAACAGGAATATGCGGTGAACATACAGACAACAACCCACAGATTATGATTGACGGCATTGCAGAGATAAATGCCTGTGCCAAAATTGCTAAAGCCACAGGCGCAAGGGTTGTCGTTGTGAACGACAGCAGAATTTACGGCAAAGCCAAACCGCACAGAGTTTATTCCGAAAACGAGTACGCAGAACTTGACGCAACCTCTCCCTCATCGCTTGCAGGTCAGCTTATGAGAACGAGAGAAACCACCTTGCACTCGGTTTTGAAGAACAGCGAATCAACCGTTACAACGCTCAGAACGGGCATAATTTTGGGAGCGTCAAGCAACTTTACAAGCGTGCTTGATCCTGTTTTTGATGATATAGCCAACCGCCGTGACACAGTTGTTCCGGCAACAAGGGATCGCTGCACCTTTGTTTATATCAACGATGTTTTAAAGGCGATTGTTTTCGCAATGACAAATCTTGAAAAAAACGCAGTTTATAATGTCGGCGGCAAAAACTGCAACGCATCGCTGATTATGATTGCGGCTGCTCTCAACGATATTTACGGCAGTCGCTGTACAGTTGAGTCGGGCGATTTTACGGAGCTTGACGGCTGTGCAATTAATTCAAACAAGATTTCCGTAAACGAATGCACTCCCGACATTGACCTTGAAACCATGCTGAAAATCTGCATAATGGACAAGATGAAGTCCGAAAAAGTTCTGCGTATCCCCCACTCACACGAACGCAGACTTGATTCAATCCACGAAATTCAGCTTGCATTTCTGCTTGAAACCGACAGAATTTGTCGAAAGCACAACATAAAATATTTTCTCGGCGGCGGAACACTTCTCGGTGCAATTCGTCACAAAGGATTCATTCCGTGGGATGATGATGCCGATATTATGATGTTGCGTGAAGATTTTGACCGCTTTTGCGAGATTGCGCCAAAGGAACTTCCGAGCAATATGACTTTTCAATCGTACCATACGGACAAGGCTTGTTTCTATGAATTTGCCAAGGTCAGACTTGACGACACTTTCTTTGCAACCGACTTTGCAAAAGACCATCACGCAATGCACAACGGAATTGCGTTTGATATTTTCTGTCATGATAACACAGCCAATTCAGCAATCGGACGAAAAATTCATATGGCTGTGACTCTGTTCACAAGAGCGCTGGTGTTCAATAAATGGAACAATCGCAAGGCTGAAAACGGCAGTAGAATCCAGAGCATTGTAACAAATTTCTGCAAGAAAATATTTCCGCTCAGATTCAGTATGTGGCTTGAAGTCCGTACTTTAAAATTCTTTAAAAACAAAAAGAATGCAAAATATCTCTATGACGGAATGGGCAGAAATATTTATAACGGTGCTTTTCCAAAGGAATATCTTGACGATGTTGCTTATGCCAACTTTGAGGGTTACAAGTTCCCCGTGCCAAAGGAATATGACAAGTACCTTACTTTCCTCTACGGCGACTATATGGAGCTTGCACCGCTGTCAACAAGAATGGGTTGCCACGAAATTGCCCTCTGCGACATTGGAAAATATGACGGTTTCAAAATCCGCAAACCCGATTCTGAAAAATAATCAGCGTAAAACAGACCGATAAAATAAATGTGACTTGACACTTACCTGTCGGTCTGCTATAATAATATAGCACATTTTGAGTACTGTTGCGGAATCAGCCGAAAAGTAAGATTTATCTGAAAGTAAGCTCCGCCTCGGTTTCCCCACCGTGTAAAAATCAAGGGAATTTAAATTGATTATACAAAAGTTGACACAATCATTTTCAACTTTCCATTTTCAATTTTCAATTTAATAAGCAGGTATGGCGGAATTGGCAGACGCGCATGGTTCAGGTCCATGTGAAAGCAATTTCATGCAGGTTCAAGTCCTGTTACCTGCACCAACAGCCGTTTCTTATGCAGGGACGGCTGTTTTGTACCACATTTTCGGTCTGTTTTATGGTGATTTTCAAAATATTTGAATTAATTTTGAATAAAAAACGAAAATTATGTTGACAAATCCGAAAATATGGTATATAATAATTAAGCTGTTGTTATTAAACAACATTTCGAGGTGTAGCTCAGTTTGGTAGAGTGCTTGGTTTGGGACCAAGATGCCGCAGGTTCAAGTCCTGTCACCTCGACCAGCAGAGGTGGTTTTTTAACCACCTTTTATTTTTTCTCAACTTTACTCAAAGTTACTTTTCTTCCCATTCCTATGCGGTTTTTGGTAATTTTACGATAATTTGAGATATGTTTGAGTTAAGTTAAAAGAACGGCAATTACCACATGAAATACCACATGAATTACCACCTTAAATACCACCACGATTTTTGGAGTGGTTAAAAATCAGGTGAATTTCAGGAATTTTCCAAAAAAATTTTTTGAACACAAAAGTCTTTATTGAACACAACTTAACAAATTCATTTTTTAGGATTAAGTCATACAGGCTTAGTCTTTTTTTATTGTCAAAATATTCTATATTATTGCAAAATATATATTTATGTGATATCATATAGGTGCGACACAAACTGAATACTTTATCCCACGGTGGTTTGCATTTTTAATCAGGTAAAAATGCAGGCTCTTTTTCGCATACCATTGTTGGGAGTGAAGTTTGTGTCGCAACAATCAGGGCTTTGTGTTTTTCGGTGCAGGCTCTTGTTCTGCACCTTTTTTTAAAACAATACTCTTATATTTCATATTAGTTTTAAAAAATCTGCAAGCATTTTTTAAAGCTAATATGTAGCTTGTGTGCTGAATTTGTTTCTTTCACAAAGCATGATTAAATTTACTTTTGTGAGGTGATAGCAAGCAATTCATATCAGCATGACAATTCATAGCTGATACATCGTTAAAGCAAAGGAGATAACTATATGAAACATAAATTAATCATTCCAATCGTTCTTTGCGCTGTCATCTGCAGTGTGTTCGCCACAGGCTGTGGCGATGACGGAACTATCACAGTAAATACACCTACACAGTCCGTCACTGAGAGCACACATGCATCTGACAGTACTGTCGGCAGTACCGAGGGTACAACCGACAACAAGAAACCAAACGAAACCAACCCTGCTGCAAGCAGCAGCACGAGTAATTCATCGCACGAACAGAGTTCGTCCTCGTCCGAGAATAACTCATCGAAGAATGACCCTCAAGAGTCATCCAAGACTGAATCATCTAAGAGTGATTCGTCGCAAACCTCGAAGCCTGACAAATCTGACTCATCTCAGACTTCAAAGACTGACAAACCGTCGCCCAAGCCAACGCAGAAACCTAAGCCTAAGCCTACTGAGAAGCCTGCCGCTAAACAGACACAGCATACTCACACATGGGTCAATGACACTAAGAAAGTAACCAAAACAGTCACAGTGACACCTGCAAAAACAGTTACTTATGCTCGACTTCATATCTCATGCAATGACTGCAGCAAAACATGGCTTTGCGATGAGGGCACGAATCCAGAATATTACAACACGATGTTCAACGAAATTGACGACCATATTCTCAATCATGCTCTCAATGGTGGTGCAGGTTCGTACTCAGAGTATACAGACCATTACACCAAGACAACACCTGCCGTAACAAAAGACATAACTCAAACTGTCACAACAGGCAGACACTGCACAACCTGCGGTAAGAAAGAAACGTATTAAGACCTTTACCCGATGGAAAACCCATCGGGTAAATTTTTTCTATCTTGAATTAAATGTATAACTATGCTACAATTAAATGGGTATAATCTTTTACACCGACACTTACACTGCGAATCCCATTTACATCCCACAAATGAGCATAACGTAGCGAATAAATAGCCGTAATAATTAACTGAAATGATTTTAAAAATAATTTCTTCGTTAATTACACAAAAAGACTATACCAATTAACTGCCTATACAGGCAGCGAGTACCAACTAAATAGAAAGGGGACAGACATTTTGATTTATACTAAACTTACTAAAAAAGCAATTAAGCTTGCTTTTAAAGCACACAAAGATGTGAAAGGTCAGGACAGTCTTCCGTACATATGTCATCCTCTGCATCTTGCAGAACAGATGAGTAAGTAATTAAATCAAAGTTTTCATTCTACAGCATATACAGAAACTAAGCTATATGATATTCGTTATCAGATAGCTTTTTTTATTTGCAAAATTGTGAATAATTATACGCTGAATTTACATTTTTACAATTTAATTGTGCAATTTTTAAGCCCATTTTTGGACAAAAAAAGCCCACTTGTGACCTTTTTGTTATACCAAATTGTCCCATAATTTCGTCTTGTGTACTTATCATAATCTACATAATCTATCCCCGTCCATTCGCTCTCGCTGAGAACATTCTCAGGGATGTGTTTGAGAATGGCGTCTTTTGCTTTAGTGAGTAAGTCTATTAACTCTTTGACAGAATCAATGGTTTCTATTCTGTTTTCATACGGCTTTGTAATCTTGTTTACTGCATGACCGAGGCAGTTTTCGCCTATGAGATAGGCTTTTTTGTAGTAATAGAGGTTTGTAAAAAAGTCAAGCATATTTGTCATTATCCTTTATTCGTCAATATTTAATAGTGATGATTTTTGTGCCATCTATATAGCCTTGCATGATGGCGTTCAGTGCATCCTGAGCTTCTGTTTCCGAATAGAAAGTTGCAAGCACTGTTTCAACTGAAGTAATGTTGCTGAATTTGTTTACGCCTACGATGTTGTAATGTGTTGCTACATTCCCGTCAGCTTTTTCGATTTTGATTTTTTCAAAACGGTCTAAGTTAATAAACTCATAGGGTTTGTACTTTTCGTGTAATAACATAGTGTGTGAGTCTCCTTTCACATAATGAAAAGACCCCGTGGATATTTTCACGAGGTCTTTTTTGTATTTATGTCACAGCTTTTGTCAGTCATGTTTGTTACGAGTTTTTAATCGACATACCAGCCTTCACGCTGTACGCGTTCGCCGACTTTAAGGAATACGGTCTGGCTATACCAACCACTTGGTACGTTATTTACCATATGCTGATGTATATGTTCGTCATGGTTTTCGTTTGTGATGAACACACCTTTACGACCGTCTTCAGTTTCATATTTTGTTCCGGGAGCAGCAGTTCCGCTTATGAGACGACCGCAGCCTTTGCAGACATCGACATCCGTTTCTTTGTATACAGGCACGATGGCATACTTGTGGTATACGCGTTCATAGTTTGTCGTTACTGTGCAGGTTGCTGTAGCATTGCCTGCTTTGGCTGTGATTTTTACGGTCTGTTCGACATCAATGTAGTTGAAAATCTCATTTGTGACAGTGAGTTTGCCGTTTGAGTCAACCTTTACGATTTTAGGATTTGACGATGTCCATGTTACTTTCTGTGACGGGCTTACTGTAGCTTTAAGAGTACAAGGTTCGCCTGCGCCGAGTGTCACTTTAGTCTTATCAAGCTTAATAGTTGTCTTGGCAGGTTCGTTAACGGTTACTTTGCAAGATGCTGATACACCGTCAACCTTAGCTGTGATTGTGGCATTACCCTTAGTCTTAGCTGTGACCTTGCCGTTCTTATCAACGGAAGCAACGTTTGAGTTCGATGACGACCACGATACAGCCTTATTTGTGCCTGTAACGGTTGTCTTGAGCGTATATGTCTTACCCTTAGTGAGAGTAAGGCTTGTCCTGTCAAGCTTAACAGAGGGCTTTACAGGGACTGTTACGGTGACACCCTTTGAATCATAGCCGCTTGTGAACTTGTTAGCTGATGAATTGATACATCTTACTGTGTAGATGTATGTCTTGCCTGATGAAACATCTTTGTCAATATACGAGGTTGAAGTTGTATCGACCATTCTTGTCCAGCCTTTACGGCTCTTGTAGTAAACTCTGTACTTTTCAGCACCGTTTACTTTATTCCAACTGATTTTTACACCGCCGTCTACGCTCTCGGCTTTGGTAATCTTCGGAGCTGAAATATATTTTACGGATTTGCCCTTTGAATCATATCCGC
>ENA-OOSG01000075-OOSG01000075.1-human-gut-metagenome-genome-assembly--contig:-NODE-75-length-23653-cov-2.327697_pt1 | contig 23653 bp, 20 predicted proteins | sample MGYA00241178_ERZ501214 | MGnify/ENA primary metagenome ERZ501214 (study PRJEB25962, sample SAMEA2042436) | human gut metagenome | biome: human gut; feature: human-associated habitat; material: faeces...
AAGCCCTGAACAGATGTGATATTGAACGCACAGGCAACAACATAAACAACAAGAATAGCCGAAAGTGTTGTTACAGAAGTCATAATTGTTCTCTTAATACACTTTGTACAGCTGAGGTTGAATATCTTGCCAACATCTGTTTTGCTTCCGACAAGCTTCTTTTCCTCACGAACACGGTCATAGATAACAATTGTATCGTTAAGCGAATAACCGAGAATCATAAGAACAACTGCGATGAAGCTTGCGTCAATCGGCATCTGGAAGATTACATACATAAAGTAAATCATTGCAACATCGTGGAAGAGGGCTACGAGAGCCATAACACCTGCCGAAAGACCGCCGATTTTCTTAAATCTGATTGTTACATAAAGAACCATAAGCACGGCTGCAATTGCAACAGCAGTAAGACACTTGAGAAGGAAGCTGAAACCCATTGAAGCATCAACTGAATTTGATTCAAGACATTTGAAGTTATTGTCCGGATACTTCTTCTGAAGGTCTGATTCAAGGTTCTTCTGAATATCGGTTTTGATTGAATCGTTACCCGAGAACTGAACTGTTACCGTTGTGCCGCTGTCACCCATAAGATCCTGAGCATATGTAGTAGTGATTCTGTCCTCTGTTGTTTCAACCTGAATAAAATCAGTAAGTTCAGACTGATTGATTTCACCGCTGTAGCTGAATTTAAGAGTTGCACCGCCAGAGAACTGAATGTCAAGCTGTGTACCGAAAATAAAGTTACATACGATACCGATAATAATAATTGCAAGAGAAATTCCGAAGAAAATCTTTTTGTGACCTACAAAGTCAATAATCTTGTGGCCTCTGTTATACTTTTCGGCAAATTCCTCATCTGTAAGGGGGGCATTTGAAACTGCCTTTGTCTGAGTTTTATCAGTCATTCTTAGCACCTCCAAACAACCATTTTTTACGCAGGAACTTAAAGCCTGCAACACTTCTGAGCATAATTCTTGTACAGAATACACCCATGATAAAGTTAGCGATTACGCCTACAAGAAGTGTGTAACCGAATGAGTAGATAGTACCTGTTGTAGACTCACCGAAGATGATTGAGAGAATATTTGCAGGACCAAATACAAGCATAAGGATAATTGATACGATAATAACGGTCATATTACCGTCAACGATAGCGGAAAGTGAATTCTTTGTACCCCTTTCAAGAGCACCGTCAAGAGTTCTTCCTGCCTTAAGTTCTTCCTTGATACGCTCGGCAGTAATAACATTACAGTCAACGCCCATACCGATTGAAAGAATAAGACCCGCAATACCGGGGAGCGTCATTGTGAACGATGAGAATACGGGGAAGTAACCCGAAACTGCGGCAATTGCAAGACCCATCTGACCGAGAAGTGAGATAACTGCAACAAAACCCGGCAAACGGTAGAAGAGAATCATAATGATTGCAATAATGATAAATGCGATAACACCCGCATATGCCATTGCAACAAGTGAGTTCTCACCGAGGGTTGCGCTGATTGTGCCGTAGTTTGATGTTTCAAGCTGGAACTGAAGAGCACCTGCATTAATTTTTGATGCAAGGTCCTGAGCCTCTTTAGCTGTAAAGTCACCTGAAATAACAGCGTTGCCGTCTGTAATTTCAGCCTCAACCTTAGGAGCTGAAAGCATAATATCATCCATCCAGATTGAAACCTGCTGGTTTAGATATTCTTTAGTGATGTCAGCAAAACGCTCCTTACCGTTCTTGTCACCGCTGCTCTTCAGCTTAAGCTGAACTACATAGGAATTTTTACCTGTTGTCTTGTCTGTTGTCATACCTGCTGTTGCACTTTCAACATAAGAACCGTCCATAAGGATTGTCTTAGCTGTGTCGCCCGAAGGAGTTTTGTAAACATACCCGCCGTTTGAATCAACATCTGTTGTTTCATGACCGTCTCCGGGACGGAATGTAAGCTGTGCTGTTGAAGAAATCTCTTCGATTGCCTCAATTGCGTTCTGGTCGGAATCTTCCTTCCATGGGAAACGAACAATGATTCTGTCGCTTTTTGCATCCGCATAAAGCTCATAATCTGTGATACCCTGAGATACCATTCTTAATTCAATGATTGACTTTGCAGACTCAAGCTGCTCGTCAGTTGCGTCAACATCTCCTGCCGGTTTGAATGTTGCTTCAACACCGCCACGGATGTCAATTCCCCATCGTATATCGCTGATGCCCTTTAATACTGTTGTTTTGTTATCGCCGGTGTAGTAGGAAATACCAAAAATCGCAGTAAACGAAAAGGCAAGTATCAGCAAAGCTACGACAAAGAATACAGGCTTTGGAACTCTTTTCATGCCTTTGAAACCTCCGTTAAATAATTGGCTGTGATTTTATTTTGCTCAAAAGTCAAAATAACTCTGTCACGAACATCCAATCACAGACCGTAACAGAGTTATTATAGAATTTTTTTAGGAAAATGTCAATGGATACGGAAATATTTAATAAAAAAAGAATTGAATTTATCAAAAAATACATTCTAATGTCATAAACTGCATACAAAATTCTTCCAAAATCCACCTGACAAACCAAATTTTCAAATGTTGATTACTTGTTCAGAATCTTTTCGCAAGCCGCAAGCCTTGCACAGATACAAAAAACATCCATAGCAACTTCAAGCTCGTGGTTCGGAGGGAAGGTCGGTGCAATTCTGATGTTGGAATCCTTTGGATCAATTCCGAGCGGATATGTTGCACCTGCACCTGTAAGAACAACTCCTGCCTCCTTACAGAGAGCGACTGTTCTCTTTGCCGTGCCTTCAAAAACATCAACGCTTACAAAGTAACCGCCGTGCGGCTTTTTCCATGATGCGATATCAGAAGGCGCAAGTTCTTTGTCGAGAGTATCAAGAACAATCTCGAATTTTGGTTTAAGGACAGACTTGTGCTTTTCCATATGTTTAAGCACGCCGTCATAGTCCTTGAAGAATCTTACATGACGGAGCATATTAAGCTTATCATAGCTGATGATTTCGTAGTTATATTTTTCACGGAGAACCTTGAGGTTGTTCTCAGATGCAGCCATTGCGGCTACGCCTGCACCGGGGAAAGTAATCTTTGATGTTGAGCAGAAAAGAATCGGGAGGTCTTCATTACCTGTCTTTTTGCATTCATCCATAATGTTGAGCAAAACATCAGGTGTGTCGCTGATTTCATGGATGCAGTAAGCATTATCCCACATAATTCTGAAATCCTTAGCGGCAGGCTTTAAAGCGGCAAAACGCTTAACAACCTCATCGCTGTATGTGGTGCCGGCAGGGTTTGAATATTTCGGAACGCACCAAATACCCTTGATTGAGTCATCCTCAGAAACGAGTCTTTCAACCATATCCATATCGGGACCGTTGTCGTCCATCGGAATCGGAATAAGCTCAAAGCCGTAATACTGAGTAATGCCGAAATGACGGTCATAACCCGGTACCGGACAGAGGAATTTTCTGTTCTTTACTTCATACCATGGTTTGCAGCCCTCAACAGCGGGAGCTGTCATAAAGCATGAAATTGTATCAAACATCATATTAAGGCTTGAAGAACCGCCTACAATAACATTCTCTGCATCTACACCGAGAATATCCGCAAAAAGCTTTCTGCACTCTGTAATACCGTTGAGAAGTCCGTAGTTGCGGCAATCCATCTTATCCTCACCGATAAAATCGGATTTGCTGTTGATTGTATCGAGCATAGGTAAGGAAAAATCAAGCTGTTCTTTGCTGGGCTTACCTCTTGCCATATTGAGGTTAAGTCCCATACCTTTAATCTCCTCAAATCTCTTTGCGAGATTGCCATACTCTTTTTCAAGTTCCTGCTTACTCAGTTCAAGATAACCCATTTTGAATAACTCCTTAAAATATTATTGCAAATGCAATTTAAATTTCTAATATATTTTACTCTATTCGCCCAAGAAATGCAAGATGTTTTTTGCAATCTTGCATTTTTATTTTCACAAAAAAGAACAGACCTGCAACAGTCATTTTTGGTGAAAGTTTGCAAGTCTGTGATTTTGTGTTATTTTTATTGAGAATGTGTAGTTTTGTGCCAAAGCACAAAATTGGGATTAATAATACTGGTAGTAGTAATAACCTTTCTTTCTTCTCTTTGAATCATAAGTACAACCTACCTCAATCAGACCGAGTACAGTTGAATCGGCAAGCTTTACGCTGTCAAGAAGGTGCTGAAGGTCACCATGAGTTGTTGAGCGTTCACGAACAACTACAATAAAGCCGGCAATCATATCCTTGAGAAGCAGAGCATCGACAACCACACCGATAGGAGGCGTATCAAAAATTACATAATCATAATCTCTGACAAACTGCTCATAAAGTTCCTGAAATCTGGTACTGCACATAAGCTCAGAGGGGTTTGGCGCAACCGTACCTGCCGGAAGAATGTCAAGATTCGGAAGAACATCATGCTTAACAGCCTCGTCAATTTCAATCATTTTACCGATTACATTGGTAAGTCCCTTTTTATTGTCAAGCTTAAAAATGTTGTGAACATTAGGACGGCGAAGGTCGCAGTCGATAAGGAGAACTCTTTTTTCCATTTTTGAAAAGGAAATTGCAAGATTTGCGGAAACGGTGCTCTTGCCCTCACCCTTTGAGTAACTGGTTACGGCAAAGCATTTTTTTTCTTTTGCGGAAAGCGAGAACATAATATTAGTTCTTGCAGCCTTATACGACTCAACAATTGCAAACTTGCTCTTATCGGAAAGAGAAAAATTCTGTCCGTTATTTTTTTTATCGTCTTTCTTTTTAAATAATTTAAAATCAGAAGCCATAGTTCCTCCTTAACCCTGGTTCTCAAAGTCGGGAATTTCGGCAAATATAGGAATACCGTAGATATCCTGAATATCGTCCTCAGACTTGATTGTTGTGTCGATAAGTTCAATAAGAATAGAAATAAGGCAGGAAGCAATTAATCCGATTGCCGCGCCTATAAGCATATTCTTTGTGTTACTCGGTGCATACGGAGCCGAAGGAACCTTCGCCTGACGAAGTGTTCCGATCTGACCGTAATTTTGAATTATAAACCTCAGCCGCTTTTTCGGCAAGCTGATTGGCAACATTGGCACACTTCTGTGCGTCTGTACCGTCCACTGTAATTGTGATAAAGAAAGTACCGTCGGTTACATCAACATTAACCGTGCAACCGTCATAGAGTGCTGTCATCTCATCGGAATTTTTAAAGAGTGTAACGCAGATTTCAGCAAGATTTGCAGAGGCGGAAATATCAGCAGGATATATCTTCTGGTTCTCCTCATTGGTTGTCTTTTTGGCAGTATCATCGTCAGCCTTTTTAGGTGTCGTACTCTTGGTGTCGGCATTGGCATTTGCTCGCTGTGACGAACTGTAGTTCTGTACATAAATCATGGTAGATGTGCTGTACATCGGCACAATTACAAAGCGTGAATACATAAAGAACAGCAGTCCCATTACAACAGTAGCAAGAATAATAAACTTGATTCTGTGCAAAAGGACGCCGACAATTCGCTGAATGGTTACATTCTTTGCCATTTATATAGCCCCTTTAATTCGTATTAAGTATTAAGAAAACATACCGTAAAGCAAAAAAGGTGTTTTTACGGCACTGATTTACATATTCATATTTCATTATATCTTATGTATTCTCAGCAATAATTCTATCATAAAATATTGATTGAAATAATTTATTTAATATTATACAAATTTTTCATTGTCGGATTCTTTAACAGCAAAAATAAAGGAAGCCGTAAAGACTTCCTTTATCATAGTTTATTAAGTTACGGTTATCAGCCTACAACATTAAGAAGTACGCCGGCTGCAACTGCTGAACCGATTACACCTGCAACATTCGGACCCATAGCGTGCATGAGGAGGAAGTTGCCGGGATTTTCAGCCTGACCAACCTTCTGAGATACACGGGCAGCCATCGGAACGGCGGATACGCCTGCTGAACCGATGAGCGGGTTAACCTTACCGCCTGTTGCCTTGTACATAATCTTACCGAAAAGTACACCGAATGCAGTACCCATACAGAACGCAAGAAGACCGAGAACGATAATCTTGATTGTGTCAAAAGTAAGGAAGTTCTGACCGGATGCGGTTGCACCTACAGTTGTACCAAGGAAGATTGTGATAATATTCATAAGCTCGTTCTGAGCTGTTTTGCTGAGTCTTTCAACAACGCCGGACTCCTTAAAGAGGTTACCGAGCATAAGCATACCAACGAGCGGAGCTGCGTCGGGAAGGAAGATTGCGATGATAATAACAACAATTACCGGGAACATAATCTTCTCAAGCTTTGAAACGGGACGAAGCTGTTCCATAACTACCGAACGCTCTTTTTTGGTTGTGAGCGCCTTCATAATAGGCGGCTGAATAATCGGCACAAGAGCCATATATGAATATGCGGCAATTGCGATTGAACCGAGAAGATGCGGAGCAAGTTTTGTTGTTACATAAATAGCCGTAGGACCGTCAGCACCGCCGATAATACCGATAGCACCTGCCTCTGCCTCTGTAAATCCGAGGAAAATAGCACCTGTAAATGTTAAAAAGATACCAATCTGTGCGGCAGCACCGAGGATAAGGCTCTTCGGGTTAGAGATGAGCGGACCAAAGTCGGTCATGCAACCGATGCCGAGGAAGATAAGAGGCGGATAAATGCCGAGCTTAACACCCTGATAGAGGTAATAAAGAAGTCCGCCGTATGTCGGATTCTCAATATAAGTTACTCCGTCAATCACCGTTTTGGCGTGTCCCGACACCGCAATATTCTGTGCGGTACATTGAGCCTCTGTCAAAAGCTGTGTTGTAGGCGGAGCCATAATGCTCGGATAAAGATTAACAAGCAGCATACCGAATGCGATAGGAAGGAGCAAAAGCGGCTCATACTGCTTTTTGATTGCAAGGTAAAGCAAAACGATTGAAATACCAATCATTACATAGTTCTGCCAGTTAAGAGTTAACAGACCCGAGTCTTCAAAGATACCGACAACGGCATCTACAAAGCCTTGTAAAATTTCCATTAGATAACATCCTTTCCCTTAAAACTTTGCCTTAAAACGGGCGGGTATTATCAAGTACACCGGCTTTTGCCCATGCGGAACGACCGCCGTCTGATGACTTTTTAATACTCTTGATTCTTGCTTTTTCGGAAGAGCCGTACATTGTGGCAACCGCTGCGGAAATTACGGCAACAACCTCATCGGAAACACCGTCTGTCTGAGCAGGAGCAACAGGAGCGGCAACAACGGGAGCAGGAGTTTCTGCTACGGTTTCAGCCTTTTTCTCTTTGCTCTTTTTGCCGGCATTTTGAGCTTTCTGAATGATTGCGCCGTAAATCTTGATTATGAAAATCAAGAGAATCAGCATTGCGAATACAACAACAAAACCTGTAAGAACAACTTTTGCAGAGGCAATACCTTTTTCGGCAAGGGAAAGCTCCTCTTTAGCCAATAAAGCTACATCGGAAAGATTCATAAAACAACCCCCATATTTGTCATTTGCATATAGGAATATTATACTTTATTCCCGAAACATTTTCAATAACAAATATGGGGCGAATAATTTTTTGGCGATATTACCAATTTATTTATTTGTGAACCTGTTTATTTGTGAATTAAAGCTTTGCGATTTTATCGTTATTTGTCGTTACAGAATTATACATATTAATCCGTTACAGCCGTCATTGATAATTTTTTCAACTGTCTCCCCTATCCGCCTTCTGGCATCGGCAGGCATTCTGTACAGTTTGTTGTGAAGTCCCTCGTTAACGAGTTCGTGAACTGATTTTCCGAATATGTTACTCTCCCAGATTTTTTCCGGATTTTCGTCAAATTCTCTGAGAAGGTAAGACACAAGCTCTTCGGACTGCTGTTCCGAACCGACAATCGGAGTTACCTCCGTCTGCGTAAAAATCTTCATCATATGAATTGACGGTGCGCTTGCTCTCAGCTTGATACCGTATTTTCCGCTCTGCTTAATAATCTGCGGTTCATCAAGGGTAAGTTCGTCAATTGTCGGCATAACAATTCCGTAGCCCGTTTCCTGAACCTGTTCATAAGCCTGTGCAATCTTGTCGAATTCTTTTTGTTTTTGCGAAAGAGTTTTTATGCAGTTCAGAAGTTCGTACTCCTCGGTTATATCAAGCCCTGTTTCTTCCGAGATAACCTTGTAGAAAAGTTCGCTTTCGATAGATACGGCCATCTCCGCATATCCTTTGCCGAGGTCAAGACTCGTAACCTTTGCAGATGTGATGTACTCGCATTGCTCAATATCAGAGATTATCTGCTGAATTTGCCTGATTTTCTCAATTTTTGCGGCATTTTTCTTTATTGAATCAAATACAACCGATTTCAGCCAATGGTCTTTATCGAGCTTTACAACCCATTTTGGAATGTCAACCTTGATTTCACGGATTGGAAATTCAAACAAAAGCTGTGCAAGTATCCTTTTGATTTCGGTTTCGTCAAGCTCCATACAGCTAACGGGAATTACGGGAACCTTGTATTCGGCGGTCATTTCGTTTGACAGGCGAATTGTTTCATCTGCCGTAGGATCAACTGAATTGAGAAGTATAATGAACGGTTTATTGATTGCTTTCAGCTCATTAATTACTCTTTTTTCACTTTCAATATAATCTTCTCTCGGAATATCACTGATTGTTCCGTCAGTAGTGATAACAAGACCGATTGTTGAATGGTCGGTAATTACCTTTTTAGTGCCTATTTCTGCGGCGTCATCAAAAGGAATCGCCTCGTTTGACCACGGAGTTTTTACCATTCTCGGTTCGTCCTCTTCGCTGTAACCGATTGCGCTGTTTACAATATAACCTACGCAGTCAATCATTCTCACATTGAAGGTTGTGTTGCCGCCGAGATTGATTTCAACGGATTCTTCGGGAATAAATTTGGGTTCTGTGGTCATTATGGTTCTTCCTGCCGCAGATTGAGGAAGCTCGTCAACGGTACGCCTGTAAACTGCCTCGTCACGAATATTGGGTAGGACAAGCGAATCCATAAACCTTTTTATAAATGTAGATTTTCCCGTTCTGACGGGACCGACTACTCCGATATAGACATCGCCGTCGGTTCTTCGGGAAATATCCTGATAAACATTTCTCTCTTCCATTTTTTATACCTCCCTATATTCTCGGAATCAACAGCATTTTAGGTGCGTCGAGCACCTGATTTTCAGCCGAATTTTCCGAAAGCAACAAATCAAGCTTTGTGTTGTGGGATTTAGCAATATTCCAGAGCTTTTCTCCCTTGTCGGCAAAGTATAATGTCAGCGCACAATTTTCAGGAGGTATAGGTTTATCCTCAAAAACATTTACATTTTTTACGGTGTTTACTCTGTTTTCCGAAAAAACAGCACCGCAGATTTTCAGCTCACAACGAATTTCTATGACATCATCCTCGGCAAGTCTGTAGCTTATACTTGCTGTCCTTGTACCGAAAATTTTGGCACAGGTGCAGTCTGTCTGCGGAATAATATGCTCATAATCGGCTGAACGCTCAATAAACACAGGCATATCTTCCCCGTTAAGCGCCAATATGCATATATTGATTTTTCCGCTTATAACCATACCTCTGTCATCGTGTGAAGCCTCGGCAGTTATTTGTTCTGTGAAAATATCGAGAATTCGTGAGATTTTTCCGTCATCAATCTTAACGGACATTTTTTCCATATGAGGTTCATTAATAGGAACAACCTCGCCCGTAATTTTTAATTGTTCAAACTCCGGCAACGAGGAAAATTCTGTTGAGTAGGCGTCACATACAATTTCCTCCTCACGGGTTATATAGCCCTCCTCCGTAACGCAGAGCTTAACTTCAAGTATCACCGACGGCTTTTCGGAAAGCATATCGTTTTTCAATCTGATGTCATACGACATAACATCGCAGGAAACACAATTGATTGTGTTTTCGTCAATTCCGTCACAATCTAAAATTTTGTTAAACGGCAACAGATAGTCAAGCTTTTCAACTTCTCCGCTCTCTGCGTTTGAAAGGTACAAAAGCTTGAGATTAAGTTCACCGTTGAGCATAAGCTTTCCAGTTACAGCCTTAGCGTCAATCACTCCGACGCTTACATCGCTGCGGAGAACGGATTCAATCTGCGGTTTTTCGCCTACCGAAATTTCTTCGCAAACAGAAAACTGCTCCTGACAGAACGATTTAAGATCGGCACAGGTAACGGTCTTTCGGTCGGTTTCGATATTATCGGAAGGCGTGAAAATGCTCGTCTGAGTTTTTGAAAACACCTTTGCATACAACGAAAACGCTCCGTGCATAACAAGTCTGCGGGGACTTAATGCCCTGCAGTTTATGTATTCCGGCTTGGTTTTTGTGATGATAACCGGATTGTCGGGAGCGTCTTTTACCGAAAAGTTCTGTGAAAAATTCACGCTTTGTTCGCAACAGCGCACGCTTTTCTTTATGCTTTCCACATACATCACATTCACCGTACAAAATCCGTCAATCTGAAGCTGACCTCCCGAAAGGGTTCTGCTCTGAATTTTGGGTGTGAGGGTACATTTCAGAATTTTTTCTATATCCGGACAATAATCGGGCAGAGTGAGGTCAACATCTGCAAGCTGTTCGGCAACCGTGTCAAGCACAGCCGACGGTGTGCAAAACGAGCGGTTTTCCTGATTAAACTCCATATTTTTCTCTCCTTTATGTTTTATAGTTCAATTATATTAGGGAGTGCGGAAAAATATTACCCGTAAGATTAATCATAATTTTATTTTAAAAAATAAGATGTGCAAAGTTTTTTGTAACTATGCACATCTTTGGCTCGAATTTATTGTAAACTATTACCAATAGCAAGATTTTGGAACAGCGTCCAAACATATGACTGTTATTCCGGCTTGGTTTCCTTTTTGATTCCGTAAATTTTTCTCAAAATTGCCGATATGAATTTTGGTTTCTCAATAAGTACAACTTTCATAATTACCTCCGTACACAACAAATACTGACAACTACGAGTGCGCCTGCCGCAATGACGAGTACCCATTCACTCGGCAGAAGTGATGCACACAGCAGTCCCAGTCCAAAGCATACTGCAGATTTTATTCTCTGTGTGTAACAATTCACTGTATCACCCTATATCAGAATATACACAAAATCAAATTATGTGCAAAAGCGGTTGAATTATTTTTAAAGTTGATATAAGATAAACTGAGAAAACAATTACGGAGAATTTTACAGACTATGAGAACACTTGAAATTAAAAAGAATGACGCAAATCAGCGACTCGATAAATTTTTACAGAAAAGATTCAAAACTCTGCCAAAGTCGCTTATGTACAAATATATAAGGAAAAAGTGTATTAAGGTAAACGGCAAAAAGTGTGATATTCAGACTATGCTCAAAGAGGGCGATGTGCTTACCTTTTATATTAAGGACGAATTTTTTGAGGCATCGAAGCAAAAAAGCTATGAGTTCATGAAAGCACCGAAAACCTTTGACATTGTTTATGAGGATGAAAACCTTATACTTATAGATAAAAAGCCGGGCATAATCGTACACCCCGACAAGAATTATCACTTTGATTCACTTGTTGCAAGAGTTCAGCACTACCTCTATGACAAAGGCGAATATAATCCCGATGAAGAAAAAGCCTTTGCACCTGCACTTGTAAACAGAATTGACAGAAACACGGGCGGAATTGTTATTGCGGCAAAAAATGCCGACAGCCTGAGAATCCTAAACGCAAAAATGAAAACAAGAGAGCTTGAAAAATATTATCTCTGCCTTTTATACGGAAAGCCAAAAAGGGACAGCGACACACTTCACGGCTATATGACCAAAAATGAAAGTAAAAACAAGGTTACTGTTTTCAAAAATGAGGTTGAGGGTTCAAAAGAAATCAAGACAAAATATGAAATTCTTGACTTCAACGGCAAATTCAGTCTTGCCGAGGTTGAACTGCTGACGGGCAGAACTCATCAAATAAGAGCGCATATGGCATCAATCGGACATCCGCTTGTGGGCGATACAAAATACGGCAAAGGCAAAAAAGCACCCGACAGCATTAAGTATCAGGCGCTTTACAGCTATAAACTGAAATTCAATTTTGAATCCGATGCAGGCATTCTTGATTACCTTAACGGCAAGGAATTTGAGGTAAACGATGTATGGTTTGCAAAAAACGGAAAGATAAATCTAGATAGATAAAGGCGGTCAATAACCGCCTTTTGCTTTGCAAAAACAAAAATTTTAATCTTCTTTAATACACATAAACGCACTCATTGTGCCTCTGTGACCTTTGGTGGCACGGTGACTCCATAAGAGGTCGCTGTTGCAATTGGTGCAGAGATCCGAAACTGTTATATTTTCATTCTTTACACCTGAAGCAGTAAGAATCTGACGGTTGGTTTCAAGGAGATCGACCATATATTTTCCGTTTCCTTTTTCAAAAACGAACTTTGAGCTGTCAAGGTCTGCAAGATTCAGAAAATGTTCTGCACATGGGTAGTCAACCTCATAGCAACAAACTGAAATTGCGGGACCGATTGCAGCTTTGATATCGGCAGGATTTGTACCGTAAAGCTCAGTCATTTTCTCAACAACCTTTTCCCCTATTCTGCCGACAGTTCCCCTCCAGCCGGCATGGGCAAGTCCGATTGCCTTATTCTTTGTATCAACAAAAAACAGCGGTGTGCAGTCGGCATAGTAGGTTACAAGGGTTACTCCCTTTTCATTTGTAATCAAAGCGTCAACGCTCTCCATATCACGGGGCTTATAGATGCCTATGCCCTTTTCGGCAGATGTTACGGCTCTTACAACCGTGTGGTGATCCTGTGCCGAGGCTACAAGACTTTCATAGTCTAAGCCTGCACTTTTGCAGAATCTTTTGTAATTTTCGGTTACGCTGTCGGGATTGTCACCTCTGTTGAATGCCATATTCATTGATGTAAATTCACCCGTTGACACACCGCCGAGTCGGGTTGTGAATGCGTGATTGATGAAACTAATTTCTGATAAAGAATTATATGTAAGATACGGAACCGTATCAATGTTGTTGAGCTTCATTGTTTTTGAAAAAAATTTCATAAGTGTTCCTTCCATATTTTATAATAAGATTATTTTTAACCGATTAATTGCTTTGTCAATATTTTCCGACAAAATATTATGCTTGAAACACGGCTGAGTTAATGATATACTATATTCATTCAGAGGTGTTGATTATGAAAAAAAGTTTGTTTGGCAAGAATATTCCTGTCAACTGTTCATATTGCGAATACAACGGAATTGAAAATGATATTATGTTCTGCAAAAAGTCAAAGCAGGTCAAAGACGGAAAATGCAGATCGTTCAAGTATGACCCGTTGTTGCGTATGCCGAATGTCACGGTTTTTAAGACAGATTTTTCGGCTAAGGATTTTAAACTTTAATCCGCCGTATTTTTATTATACAGGAATGAATTTTGTTAATATTCCTTTTCAGAATTAAATTACACATTCAAAAGAAAAAGCTTTACCGTTTTTTGGTAAAGCTTTTAGTTTTGCAGTCTTTATAAATTTACGCCATCTGAAAATCACGAATATAGCTTGTGATAGCCTTTTCAATGATTTCCTTTGCCTTGTCAACACCGTCAGTTTCGGTTACCGAAGTAACCTTGTCAGCCTCAAGTGTTTTGTAAACCTGGAAAAAGTGCTGAATTTCTTCAAAATAGTGTTTCGGAAGTTCGCTGATGTCGCTGTAGCAATTATAGTTAGGATCGTTAACGGGAACTGCAATAATTTTTTCGTCACAGCTGTCGTTATCAACCATATTGAGAACGCCGATAGGCTTGCATTCAACGAGCGTCATTGGCTGAATTGTTTCACTGCACAAAACAAGAACATCAAGCGGATCGCCGTCATCTGCAAAGGTTCTCGGAATAAAGCCGTAGTTGGCAGGATAGTGAGTTGATGTAAAAAGCACACGGTCAAGCTTGAGCATACCTGTTTCTTTGTCAAGCTCGTACTTGTTTTTGCCGCCCTTTGAAATTTCGATTACTGCATAAAACTTGTCCTTTGTAATTCTCTTCGGAGAAATGTCGTGCCAAATGTTCATAATTTCTGTCACCCTTCTTAACCTTATTTTTTATATATCCTGTAATACCCTGTGAAACATTATGTTATGGTTTAATTATAAGAAATCTGTCAAACTTTGTCAAGGAATTTTTGTAATTTCAATCAAAATAATTCAAAATAAATAATTCTCGGTCATAATTATTCAAAGATTATGACCGAGTTTGATTATTTAAGTGTTTTAAATTTTAAGTGTTGTCATAAACCTCTCGCCTGTGACCTATAGACAAAGCAAGAATAACAAGTTCTTCGTCTTCTATAAGGCAGAGCAGTCTGTAATCTCCGATACGATACCGCCATTGACCTTTGCGATTTGCCGTGAGAGCTTTTCCCTTTACTCTGGGGTTTTCACAACCCGACAAATTCTTTTCAATCCACGCTTTAATCATCTTCATGGTATATCTGTCGAGTTTTTTAAATTCTTTTTCAAATCTCGGAGTGGTTCTTACAACATAACTCATATGTCAAGTTCCTTCCAAAAATCAGAGATTGGTCTGCTTTCTTCACCGCTCTTTTCGTATTCATCATAAGCGTCATCAAAAACGGCAAGGTCATATTCTTCTTCGATTTTTTCAAACAAAGCCTGTTTAAAAGCCTCTCCGAGTGATATTGAGTGCAACCGAGCATAGCTGTCTGCTATTTTCTTTTCCTGTTCTGTTAATCTGATTGAGAATGCCATAATACCGACCTCCTTGTATAGTACATTGTACTACATTATTATTTCTTTGTCAATGAATTTTATTCGATAAAAGTAAAAGAACACGACAAAATCAATCTGCCGTGTTCAATGTTATTAAATTTACTTTCTCACATTTTCAACAATAACTTTTACAAACTGAATTATAAATGTCGGGATGAATGCAAGGAGAGCTATAAAGCCTGTCTGTGCGCCTGTGAGTGCGGTAACGCTGAAAAGCGGCTGCATAAACGGAACAAACAATACAAATGCGAGCAGTAATGTTCCGATAAAGAAAGCTCCTATGCTTGCCGTATTTGAAAAAAGTCCGAGTTTAAAGATTGAATGTGTACTTCTGCAATTAAAGCCGTGGAACAGTCTTGCAAGCGTGAGTGTTGCAAATGCCATTGTGCTTGCAACGGCCGGACTTGTCTGAAGTCCGATGTAGAATGAAATGAGCGTTACAACGGCAATCAAAGCACCCTGTCCGAGCATAAGAGCAGAAAAGCTTTTTGTAAGGATTCCCTGTTTCGGATCACGGGGTTTCTGTCTGAGCAAATCTTTTTCGGGCTTTTCCATACCGATTGCAATTGCGGGAAGTGAGTCTGTAAGAAGGTTGATAAACAGAAGGTGAACCGCCTCAAACGGTACAGGCAGAGCCATAATTGAACAGAACAACACAGCAAACATGCCTGCCATATTACCCGAAAGCAAGAAAAGAATTGCATTTTTAATGTTGCGGTAAACATTTCGGCCGTTTGCAACCGCCTTGATAATTGTAGCAAAGTTATCATCCTGAAGAATCATAGATGCGGCGTCTTTTGAAACTTCGGTACCTGTGATACCCATTGCAACACCGATATCCGCTTTTTTGAGGGCTGGTGCGTCGTTTACACCGTCACCTGTCATGGAAACAATGTTGCCTTTTCTTTGCCAAGCCTCAACGATTCTGATTTTGTTTTCGGGAGAAACTCGTGCATAAACAGAAATCTTCTCAATTTTTTCGTCAAGCTCCTTATCGCTCATTGCGTCAAGCTCAAGACCTGTAACTGCGATGTCGCCGTCATTGAAAATACCAATCTGCTTTGCGATTGCACTTGCTGTGATTTTGTGGTCGCCCGTAATCATAACAGGCTTGATTCCTGCACGGATTGCATCGGCAACAGCCTGTTTTGACTCCTCTCTCGGAGGATCTATCATTGAAACAAGTCCGATGAATGTATAATCATTCTCTGTGTCAACCGTGAGAGCCTCATCAGATTCCTTATATGCAAAGGTGAGAACACGGAGTCCCTGTTCGGAATATTCACGGTTAACTCTTGAAATCTCAGCCTTATCTTCATCTGTAATCGGACGAATACCGTCTTTTGTTGCGATACTTACACAACGGTCAAGAATCGAATCAAGCGCACCCTTTGTGAGAATATGATTTACACCGTGCATTTTGTACTTTGTGCTCATCATCTTTCTGTCGGAATCAAACGGAACCTCCTCAACCCTTGTAAGGACATCCCTAAGCACATTTTCGTCAAGTCCGATATGCTGAAATGTTTCAAGCAAAGCGTACTCGGTCGGGTCGCCTATTCCTTTTCCGTCAACGATACTCGAATCGTTGTTTAGAACCATATCGTAAAGGAGATGACGGTGGCTTTCAATATTGAGGTCAAGCTGATCCTCAAGAATACTTTCGCCGTTCACATAGATTTTCTGAACAGTCATTTTGTTTTGTGTGAGCGTACCCGTCTTATCGGAGCAGATTACAGACACACAACCGAGGCTTTCAACAGCTTTCAAATCCTTGATAACTGCATTTTCTTTTGCCATTTTTTGCGTACCCATTGCCTGAACAATTGTAACGATTGAGCCAAGTGCCTCAGGGATTGCGGCTACTGCAAGTGCAACGGCAAACATAAGAGAGTTAAGAACCGACATTCCGTTGAACATACTCAAGCCGAAAACTACTACACAGATTGCCATAATAATAACGGCAAGTCTGCTCGAAAATTTATCAAGGCTGAGCTGGAGGGGAGTTTTCTTGCTCTTTGCCTGATTCATAAGTGTAGCAATTTTACCGATTTCTGTGTTCATGCCTGTTTCCGTAACAACGACAATTGCTCTGCCGTATGTTACAAGGCTACCCGAAAAGACCATATCAGTGCGGTCGGCAAGCGGAACTTCCTTTTCAATTGTCTCCACACTTTTGTCAATATTTGTAGATTCACCCGTGAGCGAGCTCTCATTAACCTGTAAAGAATAGTTATTTATTATTCTTCCGTCTGCAACAACAAGGTCGCCTGCCTCAAGCACAACAATGTCGCCGGGAACGATGTTTTCTGAATCAATTTCAATTTTTCTTCCGTCACGGATTACCTTTGCCGATGGTGACGAAAGCGATTTAAGGCTTTCAAGCGACTTTTCTGCCTTGACATGCTGAACCGTGCCGAGAATAGCGTTAAGTGTGATTACCGCAAAAATTACGATTGTGCTTTCAACACTTCCCGAAAACATTGAAACGATTGCCGCAATTATAAGGATTATTACCATAAGGTCGGCAAACTGACTTAAAAACACCTGAAAAACAGATTTCTTTTTGCTTTCTTCAAGCACATTTTTTCCGTGTTTTTCAAGAAGGCTGTCAGCCTGTTGTGACGAAAGTCCTTCGCTTGTGACACCGAGCTTGTCAAGAGTTTCGCTCTCGGTCAACTGATACCAATTTTTCATAATTTTCTCCTCCGTTCGGATTGCAGAATACAGACAGACTGAAAAAGGCAAATAAAAAAGGCCTTTATTGCAAGGTGCAACTCACCCTACAATAAAAGTCTTGTCCTTTAAGATATAACCGATACCGGAAACGGTATGTACTGACGATTAATATCACAGATTATCTGCGAACTACTCCCCTTTATCTGCAACCATTCTATCAAATTTATTCCTCATTGTCAACAGAATTTTCCGAAATTTTGTTGATATCATCATTTTCGGCAACAATTTCATCTGTGACAAGGTGTCTTTTGCGTTTTTTGGGTTTACTGCAGGTTGCAAATATTATGCCCAAAAATGCAAGAAAAGCACCGTTGCATGAAAAAACTGCGGAAAAATACGGGCGTTCAAGAGCATATGCAACAATTGTTGCAATAATGAAAAGCACTGCGGCAACAAGCATTAATATAAAAGCGGTTTTATAAAGACCGTTCATTTTTCTTTTCATAATCAATCACCAAGATTGTTTGCAATGTTTGCAAAATCTTCAAGTTTAAGCTGTTCCGCCCTTGCATTCAGAGGAACGGAGGAATTTTCAAGAATTGCGTTGACCTCTGCCTTTGGCAAAGAAAGTCCGGATGCAAGAGAATTTGAAAGTGTTTTTCTTCGCTGTGAAAAGGCGGCTTTTACAACCTTAAAAAACTTCTTTTCGTCATCAACCTTCACGGGCGGTTCTTTGAGAATGTTAAGTCTTAAAACAGCCGAATCAACCTTTGGAGCAGGCATAAACGAGCCGGCACTAACCGAAAACAGCATTTCGGGTTCTGCGTAATAGTTGACCGATACCGTTACCGCACCGCTCGCACGAGAACCCACCTCAGCACAAATTCGCTGAGCCGCCTCTTTTTGAACCATAACCGTGATTGCACAAATCGGCAGTCTGTCCTCAAGCAATTTCATAATTACGGGAGATGTGATGTAGTACGGAAGATTTGCGCATACAACAACATCCATACCCGGAAATTCTTCTTCAATCAGCTTGTGCAAGTCAATTTTAAGAATATCATCGTTTACAACTTTAACATTGTCGTGTTCGGAGAGTGTTTCTTCAAGAACGGGAAGAAGTCGCTTGTCAAGCTCAACCGCTACAACCTTGTCGGCAAGTGAGCAAAGCTCTGTTGTGAGAACCCCTATTCCGGGACCGACTTCAATTACGCCAACTCCCTCTCCGGCGCCCGAAAGCTCTGCCATTCTCGGACAAACTGACGGATTTATAAGGAAATTCTGACCGAGTGACTTTGAAAAAGTAAAGCCGTGTCTTGAAAGTATATCTTTGATTGTACCTATATCTGATAATTTTTTCATCTTAATATGCGAAGCCCTTTCGGATATTTATTTTTCAGTCTTGAATTTGACGCTTTGCCAAAGCCTGTTGTGATTCCGTTTACGCAGACAGCCGTATAGCCTTTGACATCCTGTGACACGGCAATTTCCTCACCGTGAAGATACGCTGCAATTTCTTTACTGTTCACATCAAAATCAACTGCGGATTTACAGTTTTCCTTTTTAGCTGCCGTAAATGCACTGTGATGCGGTTCGATTCTGTTCTTGACAATTTCGCCGAGAATAACTCCCGCACGTAGAATCTGCAAGCCTTTTACATCAAAATTATAATTCTGCGGAAGAACTATAATCTTATCCTTTATAACCTCAATATTTTCACCGAACGGTCTGTCGATAAAAATACTGTCATAAAAATCAAAAATTTTCGAGTCAATTTTATTATTCTTTTTAGGAATATTATAATTAGAATACGGCTCACCCTTTTTGTGAAGCTTGGCGGCAAAATGTCCTTCTCCGCCGTCCATCGGGAAAATTCTTCTCGCATAATCAAGCGTAGGTCTGCCGAATGTTACGCCCGAATCAACGAGTTCAAAATCGGGATTTTCTGCAAGGAACCGAGAAATTACGCCCTCGTTTTCTTCCTTTGAAAAAGTACAGGTTGAATAAACCATATATCCGCCGTTTTTCAGGGCATCCTTTGCACTGTTAAGAATCAAAAGCTGACGAGCGGCGCAACTCTTTACATGCTCAATGCTCCATTCACGCTCCGCATCATTCTTGCGGAACATTCCCTCACCGCTGCAGGGTGCGTCAACAAGAATCCTGTCAAAACGGTTTTCAAGCCTTTTGCAAAGTTCATCGGGACGGCAGTTTGATACAACTGCGTTTGAAATTCCCATTCGTTCAATGTTCGATAAAAGAATATTCGCTCTGTTTCTTACAATTTCATTGCTCCACAAAAGTCCTGTTCCGTTAAGTTTAGCGCCGATTTGCGTACTTTTTCCGCCCGGAGCGGCACACAAATCAAGGACATAATCGCCCTCATGAACATCAAGCATTGTAACTGCCGAAGTTGCAGACGGTTCCTGAACATAGAACGCTCCTGCATGGTGCAGAGGATTGTTGCCGATTGACTTAACATCGGACGGAATATAGAAGCCCTCATCGCAAAACGGAGTTTTTTTCAGTTCAAAATCAAGAAGTGAACAAAGCTTTTCGGGCAAACATTTTAAGGTGTTAACACGAAGTCCCTTTATGAAATCGTCACTGTTGTAAAATTTTAAAAATTCGTCAAATTCATCACCCAGAAGTGATTTCATTCGCAATAAAAAATCATTCATGAATAAACAAGCCTTTTCGGGTTAATAATAGTTTTGTAAAGGAGGTGTTGAAATGAATTTCAATCAGAATCGGAACAACAATCAGAACAAGAACGAGCAGAACAGCCAGAATAAGAATCAGAACAACAATCAGAATAAAAATCAGCAGAACAGCCAGAACAAAAGTCAGAACAATTGCAGATGATTACATTCTGAAGTTCTCCTGAGCCGTGTCTTTTGATGCGGCTTTTTTCTTTATGGGAATTAATAGCCGTATTCTTCGCCGATGATAATAACCTTGATTCTGTCAATATGTCTTTGCTGAGCGGATACCACATAGTTACAACAGATTCTTGTGTCACCGTGACAGCCGTCACAGAGCTCGGGATTTTCTTTTCTCAATGAAACACATTCGCCTGTTTTTCCGCAGGGGGTTTCAATGCCGAGTCTGATTGTATTCTGCGGAGCGGCAATTGTTTTAACTCTCTTGATTGCCTCGTCAATATTCTTTACAATTTTGTTGATACCGCATACAACGATAACGCTTTTCGGACCGTAAAGAAGTGCGGCAACACGGTTTGAGTTGCCGTCAACATTATAAAGCTCTCCGTTTTCGGTAAGAGCGTTTGTGCTCATAAAAAATGTGTCTGCCCTGAAAGTCTGACGGTAAACCTCTTCAACCTCGGGACGAGTCATTCCGGGTGCGGAACGGTCAAGAAAATTGTAATCGGGTGAATTAATCATCTGATAAATTCCCGTTTCATCGAGAGTTTTTGAACCTCCGCATGAAATTGTTTCGCCCTTTTTAATGAGTGTTTTTACAAGTGTCTGAGCCTCTTCCCTGTTTTCGCAAAAATAAGGTTTCATCTTGTTGCGTTCAAGATTTTTCATAACTTTCTCAACTTTTGCTCTCATTTCATCAGTCATAATAATTTCTCCGTTTCATAATTTCATAAAGCAATTAAGCAAGTTTTTGCATTAAATAATAGTTTTTTAAAAGAACAATATCCGCCCCTACGCTTGACATTCTGCCTACGGTTACAATCTGCTCACACATAATAATTGTGATATCATACACTTGCCAACATTTTCACCAAAATCATATGTAATCATTATACAATACAAATTGAATTTTGAAAAGAAAATTATTTGTCAACGGCACGGGTTTTGCGAATAAAATGATAAGAGATTAATTTTAGGAGAGATTTTATGCCGTCAGTTTATCTTTCACCGTCATTGCAGGAGTACAACCCTTATATTGACGGAGGAAATGAAGAATATTATATGAATCTTATTGCAGACGCCATGGAGCCTTATTTGAGGGCAAGCGGAATAGATTTCAGGCGAAACGATCCCGATATGACGCTGAGTCAGGCAATTGCAGATTCAAACAAGGGCAATCACGATTTGCACCTTGCAATTCACAGCAACGCCGCTCCCGAGGGTTCGGCAGGCAGATACACGGGTGCAGATATTTATTACTATCCGACAGGCAGTAACGGCAAGCGTTTTGCTGAAATTCTGCAAAAGAATTACAAGGATATTTATCCCGAACCGAACGATGTTGACATAATCCCCACCACCTCACTTGCAGAAGTCAGGCGAACAAAATCACCGTCGTCATTGATTGAGGTTGCATATCACGATAACCCCGAAGAAGCTCAATGGATTAGGGACAACATTAATGCAATCGGCAAAAATCTTGCAAAATCAGTTGCCGAGTATTTTAATATGCCGTTTGTCGAGCCGTAATTTAATTTTGACAAAAAATAAAGGTCAACACGATTATGTGCTGACCTTTTGTTATTCATCAAAATATGCGTTTAAAAATAATCAGATTTTTCGCTCATATTGTTCCTTTCATTACATTTCAATTAGATGTCCACAACATTCGGAACACATATTTCTTTTAATATTAACTGTTTGCCCAACCGCAAATTTCAATTTGTTTTTATACAACTTCAATATCATTCATCTCAATACTACCCCAGGCTTTTTGCCAGATGTTTTGGTATTTATCTGGTTTTCTTCTTCTGAAAGTCAGACCGTCTGCAACCTCTAAGGTTTCAAAGGGGGCGGCATCGTTCTTTCGGCTGTAAAAAACATAGCGTGTATAGTATCCGCCACGGACAATTTTTGATATGTCTATTTTCAATTTTGCCGTGTAGGTTTCGCCCTTTTTTCCCGAATAGAAATTTTCAACCACAAATGCGGTAACGGGATATCTTCGGTAATCGCTCACTTCAACACGCAGACAAAGATTTTCAATATCAGCCTTGTTTTTCCATGTGAGTTCAAGCAAAATCTGCTCGTCATCATAGAAAATATTATCCTCTTTGCCGTTATATCCGGCAAATTGCAGACATAGGTCGTTTCTGTCGGCATGATGCTTGTGTTCGTTTCCGACATATTCAATAGCACGGAAATTTTCGTTTGCACTTCCGAGATAGATTTTTACAGCGTCTTCAACATCGCCGTCAAAAACAATTTTGCCGTGATCAAGAACTATGCATCTGTCGCAAAGGTCACGAATAGTATTCATATTGTGTGAAACATAGAGGACAGTTCTGTCCTCCTCGGTTGCAAGGTCACGCATTTTACCGATACACTTTTTCTGAAAGTGCATATCTCCGACAGCAAGCACCTCGTCCATAATCATGATTTCTGCATCAAGGTGTGCCGCAACAGCAAACGCAAGCTTTACGAACATACCCGATGAATAACGCTTTACGGGCGTGTCAATGAACTTTTCGCACTCTGAAAATTCAATAATACTGTCTATTTTTGAAGCGACCTCTTTCTTTGTCATTCCGAGGATTGCACCGTTAAGGTAGATGTTTTCCCTGCCGGTAAGCTCAGCGTGAAAGCCTGTTCCGACCTCAAGCATACTGGCAATTCGTCCCCTGAAACGCACTCTGCCGTCTGTCGGAGAGGTAATTCTGCATAAAACCTTTAACAGAGTTGACTTGCCTGCACCGTTAGCGCCTATAATTCCTATGCGTTCTCCACGGTTTACCTCAAGGTTCACACCGTCAAGTGCTAAAAATGTGTCGCCTTTTGTGTATTGTTTGGCACCGATTCTCTGATTCGGATCTTCTTTACCTCTCTTTTTTGCATACCAACTCTGCAAATCATGACGGAGAGTTCCCGAACCGATTGCACCGAGTCGGTATTCTTTTGAAAGATTTTCAATTTTTATTACGCAATTTTCATTCATTTCAGTCATGACATCATACCGTATCTATAAAATTCTTTTCTACCCTATTAAAGACGATTATTCCGAACAGAAGAACGACTGCCGTAACAGCAAAGCTCAATATGAGATATTGCCACGGAAATGTTCCGCTGCCTAAGAATCCATAACGGAATGTTTCAATTAGCGGAGCAACAGGATTTAAGAGTGCAAGCGGACGGAATGAATCCGACACCTGAGAAACAGGATAAACAACAGGAGTAATATACATCCACAATGTTACTCCGAATGAAACAAGCACACCGAGGTCACGGTATTTTGTTGTTACAGACGAAACAA
>ENA-OOSG01000078-OOSG01000078.1-human-gut-metagenome-genome-assembly--contig:-NODE-78-length-23267-cov-1.869076_pt1 | contig 23267 bp, 24 predicted proteins | sample MGYA00241178_ERZ501214 | MGnify/ENA primary metagenome ERZ501214 (study PRJEB25962, sample SAMEA2042436) | human gut metagenome | biome: human gut; feature: human-associated habitat; material: faeces...
GCCGAAGAGATTCCATTCATCGGTGAACTGATACGTGTGAAGGATATTGAGTACGATTGGGAGTATTCCATCGAGCGTATTCTGCACAATTTTGCATTGAGATTGGTGGTGCCAGAGAAGTATTACAAGCAGGTGAATGAGTATGTGAATGGTCATAATCTGCGAGGACGCATCGTGTATCAGCGATACGAGGGCACAGAGCCTCTTCGTGAGTTTGAGGATAGGACATTGAAGGTGGATTCGTTGCTCCGTAAGGTTGAATACAAGCCAAAGTGCTTGTATTTGGATTGGCTTGAGGATAGGTTATTTGCTGAGTTCAACTATAGTTGTGTTGATTCGCTTGCGGACTTCAACTATCTGCAAGAGAAAGCAGTGACGAAAGAGGGACTGATAAAGGCGAGAGGTGGTAAGCATGAGAAAGACGACCGACCAGAGACACGAGGCAAGGAACACTATGTGTTGGGCTGGGACAACAAGGAGAAGATTGCCATGCTACAGGCGGAAGTGCGCCAGTTGCAGCAGGATGAAAAGGAGGTGGCAACCAAAGTCCGTCGTATAGAGGCAGATACAAAGAATGCTCAGGAGAAGCGAGAAACCTACTCGAAGCTGTTTGATAAATACGATAAGTTTGATGATATCGACTGGCGGTCGTGTGCACTCGTCATTCAGCAAAAGGAAGAACAGAAGCGACAACTGGAGGAGACCAATGATAAGGTGAAGATGTTGCAGGGGCAATTGGAGGGGGTGAGAAAGGAACTTGGTGCACTTGAGGAGAAGTTTAATGAAGCTATCGGTAACAAAGCATTATTGGAAAATCGTGAGAATATACTCAAGAAACAGAGCAATGATTGTGCTTTGGCTTTGGCTCAAATAGGCGTTGTTGATACCGATGCTTTTGAGTCGCAACACACAGATTTACTGAATGTGGCATTGGTGGGTTTGGACAAAATGCGTGACACGTTACAGAGTGACATCAATTCCGCTTTACGGAAACAACGTGAGACGAAGGGTAGTAAGAGTGGCGATTTGAAGAACCTGATTTATCGCTTCAAGAATCCCACTGAGGAAATTACCGCGAAGTATCGCGATTGGCGTTCGGACGTGAACCGTTTGCCCGAAGCCGTGGAGTTTGTGGGCGAATATCAGACCTATTACCAACGATTGCTGGACGAAGATCTGCCTGGGTTTGAATCGCGCTTCAACAAGTATTTACAGGAGAATATCATCAACAAGGTCAGTGCATTCAATATGTTCTTCCAGAACTGGCGCCAGTCTATCACCAAGACCATCGACCAATTGAATTCGTATCTTGTGGGCATCGATTTCAAGGATGCTCCAAAGACGTATATCCAGTTGGTCGCAGCCAAACGATTGAACGTGGATTTGAAGGAGTTCCAAGACCTTCTGAGCAGTGCAATCCCGAACATCCATGAGATGAATTCGACAATCGATGGCAGCAGGATTCATTTTGAACAGCATATCGAACCGCTGATGTCTCGCTTACAAGACGAATCATGGCGAAAGTTGGTGATGGATGTGCGTGGATGGTACACATATAAGGCTGAGGAGTTTTATCAAGACGATGATCAGAAGCGTAACACCTACGAGGCTATGGGACAGCTGTCAGGTGGCGAGAAGGCGCAATTGACATATACCATCCTGGGGTCAGCTATCGCTTATCAGTTTGGCTTGACTAAAAACGGACTCGACTCTTCGTTCCGCTTCATTGCCATAGATGAGGCTTTTCGCGCACAGGACGAGGACAAGGCTCGCTATCTGATTTCGCTCTGCAAACAACTCCACCTGCAGTTGCTCGTGGTGACTCCGAGCGACAACATCCACATTGTGGAGAATGATATTTCGTATGTGCATTATGTGGAGCGCAAGGGCGACCGTTCTGTGCTCTATAATATGCCTATCAGTGAGTTTAAGGCAGAACGTGAAAGGAGTATGGAGGTATGATAACGGCAGCAGAAATACGTAAGAAGACAGAACGCAAGTATGTGGATTATTTGCGTTCTGTGGTCGCTGGCTCTGGGTTTGAACCAATTGTGATTCCTTGCGACAAGAAAGCGAGCGCATCGATGGATGAGTATCAGCGCGAACTGACGGACATCCGTTCGCAATCGAAAGAGGTGAAGGGCTTTGGTTACACGATTGAGTGGAAAACAGTGAAAACGAAAGCATTGGGCGAACAGGATCTGCCTGAGCGTGTGTTGTTCAGGAGTGCATCGGACGTTGAGCGCTTCTTGCTGAAGGGTGGTGAAGTGTCACAGTTTCGCAAGGATGTGGCGATGTTGCTTAATGAGTTTCCGCAGCTTCGTCCATGGGTGGAACGCTATCCACTTAAGGTGATCGAGAATGCTTCCTCTTGGCCTGATTTGTTGAAAGTTTTGCGTTATTTTGTGGCGAATCCTTGTCCTGAGTTGTACATTCGTGAATTGCCTATTGAGGTGCACACCAAGTTCATTGAGCGCAATAAGGGAGTGCTTCGTGAGTTGCTGGATATTGTCATTGTTGAGTATGTCTGTTCGGATGAGAAGGAGTTCGAAAAGCGCTTTGGATTGCGATACGATGAGCCATGGGTGCGCATTCGTGTGTTGGAAGCATCGATTGCGAGTGAATACTTTTCTGGTGTAGATGATCTGACGATGCCTCAGAGTCAGTTCTGTGCGTTGTCGTTGCCTGTGCAGAAGGTGTTTGTGGTGGAGAATAAAGTCAACTTCCTGACTTTTCCCAAGTTGGCAAGAAGTCTGCTGATTTGGGGGCATGGATTCACCGTTGGCATCCTCAAGTCTGTTCCATTCATGCGGTACGCTTCCCTATACTATTGGGGCGACATTGATGCACAGGGCTTCGAAATTCTCTCGCAGTTCCGCAGTTATTTTCCCCAGACGCAAAGCCTTCTGATGGATCGCGCTACCTTTGACACCTATTTTGAAGGCGACAAAGGCACTCCAAGCGATGTATCAAAGCCTCTCCATCTTACCCCTGCGGAAGCCACACTGTACAATCATATCAAGTCTCACAACCTACGTCTAGAGCAAGAGAAAATTCCGCAAAAATGTATTGATAATATATTCAATAGTTCGTTAAAAATTAGCCAAGTCTAAGCGGCTCTGCGGTAAATAAAAGTAGTTCTTTGAAAATTTTGTCAATTAATGTCGTGTCTGCTTGAATGGCGAACACGCCGTTCAAGCATATTGGCATTGTGTGTTACCGACTTGCATGAAGAAACCGAATATTTGATTTTCATTCTTTTGCAAGTACCCTTGGCGAGATTGATTGCAGTAAGCGAAACGTTGAAGTGAAAGGCCATCTTTCTGAAGTCAGTGAACTGGCAGTGTGTGATTCCCGCATACTGCTTGTTGTCTCGAAAGCAAAACTCCAGTTGGAACCGTGTCCTGTAATATTCAAGGACATCAAGGGCCGATTGTGTGTAGTCTGTCGAGAAGTACAGCTGACATTTATCAGCCCTGTCTTCATCGGGATGCAAGCACTATCAACAAATTTTCAACGGAATTGGGCCTTTGACGGCAGAAAGAGTGAAAATCTCGTATTTAGGGTTGGATCGGCATTGTCGGACGCTTTTAGAAGTATTCAAGAATCATAATGAGGAATACGAACAATTAATAAAAAGTGGTGTCCGACAATTATCGACCTATCAAAGATATTGTAAAGTTTATGACTATCTTAAAAAGTTCTTATGTTATCAGTATAAACTGAAAGATATAGCCCTTGTGGATATTCGATCATCTTTCATCACCGATTTCGAGGTGTTTTTAAGGAAGAAGTGTAAATGTTCGAATAATACGGTATGCGTTTATATTACTCCGTTACGTAAGATGATAGCTATTGCACAAAACAACGGGTGGTTGGATTATAATCCATTCTATGGGCATCGAATATCCTTACAACGAAAAGATCGACTTTATTTAACAGCAAATGAAGTAGAAATCATTATGAATATGAATTTCACAAAACATAGACAATCTTATGAACGTATACGAGATTTATTTATTTTTTGCGTGTACACAGGAGTATCATACATTGATTTAAAGAATCTGACAAAAGAAAACTTAAAACAATTTGATAATGAAACTTGGATTTGCTTTCAAAGGCATAAAACCGGAATTATATGTAATGTACCATTGCTGAAAATACCATCAGAGATTCTTGCTAAATATGCAAATAAAGGCAAAAACGGAATTTTACTCCCTGTACCTACTTATTCAACATTGTTGTCCGGTGTTAAGAGAATTGCAGAAATGTGTGGAATAAACAAACATATTACATGGCACATTGCAAGGCATACTTTCGCTTCAGAAATTTGCTTGCTGAATGGAGTCCCGATTGAAACAATTAGTCGAATGCTCGGACATACAGATGTGAAGACCACCAAAATTTACGCTAAAACAAGCGATACTGTTATTCGGCGTGATATGGCGAAACTATCTAAACGATTGGATGGCTTTGCCGAAAGAAAAAGGTAGTAAGTTCAAAAAATGGGAATTCAGAAATGTCTTTTCTGAATCCCCATTAGAATATTTATGGAAATATTGGTCGTTTCCCCAAAATATAATATATTTGCAGAGAGTTGTTTGACGGTATGCAAATCACAGAACATCAATGCAGTCTGATTGTCGCCAAATCGTTACCAATAACTTTCTACTTCTCTATTGAACACTGTCATTCAGACAGATAAGCAAAATTTTCTTATCCCATACAAATATAGTAATTAAATAGTTGGTATGCAAATTAGTAAAATATGAATTTGCTATGTAGTAAAATGGCTGTATCAAGAAGTAGTACGACTTAATTTCTAATCAACCTTTTGAACTTTATGTAAAAAAAATATTATAGAAAATTCTGCATCGGAATGGAGAAAATAGAATCATACTGAATACTTATTTGAGATGTAATGTTGGAGATACTAAATTTAAAAATGTATGTTTGGCGAAAGTGACGAAAGTGGCAATATTATATAATTCTTGCATCGTAAAGGGGGGATTAGTTGGAAGCTGTTTGGAGAGGACAATTTTAAAGATGTAAGCATATTGAGTGTATATTGGATAAGATAATAGTAATTGGAAAGGGAGGGAGAGAATGTATTTAGTGGTGGCGAAAGCAGCGAAAGTGGCAATTTGAGTGTTTATGCCGAACAATAATGGTGCGATTACTTTTGTGGTAATACAAATTTAAGAATGTTGTGGTGATGGAAATGGATTGTGGATTTGGATTATTGTTAATGAAACTGCATCGGGATGTTTGATGAGTTCCGTTTGAGCATATAGTTTTATTGGGGTATACACTTGGATAACAGAGATAGAATGTTTAAAGTTGCATAATCTTCGAAATAGAGAAATCAGTATAAGAAAGAAGTTCGCAAATTTTGCGAACTAAAAAAAAGGTGCTATATTTGCAATTGAAAAGAAACCTATATGGAGATACATTTTGACAAGGAATATTTGCGAGATTTATATATCACGGGTAAAGCCGATAAGAAGCATCGGTTTCAACCGCAGATTATCCGTAAGTATATTCGCATCATTGATTTGATGATTGAAAAGGCTGATGTGACGGCTCTTACTCAATACAATTCACTGAATTATGAAAAATTGAAAGGTGATAAAGTGGGACTGTCTTCGGTTAGAGTGAATGATCAATATCGTATTGAGTTCAAAGAACAAATCAAGGATGGTGAATTTGTCGCTACAATATGTAACATAATAGAATTGTCGAACCACTATAAATAGGAGGAACAGATATGAGTACTACAAAACAGGGGAATACCCCTCAAATGATTGCCAACAATCTCACTCCCGCATACCCAACGCATCCAGGCGAGATTTTGAAAGATGAAATTGAGTATAGAGGAATATCACAACGTAAGTTGGCTGAACAAATGGGGTTAACGTATTCCGTTTTAAACGAAATACTAAATGCTCGCCGTCCAATGACGGAAAAAACAGCACTGCTTTTTGAGGCCGCTTTAGGTATTGATGCCGAACCATTGATGCGTCTACAGTTGAAATACAATATGCAGACTACCCGCAAAGATGAAACGTTCATGGAGCGACTGGCTCAGGTACGCAAAATAGCTGCGGCACTTTGAAAACAAAGAATTATAGCTTACTTTTAGAAGGTGGGAAGAATACTCCCGCCTGCATTTGTTTATGTTTCCCTTCAAAGGAAGGGAAACATAAACAAACAAAAAACAAATGATTGATATTCAGTAACTTCAGCATTTCTTTGGCTCAATTCGTAACTTGCTGATTATCAAACAAATTAATGGTTCTACATTGGCTATGTCCAGTCATCGATGGACGTATAAGTAACGCTATTAATAATAGTGAATGGCGAAATTTGCGTAGTTTATACCTGTCGGAAGGAGTAATCTTCAAATCTCCTATCTGCATTTTTTTCAAAATTCTTCATAAATAATTTCTATAATAAGTCAGATTCTGCATCGTACTATGGCTCGGTACTTCTTAATGAGTACTAAGCAGAACTTGGTGGTTCTGTCGGGTCTGTTATTTATTTTATGGCTGATAATTTTTCATGTGTAGGTGATTTTGAGAATGCTTCTAATATTCTGCATCAATATAATGATGCAATGGAAAAAGCTGGTCTACAAATAAAGAAGTAAATCAGGGAGGTAATTTAAAGTTTTGATTAATATGTATGTTTCTGTTTTCATCTTGTTCTTTTCATCAGTACCTGGTGGATGTTATATCTTCAAGTATGACTGTGCGGGTGATAATTAGTAAAAATATGTTGTTTAAATTGTATCTTTTGGTTGGAACAGAAAATAGAACCGAAGCGACATCTTAAAATTTGTTATTATGAAGAAGTATAGAATAACTGTTATGAGGATAGTTTGCCATAAAGATTTGATGGCGAGATACGAGAATCCCATGGAAAATGCTTGCGATATGGAAGAGGGGAGGGCTTTTGTTGCTAATGGGTGGGTGAAACCTGAAGGTATGTGTGATAGAACTTGGGAAAGCCTGTCTCCTTTTATTGATGACTTTGGCTCATAACGGTGGTAATTTTTATAATGGGTGGATGAAAATGAAAAATCTGCCATGATATCATGTAATGATGGCTTTCGACCTGTTAGTTTTTTGATGAGGCATTGGATAAAGATGCAGAGTGAGAGAGTCTCTTTCTAAAGGCTAATTTAAACTATCCTAAATTTTGTATAGCTCAATCCTTTTCGGTTGTTTGCGTCGGATTTTTAAGGGGCTGTGTCAAAACTAAGGCACATCCCCTTCTTTTTTTAATATAAAATAGTCGTTCCTCTTTTTTTGTCTATGCGACTATTTTTTCAGTAATTAGGTAATAAGGCTTAATATTCGTCGTATTTTGAGTCACACGTGGTCTGATAAAGATAAATATAGTGTGTGCACTCCTTCTCTTTCCTGCTTTTAGTAGTTTTGTACACATCTTTTTGATATTAAAAGCTATAGCAAAGAAGGCAAAGTCCATTGTAACCTTGTCTTCTCCCACATGCCGGAACCTTTTGTATGCCATGTTGTGTTTCATTTGTCCAAAAACTGCTTCCGGTTCTATACATCGCCTTCCCCTATGCCTGATGCCTTCTTCCGAGAGTAACCTTTCCCGTGCCTGCCGTTTGTATTGGTTTAACCGGTGGTTGACTTCTATAATACGGTTCCCCCGGGCTTTAAAACAACTGCCACGCAAAGGGCAACCTTGGCATCTTTTGGCTTTATACCGGGCACTTTCGGTGATGTATCCGCTTGCTGTTTTGTCACGTCTAGTTCCTATACGGTTTATGTGCTGCCCCATAGGACAAACGTAATAATCCTCTTCCGCATTGTAATGGAGACTCTCCGCATGGAATGGATTGGGGGTATAACGGGGACGCTGTTCTTTATGGAAGTAGTTGTACTTGACAAAGGCTTCTATCCCATTATCTTGCATGAACCGATAATTTTCTTCCGAGCCGTAACCGGAGTCTGCCACACCGACAGTTGGTAAGCGGTTATAGCGTTGCTCAAAGGAGTGGAAGAAAGGTATGAGGGTCAGTGTATCGGTTGGGTTGGGAAACAGTCGGAAGTCTATGAAGAATTGGTTCTGGGTACCTATTTGCAGATTATATCCGGGTTTGGTCTGTCCGTTTCTCATGGCGTCTTCTTTCATGCGCATGAAGGTGGCATCAGGATCGGTCTTGGAGTAGGAGTTGCGTTCTCCAAGAGTATCAAGATGGTTGTCGTATTCTATCAACTTGTCACGGTACTCCTCAAGTTCCCGGACCTGTTTCTTCTTTTCCCGGATGACCTTCTTTTGTTCCTTGTCCTTTGTTACAGGCTGGTGTTCCAGCACCTCTTTAAGTTCATTCACTATATCTGAGAGCATGGCGGGAGTGAACTCTACGGGTGTATCTTTCATGGAGTTCTCTTGGGCTATGACTTCATCCACCTGCTCCAGGAGAATGCGGATCTTATCCATCAGCTTTGTACGGTTCTTTTCGACTGTCTTGCGCCAGACAAAAGTATATTTGTTGGCTTTGGACTCAATCTTGGTACCGTCGATATACTCTACGTCAAGGCTGATGAAACCTTTGTCGGCAAGGACAAGAACCAACTGCGTGAATACGGTATTTATTTCCTCTTTTACACGGTTTCGAAAACGGTTGATGGTAATAAAATCCGGATGTTCATTACCGGAAAGCCAGATATAATGAATATCACGTAGGAGAAGCTTCTCTATTTTGCGGCACGAATAGATATTGTTCATGTAGGCGTAGATAATCACCTTAAGCATCATTTTAGGATGATAAGGACAACGACCGGTTGCTTTATAAAGCTTCTTGAAATTGTCAAGATTGAGATTATCAACAACAGTATTAACTATGCGAACCGGATCGTTCGCTGCTATGTTTTCATCAATTCTTCCGGGAAAAAGAACTGTTTGGTTGGGAATGTAAGGACGAAAATGTAACTATGTAAGAAATATAAAACATTAATAATCAACAAGTTAGTGTTTAAACGGTAGGAAAAATGTAATATGTGTATAACTTGCTTGTAATCAGTTGATTATGGCGTAGTAACAACCGTGAATACTTGATGATTAGGCTAATGTTTGCAATACGTACTAACATTTAACGATTTTATTTATTATTAATATTACAAAGATAGAAAAAATCTGCATATCTGATGTTATTTCGCCTTTTGTTTCTTTCTCTATTGATCGATACATGTGTGTGAATACTGCGTCAAACTTGCGAGCCTGATGAAATGTTGCATCGGAATTGACAAAGAAATACGGACTTTACATTGCTTCGGGTAAAGAGAATGTAAAGAAACACCGCTTGAAAGAGCCGGATAAAACCAAGTATGAAATTTACCATACCCTGCAATTGGCCATACCGAAATGCCGGAACTGGCAACAATTACAAACAGAATTGCAAAAGTCCGGCATTACGATTGACCTCCGCAAAAACGGCAGCACTGAACAAATACAAGGTATTCGGTTCGAAAAAAAACGGCTACGGATTCAATGGTTCCAAGGTTGACCGCTCATGTAGCTATTCCAAAATCAGTTTCCAGTTGCAGCAAAATGACAGGCAGAACAAACAGGTTTACACTAGCAGCCACAGACAATCCGACAAGATCATTCGTCTGGTTTATCATCTATGGTAGAATCCGTCGCATCCGGTCTGGGTGGTTTGTTCGATATCCAACCCTCATTCGGATATGACGAAAACGAAGTCGAAGCCATGAAACAAGAGGCTAAGAAGAAGAAAAAGAAAAGAGGACGTAGAATATGAATCATTTAAAACTATAAAATTATGGCAACAGAAAAAATGGATGCTTCGGCAGTATATGCACTGTTCGAAGAACTGAAACAGAAAATTACAGAGTTGAGCAAGAAAGAAACCAATCCTGCTCAAACTGAATCAACGGCTAATTCTGCAGAAATAACCGCTTTAATAAAAGAGTTGCAAAAGGTAACCGCTCAGAAGCAGTTTACTCCGGAACAGATAGAGGAATTGCGTGAAAACATGGCTGAATTCGCCGGATGCGCATTAGGGAAATCATTTGAGAAATTGGATGGAGGTTTTCTTAAAATTACCGACCTCATCAGCCAAATCAGCAAGAAGATTGAACCTCTGAATGTCCCTCAGAACTTTGTTATCAGGAGAGAACATGCTTTCAGTCTGGACTTCAAGAATAGCAAAGCAGCTATTACTGTGATAGCAATGGGTTTGGTAATTCTTCTTTCAGTGGCCGGGAACATTTGGCAATCCACACGCAGCAGCCAACTGAGAGATAATGATTTAAAATATCGTTATATCAACATGCAAGGCGAAACCAATCCTGAAAACCTGCTCAAATTGGAAACCGTCTTTACCTACAACCGGAACAAGGACAGTATAGCAGTTATCCGCAAACGGGTAGAAACCTACGAGCGTTTGGTTAAAGAACAAGCCGAGAAGATAGAGCGGGCAAGGTTGAATGCATCGGAGGCGGAAAGGTTGGAAAGAGAGGTGGAGTCAGTGAAAAACAGGAAATAAAAGGGCGTTTCTGTTTTTATCACATATTATTGTGTATATTTGCACATTAAGTTTGAGATGTTAATTATATATCTATCCTGATGGAACTAAATAGAATCAAAGAAGTTCTTGACGAAAAAGGAATTAAACAAACTTGGCTGGCTGAAAAGTTGGGCAAGAGCTTCAATATGGTAAACGCTTATGTGTGTAACCGGAAGCAGCCAAGTTTAGAGGTGTTATTTCAGATTGCTGATATTTTACAAATCAATCCAAAGGATTTAATCAATACCCAAGAGGAGAGAAGTAAGGAAATGTTACTGCCAATCGGAGCTAAAATCTAATACTATGGAACAAGAAATTAAAACATCTGTAACTGTTCACGATTTTGTGGCATATTATCGCGAGTTAAGACCTCAGAAGTTCTCTGACTCTAGAATTGTTTATGAAATTCCTCTTACAAAAGAATTGTTTGATAGACAGCTCGAAATACTTTCCACCAAAAAGATGCAGAGTGAATTCGAGAACTTCATCGTGAAATGTGCCGAACGATTGATTACACCCAACATCAAGCCTCAGACAGGACCTGATGGCGGTGGTGATGGTAAGGTGGATGCTGAAACCTACGAAGTATCACCTGATATTTCAGACAAATGGTATGTGGCAGATGGTGGTGCATCTGGAAAAGAAAAATGGGCTTTCGCTATCAGTTGCAAAAAGCAATGGAAACCAAAGGTAACAAGCGATATCGAAAAGATAGCTAACACCAACCGCGGATATACACGAGCTTTATTCTTCTCTAATCAGTTCATTAAGTCAAGTACAAGGGCTGACGTAGAGAAGGATTTATCGGAAAAGTATGGCATCGAAGTATGCATATTTGATGGCCTTTGGTGCGCTAATGCAGTATTCAATCATGGTTGCATAGATGTAGCTCTGGAATGCTTGAATTTCTCAGAAGAATACAGAAAGAAACAAGAGATAATTGGACCGTTAGATAAAAAAAGACAAGAACGTTTGGATGAAATTGAAAAGGGTATATTACGTACAATAGATGGACTTGATACCGGTTATATCGATGAATTGCAAGAGACTTGTATCCTTAGCAGAGGTTTGGAGCTTCCACGCACTGAGACAGAAGGACGCTTCAATAGAGTTTTGCGTGAATGTGAACATCATGGTACCACTCAACAACAGTTCAATATTATCTATGATCATGCTTGGACAAGTTTCTTCTGGTTTGAAGATGTTGATGCGATGTATTTGGACTTTATGAAACTCAAAGAGCTCGTAAGTGATAACTGTACGGTTATTCGCATAGAAAAGTTGATGAATATATTGACAAATTTGATTAATGCGGATCGTGCAGGCTTGATTGAATCAGATAAAGTGCAACTAGAAACTACTTATATAAAAGAGCTATGCGACGCCTTAGAACATATAAGCGACAAGCCTTCTTGTCTCTTATATGTACGTATTTATATTGCAGAACAAAGGTTGATCAGCCACTTATTGTCCAAAGAACCAATAGATGAAGATATTGATACTCTCAAACCATTATTGTTGGAAGCTCCATATCATATAGAAATCAGTTTTGAAACCCAATGTAAAATAATAACCAATTTGAACAAAGTGATTGATGATAACTCAAAGTATGAGGATCTTGTAGATGAGCTTACGTTAGTCCTAAGAAAATCTCACTCAGAGCAAGCGGCGGCACGGATAGAAATGGATCGTGCTCTTATTTTGATGGATAAGGGAAAGTTTAAGCAAGCTATTCGCCACTTTAGTTTCTGCATACATCCTTTTGAAAGAGAGGAGTGTATGGAAGAATTAATCAAAACTTCTGGAATGATGGGCATTGCATTATATGAGATAGGTTTACCTTATAGTGCAGAGGCTTATTTGGTCAAATCAGTTTCCATGTTACTTAAAACATTTTACATCTCTGGTGATGTACCTCATCTTTTATTGACTGTCTTGCAGAAGCTGTGCGAAATAGAGCTGATGCTTGGAAGATTTGTTATGTATCTGAATTGGTATGAGCTACTGATGATAGTTTCACATAATGGACAGTTTGCAGAAGACAAGCATTTTAATGAAACAAATATACTTCATGATGGAGCTTGGGCATGTCGATTTGCCGCATCTGACTTGAAGAATCCATTGATAAGTTCTCTGCCAGAGATATTAGAAAGAGCTGGTATGTTTCAATCCTCAGAATATTTGAAGTTTGCTCTGGGGTATGCAGATGAACTGGATGAAAATGTGAGAAATATCTTTGCTAAAGATGGATGGCAAGACAAGATGCTTAATCAGCCTGTGTTCAAGCAATTCCTTTGTGATTTGAATATTTCTTCCAATGGGCAGGCAGAACTACAAACAACAGTAAATAATTGCACACTACACATTAAATATGATAACAATTGCCTGAACCAAATTATTGCAGAAATATTCTTAGGAGCAATCGAGTCAATGCTGGCAACGATGGAAATATTTGAAGTGTTGACGATTACTCCTGAAGTGTATATTAAAGTCACAGGAACAGAAGGTAAATCTGAATTAAGGCAACTAACGAGGTCAAACGAATATCAACTCTGTATCAATACAAATTACAGCGACAAGGATTTGTGGGAATGTATTTCTATGTTTATAGCATCTTTTTTCAGTAGAAACTCTATGTCAAAAGAAGATTTAAATAAGATGCTCCAGAGTAAACAAGATGGTGAGAAACTTATGGATAGGGTAAGTAACTTACTGCAAGTAAAACAGTCAATATCTAATGTTCTTGGCAATACGTTCAAAAATAAGATAGAGGATTGGCAAAAGGAATCTGATAAAGTGTACCCACTGAATAGAGACTCATTTGAACACAAACCTCAGAATTATCGTAATGAAAAGCAACAAAACATATCTTTTTATTGTACCAATACCGATATAGATATATGGGAAGGTGCAGGTTGGAGCGGTTGTGGATTCGCGTTTGATCAACAGGGAACTACACCTCCAATATTTGGGCTCGCCTTTGAATACTTAGATCGTGGAAAGCAAATTATTATTGAATGGGGCGTTAAATTAGAAAAGGGAAAACGGTCCGTGGTTATTTACATTATTCGGGGGATAGATAAGCAGCATCCAACATGGTATCGAGTATGTGTAGCACCAGATGTAAAAAAAGACGAACTTAAAGAAGGTCGTTTCTTTACCTCTATATGCCGCAAGCACACTATGACACCCAACAATAATTGGAATATTGATACCTTTGAGCAGCTTTTCAAACGATTTGGTGGTTGCTGGCTTTCTGCTTTTCAACTTGATAGTAACAGGAATATCATAATGCCTGAAGATTTTAACGATGCATTCAAGTTTACTAATGTCGAGTTCAGAAATGCTTGGGAAATAGGACTAAATGATACGGCAATAGTCGCTATGGAACCTGATGACGAACCATTCATTCCTGAAGACAAGAAGGATATAGCTCCTGTAGTGGAGGTGATGGCTACAATTCGAAAGGCAAAGGATATGGTAAAGCTCTTTTAATCTATGCCGTTGAGCATTTGGGAATCACAACACTGGATGTAAACGAACAAAATAAAAAAGCTTTAACGTTTTATGAAAAAGCTGGCTCTAGGATTATAGGGTATTCCGAGAAAGATCGAATGGGTAAAGATTATCCAATATCACATATGGATATAAAGATGAATATATGATTACAAGAGAAGAAATTCTACAGATGCTTTCGGATATCGAGGGCTATAATATTGAGAGGACGGTATCGACTGATAATATGGATAAGTTCTGTCAGGCGATCTGTGCGTTTTCCAACGAATCTTCCGGGAAGTGGCAAGAATGGTTACCTGATTATCGGTGCACATGATAACGGAAAATTATCCGGTTTGAAAGTCAATGATAAGCTATTACTTCAAATCAGCAATATCCACACAGATGGGAATATACTACCCCAGCCTGTAATGACGGTTGAGAAGTTCAGTTTTGAAGAAGGTGATGTATTAGTAGCAGAAGTTCAGCCATCGGGATTTTTACCTGTGCGCTATCGTGGACGGGTTTGAGTACGAGTAGGCCCTCGTAAAAGCATTGCTTCGGAAGCAGAAGAAAAGATATTGACTGAACGGCGACTTTCCAATGTCCATACTTTCGGTGCCATGCCTTGCCTGGGAACAACTATGACCAATTTGGACATATTGCTTATCAAATGGGAATTTCTTCCTAAAGCAGTAGCCGAAGAAGTGTTGGCCGAAGATAAACGTCCATCAAGCGAGAAGGTTCTGACAGATCTGGGAAGTGGATAATATTATAAGCCCAAACTCAATATTGGGATAAGACATTGGTATATGGCGTTTTTGGGAGGTCAGACCAATTTAGGTGATTAAATATTTCAAGTATGAGTAGCGAAAAAATAATCCTTTAAAATAAAAAATTATGGAATCTCCTGAACTGCTAGCATTATTTGCTGTTTTAGTTTCTATTCTTGCACTTATAGTACCCTATCTCACATTTAGAAGAGAAAAGAAACAAGCAAATCAAGATATATTATTTCAAGAAAAGATAAATGCATATAAAGATATTGCCCGTAGATCATTTAACCTATACAGAGACTATTTTGATATTGTTGATAAGGTTCAATTTTATGAAGGGACAAAAGAGGAATGGGAGAAAATATTCAGAGAAGAAATTTTTCCACAGTTTATGATTAGTGAGGAATTCAAGAAGCAGCTCTTCACTTATACGGTAATATTACCAAATAATATTTTTAAAGTGGCAGAGCATTTATCTGAAGACTTACTTGCTTTTATAACCTCTGCCTCTCATTGCGATAATGAAATTATAATAAATGGATATGATCATATCGAAAGAGAAATTTTTGAATTAATTGATTTGATTAGAAAAGACTTAAATACAGATTCCCTTAATATGGAATTACTTAAACGAACAAGATAAAAATCAATCTGACATAACTATCCTGTTTTTGATTTTTCACAAAGGCAAGAGGAAAACAATACTTATCCGATTTCCTCTTGCTTAGCGGATCATGCATCCTTTCGATCCATGTTTTCCTTGGGGTGTTTCCTCTCAAATTCCTGCCTGGTCTCGAAATCCATGTAACTGTGAACAAACTCTCGCACGTCATTTACCCTGTAATGGGTTTTATGGTTGATCATAAAGTGTGGAAGTTCCCCGCTCGACCGATAGCGTTGGAGTGTCCTTTTAGATACTTTCAGCAGGAATGCCAAATCCTGATTGTCGAGTAGTTTTTCATCTTCAGGGAACACTGAACCGATATTATTGGTATTAATGAACGACTTGAGGTCTTTGCCTATATCGTTCAGTTTTTTGGATAGCCGTTCCATCCATTTTTCAAAATCATCATTATTGATGTACATATTATTTTGTTTTTGAGATTAATACTAATTTTCTCAATGCATTGATGAAGCAAAATTCGGCAGAATGATGAAAACAAAATCGGGGAGTAGATAGCCTATTCCCCGATAAATAATTTGTAATTCGCTGATTTATAAAGATTAGAAGTATATCCTTTACTCATATCCTTCTTCTTTGGCTTTCTGGTTGATAGCAGTACCCATGCGATCTAAGAATCCGGTTCGCTTATTAGACTTACGTTTGACAACTTCTTCCCGTTTTCTGTATTGGTCTGCAAACTTGAAATCGAATAGATGCTTAAATCCACTTACTAATAAGCTAAAGGAACATTCCTTCTATCAGCCCCATTAATACAATGTAGATAGTGGAGCCCACAGATATTCTCCATGATATCCGTGTAATTAACGATGTCTGGATTCAGGAACAAAGGAGATTTCCATCCGGTTTCTATCTTGATAAAATATTTCGGATGTTCCATCTGCCGGTAAATCAAATCGAGTTCTTTATTTGTCAGCAACAACACTTAATCCGAATACACAATCTTCAATATATCCTTTTTCGCTCCATAAGAAAGTTCCAAAGACTTTATCGTTTCAAATTCTACCTGTGTCATATTGAGCAAGCGTACACGTTTTATATTGTCGGTTTCCGTATCCAGATACAGGATTAACCTTTCGACAAACTCTTAATAGGCTTCCTTTAGTTCCGAATCCGAATCGCTCTTGTATAGCGGGTCAGACAATATCGTATATAGTTTGGTGTCAAGAATGTCCCACATAACTAAATATTTATTGGAACTACAAATTCTTATCCTGCCATTTGTTCTTTTTGAGATACCATAGGGATAATACAAGCAGCACGATAACATATAGCTGCTCGGCAGTCCAGTACATTGCTAAAGGAATACCTTCAGTGCGAGAAAGCATGAACAGATAAGCCAAATAGACAATTATATTTATCATCTGAAATATAAATGCCATTTTAGTGTTGCCTATACCAATTATCGTATTGCAATAGGTGTAAGCAGGTACGGAAATAATGAATGTCGATAGTATAACACAGAATGGGTAAAATGCTGTTTGAATAACTGCTGCCTCATTGGTAAACAATCGCAAAAGGATACCTGAGAAAGCTAAAGCCAACAATATAAGCGGAATATCGAATGTATAATTCAGCGTAATAACATGGCGGCAAGTCGGCATCACTTTTTCTATTTGCTTTGCCCTTATAAGATTGCTTACCAACGAAATCGTAGTCGTTGCAAATGAATTGACAATTACAAAAAAGAGCATTGAAATACTTCTTACTACATTGGCAGCGGCAAGTTCGCATTCGCCCCAATGTTCTATAACCACAAAGAACAGGAACCAAGGAGCGATACAAAAGAATGACCGCACCATTGTCCAAACAGAATTTGGGTAATCTATAACTGCAGTATAATGTTTTTCTTGACTTTTAATGCGTTGGTTTATTCAGAAAGCCGATTAAAGTATTATTGAACCATTTCCTTTTACATCGTAAGATATACTTTGTGCATCGGGTTTTACATATTCATATCTCATAATATAGAATGATTGCTTTTTTATGCCACAATACCCCATTTAAAGGGCGTGGTAAAATGTATTATTCCAGATATTCAATGAATTACGTTGAATATTTCCATGAATTTTTGTAGAATAAGTACTATATGTATTTTAAAGAGAAAGTATATGAAGTTTATTATGTTGCTGAATGTGAGAATTTGTATTTAGACTCTTTAAAATGTTTAGTTTGTAGTATTTGCTCTAGATATACTTATCCTAATTGAGAGATAGTAGAAGTGGATAAGTACTTCCTTTGGCGAAAGTGGCAAAGTTGGCGAAATGATCAGAGGAAAAAAATGCATCATGAAATTCGGAAACTTTTGCCGAGCAAAAAGCAGACTCGGGCTGATGGAATAGAATCAGGGGAGGTTGTCCGCAGATGAAAGGGCAATCCGGTACATCAGAAATTACGAATCGTTTGGAAGCCAATTGTATAGCTGTTGACAATTTCTCCGGTACATCCGACAAGTACCGTTTATTTTTCATTAACTTATACTCTTCACATTTCAGTCCTTCACTGTTTGCAATGTATAAAACCTCTCGCATAATTCATTATAACAGTAAATATATTATTTATTATTGGTTTTATTTTGATTTAATAGTTAATATATTTACCTTTGTGACATGGCAACGAATCATATTATTCAGACAATGGCCAATCCGGAAATCATCACGGAATTGGGCAGAAGATTTAAGGAGTACAGGTTAACCTACAAGCTCACTCAAAAAGAGGCTGCCGATAGAGCCGGCGTAAGCCTTGTCACTTTGCGACAGTTCGAGAACGGGAAAGCCTATAATATCAACATGGGCAACTTTCTTGCGCTGTTGCGAGTAGTGGACTGTTTGGAGCAAATGGACAACCTGCTGCCGGAAATACCTGTTTCTGCCTATACAATGGAACAAATAATGAGCAAAAAGCCCAAAAGGATAAGACATGGAAAATAATATCATAAGTGTTATGCTGTGGGGAGAAGAAGTTGGAAAACTTTATTGGGACGAAAGGAGTAAAAAAGCAGTTTTCAACTATCACCCGAACTTCATCAAGAAAGGACTGGAAATCGCTCCATTGACCGCTTCTGTCAAGGGACCGGCGGCAAAGGGTATGCCCATACTCGGAAACAAAGAGAAGATTTATCAAGGACTCCCGCCGTTTCTGGCAGATTCTTTACCTGACCGATGGGGAAACATGGTCTTTGATCAATGGGCTGCCCAGAACCATATTTCCAAACGCGGGCTTACGCCGGTAGATAAACTCTCTTTTATCGGGAAACGAGGCATGGGAGCCTTTGAATTCATTCCGGCCACTCCCGGATTAGAATCTTCTTCCACCCTCCAGATAGACAGCTTATACCAACTGGCACGCCGTATCTTTGAGGAACGAGAGGGAATATCCGTACAAGATGATGAAACACTGCATTTGCAAAGTATTTATGAGGTAGGAACATCAGCTGGAGGACAGCACCCGAAAGCCATCATCGCTATCAATGAAACGACACATGACATACGTTCCGGCCAAGTTTCATTACCGGAAGGTTATACCTACTATATCCTGAAATTTGCTGAAGGGGATGACTTTCCATTCACACAAATGGAAATGGTATATTATGAGATGGCAAAAGAAGCCGGAATTACAATGATGCCTTCCCGACTTATTCAAATTGAGGGAAAACATCACTTCCTGACGGAACGTTACGATAGGGTAAATGGAGAGAAGATACATACACAGACACTCGCAGCCATGAACCCCGACGCAACAAGCTATGAGGATTTGTTTGAAGTCTGCCGAAAGCTGAACATACCGGCCAATGAACAGTCTGAACTCTACCGCCGGACAGTCTTTAATATCATGAGTGGTAATGTAGATGACCATATCAAGAACTTTTCCTTTCTGATGGAGAAAAACGGTACATGGCACATCACCCCTGCCTACGACATGACATTCACCACCAATTTAGACGGTGCAGCCTACGAAAACATACATTCTATGAGCATTTCTGGAAAGAATGACGGAATCACGGAAGATGATCTGCAGCTATTTGCTAAACTGAATGGTATCAAAAATGCAAAAAAGATAATCGAAGAAGTCAGCCTTGCCATCAGCCATTTCTATAATTATGCTACCAATTACCAGATAGACGATTATTGGCAAGACCGTATCGAGCAACATCTTTCCGGTCTTGTGCTTCCAGACATAGGGGAAACCATGAAACACTATCTACCCACCATTGTCGAACCATACGAAGCGGAAGACGGCTTTCTAGTAACAGAAATCGATATTATTGAAAATACTCGGCATGACTTTCGAATCGAAGCTGTCATTAACGGGAAACGACAGAAATATATTGCCGGACATAAAAGTGATTTAGCTGCTGAAATTATCACCAAAGGGAGAAACAAAATGGTTGCTGAAAACAAAAAAGAGCTTGTACAACGATTATTACTGCCTTTGGCCAAGAGAGAATTTACTCCAAAGGGTTCTTAAACCATTGACATATTATATATCAGGAGTACGGATAAAACTGTGAGTGTTACATCGTTGTTTTTTGTATATAATTCAAAGCATTGATAATTAATGCTTTATAAATATCGAGGTACAAATAAGGTACAAAAAAACATACCTATTAAATATCTGATTATCAGTATATTACAAATTTCTACAACTTCTGAATACTTCCTGAAATATGATAATTTTATAGATTCTTGTTTCTGTAAAATACTGTAAATCTATATGTTATCTTTTGAGGAAAATCCGTTTTGCATATCGAAAAATCTTTCTTTTTCTCTAGGTACAAATATAGTAATAAAATAGTTGATATGCAAATTAGTGAAAAAAAGGATTTGCTATATAGTACAATGCTGTTTTGAGAGAGTAGTACTTCTTAATTTCTTAATCAAATCTTTTGAACTGTGTGTATAAAAAATGTATAATTGGCAATTTTGTATTAGAATGGAGAAAGCAGAATTATACTGAATATTTATTTAACAAAGGAAAGTTTTAGTTGGTATTGGACTTACTATATGTGTCCGATACATTTATGTTTTTTTTAAAAGAACTTTTCAGAGAGTCTGAGACGAATGTATATTGAAATGAGCAAAATTGATTTGGCTATTTTGTCTTTGATCTCATTTTATTTATCTTGTCTTAAGATAGAAATGAAATTTGATCATGAAATGGTATTTTTTTTACAGGCTAGACGGTTTCAAAATATATCTTTATCCGTTGATAGCAGAAAGGTTTTTTGGAAAAATATATATAAACTCAGGTTACATGGATAGTACACGTATTGTAGTTGTTCTTCTGGCGGTATAATGGAGATCTAGCTCTCTTGGTTGGGGTGGATAACCTGATTGATAGGGAGAATGTTTTCATTCGGCCTTTTTATCTATTTTATATAAACGAAATACTGAATATATGAAGTTTTTCTATATCTTTGTTTATCAATAAAATGAAGAAAGGAGGAATGTGTGTCTCGTATAGAAAAAAACAAATTGGAATTTACAATTGCCTTGGTAGCGGAATTTGCTGCAACTTACCATATCAAGCAAAAACAAGCATTTAATTATCTGAATCGTTTTAAAGGTATGGATTTTTTGCAACAGCATTATAATGTGATGCATACACAGTCGTTTGAAGATGCTATTGAGGCATTGGTTATGGTTTGTCGTAGAAATGGGGGACAGATAGCATGAAACTCTATCATGGTTCAAATAGAGAAATAGATATTCCGAATTTATCTAATTCGAAGCCTTTTAAAGATTTCGGACAAGGATTTTATTTATCTCCCAATTATGAACAAGCTCAAGCGCTTGCTTGAACAAAAAACGGCACAGTTACAAGAAGGAAATCCTTGTATTAGTATATTCGAGATAGATGAACAAGTCTTTAAATATTCCGAATTTAGCGTAAAGAGTATTTGATAATTATAGTGAAGAATGGGCGGAATTTGTTTTTGCAAACCGTGATCGTAATCGTGAGCATCTCGTTCATTTATATGATGTAGTGATTGGTCCTATAGCTGATGATGGAGTAACTTATCAATTGCGCCGTTTTCAGTCGGGTATTATTTCAATGAAACAATTGGTTGAAGAATTGAAGTATGCCAAAGGACTTACAATACAATATTACTTTGGCACAGAACGTGCTCTTACTTATTTAAGAAAATTATGAAACTAACTGAAGCCCAAATACAGTTCATGCAAGAAGAACTAAGCGTTGAAATTCTACAGATACTTATGGACGAATGGAATTACAGTATGGTAGAAGCTATGTCGTTATACTACAATTCCGATACATTTGAACGGCTTAGCAATCCCAATACCGGTCTGTACTATCAAAGTGCAGGATATGTATATGATTTCCTGAAAAAAGAATTGACGGAGGGAAGTTTATCTACCTGATCTCCGAGACATATGGGACTGTCATGCGAGGGTAGGGGAATGCCTTTGCGTATGACATGCTTTATTTTACAATTTTTGGGTAAAATGATGATTGCTGAATAAGGGAGTTGTTGCAAAGAATGTTGGTCTTTGTTTCCAAAAGAACGAAGAATACCTATAATATTATTTCCTCAATGCAGAGATGATCTCTACATTAAAAATTTGCATAAGACACCCAGGAAGGGGGATTACGAGTTATACAAGACGTGTGTATGACTGCAAAAGTAGCTGTGCCATCATTGTTCGTCATAAATACTCAAATTGTCACTTTCGCCGTTTTCGCCACCATTATTAAATACATTCTATTCCTCCTCTTTCCAATTATCATTATCTTTACGCCGAAATTTGTGAATCCAATCTGGAACATATTAAAGCCATTCACGGTGTGTGTACTGTAATAACCGTAATGACACTGTGTGTGACTTCAACTATGTATTTGATTGCATCTTTTCTAGGTCGTTATCCGTCCAAATTTACTTGGTATACTTTGGAAATAAAAGAAGCTGGATTTGCATTTTATGTTTTATCGGTTCTATTAGAATTCCTCACCGGTTATTGGGGCAGTTTGCTGGCATGCAATCGTTTGTTGGAAATATAAAATGTTTTTTTAATAGAACTGAACATTTGAATATTGGATTGTGTCTTTGCGTTAAAAACAATGTTCGACACATCCCACATTCATCCCATGTTGGTGCATTTTCCTATTGCACTTACTCTTTTAGGTGTCCTGTTTGAAGGATTCTATCTATTTAGGTCTTCCCAATTTCGTTATCCATGCGGTGAGTTGATTCTCTATTTTGCCACTATTTCAGCGTTGTCAGCAGCTGTATCAAGTAGTTTGTTTACACTTGATTTTACAAACCCAGAGCTGGCTCAGATAAAAAATATCTATAGTGCTTTTGCCGGTATTACTGTGATATTGTTATGCATTACTTCAGCAATTTACCTAACAATGACATTTATAGGTTGTTATATCCCCCGATTTAGCGCAGAAATGGAAAGAAGGTCCGACCTCTTATTTCCTGACACAGGGAACGCGTGTAGGCGATGGAGGAGGTTTTCGTACCAACCATAATGCAACCACGGACATGGACAACCGAGTGAACATTTTGCATATCCATAAGGATGCCGGTCTGTTCCATATATTCGAATACCAATTCTATTTTTATTATGTAAAGTCGGTGGCAGGACCGATCCGCTGCGTGCACGATTCGAAATAAAACAGTGCACTTTTCTTATAATATTTGGTAGGTGAATCCGCTGTGGTAATACCCGTTGAAGGGCAGGTAGCGTTCCATTATCCGCTCGGCAAGTAATACGGCTCGGCG
>ENA-OOSG01000091-OOSG01000091.1-human-gut-metagenome-genome-assembly--contig:-NODE-91-length-19964-cov-1.720579_pt1 | contig 19964 bp, 23 predicted proteins | sample MGYA00241178_ERZ501214 | MGnify/ENA primary metagenome ERZ501214 (study PRJEB25962, sample SAMEA2042436) | human gut metagenome | biome: human gut; feature: human-associated habitat; material: faeces...
AAATAACACTCTAAGACTACAGGCTTAGAGTGAAAAAGAAAAAAGAAGAAAAACTTATCTTCTTCTACTTCTTACTTTTGGCTTTTCTTGTTCTACATCATTTTCTGAAAATGTATCAAAACTAAATGTCTCTTGCCTTTCTGTATTTGCAACAATTTGTTTTAATTCATTATATTTATAACTATAATCCATATCATTAATAGTTATTATTTCTTTTTCTGGTACATTAGAATTAACAAGAACATTAGTATTGTTTAATCCTCTATTGATTACTTCTTGATTCTTAACAAAAAATTTATTCTTTTCTATATCTCTTAATAAACTATTGTTTTTAATTATTTTTGCAAACATTGGTATATTTACTACTGCTGCTATTCCTAGTCCAAGTGCTATCTCATTAATTTGTGGCATATTACCAAGCCAATATGCTCCATTTAAAGATGCAGCGGTAAATAAAAATATTATGACAATTGCTATACCAGTTGAGCTTATTGCTTTATGTTTTCTTTCTTTACTATTAGCAACTTGTTCTATCATCTTTCCTTCTAGTTTGTTCTCATTGCTTTCTGTATTAGGAATAGTATAATTACTTCCATCTGCAAAATTAACTGTTATTGTTTCTTCCTCTTTAGTATAGTTTAAAATAAAATTTTTTCTTTCTTCTTCATTTAATGAATAATCTTTCATAATGGTCTTCACTCCTTTCAAAGTGATACATATTTTAACACGAATTGTTATTTTTGTCAAATATTTGTATGCCCCAATTATGAGATACTATTATTTGTTAATAATAAAGTCTTCTAGTAATATATTATTATCAATATTTTTAGTATAAGTTATTGTTCCATTACTTTTAGGTACTCCTATTAACTCACTAGCTCTAGTACTATAAGTAACTTCAATGTCCGCTATATATTTATTATTCTTATATTCTACACTAATTGCTTTAATAATTGGTACATATACATTATTACTACCTGCTCTTCTATTTCTATAATAAACATACTCTTTATCATAAGTGGTATTACCTTTATCTTGTTTATTTAAATCAAAGTCTTCACCAAATAAATCTTTATAATATTTATTAAAAGTATCATAATCTAGATATGCTAAGGTATAATCGTCAGTTGGTTCACCTTCTATTTTATTATTATCAAAACTACTTAATAAAATGAATTTATCATTTTCGTTTTTAGTAGATAATATATATTTCATTGTAAATAGTTGTCTATTTGAATATTCTTTTAATAAATTAGTACCATAACTAATATTATACTTTGTACCATCTTCATTTTGATGGTCTATTCCATCTGTAATAATAAGCCATCCTAAAGGAGTACCTATTTTAGCTAGTTTATCATCTAATAATTTTATTTCTTCTTCTTTATTAAAATCTATTTTGTTTTCTTTAAAAAACTTGCTGTAAACTATATAACCCGCTAGTAGAAAACATATTACCCCAATAATAATACATATTATATCTAACTTTTTCATATCTTCACCATTCCTAATATAAATATATCATAAAATATATAAAAAAAGAAGTTAATTTGATTAACTTCAATATTATTTTTATTTAATTTTTCTAGCTTCAAGATAATATCTCTTATCATAACTATGTCCCATAGAGAATGTTTTTCTAGGTAATGCTCCATCTAATATAACTGTTCTAAATAATTCTTCTTTTGGCATTGCTTCAAAAAGTATAGCTACATTATTTTCTTCCATACCCATATTTTTAGTAGTTTCATCTCCATGAATATAATCTAACTTTCCTTTATTATCTTTTAGATATTCATCTAAGAACATTTGAATAGAACCTACGGCAATATTTGATTTAGGATTAGATATATATAGTTTTTTATCAATATCTTTTGTTACTAATTCAAAATACTGACCATTTCCTTCTTCATTGATATCATAATATTTATATAATTCTTCAATTAACTTATTAACATCTGTATCAAATATTACTCTATGTATTGGTTCAAATTCTAAAGCTTCACTATGTAAGTTTACTAATTCTACTAGTGCATATCTTGATGGATGATTTAAATATTCATCAGGTGTCATAGTTTTCTTTAGATTTTCGTAGTTTGCTTTAGCAGTAGCTAGTGAATGATTTCCATCACCCATTGCAAATAATAGTATTCCTTTATCTTTAACATTATATTTTTTTTCAAAATATTCTTTGTCACATAATGCTTCAAGACCTTCTTCTACTTTAGTCATACTATCGTTATTTAGTTTATAACCTTTGATATGGCCGCCATTTTCCATTAGGTCAAAGTCATATACTACATCACTATCTGTAACTTCATTTTTTAAATCCTCAATTATTTTTTTCTTTTCATCATCTATTAGAATCATAATATGAGGAAGTTCTAATAAAGCATTCTCTCTAACTTTAAGTCTAGGTGGTATTCTTTCTATTACTGTTTTTTCTGTTGCTCTAATTAGGGTTTGTGATCCTTTTTCATAAGAATAGTCCTCTAGGTCAACCATTCCCATAAGTCCCTCTCTTACTCTTCCATCAGCTTGTGTTCTTTCTAGATAAATCATAGAGTCTTTTAATTCATAAAATAAATCTTCATCAAGGTATTCTTTCATAGTATCATTTATTTTATTTATTCTTTCATTAACATCACTATCTTCAAGAAATATTTCTGGTAATGTTATTCTAAGTGTAGATGGACTTGCTCCTACTATCTTCTCTACTTCATTCCAGTAGTCCATTTCACTAGTATACTGATCACAAGCTACTACTGACCACTTTGTCATATCAATGTTTTTTGGCAATAATATATTTGCTCTTTTAAATGGTATCATTTTTATACCCTCCTTTTCTAATTTATATACTATCACAATTTAACTAACTATTCAATGCTATTTGAATAATTTTAATACTTCTTCACGGTCATCAAAATGAGTTCTTTCACCATTTTTTTCTTGATATGTTTCATGACCTTTTCCTAGTATTAGAATGATATCTCCTTCCTTAGCATTATCTATGGCATATTTAATAGCTTCTCTGCGATCTGGTATTTTTATATATTTACCATTTGTTTTCTTTATACCTACTTCAATGTCATTCATTATATCATTAACATCTTCATATCTAGAGTTATCTTCAGTAATGATAGATAAATCGGCATATTTTCCTGATACTTCCCCCATATCATATCTTCTATCTTTGCTTCTGTTACCACCACATCCAAATAAACTTACTATTCTTTTAGGATTATATTTTCTCATAGTAGTTAGAATACTTTCAGTAGATACACCATTATGCGCATAATCTATAATAACGGTATATTTATTACTTACTGGTACTATCTCTACTCTACCTCTTACCGCTACTTGTGACAAAGCATTTTTTATACTATTTATATTGCAACCAAGTAAACTAGTAGTAAGAATTGCACAAGCACTATTGTAAGCTGAAAACTCTCCTGGTGTATTTACTAGAAATTTATCATTTACTATTCCACTAGTGGTCATTTCTAAGCCAATAAAATGTTCTTTTCTAAGTAATTCTACTTTATCTATTACTAGGCTTGCTTCTTTGTTATGACCAAAGGTATATATATTACATGTACTATTTTTAATCATATTATTGTAGTAAGTATCATCTATATTAAAAATTCCATTTTTACACATTTTGAATAATAAACTTTTGCAATATATATATTCTTCCATATCTTTATGTTCATTTTCTCCTATATGATCTTCACTTAAGTTAGTAAATATTCCATAATCAAATAGCATTCCATCTACTCTTCCTACTTTTAATGCTTGAGACGATACTTCCATTACTAGATATTCTACACCATCATTTACCATTTCATTTAGATAGTTTTGAATATCATAACTTTCGGGAGTCGTATTTACTGTACTATAATGTTTATCTTTAAAAAATACTCCCATAGTACCTATTACTCCTACTTTCTTATTATCTTCTTCAAGAATGTTTTTTATCATAAAGGAAGTTGTAGTCTTACCTTTAGTACCAGTAATAGCAATAGTAGTTAATTTACTACTTGGATTATTAAAATAATTTATTGATATTTGGGATAATACTCTTCTTGTATTATTTACTTTTATAATAGTAATATCCTCTCTAGTAATATTTTTTTCTACGAGTATGGCTTTAGCACCTTTTTCTATAGCACTATCTATATAGTCATGGCCATCAAATGAAGAACCTACTAGACATATAAATAAACAGCCTTCTTTTATTTTCCTAGAATCATAACAAATATCAGTTATTTCTGTATTAGTATTACCATTAATAATACTATATTCTACTTTTTCTAATACTTTTTCTAATTTCATAATTAGTTCACCTCTGATAATATTATATATTATTTTTGCTATTTTGGAAAATAAAATAGATAATATTTTTGTTTATATTACCTATTTCTTACTTTTTTTATTCCTGGTATTTCTAGCTGACCTTCCATTTCATTATTTGATAACTTAACTTCTTCTTCCATTACTTCTAATAATTCTTTATATTTGTTATCTTTTTCTCTCTCTAAATGTACACATTCCCTTCTCTTAAGTGTTCTGTCATTTCTTAACATTGATTCACGAGTAGATAATTTTTTCTTTTTTTCAATAAGTGGTTTTAATGTTTCACTATTTTTTTTATTTAACTTGTTATTTACTTCTTCAATATTCTTGTCTAGTTCTTCTAGGCTATAATTACTTATTTCTTTTTCTTTCTTTTTATTAGATAAAACATTTAATATTATAGAACTTGTACCTACAATAGTGGCTAGTAAAAATATTATGCTTGATATATTATTAAATACTAGCGATGTACTTAAACAGATAGCACTAATTAATGTTATAATTACTTTTAATTTTAATTTCTTTTTTGACGCTTTGATATCATTTATTCTATTTTTTAATTTTGCTCTTTCTTTGTATAAAAAATCTATTCTATCTCTAATATTAATTGTATAGCTATTAATTTTTTCTTCTAGGCTATCTATTTCTTTTTCATACTTAATTATTAATGTATCTAAATATGATATTTCATTATTTAAGTTATTTATTTTTAATAATATTTCTTTTATTTCTTTAATTTCTTCTTCCATAAAACTCACGATATATATGGTATTATAATATTAGTAATATGTCAATATATTTTTAAAGAAAAAGAACTAATCTAAGATAGTTCCTTCAATCTTTAATTCATCTTTAAATATTTCTTTGAATTCTATTAGTTCTTTGGCTATAACATCAGGATATACTGCTTTGGTAGTCTTTATGGCATCATATATATTTTTTAAATTTATAGTTCTTCTATTTTCATATATAGCATTAGAGAAGCATTGTCTTAATATAACTAAGGCAATATCTGGATACCTTGATGATATTTCATATACTCTTTTAAATTCAGTTGTCATATTAACAATAAATTTCATTATAAAATCTGTATATGGAAGAATTACTCCAGTTTGTTTTTCTAGCTTTGGTAATGTCTTAAGTAATATTTCTACGGTCATTTCTTCAGTAGGTTCAGATACATCTACTTTTTCAAATCTTCTTAAGAAAGCTTTATCTCTCATTATATATCTTTCATATTCATATGTAGTTGTAGCTCCAATTATCTTAATACTTCCTCTACTTAATCCCTCTTTAAACATATTAGCTAAATCTAAAGCACCATTTCCTATTAAAGTGTGTATTTCATCAATGAAAAGAATTACTTTTTCCCTATTTTTTAATTCTTCTACTAGTTTTAGCACTCTATTTTCTTCCCCATTACCATTAATTAATGCAGTGGTATTAACTCTATATATAGTATATCCTTGAAGGGCATCGGGTACCTCGTTTCTTTGAATACGATAAGCAAGTCCTTCAACAATAGCGGTTTTACCTATACCTGGCTTACCTACTAGAACGGCTGATTTTTCCGGTGTTAAAAGCACTAATATTAATTTTTTTATCTCATCATCTCTAGCTACTGCGGGATTTGTAATATATGTAACTTCGGTTAGGTTATCCGCAAAACGATCTAATATTGAATCCATATTATTTTCCTCCTAATAAAGCGAGAAATACTAAAACTGAAGCACTAATCATTATGCCACATAAAAACATAGCATCTAAAAATCCACCACTCGTTCTCTTACTATAATCATAGTACATTTTATATTTTCTACTTGTCATAATATCTCCCTTATTTTATTCTTTATTTCTTCATTATCGATATCTTTAATGATATCTTCAAGTAATTTTTTCTTTTTATATAAACCTAATTTTTCTTCATAGAAGTATAGTTTTTCTTCAGCAGTCTTAATATTTTTATGAATAGCATTTCTACTATAACCATCATTCTCACTTATTTCTCCTAGCGAAAGATTGTTAAAATAGTAGTCTTCAAAATACATTCTTTGTTTATCTGTTAATAATTCACCATAATAATCATATAAGATTATTAAATAATTTCTTTCTTCCATATTAGTTTATCTTTACCATTGTATATATTACTTCAATTATGATAAGTAATACTCCAAGTCCAAATAATGTATATACTAGTTTTTTCTTTTTTTCGTCATCGATGTAATAGTAACAGATACAAAATAGAAATAATGCAAAAGAAATAAGTGCTGCTGGCATAAATACTTCATTAGTAATAGCAAAGAATAATAGTACTAAAAATATTACTCCTACTACTAGAGTTATTATAAACTCAGTCCTTTTTAATTTTACAGAGTCAAATATTTTGTACTTTTCTTCTTTCTTTGGTTTAGTATTTTTTTTACTAACTTCTTTTTTCATGTTATCAATCCCTTTCTATAAATCTTTAAATAAGCCATAGATATATTTTTCAATATCAAATGGTTCTAAATCATCAGTTCCTTCTCCTAGTCCAACAAATTTTACTGGTATATCTACTTCTTCTTTAATAGCAAGAACTATTCCACCTTTAGCACTTCCGTCTAGTTTAGTTAGGATGATGCCACTGACATCAGTTACTTCTTTAAAGGCTTTAGCCTGCTGGATACCATTTTGTCCGGTAGTAGCATCTACGACTAATAGTACTTCATGGGGAGCATCTGGTATTACTTTCTTTATTACTTTATTCATCTTTGATAGTTCATTCATTAGATTAACTTTATTTTGTAATCTACCGGCGGTATCTATAAGAACAACATCATACTCGCCTTTGATTGCAGTATCTATTCCATCATAGACGGCTGCTGATGGATCCTTACTGCTTGTGGTAACTACTGGTACATCAATTCTTTTACCCCATTCTACTAATTGTTCGGTAGCACCCGCTCTAAAGGTATCTCCTGCTACTAGAATAACTTTTTTACCAGCATTTTTCATTCTATTTGCTATTTTACCAATACTTGTTGTTTTACCAACACCATTTACTCCTACAAAAAGGATAACAGTTGGACCTTCTTCACTATACTTTATCTTAGTATTTAGTACTTTATTATCTACATACATAATAAGCATTTCATCAACAATTATTTCTTTTAGTGTGTCAGTATCTTTAATATTTTCTTCTTTGGCTCTTTTCTTTAATTTATCTACAAACTTCATAACGGTATTTATTCCAATATCCGCCATTATAAGAATATCTTCTAACTCTTCAAAATAATCCTCGCCAATATTTTTATATTTCTTTGATAAATCACTTATCTTAGTAGAAAACTCTTTTCTTGTTTTAGTAAGTGCTTCATCATATTTAACTATATCTTTATCTTTGCTAAAGACACTTTTTATTTTATTAAATAAACCCATAATAAACCTCCTATAATGTTTTTTTTCTTACTCTTCCTCTTTCTGTAACATTAGTATATTCTGATAGAATATTGTTTTTTAGATATAAATCTCTATCATCAATACTTTTTTTTCTTGCTAAACCAATTTCATAATCATTTAGTATAGATTTATCTATTGGAATTATATAACCACATCTTGGACACATAGTATAAAATTGTTCTTCTATTTCTCCAATGTAATTCATATAACTAATTTGATAAACTTCATCTGATGATAGTTCAAAATTAAACCCACATCCTCTATCTATTCTTCGTTCAAACTCAAAATTTTCATTATCTTTACAACTTATATTCATAACCTTACTTCCTTACTTCTAAAGTATAACATTTTTAAGTAAAATTGTAAATAAAAAAAGATTCAGAATTTTTTTCTAAATCTTTGTTTTACCTTGACCTTCCTTTTGTTTCATTAGTCATTTGATAGTTATATAGTCTTTTAAGTTGTTCATTGTCTATATGAATTACTTTACCACCTTTAGGATTTATTCTTTCACCACCAAAAACTATCCATATTGCATCAAGTGACATATTTGGCATTAAAGCTTCACCATCAGTAAAAATTATTTTATTTTCAACTCGTCTCGAGAAAGCACCTACGGCAACATCAAAGTCAGTACCTCCACCACCTTCAAATCGCATATTTTCTATATCTTCTTCTGTTCTAATCTCATGAAATCCATAGAATCTCGTATCAAAACATCCAACTTTCAATTTAGTATGTTGTAATATATTTTTACATTCTCTTAAAAAGTTCTTTAATAATACTTCATTTATTGAGCCACTTGTGTCAAGAACAATTTCAGTTTCCGGCATTGGTTGTTCTTCTAAATTAGCACTAACTACACCATTTTCAATAGTAGCATTTTTATAGGACCAATCAACATCATATTTTATTGCCTCTCTTAAAACATAACGCCAATCAATTAATGGTTTAGCAGTACCTATATCATTAACTGTTCTAATATCTCCATTCGTTGATGCACCAGCCTGTGATGCTTGTTTCGAAATTGCCTCTTTTAATTCTTGTAGCTGTTTTTTCTTATCTTCAAGGTTCTTTTTAAAAGCATCTTTTTCTCCCATACTTTCAAGTTCTTCCTGTTTCTTTTCAAGTTCATCTTTCTCTTCAACTTTTTTATCAGTTTTTTCTTGTTGTTCCTTATGTTTTTTTACTGCTTGTTCCCACATACTATGAGTATCATGCCCAACATCTTGTTTTGATTCATCTTCTTTTTGTGGATCCTCCCCAGATTCACCACCACTCTGTTCTTGTGATTGTTTTTTTTGTTCTTGTAAACTTCCACTACCTGAATTACCTTGCTGTTGTGATTGAGATTGTTGCTGATTATCACCACTTTGCTTTCCATCATTACTTTGCTGTTTACTTTCTTGATTTTGTTGACTATTACCTTGTCCACTTTGTTGTTGTCTTTGTTGTCTTTGCTGTTTTTCCTGTAATAATTTTTCATATAATTGTTCAGCATCATAACTAATAGCTTCCGCCATATCAATACCACCCGGTGCCATTTTTAAACCATCTCGTTTTAAAAATTGATTAATAACACCATCAGTAGCAATATTCCATAATTCAGGATTCTTACCTTCACTTCTTAATATATGATTGAATGCAATATGACATACTTCATGAGCAAATACAAAAGTTTGTTCCTCAACACTTAATCCCTCTAAATATTCCGAATTATAATATATTGTTTCTCCATCTGTAGCTGCGGTTGGAATATCTTTGTTTTCCTCATAACCTACACTTGCTACTACACTCCCAAAAAAAGGATATTTAACAAGCATTTTTCTTTTTAATGCTGCTATATCATACTTCATAACTTACACCTCAAATTCGTGCAACTAATGAAAATATTTCTTCACTTATTTTATTTTTATTTATTTTATTTGCAGTAACAATTATTACACAGCTTTTAGGTAATTCAAATGTAGATATTTTCCTATGTTCTAATAATTCACAAAACTTTAATTGTTCTTCTTTAGAAATCGAATCAATTTTATCAATTACTAATATTCTGCTGGCATTTGTATTTAATATTTCATTTAGCCATTTAGGAGGTACAAAATCTGCTCCATCATAATGACCATTTAACTCTTTAATATCAACATTGGCAGGTATTACAACTGCATCATCAAAATCCTTACTAGATATAAAATCAACTAATATTGGTGCAACATTTGCTTTAATATATGATAATAATATTTCTTTCTTATTTTCCATCATCTTCTTATACCTCCTCCTGGCATTTCAGCAAGTTTTGCTTCTGCAAGTCTTTCTAACTTACTTTCATCGCCATGTGTCCATAAAGCATCAAAAATTGCTACAAATTCTGCTCCTAATCTTGTAACGAATCCTCTAACTTTTTCTAAATTATCATTTTTGGCTATTCTCAGAAATAACATAGTTGTAAATACTCCAGTGTTAATCCCATAGCTGTTGCATATCTTTCAGCAGTATTTAATGTCTGTATATCTCTATCGGTATAATTTCCATTTATTACATCATCTAATGTTATTACTTGTTGATTACAAAATTGTACAAATTCTCTTGTTATATCTTCACCTACTAATGCCCTTAACATTTCTGGACTTCCTGTTGCATAAAGCATTTTAGAGGCCATTTCCCACTTTCTAGGATCAGCATTAGGTTTCTCACCATCATACTTACTTCGAAGTGTTTCACCCTTCTTATAAGCAATATAAGAATAAATTGCTGGATGTATATTATGTTCACTTGCCCACTTTAACCAACCTTCGGTTGTTGTTTTAATATATACATGAGCAAACCTATTGAATAATGGTTCTGCTAACTGATTTGCAGCTAATGAATCTTTCATATCATTTCCTGCCGCTACAATTCTAGCATTTTCTGGTAATTTCCAAATACCATTTACTTCTCTATCTAAAACTATATTAAATGCTATACCTTGAATACTTGGTAGTGCATTTGTTATTTCATCAAAGAATACTACATGAAATCTATCTGGTTCCTTTTCACATTTTTCTTGTAATTTCTTAAGCCATGTTGGTGGAACATCCATCATTTCTCCTGTTGATCCATTATATACACTTTTACCATTTAAACTTTCTGGTGTCGCATTACGAAGATATATTATTTCACAAGTAGGATCTATTTGTTTTACTCTTGCAGATTTACCCTCTGATGAAGGACCGTGTAAGAATACTGCTACACCGCTTTCTATTGCTCCTCTTATAATTTCTTCTTCACTTACTTGTCCAAATTTTAAACCATAAGGATTTCTTCTTCTTTCAGCTTGTTTTTCTTCAAATTGAGCTTTTTCTTCTAGTGTCACATCTTGAAGACGAGTAAATGTTACAGATTGGGTTAAATCTCGAAGCATATATCTATCAAGATATTCTTTCATTTCTGTTCTATCAAAATCACCTTCATAATTAGTTCCTTTATCAAGAAATCTTATACCAGAAACCAATCCTTTTTTTGAAATTAAAATTCCTGTTCTATCATCTATCAACCATTTAACTGGTGATACTTCTACCCAAACGTAATCACCACTTCTATATTCAACACCATTTGAAAGCATGTAACTACTAAAAGAAAGGGTAGCCTTTATACAAATATATTTCTTTCCTTGATATTCGTATTCATCATAAGTTACAGTTTTTTTTGTATCATAGTCATCAGCTCTTGTAGAATTAAATGTGTAATTTCTTCCTGTTTTATTCATTCCTATTTTATATATTGACTTTAGTATATTTTGCATTCTTGAGTCAGCAGCATTTTGAGGATATTCTCCATATTCTACTTCTTCTGTTCCATTGTATCCCCTCACTCTGTTCGGGGAGATTTGAGAAAAGATTACAGAAGATTGCAAAACTGGGCGAACAGCACCTTTGCAATCAAACCTATAGAAGTTTTCCAAATCACCATGTACATTGACCGCGCAGACATTTTCTTTGCCATCACTAGATCTAGTCCAAAAATAACTAGTTCTACCAGTTAAAGATCTATCTTCATCTATTATACAATCAGCATCTTTCCATAAAATACCACCTGTCAAAACACATAAATCTGTAATTGCAGCTTTTGTTCCATATTTTCTAATTACTTCTAATTGGGGTTCACTACTGTTTCCCCAAATTTGTCCTTCAGACAATAAAGTTAAATCTTTACTATTCATTTTAATCATCACCACAATTATATTTTACCATATAATTTTATTTTTTCTTACTGTTTTTTGAAAATTCATAAATTTTATTTTACATTTGATAATAATTTATCACATTTTTCGTTAGAATATTTTAAATGTGCTTTAAAAAAGTTAATTTCAATATTGATATATTCTTCATCAATAATAGATTTGTTTTTCAATTTTTTTATTGTTTTGATATCTTTTCTCATTCTTTGTTTAGAAGAAAATCTAAGTTTCCTAATACCTTATCACTACCAGTAAGAATATGATTAAATCCAAGAAAATCTATGCCATTGTATGCAATTCCAATTTGTGTTTTTTGATTAAGTTCTAAATTTAATTTCTCATTGCAAGCTTTATTTATTTCTTCTAAACAATATTGCAAGTACCACTTATCACAATGAATCAATATAAAATCATCCATATATCTAACATAACCTTTTATTCCTAATTTTTCTTTAACTAACATATCAATTCTGTCAAGATAATGCAAAGCAAGTCGTTGGCTTAATTGATTTTCTAATACTAAACCCTTTTCTAAATTATCTGGTTACATTGTTAATGATAAAATAAAGAACTAGGAAAAAGAATTGTTACATTAAATTGTCAAAGATGTGATACTGAAAAATTTATAACAAAGAAATATTTTAAAGATTAATCCTTTAAGATGATTTTTATAATGACCTAATGATTTTTAAGTCGCTATTTTTAATTTCTAACAATCAAAGACACTTTCTTTATAAATAAAAGAGAAACTATTTTGCTTCTTCTTGAGCTCTAGTTTCTCTTATTACTGTAACTTTAATAGTTCCAGGATATTTTAGTTCATTTTCTATTTTTTCTTTTATTTCTCTAGCTATTTGATGAGCAGTTAAATCATCTACTTCATCAGGTTTAACCATTACTCTAAGTTCTCTTCCTGCTTGAATAGCATAAGCTTTTTCTACGCCTTGCATCTTGTTACCTATTTCTTCAAGTTGTTCTAATCTTTGAACATAGTTTTCACTAGAATCATTTCTTGCTCCAGGGCGTGATGCTGATACAGCATCCGCTATTGCAACAATTGATGATATAATGCTGGTAGGTGGAACTTCTCCATGGTGTGAAGCGATAGCATTTATAACAACTTCATCTTCACCATATTTCTTAGCTAAATCTACACCTATTTTAACATGTGATCCTTCCATTTCAAAGTCAATTGCTTTACCTATGTCATGTAATAGACCTGCTCTTTTGGCAAGATTTACATTTTCTCCTAGCTCACTAGCCATAATACCTGCTAAATTAGCTACTTCCATTGAATGAGTTAAGGCATTTTGTCCATAACTACTTCTGAAATGTAGTTTGCCTACTATTTCAACTAATTCAGGATCCATTTTTGATAGTCCTAATTCGTATAGAGCATTTTTACCAAATTCTTTTATGGTTTGTTTAACATCCGCACAAGTCTTAGCATATAATTCTTCTATTCTAGCAGGATGAATTCTTCCATCTTTAATTAGAGTTTCTAATGTAAGTCTCGCTATTTCTCTTCTTAGTGGATCGAAACTAGATATTACAATAGCTTCTGGAGTATCATCAATAATTAGATCAACTCCGGTTACTGATTCTATAGTTCTAATATTTCTTCCTTCTCTACCAATTAATCTACCTTTCATTTCATCGTTAGGTAGTGCTATAACTGATACTGTCTGCTCACTTGTAATATCTGCTGCATATTTTTGCATAGTACCTACAAGTAATTCTTTAGCTCTTTCATCAACTTCTAGTTTAGCCTCAGATTCCATTTCTTTTATGTATGCCGCTATTTCTTTTGACATCTTTGTCTCAACCATTTTCATAACTGCATCACGAGCTTGTTCTTTTGTATATTTGCTTATTCTTTCTAATTCTTCAAGTTCTTTTCTTTTTATTTCTTCCATTTCTTCTTTAGCTTCTTGAATTTTTTGCTGTTTATCAAGTAAATTATTTTCTCTTTCTTCAAGAGCAGTTTCTCTATTTTGAAGGGCAGTATCCCTTCTATCAATATTATTTTCTCTTTGAAGAAGCCTATCTTCTTGCTCTTTTACTTCACTTTTCTTTTCTTTAATTTCTTTATCAGCTTCTAATTTTAATTTATGAATTTCTTCTTTTGTTTCAAATAAAGAATCTCTTTTAATTTTTTCAGCTTCTTTTTTAGCTTTATCTATTATAGTATCGGCTTTATTATTATCTTTTTTATTCTTTAAAAAATTAAATAAAAATACTAAAGCAAGTCCTATTCCCAATCCAAGAACAAATAACAAAATGGAGAGAACAGTTTTGTCCATATATATACCTCCATTCTTAATATATTTTATAGAAAAAATCATTAAATATTAATTTAAACTATACAAGTTAATTTTATCTTAGATTTTTTCTCTTGTCAAGTGCTTTTATCAAAAGAGAAAATGGCCAACATTATATGTTTAAATATTTATACTAAAATATATTTAAATATATATGTCTCTCTTATATATAATAGATGCACTGGCATATTAAATTAAGACTCTTTAAATGAGGCTTAATTTAACACTCTAAGACTTACATAGTAAGGCTTGGAGTGAACACAAGAAAAAACTTACCACTTAAGGTAAGTTTTTATTATCTTGTTTTTGATTTATATGGAACATCAAACGTTACTTCAATCATATTCATTTGTTCAAAATAACTTGCTTTAATTATATTATAACCTTCATTAACCATCTCTTTTAATCTATCAAAACTAACAAACATTGTAGCACCACCCACAGTTAATCCTTCACTTCTTTTTCCTGTTGCCACTTCACTAATAAACTTATTTATTTCTTCTGCTGATGATACTGTTTTATTTGCACTACTATCTAAATCATTAGGTGTGTAAAAGAAACTATTATTATTTGATTCTTTGTTCAAATCTCCTGGTACTTTAAAATAATTACTCATATTATTCTCCTAATAACTTTTTAGCAGTTCTAACCATTTGAGCTGAATATCCCATTTCATTATCATACCATGCGATAATTTTAACTAATTGTTTACCATCTACTTCAAGCACTTTTGTTAGTGATAAATCCACTACTGCTCCATAAGTAGAACTAATTATATCAGAAGATACTATTGGATCAAAAGTACCTTTAATAGTTTCACTTTCATTATTTAGGAACATACTATTTATTTCATCTTCAGTAGTCTTTTCTTCTAACTCTAATGATAAATCTATTAATGAACCATCTGATACTGGTACTCTAATTGCTCCTCCTGATAATTTACCTTCAAGATTTGGTATAACTTTTCCAATAGCAGTAGCTGCTCCTGTTGAAGTTGGAACAATATTCATAGCACATGCTCTACCTCTTCTGGAATGACTACCTTTCTTATGACTTACATCTAGTGTTACTTGATCGTTTGTATAAGCATGAATTGTAGTCATAAATCCTTTTATGATACCAAAGTTATCATCTACTAATTTTAATACGGGCGCAAGACAGTTAGTAGTACATGAGGCTGCACTTACTATTTTATCACTATCATTTAAGATATCATCATTTACATTATAGACAACAGTCTTGACATTTCCTTTACATGGAGCACTTACTAATACTTTTTTAGCACCTGCAGTAATATGCTTCATAGCGTCTTCTTCTTTAGTAAATTTTCCAGTACATTCAAATACTAGATCTATTCCAAGTTCTTTCCAAGGTAAATTTGTTGGATCTATTTCTTTGTATACTCTTACTTTTTTACCCTCTATTATAATGTTTTCTTCATCATAAGTTATTTCTTTATCATAGTTACGATGATTTGTATCATACTTAAGAAGATAAGCTAATTCTTCTGGTGTACTTAAGTCATTAATAGCCACTACATCAAAATAATTATCTTCTTCCATTAATCTATATACTAATCTTCCTATTCTTCCAAAACCATTAATTGCTATTTTCATAATCTTCTCCTCTTTCTTAGTCATTAGCATAATTATCAAAGTATCCTTGTATTAATATTACAGGTGTTCCTTTATCTCCTGAACCACTAGTAAGGTCACATAATGAACCCACTAGGTCTACTATTCTTCTTGGAGTTGTTCCTAAGCTCTTATTTTGGCCTACTAGATTTGATTCTTTTTTCTTTATCTCTTCTTTCATGGCTTCATTAAGAGCATCTCCTCTTAGATTTGCTAAAGTATTATCAGATACATATTTTAGTTTTATCTCATTTGGAGTACCTTTTAATCCATCTGTGTATGCTGGTGATACTACGGGGTCTGCTAATTCCCATATTTTACCTACTGGATCTTTAAAAGCACCATCACCATATATTAACACTTCTACTTTTTTACCTGTTTCTTCAAACATTCTTTTTTGAATACCTAAAACTAAATCTAAGCCATCTTTAGGGAATAGTTTTAATTTTTCATCAGTACTCTTATTTGATCCTAATAATCCATATTCAGCATTGTAACCGCTACTATTGATACTATGAGTCATTATGTTATCTAGTCCTAATATAATATTAGCTTCTTTTAATAACGTCTTAGTTCTTTCTCTAGTATGGATATCACAGGCTAAAACATCTTTAGTATATTTTAATATTTCTTTTGGATTATTAGAGAAAATAAATTCTATTTTACAATTTTCTTTTTCACATATTTCAGTATATACATCTATATAGTTTACTCCGGTGAATTCATGGACGATACCTCTAAAATATTCATTATACTTCTCAATACCAAACGAATCACTATATGGATTAATGTTATATTTATCTAATAAGTCCTCACTAAATAGGTGATTTCCTACTTCATCTGCTGGATAAGAAAGTAACATATATATCTTATCTACTCCTCTAGCAATACCCTTTAGTATCATAGAAAATCTATTTCTACTTAATATTGGAAATACTAAACCAACTTCTTTATTTGGAAATTTGTTTTTTATATCTTCTGCTATATCATCTACTGTGACATAGTTACCACTGGCAATACCGACAACTGCTTCAGTTACTCCAATTATATCACGGTCGTGTATTTTAAAGTTTTCACTTTCACTGGCTCTAAGGACTGAATTTACAACAATCTCTTCGAGATTATCTCCTTCTTTAATTATTCCTGTTCTTATACCTCTCGCGGTAGTTCCTACATATCTCATGTCTATCACTCTCCTAATATAATTATATATTATATAAATTTAAATTAAAAGAATTTTTACTATTACTTGACACTTTTTTTGTCATAAATTATATTATTTATACCACTTGATATTACTAATGATAATTTATCTATTTGGAAATCTATTTCTTTTGGAGTTACAATGAAATTATAGTTAAGTGAATTTAGTACCTCCTCAATTAAACTTATTCGGTATCAGATAGTTCTCCTATTAAACCTAGTACTTCTTTCTTCTCTTCAATACTTAGATTTTTATCTTTTATTTTATCTAAATAGTTATATCTATTAAATACTAGTTTATTTTTTGATGAATTATCTTTAATGTAAGAGATATGTTTGAATAAATAATTTATTGTATCATATACAATAATGGAAGAACCTACTACTGTGGGAATACCTATGGCAATAACTGGTATACCAAGGGTATTACTACTTATCTCTTTACGCATATTACCAATACCACTTCCTGGATGGATACCAGTATCAGTTATTTGAATACTCTTATTTATTCTACTTATTGTAGAAGCCGCTAGGGCATCTATTACTATGATAAGACTTGGTTTTATTTTTCTGGCTATTGACGATATTATATCCTGCGTTTCAATACCTGTGTCCGCCATTACACCTGGGGCTATTTTGGATATTTTTAAAATATTTTCTTCTGGACTTCCAAGAAGAAATAAATGCCTTGTTACAATAATATCTTCAAGTGCTTTTGGTCCTAGACTATCTGGAGTACTCTTAGCATTACCTAGGCCCACAATTAGTATAGAAGATTCATCATAGTCAGATAAGATAGTCTTTAGTTCATCTTCAAATACTTTGGTTACTTTCTCTCTATTAGTGGTATCTGTAACATCTACAAATTCTATAGTAATATAGTTACCTTTTTTCTTATTTAATATTTTACTTGTCTCTTCATCAACATTTACTTTTGTTACCTTAATATCATCAATATTATAGGTATCACTTTTGATACTTAAACTACTATTTTCTATGGTATCTAATACTAAATCAGTATGTATATCATACTTTTTTAGGTCAATTTCATGATTCATTGTTATCACCAGTAATATTTTTTACAAAAAGTACCGAAAATATTTGCTTTTTTAGCATTTTTTTGGTAAAATTATAATTAGTTTTGGGAGGAGATGAAATTTATGGCAAACGTTAAAAATGCAAAGAAGAAAATTAAGCAAATTAACAAAGTAACTTTAGCAAACCAACAACTAAAATCTACTGTTAAAAACGCTATTAAAGAAACTGATAAAGCAGTAGCTGCTGGTAACAAAGAAAGAGCTGAAGATAGATTAAAATTAGCTATCAAATCTTTAGACAATGCTAAAGTAAAAGGTTTAGTACATAAAAATAAAGTTGATAGAGAAAAATCTAGATTAACTAAAAAAGTAAATACTATGGAAGTAAAGTAATTACTTCTTTTTTTATGCAATAAAATAAATACTTCAATTTGAAGACCTTAGGCTTCAAATTGCCTCGGAAGACTACAGGCTTACGAGGAATATAAAAAGAAAGAGAATTAAATCTCTTCCTATATCATATTTTCTAGGTTATCTATAGCTTTCGTTTTAGCAGAATTCATTTTTCTAGCTAACTTCTTAATATTACCATTTTTAATGTTTTGATATAGAGCGGCACTACCTACTCCTATACCCATACCCATTAAAGCCATACCTACTTTGGATTTCATTATTTTATCACCCCTTTAAAATATGACAGGTATTTAAGTATTATTAAATACCAATAATATTATTTACTAAATTATTATAATTATACTAAATATTGTATTTATTTATTATTAAATCTTTTAGGGTGGTTTTTCTATTATCTACATAGTCATTATTTATACCATAGATAAAGGAACTTGGTTCTCCAACAATGATGAGACTTTTTTTAGCCCTAGTAACTCCAGTGTAGACTAGTTTGTTGTATAGCATTCTTTTAAAGTTTGAAGTTATTGGCATGATAACGGTATCGAACTCACTACCTTGGGCTTTATGAATACTAATGGCATATCCATGTCTAAAGTTAATAAATTTATCAGGTGTGTATTCTACAATGTTGCCATCATAATTTATATTTATTTGATTTGGTATTTTTTTGCCATCTGATACAATGATTTCTTCAATATATCCAATATCACCATTGTAGACATTATTGTCAGGATCATTAACTAGTTGAAGGACTTTGTCGTATTCTCTATAGACAACATCTTTGAAGACTATTTCTTTTTTGTTTTTGGCTTTGGGATTGAATAACTCCTGGAGCATGATATTTAGGCTATCTATGCCATTTATGCTCTTGTACATTGGGGCTAGTACTTGGATGTCCATATCAGAATAGCCTTTTTTAATTGCTTTGGTTACTACTTCTTTGATGTAGGATAAGGTATTATCATTGTCACTATTTATGAATAGGTAATCATCTTTTTTTATGAATAAGTCTTCGCTAATGTTTTTGCTTTTTATGTCATAGGCTAGATTTAATATATATGAGCCTTCAGTTTGACGATATATTTTGTTTAGACTTATTACTGGAAGGCAGTCGCTATCTATTAAATCTTTTAGTATTTGACCTTCGCTAACACTTGGAAGCTGGTAATAATCTCCGACGAGTATAAGATGAATATCTCTTTTTGTTCCTTTTAGAAGTGCTTCCATAAGAAGAGTATCAATCATACTTACCTCATCTACAATGATGTATTTTTCTTTATTTGGATTATATTCATCTGTAGCAAAGGTGTTGGTATCTTTATCCCAACCTAGGTATTTATGTATG
>ENA-OOSG01000094-OOSG01000094.1-human-gut-metagenome-genome-assembly--contig:-NODE-94-length-19578-cov-1.708395_pt1 | contig 19578 bp, 18 predicted proteins | sample MGYA00241178_ERZ501214 | MGnify/ENA primary metagenome ERZ501214 (study PRJEB25962, sample SAMEA2042436) | human gut metagenome | biome: human gut; feature: human-associated habitat; material: faeces...
ATTTCTCTTTCATATACATTATATTCTATTTTTTATAAAAAAGCAATAACTTTTGTAGCAAGCAATAAATATTCAGAGTATCATATGCAATAAAAAACAAATTTATTTGCTTTTTGTTCTAAAATAACAACAAGAATCTTGCTCTTCTTTTTATTTTATTGTATAATTATTATGGAGATTAATAGAAAGAGTGATAGTTATGGCAGCAAAATATGATGAGAGTTCAATTAAAATACTAGAAGGATTAGAAGCGGTAAGAAAAAGACCAGGTATGTATATTGGTTCTACTGATAAAAGAGGTTTACATCATCTAGTATGGGAAATAGTTGATAATTCTATTGATGAAGCATTAAATGGTTATGGTAATCATTTAAAGATAGTTTTACATAAAGATGGGGCAGTAAGTGTAACTGATAAAGGTAGAGGTTTACCAGTAGGTATGCATTCATCTGGTAAATCAACACCTGAAGTAATATATACAGTACTTCATGCTGGTGGTAAATTTAGTGAAGGCGGATACAAAGTATCCGGTGGATTACATGGAGTAGGTGGATCAGTAGTTAATGCTTTGAGCTCAGTTATGGAAGTAGTAACTCGTCGTGATGGCGGAGAATACTATATAAAGTTTGAAAATGGTGGTAAAGTGGTAGTACCTTTAAGAAAAGTAGGGACTACAAATAGAACCGGAACAACAGTTAAGTTTAAACCCGACCCAGCAATATTTCCGGTTACAACATTTAGTTTTTCTACTATATGTGAAAGAATGCAGGAAAGTGCTTTCTTAATAAGTGGACTTACCATTGAAGTAGTAGATGAAATAGAAGGAAGAAGTGAAAAGTACCATTATGAAAATGGATTAGAAGCCTTTTGCGAATATTTAAATGAAGGAAAAGAAGTATTACATAAACCATTATGTTTTACTAGTTCAAAAGATAAAATTAATGTATCAGTAGCTATGCAATATACTGATAGTTATTCAGAAAATATTGTATCATTTGTTAATGATGTAAAAACTAGTGATGGTGGTAGTCATGAAGTTGGTTTCAAAACCGCTATTACGAAAGTACTTAATGACTATGCTAGAGCAAATAATTACTTAAAGAAAGATAAAAGTTTTGATGGTTCTGATGTAAGAGAAGGACTAACAGCAGTTATATCTGTACAAATACCTGAAGATATACTTCAGTTTGAAGGACAGCCCAAATCAAAACTAGGTACACCCGCTGCTAGAGCAGTAGTCGAAGCAATAGTTACAGAGAAGTTAAAATTCTTCCTTGAAGAAAATAAAATGGTAGCTACTAAAATAGTTGGTAAAGCTGTAAAAGGAAAAGAAGCTAGAGAAGCTGCTAGAAAAGCAAGGGAAGAAACAAGAAAAGGAAAAGATAGTAAAAAGACCGAAAGACTATTATCAGGGAAGTTAACTCCCGCTCAGAGTAAAAAAGCAATGGAAAAAGAACTATTTATAGTCGAGGGAGATTCAGCAGGAGGCTCTGCTAAACAAGGTAGAGATAGAAAAGTACAGGCTATCCTTCCACTTCGTGGTAAAGTATTAAATACTGAAAAAACAAGAATGGAAGAAATATTTAAAAATGAAGAAATAAATACTCTAATTTATACAATAGGTGCAGGAGTAGGTAGTGACTTCAATGTAAAAGATATAAATTATGGTAAAGTAATAATAATGACTGATGCTGATGATGATGGTGCACATATACAATGTTTATTATTAACATTCTTCTATAGATATATGAAACCACTTATTGAAGAAGGGCATCTATTTATAGCAATGCCACCACTATATAAAGTAACTAGTGGTAGTAAACACGTATATGCTTGGTCTAATGAAGAATTAAAAGAAGAAACAAAAGGAAAAACAAACTATAAAGTACAAAGATACAAAGGACTTGGTGAAATGAATGCTAACCAATTATGGGAAACTACTATGGATCCAGAAGAAAGAAAGTTAATTAAAGTAAATATAACAGATGCAGCTCTTGCTGAAAAAAGAGTATCAGTACTTATGGGAGATGCTGTAGAACCAAGAAAAAATTGGATTGAAGAAAATGTTATATTCTCTCTTGAAGATGACTATAAAATAGCATAGGGAGGCATTATGAAGAAAAGATTACTTGGAGGAGCCTTAGTAGTGGGTATTCTACTACTAGCATTCCTATTAGGAAATATAGTATTTAGAATAGTTATGACAATTACCTCTATACTAGGTTTAAAAGAACTAATAGATATCAAATACAAAAAGAAAAATATACCAGTAATAAAAATAATATCTTATATATTACTTGGAATATTTATGTTAAATGGTATAGTATATAAATTAAATATTACTAGTATGATAATATTAACTCTATTATTATTAATATTACCAGTAATATTCTATAATGATAAAGATAAATACAATATCAATGATAGTATGTATTTTATAGGTATAATATTGTTACTAGGACTTGCTTTTAACAATATTAGTACTATGAGAGAAGTTAATATATATAAGTGTATCTATATATTTATAATATCATTTATTACCGATACATATGCTTTTATTGGAGGCAATTTAATAGGAAAACATAGATTTACTAGTATATCTCCTAAAAAAACAATAGAAGGATGTATTATAGGAGTACTAGTAGGTACATTTATAGGTAGTATGTTTTATTTATCATTAATAGGTAGTATATCAGTACTAAAAATAATATTTATGTCATTAATACTTACTATATTAAGTGAAATGGGAGATTTAGTATTTAGTGCAATAAAAAGATATTATGATAAAAAAGATTATTCAAATATAATACCTGGACATGGTGGTATATTAGATAGATTTGATAGTGTTATATTTGTATCATTAGGTATGAGTTTATTACTTAGTATTTTATAATAGGAGGAGGATAGTATGAATTTATTAAGTTTATTATATTTTGTACTAATATTAGGAGCAATAGTATTAGTTCATGAATTTGGACATTTTATATTTTCTAAATTATTTGGAGTATATGTCTATGAATTTTCAATAGGTATGGGACCTAAAATATTCCATTTTAAAAAGAAAGGTGGAGAAACAGAATACTGTATTAGAGCTATACCAATAGGTGGTTTTGTATCACTAGCGGGTGAAGATGCTGATGATAATAGTAAGATTCCAAATAAAAGAAAATTATATTCTAAGCCAGTATGGCAAAGATTAATAATAATGATTGCTGGTGCAACATTTAACTTCTTATTTGCCTTTGTAATACTATTTGTATCAGCATTAATATATGGAAGCATTTCTACTAAACCAGTAGTAGCTAATGTAAGTGAAGGATATCCTGCTTATACTGCTGGTATTAAAGAAGGAGATACCATAGTATCAATAAATAAACAAAGAGTATCTAGTTGGAGTGAAGTACAATTATATATACAAGCATCAAAAGGAGAAAAACTAGATATAGTACTAAAAGATAAAACAGGAACTAAAAGAGAAGTAACATTAGTACCAGATAAAGTAGAAGATAAAGAAGGAAATGTAAGTTATGTAGTAGGAATAGGACTAGATACCACAGTAAGAAGAGGATTAGGCGTTTCACTTAAACATGCAGTAGAAACGACTGCTAGTCTATATAAATTAATGATTACTACATTAAAAGAATTAGTAACAGGAAAATTCTCAGTTAAAGATTTATCAGGACCAGTAGGAATATACTCAGTAGTAGATAGCCAGTCTAAGAAAGGTTTTGAAAGTATCTTAAGTCTAGTAGCATATCTATCTATGAATGTTGGAGTAATAAACCTAATACCATTCCCAGCCTTTGATGGAGGAAGAGTATTATTCTTAATAATAGAAAAAATAAGAAGAAAACCAATTAAAGCAAAAACAGAAGGAATGATAAACAGTATAGGCTTTATACTATTAATGTTATTAATGGTATTTGTAACAATAAGTGATGTAATAAAACTATTCTAAGAAAGAGGGGTGCTCTAAATGAAAAAAAAGAATATTATTTTATTAATTATTGCAATAGTTATGTTTATTCTAGTAGGATCAACAATGGCATACTTTGGTTGGAGCAGCTCTGCAGAAAACAAAGATCAGTTAGTAGATGTAACAGTCGCAGGTGGTACTGGTTCGTGTGATAAACTAGAAGATAATCAGAAATTACTGTATCCAACTTCTACTAGAGAAAAAGGTAGAATATTGAAAGTAACTACTAAACAACAAATGGCCGCTAATGCTACAATAACATGGAATTTAGTTGTTAATAGCATTAACGAGCCAACACTTTCTACTACCGGACTAAAACACAAATCATTTAAATATGAATTAGTAAATGACACAACAGGAGTATCATATGGTACAGGTAGTTTTGAAAATGTAACTAATGGTACTTCAATAACACTAAGTACAGATAAAGAAACATTAGATTATAATACAGAATATACATTTATATTATATTTATGGATAGATGGTACTATAGGTAATAATCCATTAGATATGACTAATCAACCATATAACTTTGATTTGAATTGTAATATAACCGGTACAAGTACTAAGATAGTACCAACAGATGCTTATGAATTAACAAATGGTGATGGTACTACATATACACCAACCTATACAGGTTCAGGAACAAAAGCAGTTAGGTCTACAGCTCCTCTAAACAAATTTAGAGAGGTAAGGGTAGATGATACAGTTGTAGACAGCTCTAACTATACAATAACCGAAGGTTCAACAATAATAACATTTAAAGAGTCATATCTTAAATCACTATCAGTAGGAGATCATACCCTTAAAATAGTATCAACAGATGGTCTTACTTCAGGAATATTAACAATTAAAGAACCAGTAATAACGGCTGCTATATATATATCTAATTTATATAATAATTCATCTACAACACCAGTGCAAAATAACGGTACTACTTATCAGTATGACACTTCTCATAGTCTTATGAAAGATGTAGGTAACAATATAAGATATTATGGTGCATCACCAAATAACTATATGTATTTCAATTGTTCTAATTACTCTAATCAATCATCGAGCACTTGTGAAACTTGGAGAATAATAGGTGTCTTTGATGATAAAGTAAAGATAATGAGAAATAGTAATATAGGAGGCTATTCTTGGGATAATAAGAATACTTCTACTGGTGCAGAAACGGCTAATGGTAAGAATGATTGGACAACAGCAAGGCTAATGAAACTTTTGAATCCAAGTGACTATTATACTGTAGACTCTAATGACAATGGTTATGGACAAAGTTTATATTATAACTCGCAAAGTGGTACTTGTTTTAAGTACGAAAATAATGCAACGACATCTTGCAATTTTACAAGTACAGGAATAAAGAATGATATAACAAGAAATATGATTGCTGAAGTAACTTGGAATCTTGGAGGGCATAATAGTACTTCAGTATATCCAAATGTAATATATGAAAAAGAAAGGGGAACGACAGTATATTCAGGTAGACCAACTACTTGGGTAGGAAAAATAGCACTTCCTTATGTTTCAGATTTAGGTTACGCTGTTGATTTAAGTAAATGTGTTGATAAACAATTAAGTAGTTATAAAGATACTACTTGTACGTCTAATAATTGGATGTATCCTCTTTTTTACAATAGTATGGGCATACATAGTTGGTTATTGAATCCTAAATCTAATCAATCAGATGTCATTTTGTATGCATATTCAAAGGGTTTTATTGATAACTTTTATTGTCGCACAGGGTATTATGTTTTTCCTGCCCTTTATCTAAACTCTGAACTAGAAATATTATCGGGTGATGGATCAAGTAGTAATCCTTTTAGATTAAGTGTATAGATAATAGAAAGATAAAACTAGTACAAAAAAGATTGTACTAGTTTTTGTAGTTTATACCTTGGTAAGTATTTCTTTTTACCATTTCTTTATCAATATCATTAAGTAGGCAAAACTTCTTAATTAACCAAGTAGGTTCTACTAAAGTAGATATATCTGGATCAGAAGTAATTCTATGAATTACTATTTTGGGATTTAATAGTTCTAATTGTTTTATTACTATATCTATATATTCTTCTTTAGATAATATATGAAAATGTTCTTTATTATATATGGTTTCTAAAGGGGTATCTTTAACTATATTTAGCATATGTATTTTAATACCTTGTATATCTAAAGTATTTAGATGTTTTATGGTATCTAACATTATTTCTTCTGTTTCATAAGGTAGTCCATTAATGATATGTATTACGACATCTATATTTCTATCTCTTAATTTTTTTACCATAGTATCAAACTCTTTAAGAGTATGACCTCTATTGATTAGTTTAGAGGTCTTTTCATGTATAGTTTGTAATCCTAGTTCTATAGTAAGATAAGTTCTCTTATTTAATTCTTCTAAATAATCTAATGTTTCATCAGTAATAGCATCACATCTAGTAGCGATAAATAATCCAATTACATTATCTATTTTTAATACTTCTTCATACTTAGATTTTAATACTTCAAGAGGAGCATAAGTATTAGTTCTCGCCTGAAAATAAGCAATATACCTACTATTAGGCCATTTCTTTTCTATAACATTCTTAACTTCATAAAACTGAGTAGTCAAATCCTTATTAGGATTACCACCATGTTCTCCAGAGCCACTCTTAGAACAATATATACAGCCACCATAACCTTTGGTACCATCAATATTAGGACAAGTAAAACCACCATTCAAACTAACTTTAAATACTTTAGAATTAAATCTATTTTTAAGATAATAATTCAAAGTATGATATCTCTTATTATCTAATGTATATTTAAACATTATTAGTCACCTCAAGATATATTGTATCATAAAATAAAAAAAATACATAATAAATAATGGTGATATATATGTCTAATATAAAAAGATATAATATATTTATATTATTATCTACTTTAGCTAGAAATATAGTAGAAGTATTTTCTTCAGTACTACTATATAAAATGGGCTACTCTCTAAAAGAAATACTACTATTTTATTCATTAGTATATTTAACTGGAGCCATAACTAGTACTATAGTAATCTATTTAACTAAAATAATTAAACCTAAATATATATTAATAGTATCCAGTATTATCTTTAGTGGTAGTTTCTACTATATGTCTATAATGGATAAAACATTCACTAATCTAATAATATTTAGTATTATCTATGGACTTGGTGCCTATACTTATCATACCATAAGACACTATTATGCTATTAAATCTATAAATAATCATGAAAGAAAAGAAATAGGTAGTATTTTAATATATACTAATATAGCCATAGTTCTGTCTTCAGTAATAGGTACTTATGTAGAAACTAAACTATCAAAGTTAATACTAGCTATCATTGTAATAATAATATCAGTATTAGCGGTTATACCAATATTTAAATATGAAGATAAAACAAATAACAATAAAATAAAAATAGATAAAATAGAAAAAAATAAATTATTATTCTTTATATGTGAACAAGCTAAAGTAATAAACTTAAGTCTTCAGCCATTATATCTATATTTATTTATAAATAATACTATTAGTTATGTAGGAATATTTAATATAATTATGGGTATTAGTTCTTGTATCTTTATTTATTTTTTTGTTAGAAAAGTAGATGATAAAAAATACTTTAAATATTTAAATATATTATTCTGTATCATATTAATATTAAAACTAAATATAAGTAATAAATACCTAGTACTAATCATAGCTTTATTTGAAGGACTAGGTATAAAGATATTTGAAATAGTATCCTCAGAAAATATATATAGTATAAAAGAAGATACTAATATTAAAGGATATCTATTAATCGTAGAAATAATATTCTGTATGATAAGAAGTATAATGTGTTTAATAGGATATTTTATTAATGATATAAAAATAATTCTTTATCTAACAATAGTATTAATATTTATAATAAGTTTTATAAAAAGAGATAATAAAGTGTAAAATATATGTAAAATAGTAATTTTACTCAAAAATATCTTTTGAAGGTAGCAAAAAAACAAAGTAAGGACTTTTAAAAATTTAAAGGTCTTTTTTCTTATCTTTTTAACACTTAAAAACAAGTTTTAGTCATTTGCAATATATATTAGAACCTGCTAGTGTGTATTTATGGAGGCACAGAAATGAATTATTATAATGAAATAAAAAATGAACTAATAAACAATGAAGTATATAAAAGGGTAAAAGATTATTCAAAGAATAGAAATGAACTAAGTACTTATTATAATGTAGGTAAGTTATTAGTCGAGGCACAAGGTGGCGAAGATAGGGCTAAATATGGAGAAAGTCTAATAAAGGAATATTCCAATAAATTAATCACTGAGGTTGGAAAAAAATATAATTATAAAACATTGTTAAAAATGAGAAAGTTCTATTTGATGTTTAAGAATTTCTCGACACTGTCGCGACATTTGACATGGAGTCATTATTGCGAACTTCTGACATTTGATAATGTTGATGAAATTAACTATTACATAAAGCAAACCGGAGATTATAATTTAAGTGTTAGAAAGTTAAGAGAAAAAATAAAATCTAAAGAATATCAAAGATTAGATGATAAAACTAAATTAAAACTAATTAATAAGGAAGAAACAGTAGTAAGTGATTTTATAAAAAATCCTATAGTTATAAGAAATAAATACAACATAGATAAAGAAGAAGTAACTGAAAAAATATTAAAAAAATTAATACTTGAAGATTTAGATAATTTTCTAAAAGAATTAGGCACAGGTTTCTCATACATAGAAAATGAATACAAAATTAAAATAGGCAATACCTATAATTATATAGATTTATTACTATTTAATTATATTTATAATTGTTTTGTAGTAATAGAACTAAAAGTAACAGAATTAAAAAAAGAACATATTGGCCAAATTGAGGTCTATATGAACTATGTAGATAAAAATATTAAAACTATAAATCAAGATAAAACTATTGGAGTAATAATCTGTAAAAAAGATACTGGTTACTATATAGAATACTCCAGTGATAGCAGAATCTATCATAAAAAATATATCTTGAACTAGTCATTACTAATTCTAATAATAATAGTGCTAAGAATAACCAAGAAAATACCTATTATCAAGACATATAAATTATAACTATTCAAAATATTTACAAAGATGTTCGCAGACATATGAATAACAATAGGTATTAAAATATCTTTCTTTTTTAAATATAAATATGCATTAACCATACCAATAATAAAAGCATATATACAAGTAGTAATTCCTGTATGACAGATAGCAAATACTAAAGAGGAAATAAAAATTACCATTTTTTGACTATTAAATTTTTTCAAACTATTAACAAAACTATACCTAAACAAAATCTCTTCAAATATAGGCCCCACAATTCCAGAAGCTAAAATGTTAAGAAAAATATTCATATCCACCATAACATTATTACCTAATCCCATTGCAAATAAAAGCATATTGTAACTAGTAGTAATGCCGATACCCATTAATGCATAAGGAAAAAGATTATGTTTTCCAATAGCAGGTTTACCATTTTTAAGTTTAAAAATTACATACAAAATTTCAACAGCACAAACAAGTATAGTACCAATTACAATAGATCTATCTTTGCCTAAGCAAACAATACAAGCAATAAGTACAGCATATTGAAAAATAAACATTATAAATATCTCTTTAAAAGCAAAAATAAGCGATTTTAAATATTTCATAAACACCTCATAATAAAAAAATAAGATAGCTATTAAGTACTTCTAAGCTGTCTTATATAATAATTTAAGCCTTTACATTAGTAACTGTTAGAACATTAATTGCTTGTAATCCTTTAGCAGTTTCGATAAGATCAAATTCAACTATTTGTCCTTCAGATAATGTTTTGTAACCATCTTGTTTAATTGCAGAATAATGAACGAAAATATCTTCACTATTTGGATTGTCAATAAATCCATAGCCTTTATCATTATTGAACCACTTAACTCTTCCTTGCATCCTTGCTACCTCACTTTTCTGTTCCTTCTTACAAGAATATTATAATATACTGCCTGGTGATTTTGCAAACAAATTAGTAAGACAAAAATCGATAAAAAATTCTCCTAAGTTGAACTTTACTGCAAGCAAGATAATCATAACACTAATTAATATTATAAAAAATTAAAAATTGAATTTTAATAGAAAAATACTCCTACCAACTATATAGTTAACTACAAGTAAATACCTAAAATAAAAATAAAAAAGTAGATTTCTCTACTTAATTTCAATATTCATAATTTCTAGTATTCTATTTAAATCATTAACATTTTCAAAATATATATTAATTTTTTTATTATCCACTTTAACTTTAGTACCAAGTATGTCTTTAAGTTCATTTTCTATGTTGGTATAATCAGTATTTCTTTCTCTTCTGGTTATAGGAACTCTCTTTTTAATTTCTTCATCCTTACTTATTTCTTCAATTTCATGGACACTAAGTCCTTCGTTGATAATTTTTTTAGCCAAATCAGTAATTTTACTTTCATCTTCCATTTTAGATAAAACCCTAGCATGCCCCATAGAAAGTTCACCATTTAAAATCATTTTTTGAACTTCTTCCGGTAGATTTAGTAGCCCTAAAGTATTGGTAATATGACTTCTACTCTTTCCTATTCTAAGTGCAAGATCCTCTTGCCTAATATCCAAGTTATCAATAATTCCTTTATAGGCCCAAGCAAGTTCAATAGCGGTAAGATTCTCCCTTTGAATATTTTCTAGTAGTGCGATTTCTCTCATTTCATCATCAGAAAAATCTTTTACAATAGCGGGTATTTTATCTAATCCTGCCATTTTACTGGCTCTAAGCCTTCTTTCGCCTGCTATTAAATCATAACCACGAATTCCTTTTTTTACAATAATGGGCTGAAATACGCCATGGTTTTTAATTGATTCAGATAGCTCTCTTAAAGCCTCTTCATTAAAACTCTTTCTGGGCTGATAAGGATTTGGTCTAATTTCATTAATAGGAATATCTTGAATTTCATTAGTAGTAGCATTTTCCATTATATTACTTTCAAAAGTATCAAAATCAAGAACCTCTGTTGAAAATAGTTCTTCAAGTCCCCTACCCAACGCTTTCTTCTTTTGTTCCATTTCTATCTATAACCTCCTTAGCTAAATTTAGATATGCTATAGTACCTTTATTTCTAGGTTCATATTCAAGTATTGGTTTTCCATGACTAGGAGCCTCTGCAAGCCTTACTAGTCTTGGAATGATTGTATCATACACTCTCTCTTTAAAAAATCCTTTTATACTTTCAATAACTTCAATTCCTAAATTAGTATTAGAAAACATCGTAAGAAGAACTCCTTCAATATCTAAATTAGGATTAACTTTTCTTTGCGCTAGCATTATTGTATTAATAAGCTGCATAATACCTTCAAGAGCAAAGTATTCACACTGAACAGGAATTAACACAGAGTCAGCAGCGGCCAGTGCATTAGTGGTAAGAATACCAAGAGATGGTGGACAATCGATAAATATAAAATCATAATTATCTTTTACCTTAGATAGTTCATCCTTTAATCTTGTTACCCTATTGAACTTAGCTCCAGTTTCTTTAGCCCTTCTTTCTAATTCAATAAGTTCCATATCTACTCCTGCTAAATTAAGATAAGCAGGAAGTAAAGATAAATTCTTACTTTTAGTTTTGATTATTGAATCAGAAATAGATTTCTTCATAGTAAGTACTTCATATATACTACTAGATATATCGCCTTTATTTATTCCAACTCCAGTAGTCGCATTTCCCTGTGGATCTAAATCTACAAGTAATACTTTTTTATTTAAAACACCAAGTGAAGCAGCTAAATTAATACTAGTAGTAGTTTTACCTACTCCACCTTTTTGGTTTACGATTGCTATAATTTTTCCCATATAATGTCACCTTATTTTCCTCAAATATAATTGTATCAAAAAATATCGAAAAAAGGAAGTGGTTTTTTGTATTTATTTCACTTCGTACTTCGTTACTCAGTGTTTTCTGAAGCCTAAGGTCTTCAGAAAAATAATTTTTGGTTTTAAATTTAACAAATATTACAGCATATTATATAAAAACACTATTATTTATTAGTAAGTCATAATGATTATTTGACAAGAAATAATAATTATGTTAAAATACATAGCCGAAATGAGGGGGAAATATTTATGATAAAAGATATAAAAAACAAAAGTGAATTTGAAAATCTAGTGGAAAAAATAAAAACTTGTTTAGATTGGTACAGAAAAAGGAATTTTGACGATAAAGTATATAAGTTATATCTTGCCAATGGAGAAAGGATTAATGTTATTTTTCCAAAACAAACAATAGCCCATTTATTGGGTATTAAAACAGAGTATTTAAAATCAACAAAATTATTAAAGGGTAAAAGCAGTTATGAAATACTTGAAGAAATATGTGCGGACCCATATAAAATATGTAAGTTAGTTAGCGATGGACATTTAACATATAGTTCATTTATTTCACCTTATGCAGATGATAAGGCAGATAATTTTATGAATAATTGTGGAATAAATGATATAAATAGTATTGAATTTATATGTTCTTACATTAAAGAATATAGTTTTATAACTGGCAAACAACAGCTTGAAGGAGATTACTATATATGCTATGGGAAGACAGACGGACTATTAATCTTAGGGCTTAAAAAAGAAGGCAGATATTACCAACCAATGACTAATAGAATTATTGATTTAAATGACAAAGAATCTAAAGAATTTTTAGGTCAATTACTTACTAATCAGCACATAACTACATTATCGACAATAATGTTAGGAAATGAATATGGAGAAAGCAAAAAAATATTCTACAATAATGAAGAAAAAATAAAAAAAGTAAAAACCCTTAATGCTTATAGTGAAGAATATGATGCCACAGTAGAAGTTGGTAAAGATTATATGTTCATACTAGAAAAATTTAGTAAATTATATAACTTCAGTAAAGAGTTAGATGATATTTTGACATTTATATCAAATACAATGCAAAATAAATGCCCAGTAAATTTATCAAAATTACAAGAAAAGAATGTAACATTATCTGAAAGTATGATTAGTATGATAAATGCATATAATTTATCATTAGAAAAAGAATTAACATCAGAGGGAGCAAATATATATGCAAAAAAAACTAAAGAAGAACGCGATAAACTACGTGAAGAATTTATAAAAATTCAAACTGAACTTGCCGCAGCAATTAGTGTTAATGAAAAACTAGTACAGGAAAATAAAAAATTACAAGAAGATAATCAAAGATTACAAGAGGAAAACAAAGCTTATGGTGATAGAGAAACAAGAATAATAAAAATATTAACTAGAGAAAATGATGTTAATGATGAACAAAATCATTAAAATTTCTTGACATAAACAAAATAAAACTATATAATAAAGTAGCATTTGACTTGGAGGTGTATTATATAATGAAAAGAACTTATCAACCTAATAACAGAAAAAAAGCTAAAAAGCATGGTTTCTTTGCTAGAATTAAAGGTAATGTTTTAAAAAGTAGAAGAAATAAAAAAAGAAAAAAATTATGTGCATAATTTTGTTTTCTTTTTTATTTTTTTATATCTAATTTAATATGAAGAAGATGGAAATAATCAAATCATCAAGGGAATATACTGAAATAATTAATACTAATATTTACAGAAGAAGCAAATATTTTAGTATATATTATCGTAAAACCGGGGATGAAAATAAATATGGTATTACTATTCCAAAAAAGACAGGAACAGCGGTAATACGTAATAAAATAAAGAGAAGGGTAAAAAACATTATTGATAATAATAAAAATATAGTGCAAAAAGGCTATGACTATGTTATAATTGTTAAGAAAGGCATAGTAGATTTAACATACCAAGACATGGAAAAAGAATTGTTAAAACTACTAAGTATGGGTGATTAATTTGAAACAAGGAAAAAAAACATTTAAAATAGTACTAATTATCCTAAGTTTAGTTATGTTAACAGGATGTACTAAAACATTAACAGGAGAAGATAAAAAGGCTGTAAAATATGAAGAAACTGGTAAAGCGTTAACTGAAAATATTCTATGTAAACCTACAAATAAAGATGTAATAGAACTATACAAAGAAAATAAAGTTGATGTTGATAAACTACCAAGTTGTGAAAACTTTAAACCTTTTTCTGAGTATGAAGGACTATGGACAACAGTATTTGTAAAACCGCTTGCTTGGGTAATCATAAATATTGGCGTACTTTTAGGTAAAACAGGTCTAAGTAAAGGGTTAGCAAATGGATTTGCAATTATTTTATCTTGCTTAGTAATAAGATTAATACTATATCCATTTACTAGAAAAACTGCAATGCAGTCAGAAAAAATGAAAGAAGTTCAGCCACAATTAGAAAAATTAGAAAAGAAATATAAAGATAAAACAAGTGAAGAAGATCAAAAGATGAAAGCACAAGAAATGATGGTAATTTATCAAAAAAATAAAATAAATCCATTATCAAGTTGTTTACTATCATTCATTCAAATACCATTATTATTTGCATTTCTTGAAGCAATAAATAGAACTCCGGTAATATTTGAAAATAAATTCTTCAAGTTAGATATGGGAACTACAATATCACACGGAATAATGTCAAAGACATGGTATCTATATGTACTACTATTTGTTATTATTCTTGCAACATCATATCTATCATTTAGAAAAACATTAAAAGATCAAACTGGAATGGCTAAACAAATGAAAAGTACAATATATATCATGCTTGCTATGATAGTTATAGCATCATTTAGTTTACCAGTAGCTCTTGGTTTATATTGGATAGCATCATCATTATTTACAGTGGCTCAAAACTTAATTGTTGAAAGAAAGAAGGCAAAGAAGTAATGAATAAGTATTATTTTGAAGGAAAAACACAGGAGCAGGCAATTAACCTTGCACTATATGAACTAAATATATCTGAAGACGATTTAATAGTAAATAATGTTGAAGATAAAAGTAGTTTACTAAAGAAGAATGTTAAAATAGAAGTATTAAATATAAAAGAAATAATTTCATTTATCAAAGATACATTAAATAAAATAACTGAGTTAATGGGGGCTAAATCAAATCTTGAAGTAAAAAGAAGAGAAAAAAGTATTTCAGTTACAATATTCTCTGAAAATAATGCCATACTTATTGGTAAGAATGGTAAAAATGTCGCAGCTCTTCAATTACTAATAAGACAAATGGTAAATTCAAAATTAAAAGAGCCATTATCAATTATTATTGATGTTGGAAATTATAAAGAAAAAAGAGCAAGAAGTATTGAGTACTTAGCCAAAAAACTAGCAAGAGAAGCATACAAAACAAAAACAGAAGTAACTATGGATAGTATGAATTCTTATGAAAGAAGAATAGTACACGAGGTCCTAGCGAATGACAAGTATGTTTATACAGAATCAATTGGTGAAGAGCCAAATAGAAAAGTAGTAATTAAATTAAAAGAAAGTAAATAAGTGTAAAATGCTTTCTTTTTTTATTTATATTGTAAAAATCAAATGACAATTAAGACAGAATGTGATAAAATACTACCAGAGAAAGAAGGAGTATTATGGAAGATACAATCGCAGCTATATCAACAACTACAGGGGTAGGAGCAATATCAATAATAAGGTTAAGTGGTGAAGAAGCACTAAAAATAACAAATAAAGTGTTTACGAAAGATTTGACAACTGCGGCATCACATACTATTCATTATGGATATATTAAAGATGGTAATGAAAAAATAGATGAAGTTCTAGTAAGTGTAATGCTAGCACCAAAAACATTTACAAGAGAAGATGTAGTAGAAATAAATTGTCATGGTGGAATAGCAACAACTAATAAAGTTTTAGAATTATTACTAGATAATGGCGCCAGACTAGCAGAGCCAGGAGAATTTACAAAAAGAGCCTTCTTAAATGGAAGAATAGATCTTCTTGAGGCAGAGGCTACAATGGATTTAATATCGTCAAAATCAGAAACAGCCAGAAAAATATCAATAAACACACTAACCGGTGAGACATCTAATCTAATCAAAAGTCTTCGCAGAGATTTAGTTCAAATTATCAGTAATATTGAAGTAAATATTGACTATCCAGAATATGAAGATGTTGAAGATATGACTAATGATAAAGTGCTTCCGAATATCAAAAAATTTAGAGAAAGACTAGAGAATATTATCAAAAAATCTGAAGACAGTAAAGTAATTAAAGAAGGAATAATAGGTAAACCAAATGTTGGTAAAAGTAGTCTCCTAAATGCACTTATTGAAGAAGAAAAAGCAATAGTTACAAATATTCCTGGGACTACAAGAGACATAGTAGAAGGAACTATTGTTCTTGGCGGAATAACCTTAAATATAACAGATACTGCTGGTATTAGAGAAAGTGATGACCTAGTAGAAATGCTAGGAGTCACCAAAAGCCTAAAGATAATAGATTCGTCAGACTTAGTAATATTTATACTAAATAATAATGAAGAATTATCAGATGAAGAAAAAGAATTATTAAACAAGTTAAAAGACAAAAAGAAAATAATTGTGGTAAATAAAATCGACCTAGAAGGTAAATTAGATAAATCATTATTAGGAGATTATATAGAAATATCAGTAAAAGAAAATATTGGAATAGATAAAATAAAAGACAGAATAAGAAAACTATTCAATATAGGAGAGCTTTCATCTAATGACTTAACATATTTATCAAATGCTAGAACTATATCATTATTAAAAAAATCACTAACTATAATAGATAGCACTATTAAAGAAATAAATGATAATAGCCCAATAGATATAGTAGAACTAGGACTAAGAGATGCATGGAATACTCTTGGTGAGGTAATTGGAGCAACATATAAAGATGAATTGTTAGATGAATTATTTTCTAGATTTTGCTTAGGAAAGTAGAGTGATAACATGAATTATGAAGTAATAGTAGTAGGAGGAGGACACGCCGGATGTGAAGCTGCCCTTGCTTCCTCTAGAAAAGGACATAAAACCCTTTTAGTAACAGGAAATATAAATAACATAGCTACAATGCCATGTAATCCATCAATTGGCGGATCTGCAAAAGGAATAATTGTAAGAGAAATAGATGCTCTAGGAGGCTCTATGGGTGAGGTGGCGGATGCAACTCTTATTCAGATGAAGATGTTAAATTATGCTAAAGGCCCCGCAGTAAAATCATTAAGAGCCCAAGCAGATAAAATAACATATCCCAGAGAAATGTTAAAAGTATTAAGAAGTGAAAAGAATCTTTCTATCAAAGAAGGAATGGTTGAAGACCTAATTGTCAAAGATAATACAGTCCATGGTGTAGTACTAGATACAGGAGAAAACATAATATCAAACATTGTTATCTTAACAACAGGAACATACCTAAAATCCGATATTCTAGTAGGAGACACACGTACCAGAAGTGGTCCCCATAACGAAAGACCATCTATGCATTTATCTGACAACTTAAAAAAATATGGTTTTAACATCCTAAGATTAAAAACAGGAACACCACCAAGAATTGACAGAAGTACTATTGACTTTACTAAAACACAAAGAGAGGATGGTGACAAAGAAGCTTATACATTCTCACATACTAATCCTCCAGTTTATGATGTAAATAACCAGGAGCCATGTCATTTAATATACACAACAGAAGAAACTAAAAAAATAATTCTAGATAATCTAAATAAATCAAGTATGTATGGTGGATTGAATGACATAACAGGAGTAGGCCCAAGATACTGTCCTTCAATTGAAGATAAAATAGTAAGATTTAGTGATAAAGAAAGACATCAGTTATTCTTAGAACCAGAAAGCAAGTATTATGATGATATCTATCTTCAAGGATTTTCAACAAGTATGCCAAGAAATATCCAAGAAGAAATGGTACATAGTCTTCCTGGCCTAGAGAAGGCTAAGATATTAAGATACGCCTATGCTATAGAGTATGATGCTATTTATCCAACACAAATAAAACCAAGTTTAGAGACTAAAGTATTAAATAATCTCTTTACTGCCGGTCAAATAAATGGCACCAGTGGTTATGAAGAAGCCGCTTGTCAAGGATTAATCGCTGGTATTAATGCCGGTCTAAAACTAGAAGGAAAAGAACCATTGATACTAAAGAGAAATGAAGCTTATATAGGAGTATTAATAGATGATTTAGTAACTAAAGGCACCAAAGAACCATATCGTATGTTAACTTCACGAGCAGAATATCGTCTTTTACTAAGACATGACAATAGCGACTTAAGATTAACTGAGTATGGCCATAATGTTGGATTAGTAACAGGAGCAAAATACCAAAAGTTTAAAGAAAAGAAACAAAATATTTTAGAATTAATAGAAAAATTAAAAGAAATAAAAATAACTGTGGATAATGAAAAGAGAAGAGTAACAACTACTGTATATGATTACCTAAAGAATCCAACAGCCAAGTTAGAAGAACTAAACAAAGTATTTAATCTAAATCTAAATTATTCCAAAGAAGTACTTGAAGAAGCAGAAATACAAATAAAATATGAAGGATATATCAAAAAAGTAGAACGTGAAGCCGATAAGATGCTTAAAAATGAAGAAAAACAAATACCATTAGATATAGATTATGATAAAGTACCTAATCTAGCTAGTGAAGCAAGACAAAAATTAAAAGAAGTAAGACCATTAAACATAGCTCAGGCTATACGTATTAGTGGTGTTAATCCGGCAGATATATCAATATTATTAGTATATTTAAGGAAGTTTTATAATGTCTAAAGAAGAATTTATAATTAAAGTAAAAGAGCTTGGATTAGTTCTTACTGATAAAGAATTACATAGTTTAGATAGATACTATCAAATACTAAAAGAAGAAAATAGTAAGTATAATTTAACTAGAATAATTGAAGAAGAAGAAGTATATTTAAAACATTTTTATGATAGCCTAACAATAACAAAAGTTGTAAATATAGATAATCAGAGTATTTGTGATTTAGGTTCAGGGGCAGGCTTTCCTGGTTTAGTATTAGCAATATGTTTTCCTAATGCTCAATTAACTTTAATAGAAGCAAATGGTAAGAAATGTCATTTTTTGAATATAGTAAAAGAATCTTTGAATCTAGATAATGCAACAATAATAAATACTAGGGTAGAAGATTACTCTAAGAAAAATAGAGAAGTATTTGATATAGTGACAGCACGAGCAGTAGCTCCATTAAAACATTTATTAGAATATGGAATTCCTTTAGTAAAGGTAAATGGTTATTTTATAGCAATGAAGGCTAATACTGAAAATGAAGAAATAAATATAGTTAACTACTATAATAAGTTAGATATTAAAGAAGAATCTAGAGTTATATTTAATTTACCTAAAGAAAATAGTATTAGAACTATAATTAAATACTTAAAACTAAAAGAGACTAACCCAAAATACCCAAGAAGATATTCTGAAATTATTAAGAAAGATATATAGTGCAGTATTATATATCTTTTTCTGTCTCCACTTGAGCCTAAGGTCTCAAGTGGCTTGATAGAGCCTAGGTCTCTATCAAGAACATCTTTAGTAAAAACACTTGAAAAATATGTATTTTTATGATACACTAATGCTGATTTTGAGG
>ENA-OOSG01000098-OOSG01000098.1-human-gut-metagenome-genome-assembly--contig:-NODE-98-length-19179-cov-2.607613_pt1 | contig 19179 bp, 20 predicted proteins | sample MGYA00241178_ERZ501214 | MGnify/ENA primary metagenome ERZ501214 (study PRJEB25962, sample SAMEA2042436) | human gut metagenome | biome: human gut; feature: human-associated habitat; material: faeces...
CGGAATAGCCGATAAGAACATTCATAAAAATGCAGGTAGCTCCGATAAGAAGTGCAGTCATCAGAGTTATGCGCCATTGCAAGGATAGCTTTTTCATACTTTTTCTTCCTCCATAACATATCCTTCACCAATGCGATTGCGAATCGGGTCATAGCCGAGTACCGCACGCAGTTTCTTTCGTAATGCAGATATATGTACTCTTATTGAATTGCTGAAATTGTCAACACTGTTATCCCAAACATGGTCGAGCAGTTCTTCCTGACTGACGGGGCGACCTTGATTAAGAAGTAAATATTCAAGTATTCCGATTTCTTTTCGGGTAAGTGACAGCTCCTGACCGTCAGCAACGGCAACACGGGCTTTGGTGTCAAAAGCAACCTTTCCACAGTTCAAAACAACATTGTTTTGTGTAAACCGCCGGCGAGTCAGACTGCGTATTCTTGCCTCAAGCTCCTCCAAATGAAAAGGCTTTGTCAGATAATCGTTTGCTCCGGCATCCAGTCCCTCCACCTTGTCGGCAACCTCACAGCGTGCCGAAAGAATTAACACTCCGGTATCTCTGTCGGTTTGTCGCAGAGTTCGCAGTACCGTCATCCCGTCCGCACCGGGTAAATTCAGATCAAGTAAAACAAGATCGTACTTTTCTATTCCAAGCAACTCATTTGCTTTGTTTCCGTCATAGCAAAAATCAACGCTGTATGCCAATCTTTTAAGGCTGCGAACAATTGTCTCGCACAGCGCACGCTCGTCTTCAATTACTAAAATACGCATAGAAACTCTCCTTGTTGTGTTTTCATATTTCTTTGATAATTTAATTATATCATTATATCGCTCAGGCATAAAGTTTTTGTTAAGTTTTCGTTCTTAACAGGGATTTTACATCCTCTGTGCTACAATAGGAGCACAAAAGAAAGGAGTGACCGAATTGACTCGAAAGAAAAAAGCCGTATTTCAAATCGTACTGATTATCTGCGGAATTATGATGCTGTGTTACGGAGCTCTGCGTGGAGAGGCAGAAACCGTGTTAAGCAAGGCAATCCGGCTGTGTTTGGAGTGTGTGGGAATTGGATAACAAAGAACCGAAGAAAAAAAGAGGCGGTGTATCGCAGTTTCTCTCACGCTTTCGATGGCTTATTCAAGCAGGAGCAACTTTGCTGAGTAATATTCATCTGCCGAATTTATTGAAGGGCAGAATTTATCAAGGCAACGGAAAGGCTGTTTGCGTTCCGGGACTGAATTGCTATTCCTGCCCTGCGGCATCGGGTGCATGCCCAATCGGCTCGTTTCAGGCTGTGGTGGGTTCGTCAAAATTCAGTTTTTCATATTATATCACAGGATTCCTCATATTGATAGGAGTTCTGCTCGGGCGTTTTATCTGCGGTTTTTTGTGTCCGTTCGGATGGCTTCAGGAACTGTTACATAAGATACCGACAAAAAAGCTTTCCACTAAAAAGCTGAAGCCGCTGACATACATAAAATATGCAATTTTGCTTTTTGCTGTAGGTTTGCTGCCAATGCTCATTACAAACGATGTGGGTATGGGAGATCCTTTTTTCTGTAAGTATCTTTGTCCTCAAGGAGTACTCGAGGGGGCAATCCCTCTTGCCGCCGTCGATTCGGGAATCCGCGCCGCACTGGGTACGCTCTTTTCGTGGAAGCTGGGCATATTGATTACGGTAATCGTACTGAGTGTACTTTTCTACAGACCGTTCTGCAAGTGGCTGTGTCCTCTCGGTGCATTTTATGCATTGCTTAACAAGGTGTCGCTTTTCGGAATGAAAGTAGACAAACACAAGTGCATTTCCTGCGGAAAGTGTGCCAAAGTATGCAAGATGGATGTAGATGTAACCAAAACTCCCGACCACACCGAATGCATACGCTGTGGTAAGTGTATCCGTGCCTGTCCTACCAAGGCGGTCAGCTTTCGCTACGGCTTTGGCAAAGGAAAAGAAAATGATTGTCCCGCTGAAAAAGCGGAAACAGCAAAACAAAAAATTGAAACAGAAATTGAAACAAAAAAGGAGTAAACACCATGAAAACAACAAAAATTTTAACCTTACTGACTGCCTTGGTGATGTTGTTAAGCTTTGCCGCCTGTGGCACAAACAAAGGCAATACGACGAATACTACCGCAAATAAGAAAAGCGAAACGGCTATGCTGACAGCTGTGAATCCGAAAACAAAAGACGAGGCCGCCGACCTGCATCAAAAACTGATGGCACAGGAAAATGCTATTCTTTCCGAAAACAGCAAACTTTGGGAAAAGGTATTTCTTTCAGCCGATAAGGGTATGGCGAAGATTGAGGACGGCGGAAACTATGGTGATTTTCTTCTGAAAACGATTGACGGTATCAAGGATCAGTTCAGTGCAGATGAGTTGAAGCTGCTTAATGAAGGCGCCGAAGAGATTAAGGAAATTGAAGGAAAGCTGACGCTTTTGGAACAAAAATTTCCCGGATGCGGAGAAAAACCGTCTGATGGAGATATGAGCGTTCCGGCGGAAAACGGTAAGCCCATCGAAAAGGATAATCTGAAGAAATTCCCGACATTTGACGGCAAGGATCTTGACGGAAACGAAGTTAAGAGCAGTACGCTTTTTGCAAAAAATACCGTTACTGTAGTAAACTTCTGGTTTACCACCTGCAATCCCTGCGTGGAAGAACTTGCCGACCTGGAAGCTCTGAATAAACAGCTTGCAAAAAAAGGCGGAGCAGTAGTCGGAATCAATTCATTTACACTTGACGGTGACAAAACGGCTATCTCTGACGCAAAGAATATTCTGGCAAAAAAGGGTGTAACCTACAAAAACATTTGGTTTGATTCAAAAAGTAAAGCCGGAGAATTCACATCCGGATTGTACTCCTACCCCACAACTTATGTTGTCGATAAAAACGGTAATATTGTGGGAGAGCCGATTGTCGGTGCAATATCCTCCGAAAAGCAGTCTGAAAAGCTGCAAAAGTTGATTGATCAGGCAATTGCAAACAGCAAGAACTGATGTGTGCCTGTCCCGACAAAGTATCAATAATGCATATTTTCAGGTTCTGTAAATTTTACATATAGATTCCAACAAATATGCCAATAATTAAGCCCATATAATTTTTCGTACAACAAAACCTCCTGCAACGGATTTTACTCTGTGCAGGAGGTTTATTCTTATTTCGATATTTTATATTTCATCATTATATCTCTATAAAAATTTTTACATAGCTGTAAAGCTGAATTTTTATGTATTTTTCAACTTTTGCAATTCGTTCTTCCGAATACTATTGACGAAAAAATCACAATGTCGGCAACAAAAGGCTTTTCTGTAATAACTGCTCATATTAAATTCTTATTGAATGTATTAGATTGATTTTTAGTGATTAAGTGTGTATAATGTATATTGGGAGGTATCTATGGGAAAACAAAATTATTTTTTCAGCGGAATTACGGACATACTGATTCTTGCCATTTTGTGTGAGCATGACAGTTATGTGTATGAAATTGTAAAATTCATAAAAGAAAAATCAAACGGATGCCTGTCCATATCTCAGAACACCGTTTACGCAGTCACCTACAAGCTTGTTAACGAAGGAAAAATCAGCGAATATTCAAAGCTTGTCGGCAAAAAACGCACACGAATTTATTATCATATTGAGGACGAAGGTCGGGCATATTATGAAAACCTTTTGGAGAGTTTTCATAATGCTTACAGCGGTGTAGAGAGCATTTTAAATATTTTAAAAGAGGACAAGGGCAATAAACAATAACGGGGATTCCCTATGTTGTCAAGAAAATAAGGACAGGCAAATACATCAAAAGACTTATTGCGGTTGTACTTATTCTTGCACTCATATCAACTGTTACATACTGCATTGTTTTGCATGAAGACCATCAGATTACAAAAAGACAGGAAGCTGTTATAGCCGAAGATGTAATCGAATAGTATAAATTCCGTTCGGATATTTTTAAAATTTACAGACCGATTTCAAATTTGATTTTGAAGTCGGTCTTTTTATATATACGCTTCTTACGCAATGAAAATACATATTCTGTTTGTATTGTATCAATAGATATTGTAAAAAGCAATACTTATTAATATTTTTTAAATAACAAATTATTCATTTTTCCATATCACTTGTTCATTAAGCTTGAAAGTAATTTTTCATACTTTGCATTGATTGTAATTTGCGTTGCGGTATTGAATACAAACGAAGTTACTCCGTCATCACAACCGTAATCGTCTATCTGTCTGACGGTGCAGATTCCGTTTTCCAGCGACAACGGTAATCCCGTGATATTCTCATTACCGCTGTGCAGCAATTCTATACTTACTATGAAGTTTTTAATTATTGCGGATTTTATTGCAGAATCAAATACAGCGTTACCGTCAATTTCAACGCTGTCTTCAAAAGTATCCGTTTCAATAAGTTTCTCCATTTTTTGATTATATTTTGAATCATACTCGATTCTGAAGAAATCAGATACCATTTTTGCAATTACGCCGTCACAAGTTCCGTCTGTATTGTACATTTGAATTGCAACCTCATCTTCGTTAAGTGCAATAACCTTGCCGTAAATAAACTTGTCACATTCATCATCTGTGTAAAAACTGCAATTTTTATTGCTTTGAAAAGCTTTTAATAATTCCGAATACATAGTATCACCTCATAATTTTTTCAGCTTTGTTTGATTTATCTTTATATTGTCTTTCATTTTATCTTAGTGTTAGCATCTAAATAATACAAAACAAAATGAGATATCCCCTTTAAGTGTTGTATAATAAAAAAAGGAGGAATTCATTATATCACAACAAAAAACTCATCACACCAAGCAATTCAAGTTGGATGCTATCAACTATCGCAAAGAGCACCCTGATCTTACACAGGTTGAATGTGCAAAGAACCTGGGTAATTGTTTGAGAGGGTATCTTCTCTGCCAGCAGCTTAGTTGGCAGAACTTCTCATTTTATTTTGTGCTAAATCTTGACACAGAACCAAGTATTTTTAATTTCACTTGCTTCTCACCCCTAATTACTACTTAATTTCTTAGTGTTAAAAATAATACATATTATAGAAAAGATAAAAGTTAGAATTGAAACGACCATAATCGGAATTTCATATGTCGCAAAATCAAAATATCTAATATTATATCGTATAAATGTAACTGTAAAATTATAAGCTGAATGTATTAGTATACCAGGTACTATTGAATTATATTTATCAACAAGGTAATTAAAAATCAAACTCAATAAAATTGCTGACAATACTGTGAATATAGATGATGAAAAATGAATAACACCAAAAGTCAACGAAACTAAAAGTGATGATACCCATATTGGAAAAGCCAATTTTAGTTTTGAATAGATTAAGCCACGAAATGTAACCTCCTCTACAATTGGAGCTAATATACTCTTGGCTACAAACAAAAAAACTACATTTATTCCATTGACTGATTTGTGCAAATCATTTGTATTTGAAACAGTATCTTCTCCCTGAAAGAATGGTATACAATTTAATAGAATTATAAAAATAAAATATACTGATAATCCTAAAAGAATAAAAGGCAATGCCGAGCGCAGAGTTATTTTATTTAGTTTTATACTATCAACAAAATCATATCTCTTTACTTTTAGAATAAAATAAAAAATAATCATAATTAATGAACAAGCAATTATCTCCATAACATAGGTTGAAATTTGAGGGAGATTTAAATTTATTTTACTAAAGCATACATATATAAATGAAATTATTAATGCACATATTATTGGTGTAAATGAAAAAATAAAAAAATAACTCACCGATTCACATATAGCTTTAAACTTATTCAAAACTATTCCTCCTATTAAAAACTAATTTTATATGATAACAAAACTGATTTTTGACAGAAAGTATGCAGGGGTACTATAGGTATTTAAAAACAATCTGTCTATTGAATCAAACAAATTTATGATGTAATAGTATTTGTTCATAAGAAATTTCTTTCCGAAAAGATAAATAATCAGTCGATTGATATGTGATTAAATTTACTGCAATCAATTCCTGTGCTTTTCAAATTATCAAATTTAGAATATTTGAAATTGTTATTGCAATCGACCGTAATAATGGTATCATTGTTTAACAACTCCATTATAACATAATCATTTGAAGAATAACAATCCTTAATTTTATCAGCAAGAAGTTCTTTTGAACCGTTCAGAACATCCTCACCTTCTATCATTCCGCTTGCGTCAACCATATTTTTATCAATGACTTTAACACAATCCTTTTCGCCATCAGCAAGGTTGTGCCAAACAAGAAGCGTATCGTTTATTTTGACTGCATATCCATCACGGTTAACCGAAAAATGTTCTCCTACTTTAAGATTTTTATAAGATTCATAATCATCAATCGAAGCATTGCAGGCGGATAATAAAAAAAAGATACATAAAGTACTCACTATTGTACAAACAACTTTTTTAAACATAAAAACACTCATTATCATTTTCAATATATTTCAGTATCTTTTTGACAACACTAAAAATTTTCTTCATAATATTTTAAAAATTCATCAGCCTGTTTGTTTGGATTTGCTGATTTTATGTATTTTGTAATACTGCAATTGCCGTACCAAACCGAGATATATTTTTATTACGGATAAAAAAGCTCTTTAGGCAACAAAAATGTGTAAGGTGCGGTTATTATTGCCATTGTAAGAGATGCAATTATTTTCTGCTTTTTAGAAAGTCCTTTATTGTTAAATGACACACGATAATTAAAAACAAAAATAAAAATACCGCTGACAATAAACAAAACTCCGTAGATGCTGTCATAACAGGAGTGGTTAGTTGCAAGATATATTCCCGAAAGAATTTGTTTTCCGATATCGTTGCCCTCGTAATATTCCGCACCTGATCCAATAGATATTGCCATTAGATACAGCACACCTAAAAAATCAGAAAGAAATCCATACAGAAATACGGGAATTATTGATTTCTTATACAATTGCCAAGTGAATTTCTTGTAAATAAAAATTGAAATTATTAAGAGAACTATTGAGTCTATTATGAAATTCCCTAAGGCTGATACAATCCAAAGAGTGGGAACAAAGAAGAACAGCATAAACGGCGGCAAAATCATATTGTATAATTTAACATCTTTTTTCATAATATCACCTTCTTAATGATTATTTTCAGTTCACTATATACCAATTCGGTTTATGATAACAAATCAGCTTATTGCAAGCTGATCAATTAAGTAACCTTTCACCCATAAATTAGCCACTCCTCGAGGCAAAATGTAGTTAATTGTGTAACAATACAAGAAATTCTTTGTTGCAAGCAGTTCGTCACAGTCGCATTTGTCAGCAATTTTAACAGGTTTATTAGAGCCGACTTCGAGTTTCCATATACCGTTATAGGGGCTTTCAACCGTTTTGAGTATTATCGCCGATTCTGTTTTCTCGGATATGTAGTAAACACAATCGTTATTGGATGTAATAAATTTAACATCGGGATGCTGAATTGTCGGATAATTTACATCTTTATCAAGACATACATTGTTTACGGTTTGAGTTTCATCGCAAAAGAAATAGAAAGTATCTTGGCATACCGTTACATAGCGAATTCCGTTTACATAATTTGCATTTTTACTTTTGAGCAATTTGCAGGATTTTAGGTCATATTTTTTAAAAATATACTGCTTTCCTACTTTGAAGCTGTAACCGTATTCATCTGTTTTATCCTCAAAAATACGCTCCGCAATATAGAGATTGCCATCTGAAATATTTATATAATAAATCTGATTATCAAACTTAATATCTCCTATATTTTCAAGAGTATCAGAGTTTTTCAATATTACGGAATCATTCTTTGTGTAAGCAATAACTTCATTGTTACAAACAAAACTTCGGCAATCGGTGTCTATGGTTTTTCGTGTGTTTGTTGTTGTATCAAGACAGCAGAGCTTATTGCCGTTAATATAGAATAAATTATCGTTAATCAGACAACCGTTTGAAGGCAAATTTACGGTTGAATTATTTTTTGAATCATAAGCCGTAACCTTAGTTTTTCTGTAATCTGCCGCTGCAAGCGTTCCGTCATTATAGGACAGGTAACTGTTGTTAAAATATGAATCCGTGTCGGAATCGTAAACCATATTAAATGAAGGATTATAAAAGAAAAGCAAATATGCAGATACAACGCAGGCAACTGTCAATACGGATATTAAAACGAGAGTACATTTCTTTTTCATAAGTATCACCTCTTTGCGCTTTTATTATACTATTTTAAAGCAATATTTGTCAAGATTTGTATTAGTTATTTTAATACATTAATCCCGATTTTTTAAATAAAAATCGGGGAACAGAAATTATTTTATCTGTTTCCCGAATGTGTTTTATAAAATATTAAATTCAGTAAATTATTCTTTTACAATGTTTTCAAATGTGTGCCAACCGAGAACTGCACATTTTACACGGGCAGGCATATGAGAAATGTCAGACAATGCTCCGCCCTCCTCAAGCTCTTCAATTTCTTCGTCAGTTGCTTTGCCTTGAATCATTTTAAGGAAAATATCTTTCAGATGTTTGGCTTCATCAACTGTTTTGCCGATAATCAAATCAAGCATAATATCGGCTGACGCCTGGGAAATTGCACAGCCGTCACCTGTAAACGAACCGTCTGTAATCACACCGTCTTTGATATTAAGATTAAGCACAATGTCATCACCGCAGCTTGGATTCACACCCTCAAGGCTTGCCGTTGCCGTATCAAGCGGATGTTTGTGCATTGGATGAAGATTGTGATCGGTCAGGATTTCATTGTAAAAACTTCTGTTATTTTCCATATCCCATTCTCCTTCTGACAGATGACACGCTGTTCAAAAACGCATCAATGTCATCTTTCGTATTGTAGAAATAAATGCTTGCCCTTGTTGTTGACGGAATGCCTAAAAATTCCATCAAAGGCTGTGCGCAATGGTGTCCTGCACGGACTGCAATACCGTCAGCGTCGAGAATACTGCTGACATCATGCGGATGAACTCCGTCAATTGTAAAGCTGATAATTCCGCAATGCTCTTTCGGGTTGTTACTTCCTTGAATATTGATGTGAGGAATTTTCATAAGTCCGTCAAAGGCTCTTTTGGTAAGCTCTTCTTCAATAGCGCCGATTGTATCAAAACGAATATTTTGAATATATTCAATTGCGGTTTTCAACCCCCATGCGCCAGCCGCATTTACCGTTCCTGCCTCGAATTTATGCGGTAAATCGGAATAGATAACCTTGTCCCTTGTAACGGAATCAATCATCTCACCGCCCGTTAAAAACGGCGGCATTTTTTCAAGAAGGCTTTCTTTGCCGTACAATACACCGATTCCGAAGGGTGCCATAAGTTTGTGACCGGAAAATGCAAGAAAATCTACATCAAGCGACTGAACATCAACGGGAATGTGCGGAACGCTCTGTGATGCGTCAAGCACAACAACTGCACCGCATTCCCTTGCAAGCTCTGTGATACGCTTTATGGGAGTTTTGCAACCGAGTACATTTGATATGTGAGTTACTGCCACAAGCCTTGTACGCTCCGAAAAAGCCTGTTTCAGCTGTTCTTCGGTAATTGTGCCGTCAGGGTTGCATTCAATGTACTTTACCGCTGCGCCCGTTTTTTCTGCAACAACTCTCCATGGCAACTGGTTGCTGTGGTGTTCCATTACAGTGACAAGAATTTCGTCACCTTTTTTAAGAAAATTCATTCCGTAGCTGTAGGCAACAAGATTGAGGCTTTCGGTTGCATTGCGTGTAAATATTATTTCACGCTCCGACCTTGCATTAATGAACTTTCTGACTGTTTCACGGGATTGCTCATAACATTCTGTAGCTTTGAAACCCAAATCATAAAGTCCACGCAGAGGATTTGCATTGCATTTTTTGTAGAACTCCATTTCCGAATTTATAACCGATTCAGGTCTTTGAGCAGTTGCGGCACTGTCGAGATAGGCTACAGGATTTTCTCGCAAAAGCGGAAAATCTTCCTTAAAGTTTTTCATTTGCATAGCCTGTAACCTCCTCCAGACAGGATTTTGCAAGCGTTTCAAGCTCCTCATCACCGATTTTTGAGCATAAAGCGTCAAGCTTTGCACGAGCCATAAGGTTACAAGCCTCTTCTTCGTCAAGACCTCTGCTTGCAAGATAGAAAAGCACATCATCAGACGGTCTGCCGATTGACGCACCGTGGTTGCCCTCAACATCCTCTTCCGCACAAAGAATGAGCGGTACGGTCTGATTGATTACATCTTCACCTAAAATTAGAACATCTTCGTTCTCGTCACCCTTAGCACCCGATGAACCGAGTTGGAAATCAATTGTACCACGGAATAATTTATGTGCTTTATCTCTCAAAACACCGCCGGCATTCATTGAGCTGACGGTCTTTTTGCCGATATGCTCGGCAACATAGTTCATATCAAGCAACTGCTCGTCCTTGCAATAGTAGCCGACATTGAGGTCAAGATTGCTCTGCCTGCCCAAAAGCGTTGTCTTAGTGCCTGTATAGGTTTCATTTCCGCCGATAAAAAGCTGTAATATCTCTGCGGCTGCATTATCTTCACATTCTGCACCGACATCGTTTATAAAGCGGAAATTTTGCGAAAGGAGATTAAGCTGTACGAGTCTGATTTTTGCGCCTTTTTCAGCTTTAAATTTCGTTCTTACGGCACAAATACCGTTTGCGTTCCACGCTGACTGCATTGCCATAAACACGGTAAGTTCTGTGTTTTCGGGAGCGTAAAGTTCTACATCTGCAAGAGCGTTTTCACCGTTTTTGCAATTAAAAAACAGCTTTTCGCTTTTTGTTTTATCAGCCGTTATTCTGATTTTTTCAGGCTGTGATATTTTTGAGATTTCGTCAATCTCCTCGCCCATACCTGTCTGAATATTTGCAAATGAATCCCAAATTTCCGAATCGGAATTGTTTGTATATTTTTCGATTATTTCTTTTTGAACAGGAACGCTGTTCCAACCGTCAATGGGAATATTTCGGATTTTTGCCCGATTCACTCCCAGTCGGTTCCAAGTGGGTGACGGAAGAAAGTTCACTGTTAAGTCTTTATTATCAACCATAATGTCCTCCTTATCCGATACTGCCCTTCATCTCAAGCTGAATGAGATTGTTCATTTCAACCGCATATTCAAGCGGAAGTTCCTTTGACACATTATCTGCAAATCCGCTGACTATCATCGCCCTTGCATCCTCTTCACTAAGACCTCTTGACATAAGGTAGAATACAGCCTCATCGCTGATTCTGCCTATTTTCGCCTCGTGACCGATATCTGCGTGCGGAGTTCTGATATCCATTACAGGAATAGTATCTGAGCGTGACTTTGAATCAAGCATAAGTGACTGACATGAAACGGCAGATTTTGCATTTTCGGCAGATTTGTTTACAACAACGGAGCTTCTGAATGTGCTGATTCCGCCGTCTTTTGAAATTGACCTTGTGTTCATAAACGAAGATGTTTCTTTGCCGATATGAACAACTTTTGCGCCTGTATCAAGGTTCTGTCCCTTGCCTGCAAATGTAATGCCCGTAAATTCCATTCTTGAACGGTCGCCTTTTAAAATTGTCATCGGATAAAGATACGACACATGAGAACCGAATGAACCCGATACCCATTCCATAGTACCGCCATCTTCAACAAGTGCTCTTTTGGTGTTAAGGTTGTACATATTTTTTGACCAGTTTTCAATTGTTGAATATCTGAGCCTTGCATTTTTCTTTACAAAAAGCTCAACGCATCCTGCGTGAAGATTTGCTATGTTATATTTCGGAGCAGAACAACCCTCTATAAAATGCAGGTCTGCACCCTCGTCAACGATAATGAGCGTGTGTTCAAACTGACCTGCACCGGGTGCGTTAAGTCTGAAATATGACTGCAACGGAATTTCTACCGATACTCCCGGCGGAACATACACAAACGAACCTCCTGACCATACTGCACCGTGAAGTGCGGCAAATTTGTGGTCATTCGGACGGACAAGTTTCATAAAATATTTTTTCACCATGTCGGCATATTCGCCCTTTAACGCACTCTCCATATCGGTATATACTACGCCCTGTGAGGCAACCTCTTCACGAACATTGTGGTACACCAGCTCGGAATCATACTGCGCTCCGACACCTGCAAGGGACTTTCTCTCTGCCTGAGGAATACCGAGTCTTTCAAATGTATTCTTGATATCTTCGGGGACTTCCGACCATTTTGCGGTCATCCTTGTGTTCGGACGGACATAGGTTGCAATATCGTCCATATTAAGTCCGTCAATGGGCGGTCCCCAGTTTGGAACTTTGAGTTCATTATAAATTTGAAGTGACTGCAAACGGAAATTCTGCATCCACACGGGATCGTTCTTTTCCTTTGAAATTTTTTCAACAATTGAGGCATCAAGACCTGATTTGATACGGTAGGCATCATTTTCTTTGTCTTTGATATCATAGACACTTCTGTCAACATCATCGACATATGTTCTTTCTTTCATCTTAATACCTCCGTCAGAACTTTTCTGCATAAAGTTCAAGATACTTCTCAAAACCGTGTTCATTGATTTCATCAATCAACGATGCGTCGCCTGTTTTAACTATATGGCCGTTTACCATAATGTGAGTGTAATCAACTTTGAGAGATTCGAGAATACCTGTGCTGTGTGTGATGATGAGCAATGCACCGTCACGGTTTTTCTGATAGTGTTCAACACCCTTTGAAACTGTGCGAACCGCATCAACATCAAGACCCGAGTCTGTTTCGTCAAGAATTGCAAGCTTTGGATTGAGTAAAAGCATCTGCAAAATTTCTGCTTTTTTCTTTTCACCGCCCGAAAAACCTACATTTAGATCACGCTCGGAATATGACGGATCCATCTGCAAAAGCTCCATAGCCTGTCTGAGCTCTTTTTTAAAGTCCCAAAGGCGGATTCTTTTGCCACGGTTCTTTTCAAGAGCGTTACGAATGAACGATGAAAGTGAAAGCCCCGGAACCTCAAGAGGACTTTGGAACGAAAGAAAAATTCCGTCCTTTGACCTTTTATCGGGTGTTTCATCGTTAATGTTTTTTCTGTTAAAAAGTATTTCGCCGGAATTAAGAGTATATTTAGGACTGCCCATAAGTGCAAATCCGAGCGTTGACTTGCCTGCACCGTTTGGTCCCATAAGCACATGCGTTTCACCTTTGTTTATACTAAGATTTATATCGTGCAGAATTTCCTTTTCCTCTACACTTACAGTCAAACCGTTTACATCAAGTAATTTGTCTGCCATTTCATAATCCCACCTTGTTATATTATCAACCCACCAAAGGAGTGGATAATTAAAATATAACCTTTTCAACCCATTTTGTCAATGGGTTGGTATTGCATTTTTATCGTTTTTTGTATATAATCAAGGTATATAAGCAAAACAGGCTTACAAAATATGCAAGCCTTGCCAAAAGGGGATAATTTTATGCTGATTTCAAGTAAAGGTCGTTACACGCTGTATGTGCTTGTCGATCTGGCAAAAAACGGGCAGAACAGATATATTCCGCTCAAAGAAATTGCAGAAAGACAGAATATTTCCAAAAAATATATGGAAGGCATACTCAAAACCCTTGTTGACCGCAATCTGCTTGAGGGCGTAAAAGGAAAGGGCGGCGGCTATAAGCTGACCAAAGAACCAAAAGATTATTCACTCGGTGAAATTCTCAGGCTTACGGAGGGCGACCTTGCATCTGTCCCATGCACTTCAAAAACTCACGAACATTGCAATCATATGGAATCGTGTCCTTCACATCCTATCTGGCAACAGCTTGACAATTTAATCAATAATTACCTTGACAGTGTAACTCTTGCAAATTTACTTAATAATGAATAAAATAAATACGCACAACCTCTTTGCTTTTGTGAAGATAATGTGCTATAATAACAATAGACAGATATAATTTAAGTTATTTTTGCACAAATTAAGCTGTCACTACGAATCTATCAGCAAAAGCAGGTGATTTTATGGCTTTCGATACATTTGACGAGGGTATTAATCCCGGTGGAATGAGAAGCAAAAACGAAATTAAAACCTTGATATGTTATTTGTATAATTCTGTAAAAGAAAATATAGACAAAGGAATTGTCATACAGGCAATTCTAAAGCAGGGACTTGCCAATTATTTTGAAACAAGTTCCGCCTTTGACGACCTTGTTACAAACGGTAACCTTGTGCCTGCCGATGATGAACACAAAACATATGCGCTCACGGAAAACGGTGTTGAAATTGCAAAACAGCTTGACAGCATTCTTGCGTACTCTATCAAAGAAAAGGCATATGCTTGTGCGGTTAAGCTCCTTGCCGTAAAGAAAAATGAGATTGAAAACAAGGTTGATATTGTAAAAAGTTCAAACGGATTTACTGTTAAATGTTCTGTGTCCGGCGGTGATATGGATTTGATGAAGCTTGATGTTTATGCTCCCGAAATGGAACAGGCTCTTATTCTCAAAAAAAATTTTCTTGACAATCCGAAAAAAGCGTACAAAATTATGCTTGCGCTCCTGACCAAAGACAAAGAAACCGTCGGTGAGGCTCTTGAGGAACTTTACGGCATTGTATAAAATTTCATACAAACAATTAAGGGGCTGTCGATGTGACCGCCCCTTCTGTGATTATTCAGAAAAAAAGATTAAGACCGAGCATAAGCGTTACTCCGGGTATTCCTCCTATTATTGATACCAAAAGCGATAAAAGGCTTATGGGCAAAGTTACGCCCGTAAAAGCTCCCGTCAGATTGACCGCAAACAATGTTGCCGCTCCTAAAGTCATTGAAAGCAGAGAGCGTTTGAACGGGTGCTTGTTTTTGCCGAGAAAGTGCAAGATTGCGAAAGTTATAAATGTTACAAAAATAATCAGACATATTCCCCACCAAGGCATTTTTAACAACTCCATATAAAAAGTAAAACCGCCAGAGGATTGCCCTGACGGTTAATTTTATGCTGATTATTAAGTTAATATGCTTACAGTATACCGAACTTTGAAAGCACATTAAGTGCAATTACAAAAATTACGAATATTGCAGCAAAAACTTTTGTCCAGCGTGAGAGGAACGCATCAATCGAACGAGCCTTATTCTTTGAGAAATAAGAATCGGCAACACCTGTTACAGCACCGATACCCTGCTGATTACCCTCCTGAAGGATAATTACAACGATAATGGCAACAGATACGATTGCGAGCAATACGCCTAAAACAATGCCCCAAATGCTCATTTTTATCTTCCTTTCATTTAATAAATACGAATAAAACAAATTCTGCTTTAATAACTGTTTTATAATACCACATAAACACAGCTTTTTCAAGAGATATTACAAGATTTTTATTAATTTTTTCAAAATCAAATCAGCGAAAGCTGTTCGTCTTTTGAATCATCGTTCACGGGCAACGCACCTCTTGCAGGAAGTGAACTTGTTCTGTAACGCTTTGGATTTGTAAAAGTACCGTCTTTATAGCGTTCTATGCTGAAAAGTCTGTGACCTTTTTTGGGCTTGAGAACGGCAACACCCTGTGTTGAACGGGTTGTTTTGAGAGCGAGTGCACCCGTGTGAACAAGGAGCATATTTCCCGATGACGCCTTGAAGAGTACCTCTTCATCCTCAGGCATATAGAGAAGTCCGACAAGCGGAGATTTGTCGGAATATGCGCCCGTGAGCTTTTTACGGTTAGTCTTTGTTGCGTAGGATTCAAGCGGAACTTTTGCAGCCTTGCCGTTTTCAAAAGCAAAGAGCAGCATACCCTTGTAATCTTTTGTAACAACCATTTTCACAGCATTTTCGCCTTCATCAAAACCAAGCTTTGCGGCAACATAGTCACCGAGCACGCTTGCCTTTGTCTGTGCAAAATCGTCAGCCTTTGCCTTATACACCTGACACTTGTCTGTAAAGAACAAAAGGTCGCAGTTGTTTGTGAACTCAAGCGCCTGAATAATTTCGTCACCGTCTTTGAGCTTTTGTTCACCGCTCATTCTGAGCGACTGCGGAGTAATCTTCTTGAAATATCCCTCTTTTGTAAAGAAAAGATTAACAGGATAATCGGGAATCTCGACTGTCTCTTCCTCATACCTTGCAACATCGTCATAGATTATGATACTCTTTCTCGGCTGACCGTATTTCTCGGCAATTGATTTGAGTTCTTTGACAATGATTGTCTTGATTCTTGCCTTGCTTTTTAAAATTTCGTCAAGCTCGGCAATCTCTTTTTCAAGGTCTTCAAGGTCTTTTGTACGCTTTAAAATGTATTCACGGTTAAGATGACGAAGTTTTATTTCGGCAACATATTCAGCCTGTATTTCGTCAATTCCGAATCCTATCATAAGGTTTGGCACAACCTCGGATTCTTCATCGGTTTCACGGACAATCTTTACTGCCTTGTCAATATCGAGAAGAATTTTTTCAAGACCTCTTAGAAGATGAAGCTTGTCAGCTTTTTTGTTGCGGTCAAAATATGTCCTTCTTCTGACGCACTCAATTCTGAAAGCAATCCATTCTTCAAGCAACGCCTTTACACCGAGAACTCTCGGAACACCTGCAATAAGCACATTGAAGTTGCAGGCATAGGAATCTTCGAGTGTTGTAAAGCGGTAAAGCTTTGTCATAAGCTTGTCGGCATCAATGCCACGCTTGAGGTCAATTGTAATTTTAAGTCCGTCAATACCTGTTTCGTCACGAATATCGGAAATTTCCTTGACTTTACCCTGCTTTACAAGGTCGATTACCTTTTCAATGATAACCTCACAAGTTGTTGTGGCAGGAATTGAAAGAATATCTATACAGTTTGCAGACTTGTCATAGACATACTTTGCACGGAGTTTGATACTTCCTCTGCCGGTTTCATAGACTTGATTGATGACATTTTCATCATAGATAATCTGACAACCGCCTGTAAAATCAGGAGCCGGCAGAGTTGACTTTATATCATGGTCGGGATCACGGATAAGTGCCGCTGTTGTTTCGCAGATTTCACGCAGATTGAATGAACAGATATTTGACGCCATACCAACGGCAATACCTGTGTTTGCGTTTACAAGTACAGACGGAAATGCAACCGGCAAAAGTGACGGTTCTTTCATTGTATTATCGTAGTTATCTACAAAATCTACGGTATCTTTGTCTATATCACGAAACAGCTCATTGCAGATTGCGTCAAGCTTTGCCTCTGTGTAACGGGATGCCGCCCACGCCATGTCACGGCTGTAGAATTTACCGAAATTACCTTTTGAATCTACATACGGATGCAAAAGTGCCTCATAGCCCCTTGAAAGACGAACCATTGTGTCATAAATTGCAGAGTCGCCGTGAGGATTGAGCTTCATTGTTGCACCGACAATGTTTGCCGATTTTGTTCTTCCGCCGTTCAGAAGTCCCATTTTGTACATCATATACAGGAGCTTTCTGTGCGACGGCTTGAATCCGTCGATTTCGGGAATTGCACGGGAGAGAATTACGCTCATTGCATACGGCATATAGTTCTCTCTGATAGTGGAAACGATTGGCTGTTCCACTACTTCACCCGCACCGTTGATTACACCGTGAGTTTTTGACGGTGAAGTTCTGCGGGGAGTCTTTGAAGATTTTTTCGCCATTTATTTCCACCTCCAATCAGCTTACATCAAGCTGGTCAATATATTCGTTGCCGTGTTCTACTATATAATCTTTTCTTCCCTGAAGATTGTCACCGAGAAGAACATCAAAAATTTCTGCTGTCTGTTCTGCATCGGCAGGAAGAACCTTGATAAGTCTGCGTGACTCGGGGTTCATTGTGGTAAGGTTCATCATATCGGGTTCGTTTTCGCCAAGACCTTTTGAACGCTGAATTGTGAATTTCTCCTTGCCGAGCTGTTCAATGAACTTATCCTTTTCAACCTCATCGTATGCAAAATAAACATCGTTTTTGGATGTAATCTCATAAAGAGGCGATTCGGCAATAAACACCTTGCCTTCTTCAATGAGTGTAGGTGTAAGTCTGTAAAGCATGGTAAGTAAAAGAGTTCTGATCTGGAAGCCGTCAACATCGGCATCGGTGCAGAGAATAATTTTGCTCCAGCGAAGTGCGTTCATATCAAAGCTTGAAAGATTCTTGTTTGCTTTTGACTTAACCTCAACACCGCAACCGAGAACCTTGAGCAAATCGGTAATGATTTCGCTCTTAAAAATCTTATCGTAGTCGGCTTTCAGGCAGTTAAGTATTTTACCTCTGATTGGCATAATTGCCTGAAAATCGGGGTTTCTTGCCTGTTTACAGGCACCGAGAGCAGAGTCACCCTCTACTATGAACAGTTCACGCTGTTCCGTGTCTTTACTTCTGCAATCGACAAATTTTGCAACACGGTTTGTTATGTCGAGATTGCCCGAAAGCTTTTTCTTTATGTTAAGTCGTGTTTTCTCAGCATTTTCACGGCTGCGCTTATTGATAAGCACCTGTTCACAGATTTTTTCTGCCTCAAGCGGATTTTCAATAAAATAGACTTCAAGACTTTGACGGAGGAATGCAGTCATAGCGTCCTGAATACCCTTGTTTGTAACCGCCTTTTTGGTCTGGTTTTCATATGATGAAACACTTGAAAAAGACGAAATAACGCACACAAGGCTGTCCTCAACATCGTCATACTTGATTTTGCTTTCGGTTTTGTTATATTTATTATTTTGTTTTAAGTAGCTGTCAATCTGGTAAACAAAGGCATTCCGCACCGCCTTATCGGGAGCGCCGCCGTGTTCAAGCCAGCTTGAGTTGTGGTAGTATTCGGTGAGATGCACTTTATTTGAAAATGCAACCGAGATATCCATTTTGCACTTATATTCGGGCTTATCGTCACGGTCACGGGTTTTAACCTCGGTTTCCCAATGCTGAATTGAGCTGAGTCCGTTTTCACCGACTACCTCGGCAACATGGTCAACAATACCGTTTACATAGTTATAGCTTGTTGTATCAAAGCTTTTGCCGTTCTGATTGCGGAAAACAAATTCAATTCCTGCGTTGACAATAGCCTGTCTTTTCATTATGTCAAGAAAATATTCGGGCTGAATGTCAATATCCGTAAAGACTTCGAGGTCGGGTTTCCAATGAATTTTTGTACCCGTATCCTTTTTGCTGTACGGCTCTCTTTTGAGCTTGCCGACAATCTCGCCTTTTTCAAAACAGATCGGAAGAGCG
>ENA-OOSG01000133-OOSG01000133.1-human-gut-metagenome-genome-assembly--contig:-NODE-133-length-15690-cov-2.406076_pt1 | contig 15690 bp, 10 predicted proteins | sample MGYA00241178_ERZ501214 | MGnify/ENA primary metagenome ERZ501214 (study PRJEB25962, sample SAMEA2042436) | human gut metagenome | biome: human gut; feature: human-associated habitat; material: faeces...
TGCATCGGTATTTCCTTCTGTTTCTCAGCGAACTGTAACAAATACAAAAACAATAGGGGAAAGAACAAAACAGCTGCCACCCGTTCCATATAACGAAACCGGTTACGCCATTGACAACGGGTCAATGAATCACTTACTTTCCCGAACGCCTTATCCGGATTAATCATTTGCAGTATTTCCATATCGGAAACCGAACGGTTCACATGATATACTTCGGTTGCCAGACGCAGATGCTCCTCGCTTTCGTCTATCCAGCGTTCTACCTGCACACATTCCTCCGGGGAAGCCATTCCCTGGCAATAAAGCATGAGAAGCAGTTCCATGCCATCCTTTTCATATTCTTTTTCTTCCATAGTCTGAAGAGATTTTTGCTATTTGCGTACTAAGACAATTAAAACGACCCGATTCCTAAACAAAATATGATTTTTCTTAAAAAATAATTGTACCTTTGCCCTAAATCAATAGTAAGTGACTGATTCTAAGCATACTGAAGAAGATGCTGTTTTACTTGCTGCCGTACGACAAAGCAACAGAATGGCTTATAATATTTTGTTTAAGAAATATTATCCCCCGTTATGTGCCTATTGCTATCGGTTCGTGCGGATAGAAGAGGTAGAAGATATTGTACAGGAGGTAATGATGTGGCTTTGGGAGAGTCGAAACACAGAAATCATAAAAACATCTTTGAAGCCTTACTTATACAAAATGGTTTATAATCGTGCCCTGAATCATATTCACCAAAATGAGATCAAATTCCGTGTGGAGCATTTTTTTCAGGAAAGGATAGAGGAAGAATACCGATACCTGGATCCTGTAAATCTGGAGGAGATGGTACGGCGTACAAATGAAGCCATCAACAGACTACCAGAAAGTTACCGAAAAGTCTTCGTGATGCACCGGCTTAAGGAAATGAGCTACAAAGCTATAGCGGAGCAATTAGAAATCTCGCCTAAAACAGTGGATTACCGCATACAGCAAGCTTTAAAACTGCTCCGCATCTGGTTAAAGGACTATTTACCGTTCCTCATGCCTTTAATCGGTTAATTAAAATCCGGCAGAGTCACTTTAAAATAAGGATTTGGCGTATGTTGCTCCTTAATGATTTGTTTCATCCGCTTGACTATGTCGGGATGTTCAACCGACATATCATGCTCTTCCCGCAAATCTGTGCCTAAATTATAAAGTGAAGGAATACCTTTGATAACGAGCATTTTCCAGTCTCCCATCCGTACGGCAATCTGATCCGTTTCGTTAAACTCCCAGTATAGAAAATCGTGAGCCTGCTGACCTTCTTTACCTATCAATGTAGGAACAATTGAAATACCGTCAAAGTAATCCGTACCCCGTTCCAATTTCTTATTCGTGTATTTCTTTACATAATTCTTTATGCCAGCTAATTCACAAAAAGTGGGCATCATATCGTAAAATATGATCTGATGGTTACTCACTGTTCCTTCGGGAATTTTTCCTGGCCATCGTGCAATGAACGGAATTCGGATACCGCCTTCAAGACACTGGCGTTTCAAGCCACGCAATTTCCCATCACGCCCAAAAAATACAGGATCAGCACCTCCTTCCTCATGAGGACCGTTATCACTGGTGAATATGACGAGCGTATTATGGTCCAAGCCTTTTTCCTCCAGCTTAGCCAAAACGTCACCCACATAATGATCCAACCGGGTAATCATGGCAGCAAACTGAGCATGTGTATGTACAGAAGGATTATAGCGGGAATATTCCTGTCCTCCCCAGGTTTTATCTTCAAAAAACTTCTGTTGGTATCCCAGTAGAAGCGAGTCTTCAGGTTGAGCCAACTCTGCATGGGGCAGAGTATAGGTGAGAATACCAAAGAAAGGTTTCTCCACACTCTGGCTGTCGAGCCACTCCAAAGCTTTCTGATGGATAAGATCGGCAGAATATTGAGGACGTTTGAGGTAACCACGACCATACATAGGATGATTGATGTTTTCATCTAAAACAATACGAACTACAGCTGTATCCCCCATAGCACGACTATAACGATTCAAGAAATTAGGATAATAAAGATGAGCCTGAAACTGACAGATATAGCCAAAATACTCATCTATTCCCCGTTTATCCGGAGTGGAAACAGAGCCTTCGTATCCGCCTGCCCATTTCCCGAACATACCGGTAGCATAACCATTATCTTTCATTATTTCTGGCAAAATGATATGGCCGGGATTATATGGATGCTGACCAACAACAGCATAATCCCGATTTTCCCCATACATCATCGTCGGGGCATTACGCCAATATTCTTTGTTACCACGTATTTCACAGTGTCCGGTGTGTTGTCCGGTCATAAATGAAGCGCGTGATGGCGCACTAACGGGGCTACCCGCATATGCCTGGGTAAAAAGCATGCCTTCCCGAGCCATTCTGTCAATATTGGGCGTTTTGATATATGGCTGTCCATAACAAGACAAGTCGCCATATCCCATATCATCGCACATAATATAAATAATATTCGGGCGTAAAGTATTTTTCTGTGCTTGGCAATTCCCGAGAGGCAACAGCAACACACCAGTAAAGGGTAATAAAAATTTTCCGGTCATAAGTTTTTCTGTTTATTCGTTATTCGAAAGATAAGACAATTAAAACAACCGGACTCCTAAACCAAAAAGACTTTTTATTTCAAATAAACGGTTCTGGGTATTTCATTTGTGACCTTATCTTCGTTGAAAGCACTACTCTGTTTGTGAACTACACATACCTGCTATGAAAGCTGTACAGTCTGTGCCTTAATAAAAGCTAACCCAGTTTCTCCAACCGTTTTATTATATTATTAAAGTTTTTGTTATCAAACAACTCAGATTTCAGCATTTCAACATACTTTTCATAAGTAATATCTTTTACTTGAAACACCTTCAGGTTGTTATCTACAATAAAAAAAAGCACTTGCATCAAAAATCCTATGTATTTCTCCCATAAAGAAAATGAGGACAAAAAGACATATACAATAGTTTTGGTTATATTAGACAAACTTTTCTGATTTTTCATTTGAATGCAATAGAGATTTAATCCAACAAAATCTTCTATTGATATTTTATTGCTTGCATACAAATATTGTGTTACTATCAATATGTCCTGACTAATTATGTTAGCTTGGTTACAACAACGACAAACAGCCTGCGGTATCCTTTTTGCGTTATCTGTATCTCCAAGTAACATTCTTGCTTTTTCTCCTGCATCTGTTCTTATCTTAGAGCAGACAAATCTAAGTATCTTTTCAAGTGAATACCATTTTATTCTATTCTCGATAATTGCCTGACCTGAAGAGGATATATGAAATACCTCCCAAAGCGGCTTATAAATTACTTCATCCTGCTCGATTTCCGGAAAACAATATTCTAGGCTTCACCACACTCAATTAGATTAAAGTAGCCGTATAATTGGCTGGAATCGAAATCCGAATCGACATCTATATTCCTCTTCAAATTAAAAATATCATAAAACTGATTACTGGCTATATGAATATGTTCTTCTTTCAAATAAGACAGCATAATCTTTGAAAATATAAAATCACAAGATGCCTCAAAGTGTTTCATGGCATTATGGACATCATCTTTCAATAAAAGCATCTGTCCTAAATAATACAAATCGATTTGTTCCAAGCGAGGTCTCTCCATCAAGTTCCTGATATTATCATTAACAATGGGAATAAAATCAATACCTATAATCTTAGCAACCTTTGAGTAATAATACATTTCCATTGAAGACAACAGATTCTCGCCATTATCCAAATCTTCATCAAACAGGATATAAGACGATGCAATTCCGCCCAGATAATATGATAAGATTGCTTTTATTCCTATAATGTTCTGCTCTGCTGCTATAGCATCTAAATACGCCATCAACAATATGAAATCTCCTATAGGATGAACAGAATTAGAACATTCAACTAACGCTTCATTTGTAAGATGCACTATATCTTTGCCCACCTTAAATATATCAACAATACTTAAAGGGTAATCAGTAAACAACAATGAGAGTTTATCCAGATTTAAAGTTTCCGGATGATTCCCCTTTCGCTTTATCAATGTATATAGCATAGAGTGTTTATTCCCACCAAATCCAATCTCCATTCCATAATATGATTGCAGATCACAAATGTATTTATCCCAACAACTAACTTTCCATTTGCCACCTATCTGCCTAAACAAGTTACTTCTTTGCAAATAATATTCACTCCAGACACTATCTTTTATTGCATACCCAATTTCAAATACAGCCTTGCTAAGATACCCTAATTCCTGGTACATTTGGGATAACTCCGCATGAATTTCCGCTTCATAGAATGTTACTTGACGATTCCTAAAATTACTACTAAATTTTTGTTTTACAGGTAATCTAGGAATATTAAAAAGATGCAGGACACTTTCAATTATGGGAGTTGTACATTCTGGTATTACGGAAAGAGCTTTCCGGTAATAATAATCTGATCTACCGATATCCCCTATGACGAAATAGCATTTTGCGATTTCCCTTAAAAGTAGTATTTCTTTGGGAGCGATCCGCAATGCTTTCTTCAACGTAGAAATAGCATTGGTTATATGTCCACATTCTATATAGAATCCGCTTTTTATATAGTAAGGTGTCGGCGCTATTGGACCATAATTAATAATACAATTTAAACAGCTTATTATCTCTCTTCTATATTCCCCGGTAGGAGCTTTTCCGTACAATGCGATAACCGTATAATACTTCCCCCAATATGCACGCACATACTTTTCTTCATTAACAAGAGCTTCATTATAATACAATAATGCTTCCTTGTATTTTTCTTTGATACGCAATTCTTCACCTTGCAAGTATAGAGCCCTCGCTTGATCAGAGATGCCATCGTCAGAAAGCATTTCAAAATAATTCTTATTCTCAGAAAGCATAACCTAAAACAAATAAGTATAGAAAATTAGTCAGATAGTAAACCTGCGAACAAATTTAACATAATTCCTTTATAACAACAAACTTATGATTATAATTATGCCACATAATTCAAAAAGGACGAACTATCACAGCCCATCCTTCCAAACTCTATGAGTTATCCCATTCTCTAGTGAGATAATTTTTATCCTAAATACCCAAAGTAGTGAGCCAATTATTGATACACCCACTTCTCTGTATGGATACATAGAAAGAATTTTTCGAATGAAATATCACAAGAGGACGAACTATCACAGCCCATACCTCCTTGCCATCAGTTACTTATCTTTATAGTTCAATAATTAACAGAGGAGGATAAGTCTCACGACTAGCCATTCTCTTTATGTACATAAGTTGGTTGTTAGAGTAATGTACATTCTTTTCATAACCTTCTTAATACTATGAGAAAATGATATTTCACCTCAAAATTATTATTAATCTTACTTTAGCATTCATTATTACATAGACAAAAACGTAATGAGTTCTCTTATACAAGAACACAATACACCTTCATCTGTGACTGTATTATACTTAAAGTTCCCAATCATCGTAGGCACGGTTAATAAGTTGTATTCTTACAATTTACTTAAAAAAAATTAGCTTCTCTCACTGGGATTTTATATAGTATACAAATATAGATGATTAGCGCTTAAGAAGAGATATATATATAAGGGTAATAAAAATACATATTGGGTACAGGAACAGTATAGATCATTGATTTAAAACAAACAATATCTAAAAACTAAGTAATAAATAACATCTGCTATATGAAACATGGGACAGGAAAAATGTCAATAAAAAAGCATTGTAAAACCAATATTTTTTCATCCATGTCTACATAAACTTGATCTCATGAAGAAATTGTCAATCATCTATTTTTAATTTATATCATTCCAAAAAGAAGAAGAAGGAATCAAACTCTTGATCCATCCTCTCCCTGAAAAACAGACTGATTACTCCTCACGCCCACCATTATACCAATAACACACTTTTATATATAAAATAAACGGTGTAAAATTACAGTAATCATACGTCAAAACAAGTATACATTCAGGTAAACAAAATACCTATTCAAAACAGGCCATCATTTTCCTTAAAGAAGGAAGTTTTTTATTATCCCAAGGCTTATGCCAACAAACCTTATTTTAGATGAATACTATCTAATCTCTCATGCTGTCTGACAAATTACCTTCAATAGAAAGTCAGTCCAAGACTCACAAGACAAAATGGGAAATAAATTGTTAGGGATTATCAACGTTTAATATGGCATAGTTACTATATTACATATTATAGACTTTCATCAAGAAGGGACAAATGACGGCGGTCTGCAATAATATTAATTAAAAAAGCGATGGAAACAGGCTCTTTCACTCCAACAACATCAGATTACTCATTTGCCTGTCCCACCGCTTATCGTTCAAACCTCAAGAAAATTGTATTTCAATTACCTTGACTGTATTTTCAAAGATAGGTATAGAATAGATAGTAAAAGGTATCTATTAAGGTAAAAAAACTATCAAAAAAGAAATTCCTGCAATAAATATAAATATATCCATTTTTCAGGCTACTGACGTTACAAAACATTTAATGAAAAGGCAGCAATTATTAATAGCTTACGAATAGAACCGATACCTTATAGGAAGGAAATCCATTCTCCATGGGTTATCCAGGAATGGACTTTCACAGTCCTTATTATAAAACAAAATGCCAGACAAGGCTACTTATCCGGCATTTAAATTTATAAAGAAATATTATAGTGCATTTGACCCTTTCAAGATTCACAGGCTTATACTTAAAACCGGAAGCTGATATAGAAACGCACAGACTTTGTTTTTAACCTATTTTTATCAGAAGAAAAGATATCTCCAACATTTTCATATTCTTCATCATCATAATCCTCTTCATCACTTACAGAAAGAGACTTATAATTAGCACTTCCCCAACGTCCTTCTACCCCCAATGAAATGGCTTTATAAGCAATAGCCCCTCCAAAAGTAAGAAAAGAAACATATTGAGTATTAACCTCGTCATCCAATATCACAACTGAGGCTGAAGGAGCAAAATGAAAATAAGTACAGATTTTTAAATGATCCACTGGATTCAATGTGATAGAGGGACCGATATGGACACCTAAATCAACTTGATGCATCCCTAAATCCACAATATCCTCACCGCCATTACTAGCAGTTTGTTCTTTCTGGAAAAAAGTAGGAGAGGAGTATTTAACGTAAGTTATGTCAGGTATAGTAAGATCCAAACCAAACTTAAGCATCTTAAATAAAGGTTTCTTATGTAAATAATAGGTTCGTCCGCAACTGAGCGAGAAGCCATAATCACTTTTCCACTCCAATCCTTGAATTTCCTCGTGAACTAAAGTCTGATTTACGTATCCGATATTGAAATATTTCTTTCTGTTCTTCCAGATTTCTTCATTGCGTTTGTCATCCTCTTGAGTCTGCACTTTTGACGAAAGCTTATTGACGATTTGTTGCAAAGAATCAATTTTCTGTGCATTTTTATTTGCCTCTGTTTCTTGTGCAATAATCCCGATCGGGAAAAGCAGTATTACAAATATACTACATACTAGCTGTTTCATTGATTACTCTTTAAATGATTACGATACATATTATGGAATAATTCTTTATTGTTTTGTAAAAGTCCACTTTACAGGTCCGTCTCCTTCTTCATCTTCTATCAAGATAACAAGTTCTTTTTTTGTCCAGCTAACGACTTGCATAGATTCAGTTCCATTTGCCTCATTTTTAAGAGTCAAACAATTATCAGCATAATTCCAAGTCCCTTTCTCTGTTTCTTCACCATCTTCATCCTTAAAATAGAATAAAAAAGAACCATTCTCATTCAGTGTCAATCGATATACTATGCCACTGGAAGGAGTAATATCATAACCTCCTTCATCCGATACAACATGCGTTAGCAACCACACTCCCGCTTGGGAAGATGTATCTTCTTCATCGTCATTGCTACATGAAAACATAAACATACATGAAGATATTGCAATCATCATGTAAATAACGTTCAAATTCAAATACTTTTTCATTTTGATCTTGTGCCATTTAGTTCCTGAAAGGCCTTTTTAGCTTAAAATTAAAAGATGTAGAACTACACATTACTTTATAGTTGCCTTAAAACCAAATCGTCCACAAAATGGCTACGCACTTTATAAAGGAACATAACATCTCTTTTATATTTATATCGACGCAAAGATAAAACTTATAAAAACCTAATGAAGTATATATTTAGGTAAATAAAGTATCAATATAAACTATCACTCCTTAAAATAATATTTCAGATAGATCAATCTGATCTTACTGGCAATGGCTACAATTTATACAAACAGAGGTAATAAGTATAGTATTGATATTAATGGGAACAATGAACACTGAGAAGAGTAGATATCTAGATAAAGTCGTTGTCCTTTTTCAAAATTTTCTATAATAAGCATAGGCGGGATAATAAAAGAGAAAAGAGGATGAAGGTCCATTTAATAAAGAAAGACGAACCTCACGGCCCATCTTTCCACCATGGATAAATTTAAACTTAAATCTGTCAAAAGTTAAAATTCGCTTAAGTTTTATCCATAAGAAGAAAAAGAACTTCACAGTCCATTTAACTTCTTTGCACATATCTATAATCTGCTTATTAAACAACCATAATTCAAATACAATTTTTCAGATTATCATTTCAAGAGGACGAACCTCGCGGCCCATCCTCCAGGCTATGTACATCATACGTCGTCAGAGTCAATGTAAAATTCTGTAATTATGCTTATGTATAAAACGAACCAACATATCTGATTTACTTTATCAAATAAGAAACAGAACTTTGCATTCAGGCATACCCTCTATTGAAGTATACAAACTAATTACAGTATTCTTTCATTCTTGGATATTAACGGCTGTTCATCGCTAACTTTTCCATTACGTATCTCCGTCGGGGTTCCACCAAAATGTTTACGACAGAATGTTATGAAATGGGAAGTAGTAGTAAACCTGAACTCCAACATAATCTGTTTAAACGGAATTTCTTTTTTCATCAACCTCCCCTTAAGCTGCTGAGCCATTTGTTCCTGCATCCATTTATAAGGTGTTTCTCCAAAGTTTTCCTTAAACAATTCGCGGAAAGTCTTAATCCCATACCCCAGACGGGCTGCAAGCTCTTCAGCTGTCTTCGCATACATATAATTGCTTACCACTAATTCGGAAAAATTCGGGTCTTGACCGATAAAAGGGTAGAATACTTGTATACGCTCGTCATCAGTGTAAAAATACCTGAAAATCAGATATATTTCCTGTGATTTCACAACATAGATGTGACTACAGGAAAGACCATGTTTTCTATAATGAATAAGTTCCTCAACACACTGCCTAAGTTCAGACTTAAGATCCACCTTATCCCAGGAGTAGTTACCTTCTGCTTTTTTCTTTACAAGCAAGCGTATTCGATCTTCCATACATTCAAATTTGATTCCATTATACTTTAACAAAGCTACATGAGATGGGGTAATCACTGTGCCTAGAAAACTCATATTCCGAGGAAGAAAGAACATATCACCACCTTCGAACGTCTTATTTTGAAACTGACCGAATGTCAATCTTATCTCTCCAGATAATACAAACAACATATAGTTATCGTTTGTATTATGTACGAACTGGGAACCAGGTTCCGTAAGATATATATCTTCAAAGCCTACAGGAAAAACTGGAGTATAGTAAATACAATCATCTTGCTTGCGTGTACATAACTCCACAACATTTCTTTTACATGTCATACTCTTCATGCTAATATTAAATCAAAGATACTTCCTTTATTCTAATTTATTAGAAATAGCTCATTGATTAAAAGTATATTTCCGGGAATATTTAGTACTCATAAGGATACATATATGTTTAGTACGAATTGTATCGAAATATAAGACTAAAATTTCCGAACTGTTACTTTCTCAAGACCTCCTCTAAATCTGTTTTCTTTAACGGTTTAGATATAAAAGCACTGCATCCGGCTTCGAGGGCCTTGGCCCTGTCTGAATCGAAAGCATTGGCTGTTACTGCTATAATCGGTATGCCCTGATCTACGTCCCTAATCCGACGAGTCGCTTCCAACCCGTCCATCACTGGCATTTTAATATCCATAAGAATAGCATCATAATGATTTTGTGCAGCCAAAGTAACTGCCTCGGCCCCATTACATGCCCTTGTCAATTCACATTTCCTCAATATAGCCTTCACTAATAAATAGTTACTATCATTATCCTCTGCAACAAGGATGGAACGAGGTAGTTCCGATGTTGAAACCGGTTGTGTCATTTCAGTAGGATTATTTTCTTTCATAATTTTTTCATTCTCATATATTTCAGGATGGCATGGGAACCATGTCCAAAACGTAGCCCCATTGCCTTCTTCACTATCAACACCTATTTTTCCATCATTAGCTTCCACAATAGCTTTACAGATAGCTAATCCCAGGCCGGTTCCTTGTACAAACCGATCCAATTTCTCAAACCGTTCGAAAACACGTGGCTGTTTATCTTTGGATATACCTGTTCCCGTATCTTCCACATAAATACGTACCCCTCCATCAATACATTCATATCCCATCAGTATATGCCCCCGCTTCGTATATTTAATGGCATTTGTGACAAAGTTGGTACATATCTGCACCAGCCTGTCTTTATCCAAAACAACCATACACGAACCATAAGGATTCCGCTCAAGGAACTCGACATTTGGATTGGTACACCGGAGCTTTAAGGATGCATAAGTTTCTTCAAACAAAACAGATAAATCAAACCGCTCCTTTCTAAAGTCAATTGTACCAGACTCTATCTTTGATAAATCCAGAATATCACTAATCAACCGCAATAACAAATCATTATTCTGATTAATAATACCTATATATTCTTCCTGTTCTTCCGGATCAGTAGTCTGCTGAAGCAGATTGGAAAAACCAACAATCGCATTCAGCGGAGTACGTATCTCATGGCTCATATTTGCCAAAAAAGCAGATTTAAGTTTATCCCCTTCCTGAGCCCTTTGCTTTTCCAGTTGTAATTCTTTCAAAGTATCATCCAAGAAAGTTATATCCAAGGCTATGCCTATCAACAAAGTTTCTCCGCTAATAGTATGAATAATAAACTTGGAATTATGTAATACATATTGTTTTCCATCGAAACTAACAGTCTCACGATAAGTATAGGTATTTCTGCGCACAGTTTCCCTGTCTGAAACAAGAAATCGTCCACCATATTCGAGCCCAAGAATCTCCGTATCATTTTTACCAATCATCTCCGCAGCAGATTTATGGCATAATTCCTGCATATACTTATTTGTTATCGTATAACGGAATTCATTATCTACATCCTTTATATAAAGCACGCATGGCAAATTGTCAATAACCATATTCAACAACAGATTAGAATTCTCCAAACTCTCGTTCAAGTTACGCCATTTCGTTGTATTAAAACGGTAGCCGGTATATTTCAAACATTTATTGTTCTCATCCACCGTAAAAGGAATTCCCATTATTGTATAATATTCCATTAGCCCAGTCTGTTCATTCATCTCTTTAATTTCCACTTTGAATGATTCATTACGCCTCTCTTTCAACAACCGATAAATAGGTTCTATCGTTTCGGACTGGTATTTAGCTAACCGGTTACAATGTTCCTCCAAAGAACTTTGCTCAGGATTCATGCCTGTTTTTCTGGTATATATATCGGATTGAGAATCATAATCCCATATCATGATCTCACTTCCTTCTATCGCCAGCTCCATTTTTGTCTTATATTCTTCGAGTGTTTTCCGATATTTTACTTGCGAACTGTTATCGCGTCTAAAGCCAACAAATTTTTCTACATTGCCGTCCTTGTCAAACGAAAAAGGAACAAATGTAACAGTACAATAATGCCAGTCGCTATCCAGAGCAACCTTTTGCCGGATATCCATTGTAACCTGTTTCTCACCTGAAGCAACCAAATTAGCCAAGATAGTCTTTACCTTATCCCGGTCATTAGGATGCGTCAAAGCAGTATAATAATCCAGACTCAACTGCACACTATCATCATAATCATTCAAAGGCTCATTATAAGATTTAAGCATGCCAGTCCGCACATCAAGTTCAAAAAAAACAGTATCCGTTGCCTGAATAGCATAATGCATTTTTTGTATTGATTCTTCCATCATTTTCTTACCGACCAGTTTCTCTGAAATGTCTTTCATGACAGTAGTTATGGTACGTACTCGTTTCCCGGACCTTTTCACTACGGATCTGCATTCATAATGGTGGTAAGTGCCATCTTGATCCCGAAATCTGAATATCCCTGATGAGTTTTCCAAATGACCGGCCATGAAACCTTCGACAATCTCCTTGTATCCCGATCTGTCTTCCGGATGGAGTAAGTCCAAATTATCATCCATACTTATCTCATCATTTGGCAAGCGCTTCATCTGTGAAGAGTAGGAGCGGATATGAAACATACGCTTACAGACATCATAATCAGTCAAGACCAAGTCGGAATCTTCCAATACCAACTGTAAATCAACAGTGATATCCGTACCCTCCACATCATCGTGTTTTTCATAACGGCCATCACTATCTTCTCTTTTAAAAAATTGTTCCAGACAATCAGCAAATGTCCGTTTCTCATAAGAAATATTCATACAGTTTGCATTATTCAGATAGATGCATTCAGCGATTCTCACTCTTATCTGTGCAAAGTGATGCCACCAATTTATCACCCCTTATGAATGATTAAAACAGCATTAATCATTCTCAGCATCTTTCACTTTAGCCCTATAAGAAGAAAAGATCCCATATCATTCCAAGCATCTTTCTCGTTTTATTCAAAGGTAAGCGATAAGATTTTCACGCAAAGTACATATTGAGGTAAAAATAGTACGCATAAGAACGAAAAATAATCATTGATACCTACAGAACGAAAATATCCTCCCCAAAAAGACCGGGAATGGGGCACTTTGATGGGAAACTGATAGAAACAGAACATCCCAATCTTGGAAATAACAAAAAAATCAAAGCTTATTTCCCGTCATGATACTTAAACAAAATAATACTTAAACGCTATTTATACCATCCTCATTATTAACGGACTTTAAACATATTCTTCAACCAAGATTGTAAAAGATATAATACATCCAAAGAAAGCAGGTATCTATTAAGGTAAAAAAGGGACACAAAAGAGCATATTTTGTTAATTTCACAATTAGGCGTAGACAAACTCTTCAGAGGAACAACTATGTAATATACTACGGATAAAGCAATGATTATTCATGCAACTTTTCAATTTTAACATATAAATATGATATATGTTCTCAACCTTTTCTAGCTTTTATAAGTATTCGCCCCGATAAATACTTTTTCTACCTTAATAGATACTTTTTCATTCATACCAATCCGTACCTTTGTAATAGTGATATTTCTAGCCAAAAAAGAAAGTCTGTTATTAAGGGTTACAGATACGACAGGCTCCGAGATTGAACTACATTTTGATGTACTATGAAGAAGGATTGAGCTATAAAAGCCGTCCTTCTTCAGTTCAGGTATTTTTTTATATAGGAAGCTATCCGAATCATGCTATAATTGAATAATATTAAAAACAGATGATAAAACGCTTGCTGAAACTCGCCATACTTGGTAACATAATGCTCTTTGTATTGCTACTGCCACTTCGTGCGTATCAAGTACCAGACAAAGTGATTCTTATTATTACCTCGTACAATCCCGATATACATAGAATCCAAGAAAACATCTCGGCTTTTATGGAAACCTATAAAGCACGCAACGGACGTTATAGGGTTGCAGTTGAAACACTGAACTGCAAGAATCTCTCCGAAGCCTATCTGTGGAGAAAAAGGATGAAGGAAATCCTGTTGAAATATAAAAATTCTCCGGCTCTGATTATCCTTCTGGGGCAGGAGGCGTGGTCCGCTTATCTTTCTCAAGATTCGGAAGAGGTACAACATATGCCTACCATGTGTGGTCTTGTCAGCCGCAATACTCTAATTTTACCCAAGGACTCTGTCGGCTTAAGAAACTGGGAACCGGAGAATAAAGACATCTATGCGGACTTCCCTAACTACAATATTATAGGAGGGTATATCTATGAATATAACCTGGAAAAGAATATCCAATTGGTAAAACATTTCTATCCAAACACTTCTAAAATCTTTTTTCTTTCAGATAACACATTCGGAGGTGTCTGTATGCAGGCATGGATGAAAAAGGAGATGCGGAAATTCCCAGAATATAAATTGGAACTCTTAGATGGTCGCCAGCAGACCTTTATGGAAGTGAATGGTAAAATACGGAATGCTCCGGACAGTACCTGCGTACTAGTAGGTACTTGGCGTGTAGACTGTTCAGAAGACTATGTGTTAGGAAGTACCACTTATATGCTACATGACGCCAATCCAGAACTGCCAGTCTTTACGCTTTCTTCCGTAGGCTTGGGAAACTGGGCACTAGGCGGTTACATGCCGGATTACTGCATACAAGGAAAAGAGCTTGCCAATGACTGCATTGATTATCTAGAGTACGGTACACGAAAGAAGGTCTGCATCCATAAGATTCCAAACGGCTATGCATTCGATGTTAAACGTATCCACGAATGTAAAGTGGACAGCATAAGTTTGCCAAAAGCACGTCTGGTAAACCGGACAGTTCCGTTTATCGAGCAATATAAGTATGAAGTCATTATAGTAGCTTCAATAATCATGTTCCTGACTGTATGCCTGCTCATGGCAATCTTTTATATCAGTCATATCAGGAAATTAAGAACTCATCTGAAACAGCAAGGCGAAGAGCTGCGCCAAGCAAAAGACAAGGCGGAAGAATCCGACAGGCTAAAATCAGCATTCCTGGCCAATATGAGCCATGAGATACGTACTCCGCTAAATGCCATAGTAGGTTTCTCCGATATATTGGCAAATTCGGAGGAAAGCAATAAAGAAGAAAAATCGGAATACAGTAAAATTATCCAGAATAACTCTCAACTATTGCTTCATCTGATAAATGACATTTTGGATATCTCACGCCTGGAATCCAGAAAAACAAAGTTTGTTTATGCTGATTGTGAGATAGTCGGTATGTGCGAGATTATACTCAGTACGGTAGCACAAGCACGTCGTACTAAGGCAGAATACCGGCTTGAGAGTAACGTTGAGTCACTCATTCTGCGAACTGATGAACAGCGTCTCAAACAAGTACTGATTAACTTATTAACCAATGCAAGCAAGTTTACTCTAGCAGGTTCCATCTGCTTATCCATCCGGGTACTGGAAGATAGAAACAAGGTGGAGTTTGCAGTCACGGACACCGGCTGTGGCATTCCTTCGGAAAAAGCGCAGAAGGTATTCGGACGTTTTGAGAAACTCAATGAATATGCCCAAGGAACCGGCTTGGGACTTTCCATCTGCAAGATGAATGTGGAAAGATTAGGCGGACAAATATGGGTGGACACAACTTATATCGGCGGAGCACGATTTGTATTTACTCATCCGCTGAAAAGTTGAATCCAACAAGTTACATGATTTATAAAGTGTTGATTTTGTGGATTCTATTTTGATTTTCCAATGCAATTATTTACATTTATATCGTTAAACCAATCTAAAGATAAAAGAGTATGAAAAAGTACATTGCAGAAATGATCGGGACTATGGTACTCGTCCTGATGGGTTGTGGTAGTGCTGTCTTTGCCGGAAGTGCGGCGGGGGC
>ENA-OOSG01000140-OOSG01000140.1-human-gut-metagenome-genome-assembly--contig:-NODE-140-length-15298-cov-1.618251_pt1 | contig 15298 bp, 10 predicted proteins | sample MGYA00241178_ERZ501214 | MGnify/ENA primary metagenome ERZ501214 (study PRJEB25962, sample SAMEA2042436) | human gut metagenome | biome: human gut; feature: human-associated habitat; material: faeces...
AGACTTATCTACTTTATTTTCTTCAGTAAATAATTGTGATAATTCTACTTTTTCCATTTATATTATTTCCTTTCATAATTCATTGTTTTATTGAATAATCATATTAATACGAATTAAATTGTTCTTTTAATTCATTTATTTTTTCTTTACCAATAATCTCATCATTATAAGTTATAAAGATATTTACATTAAATTTATTATTGTAATCAAAATCAGTATAAGCACTTTCAATTCCATCTATTTCTAGAAGTTCCTCTATCATTCCATTTAAGCAATATTCACAACATAAATCCTTTATAAGGATACAATCTTTCCTTATACCATTCTTAAAATTTTTATTAAAAGCAACAATTGACGGAATTTTTACTAAATCTAAATATAATAATATTTCCCTTTTTAAAAGTCTTAATGAAATAATATTTGAATCATATTCAACATATATTTCATTTTTATCATTATTTATCTTAATAATTTTAACACCATTTAAATCTTTTAAATAATTTTCTAAATCATTATTCAAAAAATCAGTGTATTCTATTTTTAATGTTAGTTTATCCATACCATATGTTACCCTTTTTTTATATTTGGTGTTTTATTTCCAATTTCTGTTTTTGATTTTTCATTTATACCTATACTATAACTAGCATTTTCGTAATTTGGTGTGCAACTAGATAGCATTGGATAATACCTAATTAAATTAGTTGCCGAGCCCTCTAAATTAATAGGAACAACATTACCAGAAAGCATATTATTATATTCTTCTTGTGTTAAAACTTTAAAATATCCAAATGAATATCTATTTCCCAAACTATTTGTAAAAACTATTGAATATGATGAATCAAATAATACTGCTGGGCTATTACCATATCCTTTAGGAAATATAATATTAAATGCATGATTTTCATCATTTCTTTTTCCTATAACAAATTGAGAATCTATCCCAAGAATTTTAAATATATTATGAGCTAATCCGGTATTTTCAGAACAAAAAGCATATTTATTTTTATGAAATTCCTTTATTGATAAACTTTCTCTACCGGTATTCATTGCATTAAAATACAGTAAATGTCTTTCTATTAAAGTATCTTCAATGTTATCTTTACTTTCTTTACTTGACATATAATTAAATATTTCAAACATTAATGGCGTAAAGAGAAATAATTCATTTAAATATGTTTGTTCTGTTGCTAATTCCTTTATTAATTCAAAGTAAGGCAATATATCATCATAAATTAAATTGGGACATTCTTTATTATTTAAAGAAGCAACAGGTTTAAATTTTACTTTACTTGAAATATAATCATCAAAAATTACTGTGTATCCTTGACCAACCGTTTTTTCTTGGGCGATACTTTCTAATTCTTCAATTCTAAGTTTTATGAATGACACTATTTCTTCATCAGTTCTTAATTCAAGAATCTTTTTCTTTATTTCTTCTTTTGACACAAGAAACACACCTCACTTTTAATTATCATTTAAATTAATACCATCAATACTAGTTTCATAAAGCCACTCTTTTAAATCTTTATTATCACCTGTTTCATAGTATTTAATTAATTTTTCATAAAACATTGGTTGATTTTCTTGGGCAATAGTAATAATACCACAGCCATTATCTATCATTATTTTATTAGCAAATAACATAGCAACTCTTTTATTACCATCTATAAACATTTGTCTTCGCATAATCCATAACATAATTTCTATTGCTATTTCAGTTTTAGTTTTGTCTTTTTGATTAAGTATTTCATCTAATTCTTCTTTGATTTGACTTTCTATAGGAAACATAGGTTTCCAATTAGTACCTCCAATATTAACTGGAGTAGTTCTTAACTTGCCTAAATTATTATCTAACACTAACTTATCACAAGTTAACTTATGTAAATGACATAATGCCTTAAAATCATAATCAATTCCTTCATTTTCTAAAATAAACTGCCAAGCATATTTTAAATTATTTATGGCTATTATACTATCTACAGTTAAACCATTTACAATACCACCATCATATATAGCCTGTGTTTCTGGATAAGTAACGCCTATTCCTTCTAGATTAGCACTTTTCCATATATAATCAACAATGTTTCTCTTAGCGACAAAGATATTTTGTTCTCTAGTTAAATTAAATTTATTCTCCATATTTATTTCCTCCACTTATATTATACCCCATAAATACTTCATAACATAGACCTTAGGCTATGTTATGCCTCTTAAGACTATCATATAGGCTTAAGAGGATATATACAAAAAGCGATAGGTCTCTCGACCTATCTTCAGGGGGTTTTGGTTATATCACACCTACATTTTATTTCGTAGCGTGTGGTCATATCTCTATGACATATTAATCATAATATATTTTTAAATAAATTACAATACTTTTTTAAAAATTTATTCAAAAATATTTTTCATATACCAATTAATCTAGGTCTTCAATCTTTTTTAATTCATTAAATATAGGCTCATACTCAGGATTAGATTCAAAAGTAAATAATATATTAATAAACTCTTCAGCATCCTCTTTAGCTTTTAATAACATCTTAAAATCCCTTCTAATATTAGCCATCTTAAGTACTAATTCACCACTTTGTTTAATACCAAATAAATCTCCTTCTCCTCTATTCTGAAAATCATACTCACTAATTTCAAAACCATCAGAAGTCTTTTCCAAAAGACGAAGTCTCTCTTCAGATTCTTTAGCCACTAAAACACAATAACTTTGAATATCACTTCTTCCTACTCTACCTCTTAATTGATGTAATGTAGATAAACCAAACATATTAGCATTAAATATAACTATCATTGAAGCATTAGGCACATTAACACCAACTTCAATAACTGTCGTAGATATTAATATATTAATCTTATTATTTTCAAAGTCATTCATTACTTTATTCTTTTCTTTATTATCAAGTTTACCATGAATAATACCAATCTTACTTATCTTACCAAAGGCCTTATCCATCTTCTCCTCTAAATCTTTAACAGATTCTAAGTTCTCTTCATCTCCCTCAATCATTGGAGCCACTACATATATCTGATGATTATTATCAAGTTCTCTCTTCATCATCTCTAATACTTCAGTAATATCTTTTTCTTTCTTAAAGTATGTAATAACTTCTTTTCTACCTATAGGTTTAGTTTTAATTGAAGATACATCAGTATCACCATATATAGTTAAAGCATAACTTCTAGGAATAGGAGTAGCACTCATAGATAGTACATCAGGACTAATACCCTTTCCTTTAAAAGAATTTCTCTGATTTACACCAAAACGATGTTGTTCATCAGTTACAACAAGACCTAGTTTCTTAAATTTAACCCTATCTTGAATTAAAGCTTGTGTCCCAATAATTAAATCAATTTTACCAAGCTCTAGATTATCATATATTTCTTTCTTATCTTTAGCACTAGTACTAGAAGTAAGAAATGCTATTTTAAGTTTATACTTACTAAATATCTTAAGAGCATCTTCATAGTGTTGGCCCGCTAATATCTCAGTAGGAGCCATTAAAGCAGATTGATACTTAGATAAATAATTAGCATATATCGCAATAAATGCCACTATTGTTTTACCAGAGCCAACATCTCCTTGAAGTAATCTATTCATTCTCTTCTTAGATTCTAAATCCTTAAGTATCTCTTTAATACTACTACTTTGATCTAAAGTAAGTTTATATGGTAGATTATCAATAAACTTATTAATCTTATCATAATCAAGTACTCTCTCTATCGCAGTATCATCAGATTCTATCTTTTGTTTTAAATACCTAATCTTTAACATATACATAAATAACTCTTCATATTTAATTCTTTGTCTTGCCTTCTTTAAAGTAACAATATCTTCAGGTATATGAACATTATATATAGCATCTTTCTTAGAAAGTAAATTATATTTATCCTCAAGATATGTTGGTATTAAAGAATGAACATGGTATTCCTCATTATTAAGTACATAAGATACAAACTTAGATATTTGCTTTATAGTTAAACCTTCGGTAGTATAATAAATAGGTTCTATCTTAGCTCCTGGGGGTAAAAGGCCAAATCTAACATCCGAAGCCACTATCGTATTCTTAAGTTTATGATATTTACCAATTATAGTTACCTCTTTACCACACTTTAACTCTTGATGTAAATATACTTTATTATATACTGTAATGTTGATTATCATTGTCTTAGTATTAATTCTAAATATCAGTTTCTTTAAACTCTTATTAATAAATATAACTGTTGGTTGTCCCTCTACTATACCATCTATAACTATCTTGTCACCATCATTTAAAATATTCATATCAGTTCTTTTTATTACATCATACCTATATGGATAATAATATAATAAATCTTCACCATTATTAATTTTAAGTTTATTTAATAGTTCCTTAGTTTTAGGACCAACACCATCGATATTTTCTAACTCTATCATTATATCACACCCTAGTATAATTATAACAGAATAAAAAAATTTGTCTATAAAGTTAACAAGTAGTTAATACCGCAAACCACAAAAAAGACTATTAAAAATTAGTAATTAATCTCTAATAGTCTTTATTTATTATTTAGTACTTACTTTTTCTAATACAAAGCCAACTTCATAATCATTAATATTTACTTTATCTTCAATACCATCTTTATCATAAACATTAATAGTCAAAGTCTCATCTTTAATCATATCTAAGTAATCTTTAATATTCTCTTTATACTCACTAGTAGCATCTATATACATATTAATTCTATCAGTAATATCAAAGTTCATAGTCTTTCTTAATTGTTGTACCTTAGATATAGTCTCTCTAGCAAGACCTTCATTTTCTAATTCTTTAGTAATAACAGTATTTAGTATAACAAAGTTATTACCTACAACCATTGCTTTAAAGCCCTCTTTACTAGATATTCTAATATCTACCATATCCTTAGTAATATCATAAGTAGTATTATCTATAGACATCTTAATACTTTCATTGTTTTCTAATTTATTAATATCTTCATTAGATAATTCTAATAACTTATCAGTAAACTCTTTAATATTCTTACCAAATATCTTACCAACTTCTTTAAAGTTAGGTTTAACCATAAAGTTCATATAAGTAGATAAATCATCAGTATAAATAACTTCTTTAACATTAAGTTCTTCTTTAATTAGACTAGTAAGTTCCCCAATAACCTTCTCTTTCTTCTTATCAAGTAAAATCTCACTAATAGGTTGTCTTACCTTTATCTTAGATTCCTCACGAACATTTCTACCTATACTAATTAAATCTCTTACTAAGTCCATTTTTTCTTCAAGTTTTAAATTTATTAGCTCTTCATTACATACTGGGAAATCACTTAAATGAACAGAAATATTACCAGTCAGATTAGTATATATCTCTTCAGCAGTATAACTAGCTATTGGAGCTATCAATCTAGATAATCCAAGAAGCACTTCATAAGTAGTCATATACACACTCTTTTTTGAAGTAGTCATTAAATTGTCCCAGAATCTATCTCTATTTCTTCTAATATACCAATTAGATAAATCAATTGAAGTAAAGTCAGTAATTAATTTAACTACTTTATTTAAATCATATTCATCATAAGCTTCAGTTACTTCTTTAATAAGTTTATTATACTTAGATAATAACCACTTATCAATATCTTCTCTATCATTATATTCTACTCTGCAAGTATTAATATCAGTTATCTTATCTGCATTAGCGTATATTGCAAAGAAATTATAACTATTACGAAGTGGATTAAAGAACTTAGAGTGAACCTCTTTTAATCCTTCAACATCAAACTTTAAAGGAGTCCATACTGGAGAAGCATATAACATATACCATCTAACAGTATCTGCACCATATTCTTCCATAATCTTAATAGGATCAATTATATTACCAGTAGATTTACTCATCTTCTTACCATTACTATCTAATACCATATCATTTACAACAACATTCTTAAAACTAGATACTCCAGATACTATCGTAGATATACAAATAAGTGAGTTAAACCATCCTCTTGTTTGATCGACACCTTCGGCGATAAAGTCTGCTGGAAACTGACTTTCAAATAACTCTTTATTCTCAAATGGGTAATGACATTGAGCATAAGGCATTGCTCCAGAATCAAACCAAACATCCATAACATCAGTTACTCTATTCATAATTCCATTACATTTAGGACATTTAATATGTACTTCATCTATATATGGTCTATGAAGTTCCATATTCTTAACATCTATGTCTCCTACTTTCATATCATCAAGTTCTTTTATGCTACCAATTACATGCTTTTCACCACATGAAGAACATATCCATATAGGCATAGGACATCCCCAGTATCTATTTCTAGATATACCCCAGTCTACCATATTCTCAAGCCAGTTATTAAATCTCTTTGTACCAACATAATCAGGATGCCAACTAACAGTCTTATTGGCCTCAAGAATCTTATCTTTGTATTCAGTAGTTCTAATATACCAAGCCGGTTTAGAATAATATATAAGTGGACTATGACATCTCCAGCAGTGAGGATAATCATGTGTAAGTTTAATCTTCTTAAATAACTTATCATTTTCTTTTAACCACTTAATGATTTCTATTTCAAGATCCTTATCAGTAACTAAAGTACCTTTCCAAGGGCCAGTAGTATAGCAGCCATCTTTTCCTACAGGATTAACAAAACCAATACCATTTTCTTTGCACACTCTATTATCATCATCTCCATAAGCAGGAGCAATATGTACAATACCAGTACCATCTTCACTAGTAACATAAGAGTCTGCGACTACTTCAAAACATTTACCTTCAACTTCTGCAAATGGCATTAATTGTTCATAATTAGTACCTACTAAATCAGTCCCCTTGTATGTTTCAAGCACTTCAAAATCATCACCCAAAACCTTATTAGCAAGACTTTTAGCTACAATAAATTTATATCCCATTGAAGATACTTTAATATATTCTAAATCTGGATTAACACAAAGAGCAACATTAGCCATAAGAGTCCAAGGGGTAGTAGTCCAAACTAAGAAGTAAGTATCACTATCCTTAATTTTAAATGGTACAATAACAGTATTAACACTATCTTCTTGATATCCCTGACCAACTTCATTAGCAGATAATTCAGTACCACATCTAGGACAATAAGGAAGCACTTTATTACCATAGTAAATAAGTCCTTTCTTATCTATTTCTTTAATTAGCCACCATTCACTTTCAATAAACTCATTACTACAAGTAACATATGGATGCTTACTATCAATAAACTGTCCCATATTATCAGTAAGTAAATTAACTTCATCTATATTTAAAGCAGTAGCATTATTACATTCCCTGCAGAAATTCTCAATACCAAATTTTTCAATATCAGCCTTAGTCTTAAAACCAAGTTTCTTTTCAACATTAACTTCAATAGGAAGACCATGAGTATCAAGTCCTATCTTTCTAAGTACTTTATACCCTTTCATAGTTTTATACTTACAAAAAGAATCTTTAATAGTCTTAGCTAAAACATGATGTATACCAGGTTTAGCATTAGCATATATTGGTCCATCATAAAATACCCAAGTTTCATTATCTTTTCTATTTTCAATAGTCTTTTCTAGAATATTTTCTTCTTTCCATTTAGCAAGTATTTTACCTTCTACTTCGCTTATTTTTCCTTTTTCTAATTCTTTAAATTCCATAATTCCTCCTTCTAAAGAAAAAACACCACCAGTACAAGGACGAAATACTTCGCGGTACCACCTTGTTTCACTGATAGTGCACTCATATTTTGATAACGGGTTATTCCCGGTTACTTCTAACTATTCAAAGTAACACATCAAGAGTGATCTATATATTAAGCATCTTATTAGTTTCCACCAGCCACTAACTCTCTACAAATATCTTAATATATCGTCTCTTTCTTTTGTTTTTATACATTAATTATATTCAAAATATTATCTATTGTCAATCTCTTTTCTTACTTTTTCTCTTTTTAATGTTTTAAGTAATCTCATATTAAGCATATCCCTCTTAATACCATCATTAGTACTTGAAGATATTATTTTTCCTATATTTGAAGATAAATACTCATTTAAATGTTCTTCATACAAGAGATAACAAACTAAACTTTCAAAATCATTCTTTTTAGCTTTCTTTAATTTTTCTATCTTATAGTATCTTGTAAGAGCAGAGTCTTTAATACCAGAAATATCAATGCTATCAGTACTAGGAAGTTCTAATCTAGAACTACATTCTTCAGGTAATTTATCATCATTTAGATAGTATTCTATTTTTTTAGTATTATATAATGCCTTTATGAATGTTTCTACATTTATATCATTAACCATACATTTATTAATCATATCGTCATAAGTATATTTTATTTTTTTCTTATCTTCATTGCTTAAGAAATCATAAACGCATATATTTTGAATAAAATTTTCATAATCATCATTACCAATTAATAGAAATAGCATTTCTAAATAATACTGCATCTTAATTTTTTTTATCACTTTCTCTTCATTAGTACAAAGAGAATCTTCAAAATCATTTTCAAGTAAAACCAAATCACTTAAAGACATATTTATAACTGACATTAATTCAGTTAATGCAGTTTTTTCGGCGATTTCAATAGGTATTAGGAAATAGTTATATTTGTCTATTGTATTTTCTATATTATTTCTTTTACTATCCCATGTTGGATCTAAAACATATACTCCATCAATATTATATTTTTTATCTATTAAATGAATTATACTTCTGCAATGTTTTTCTTTTTTAGTTTTACATATTATAGTTCTAGCATTAATGTTTAAATTTTTTAACATAGCATTAACAATAGCAATGTATCCAACACAAACAATATAATCAGAATTTAATACAGACCTAGAAATTAAATAATTTTCATTTTTTTCTTCTTTATGATAAAAGTTATTTTTTACTATGTCATATACCATTATTACTTTTTCTAATGATGATAAATTATATTTCTTGATTTTCTTAGTAATATAGTTTATTTGGCAAGAAGTATCATACAAAGTATTAATATCAATATCTCCGCCATATTCTTGATAATGAATAAAAATGTTTTTACTATCTATTTTACTCAAATCATATCCTTCAAGTATTTTTTGATATTCCTCAAGAGAAATTAATGTACCATCTATTACAACCGGAACATTTATCTTCTCACACAATGATAAAACTTCAAGTAAATTATCTTTATTACAACTAAAATGTATTTCTTTGCAGTCATCAATATTTTTTATTAAATTATATGTTCTTTTTCCATAATTAATAGCCTGCATTGCCAAAGAAAAGAATATAACATCATTTTTATTTAATATTTCGATAATCTTATTATAATCATAATTATTAACTACTGCTTCATACATATCATTTAATAAGCTATCATTATCACTAAACAAAAATAAAGTCATACTATCAATTACTATTTTCTTTATTCCATCTTCAACAAACAAATCACTAAATCTACTTAAATAAATTTCCGTAGTATCATGAAATCTTTTAGCCCTACATTTTTCCTTACTTTCATATAGTTTAAAAATCATCATATCCCCCATTAACTGCCATTATAATAGCAGAAAAACTATAAAAAGTCAAATAAAATAGATGAAACTTAGCAGTTTCATCTATTTCCTTATATAATTATTATCTAGTTCTTACTCTTTTTATTGAATCAATATTATAGTAACCTTCATAATCACCAGTATTAACTAGATCACTACGAACTACTAAAACAGCTGTTTGTTTAGCACCTTTACTTATTAATTCATTTACTTTTTCACTAGCATTCATATCATCTCTATAGATAGTATAAAGATTTCCATCTAATTCATAAGTAACTCCCATTACTTCTCTATCATAAGATCCATTATAGTATGGTGTACATTTATTAGTACTATCTGTAGCATCATAAGAGTTAGTATAAATATATGAATTATCTTTAATATTAACACTCTCTCCTAGATTATATTCTTTATTTTCAGTAACTACTTCAGTTGGTTCTTCAATAACTGGTTCATCAATAATAATATCATCTTTTTTAGTAGAAGGTTCAGTTGTCTCTACTACAGAAGTAGGTTTTACTATATCATCAGGTTTATGTTTTTTACTTTGACTCTTAGGTAAGAAACTACATACAACAGCAGCGGCAGCAACTATCCAGGCACAGATAGCAGTTTTAACTTTATTCTTTCTAAGTATCTCACTAACTTCTTTAGTCTCATTTTTAACTTTATTAAAACCATTTTTAAATTTATTACCAACCCATTTAGCACCTTTACATATACCACCAATTATAGCAGTACCTGCAAGGAAACCAAGAATCTTTTTACCAAAGCCTGTCTTTTCCTTTTTATTATCTTTATTATCAATAACCATTAATTCTTTACATTCATTATTAGATTTAACACTAGTAGTATCATTAGATTTAACACTAGTAATATCATTAGATTTAACACTAGTAGTATCATTAGATTTAACACTAGTACTTTCCACTACAGGAGTATCCTTTTTAGCGGTATAACTCGTAGTAAACTGCATATAACCAGTTTCATATGGATTATCATCTTCAGTTAAATACTCATAAGAATCTTCTTTTTTATCATTAGATATTTCAGTAAGTTTTACTTCAATACTTTCAAGTTCTCTTTTTTTCATTTCAAGTAATTTTAAGTATTTATATAATGTCTTATAATCACCTAATTTACTATAAGGTATATAAGCAGAATTACTATCATATCCTTGTATTTTAATTATCTTAGCATTCTTATATTCATTTTTCTTATATAAGTTTGTCATTTCATATAAATACTTTTTAATATATTTAATCCTATTATTAATTTCTTCTAAATCCATTTCATTAATATTCTTACTAGAAGTTTTTTTCTTTTCATCAACTACTTCAGCCTTTATAGTAGGTCTCTCCATTACTGGCTCTTCTGAAATAGTTACATATTTAGAAAGATTTTTTTCTCTTTCGCATAAGTCTTTAAATATACCTAGCTTATCTTTTGGCACTCCTACTTTTTTACCATTATAGTATTCATATGCTTTACTTGAACTAGTATCACTTAATAACTTGTTAATTTTAAATCTAACTACTTTTAATTTATCTTCCTTAGATAATTTTCTATAATCCATAGAATTTATATTAATTTTTTCCATATTCATAATTCAAATCCCCCTTTGAATGACACATATTTTAGCACATTTGTTTGCCTTTGTCAAGTATTACTACTTTTTACACAAACTATATAGTATTTTTACTTCTTTTATAGTAAGTGGTCTATACTCTCCTGGCATAAGACCTTTTAAATTTAAATTAGCATATCTTTCTCTTCTTAGTTTAATAACTTTATTGCCAACTGACTCAAGCATCTTCTTAATTTGATGGTTTTTACCTTCATGAATAGTTATTTCCACTACTGAAGTATTCTTCTTTTTATCATAACTTTTTAGTCTTACTCTTGCTTTCTTAGTCTTAACCTCATCAATAATAACACCATTTCTTAATTTCTGAAGACTAGGTATAGTAACTATTCCTTCTACCTTAGCAATATAAGTTTTATCTACTAAAGAGTCTGGTCTCATAAGTAAATTAGCAAGTTCTCCATCATTTGTAAGTATGAGTATACCTGTAGTATCATAGTCTAATCTACCTACTGGATATATTCTAGTAGTAGTATCAATTAAATCTACTACTGTTGTTCTACCTTTTTCATCACTAGTAGTAGTAACAACTCCTTTAGGTTTATTAAGTAAATAATATTCATAATTTTTATTAGTATCTAAAATATTTCCTTCTACTACAATAATATCCCCTGGTTTAACCGTAGTACCAAGTTTAGTAACTACTTCACCATTTACTTCAACTAAACCCTTAGTAATAAGTTCTTCGGCTTTTCTTCTTGAGCAATAACCAAGACCTGCTATTTTCTTTTGTAATCTTTCCATTTTATCACCACATTTCTCTCACAAAATACTTATACATTATCTCATAAATATATTTATTTTGCAACTTTTTTATTTTTTTCCATAAAATATATTGAATAAATATATTTATTTTGCTATAATTAGTATGTTCTATGGACCCATAGCCAAGCTGGTTAAGGCAAGGGACTGCAACTCCCTGATCGTTGGTTCGAATCTGACTGGGTCCTCCATAAATAAAAATTAAACTAACCTTTTTTGGTTAGTTTTTTTATATTATTAGCACACCTAGCCTTAACAAGTTAAGTCTTGCTGTGTTGTTTTAAGCAATAGTCTTAAAACAAAGTCTATCATATATAAGCCAGTACTAAATACTTAACTAATATCAAATACTATTATTATTTTCTTTATACCTTTTTATTATCTTTTTATTATTAATAAGTCTTTCATTATTTGGTTCCATATCTATAGCTTTATCTATATAAAATAACGATTCATCTATTCTATTCAAATAAAACATACAAATAGAAAGCATATCATAAATAGTATTATCCCAACTAAATATTTCATTAATATAAGTCTTCTCATGACTATTTATATTCAAAGCATCATTTAAATATTTAGAGGCTTCTTTATAATTATCTAACTCATACTCTAAAATACCTCTTTCTACATAAGAATCTCTTAAATATGGTGCTTCATTTATTGCTTTATCATACCACATTTTAGATTCTTCTACTCTTCCTAAGTTCTTATATGATCTAGCAATAAATCTCATTGAGGCACATCTTTCATCTTTCCAAGTTGAAGATTTTAAATTTAAATGTTTAATTAGTGTATCTATACATTCATTCCATTTACCATAATACATATATTCTCTACCTAAATAATGCATATTCCTATCATCATTAGGATCTTCCTTTACAGATAATTCTAGTAATGGTAAGTAACTGCCTCTAGATTTAGATTTATCAGAATAATGATTTAATACAATATTGTCAATAGTAATAATATTTTCTTTATCTCCTAGAAAAGTAAGTACTTCATGTACTGGATGTGTCCATTTATAATTTTTTCTTTGATGTATCTTATCAGTATAAAAATTAACCAAAGGTCTATTATTATCATCTAAACTCCAATTGTAATTATATCTTGCCCTGCTAGTGGATCCTACCCAACTATCTTCAAGATACTTTCTCCATCCTTTTTCGAATACTTCGTCTAAGTCTGTACATACACAAATATCGTAATCATCTGGAATTAAATCTAGTGATTTGTTTCTTGCAACATCAAATCTCCATGGTTCTATTTTAGAGGTTCTTACATTTACTCCAAATTCTTTTAATAATTTAACTGTATTATCTGTAGAACCTGTATCTAATACGAATATAGCATCCGCTTCCTTCATAGACTCATACCATCTTTTAACAAACTTTTCCTCATTTTTACATATTCCATATACACATACTTTATATTTATTCATATTAAGCACCTTGTTTTCCTAAATAATCAATTACCAAAGTTACTAATGAATTACTAAAATATGATTTTGATGAGAGATTAGTTAAATCTGGAGTTTGTAAAAATATTTTATATTTACCTAAATTAGATAGTTCATAAGTAACTGCAGTATCTACTACCGCTATTATGCCACAAGCCGATAATTCTACCGGTTCAGCATTATATACCCACTGTCCTACTCCCAAATAAACATTATCAGTGTTTGTTTCTTTAAAACCTATTGATACTATGTCTTTAGTTGGATCAAATTCAACATCATTTACTGACGGGTATGCACTAACAGTAAAAAATATTCTATAATATCCAGCTACATTAAACTTAATTAAACCTTCTTTTTCATCTAATTCAAGTAAATTACTAACATCAAGTTCCAATCTACTTATTGGTAATCTTGCTTCAGGCTCTACTGGTACGCCAGTATCTGATTTATCAGCATTAAAAGTTACTAAGTATGCTGACCTAAATAATGTGGGTCCAGCAGGTCCAATTGGACCCTTTGGTATAACAAAATCAAGAACATGTGTATTATTAACTTTATTATCAATAACCTTAGCCTCAGTTCCAGCTTCACCAGTTGTAGTACTTCTTACAAAAATAGTATCTCCAATACCATCATTACCTTTTTGACCTTGTGGTATTACAAAATCCAAAATGGCATTCGTATCGGTACCGCTATTAGTCACACTAGCACTTTCTCCTGGATCACCAGTAACAGTAGTGCCCACACTAATAGTGGCTGGTCCTGTTGGACCCTGAGGTCCTGTTGGCCCAACAATAACTGGAGTACATAAACATCTCTTTTTCAAGCATTCTGTATCAGTAGTAATCTTTTTATAAGGATCAATCATAATACCCCTCCTCATAATAACTTATGACAATATTATTTTACTAATTATAATAATAGTTTATTTTCCACTTCTATATAAGCAGTAATATAAATATAATTTAAGTAAAGAAAGAAGTGATATTATAAAAAAATTAAAATTATATATAATTATATTTTCCATTGTATTATTAGTATTATTACTAAGTTTCTTTATTTATTATTTAATATATAGTAATACTAGCAAAGAGAAACCAAGTAGTTATCCAAAAATTAAACTATCAGGAAATACCATTATTAATATAAACATTGGTGATAAATATACTGAACTAGGATATACTGCTTATGATAGTAAAGATAAAGATATAACAAATAAAGTAGAAGTTAAAAATAATGTTAATGAAAGTATGCCTGGTACTTATGAAATAATATATAAAGTAACTAATTCTAAAGGAAATAGTATTGAAGTAAAAAGATTTGTTAAAGTAAAATTAACAAAAGATTTTACTTATAAGAAAGAATACAACAATATAGATAACAAGACCCTAAGTTGGGGAACAAATAATAAAAAAGATGGTAATAGACCAAATACTGATATTTCAAATGAAGAACTTAAAAAATATAATGCTTATGCTATGGGTCCTGATAAAAAAGTAATTTATCTAACTTTTGATGAAGGAACCATGACATCATACTTACCTCAAATAGTAGAAGTATTAAATAATAATAATGTTAAAGGAACATTCTTTCTATGTAAAAACTATATTAAAAATAACAAAGAACTAATAAATAAAATGTTAGATAGTGGTCATTCTATCGGTAATCATACTGCTTCTCACCTATCCATGCCTAGTTTAGCCTCTAAAGAAAACTTCTCTAAATATTTAGAAGAAATAATTTCAGTAGAAGATACTTTTAAAGAAGTTACTGGTAGAGAAATAGATAAAATATATAGAGAACCACGAGGAGAATTTTCAAAAAGAAGCTTAAATATAATGAAAGATTTAGGTTATAGTACTTACTTTTGGAGCTC
>ENA-OOSG01000154-OOSG01000154.1-human-gut-metagenome-genome-assembly--contig:-NODE-154-length-14482-cov-1.689125_pt1 | contig 14482 bp, 6 predicted proteins | sample MGYA00241178_ERZ501214 | MGnify/ENA primary metagenome ERZ501214 (study PRJEB25962, sample SAMEA2042436) | human gut metagenome | biome: human gut; feature: human-associated habitat; material: faeces...
TGGTTGAAGGTTGGTATGGGAATCAATGCAAGTCATTCTATACAAAATTATGGTATTGTTAAGACTACAGGTAGTGCTGCCAAAGATTCCTATGGACTGGCTTTAAATTTAGAGCCATATGCTCCTGCCTATGACGAAAATGGAGCTATTCTAAAGGTGGAGGCAGGCCCCTCCCAACATAATATTTTGCTAAACATAAATGAAGCGACCAATGAAACTAGGTTTTATAGTGTATTGATGAATTCATATGCTGAAGCTACTATACTTCCCTGGTTACGTTGGCGTACGAATTTTGGAGCACAATTCCGTAACTCAAGAGAGGGAAGTTATTATGGAAGTAATTTTACTAATCCTTTGAATAATAGTGCTTTTTCGCCCAATGTTGCTTATAATCAACATAATCAGCGAATGGCCTGGACACTTGAGAATCTTATTTATATTGATAAAAATTTTAATGATATTCATACTTTCGGGCTTACACTTATGCAGTCGGCAGAGCACTATCGTACAGAATCTCTTGATGTTCGTGCCTATGAGACTAAGTTTCCTACAGCATTGTGGTATAGTGTGGGAGATTCAGATACTTCAAGATCCAGTATAGGTTCAGGCTTCAATCAGCAACAACGTGCTTCTTATATGGGACGATTGAATTATAATTTAATGGATAAATACTTACTTACAATAACAGGGCGTTGGGATGGAGCTTCAATGTTGGCTAAAGGAAATAAGTGGGATTTTTTTCCTTCGATGGCATTTGCATGGAAACTGAACAAAGAAAAGTTTCTTAATAAATTAGACTGGTTATCAGAATTGAAATTTAGAATAGGATATGGAGTTACAGGAAATGCTTCTATTAGTTCTTATCAAACGGGAGGTACTATGGAATCTCAATATGCCAATATCCCTTTGGGACAAGGAGGGGTTACTTCCAGTGTGGTAGGTGCTAAAGCCGTAGTCTTGCCAAATCGGGAATTAGCTTGGGAAAAGACTGCCTCGACTAATATCGGACTTGATTTTGGTTTGCTGAATAATCGGATAACAGGTAGCTTGGAATATTATGTTTCAAAGACATCTGATTTATTGCTCAATCGCTCTATACCGATGATGACAGGATATGTCTCAATCATATCCAATGTGGGTAAGACTCAAAATAAGGGATTTGAATTGACATTATCTACAATAAACGTAAGTACAAAGAATTTTACTTGGAAGACAGACTTTACGTTCTTTACTAATAGTGAAAAAATTGTAGAATTGGCAGACGGTCGCAATGATGACCCTTCAAATGGATGGTTTGTAGGGCATGCCATTGATGAAGTTTGGACTAAAAAGTTTGATAGACTTTGGCAAAATACGTCAGAAGACAAAAGATTGCTGGCTATTTACAAAGCAAATTCCATTACGATGTTTCCCGGACAAGCTAAAATTGTAGATCAGCCATTCATTGAAGTTGCTAAAGGGACTGAAGGAGCTATAACCAAAAAAGTAAATATTGATGGAATAGAGCAAGAGGTAACTTACTTGGATAATGGCTTTGGTAAGATAGACAATGACGATAATCATTTCTTAGGTTCTTTCAGACCCAAATGGGAAGGAGGCTTCACAAGTACATTTATTTGGAAAAACTGGGAACTAAATACTTTCATTTATGGACGATTCGGAGGCTTATATTACGGTTTGTTGCAAACCTATGGTAGTCGAATCGAAAAAGATGTATGGAGTGAAACTAATCCTAATGGTAAATATCCACAACCTCGTAGTGGTGGAGAAGCATATACGTCATATCAGGATTATCAAAACTATACTAAAAGTGATATGATAATAGTCCGCAATATTTCATTATCTTATACTTTGCCGGAAAAGAAAATCAGGAAGCTTGGAATTTCGAATTGCTCTGTCTATGCACAAGTTCTTAATCCCTTTATATTTGGTGGAGAACTGGTCAAAGCTGGCATTAATCCTGATGATGTGACTGGTTGGAAACCCAGTTCCGTTACAAATGGAGATTATAGATATGCAGGTGGTCAAACAAACAATACGATGCTCACCCGTAGTTTAGTTTTTGGATTGAGGTTAGGTTTTTAATTGATATTCTAAAAGATATAAAAATGAAAAAATATATATTATTTTCAATAATTGTGTTAGGTAGTATTTCCTGTACTGATAGTTTTCTTGAGGAGAAAATGGTATCAACTATTACACAAGATTATTTCAATACTGAAAAAGGATTAGAACAACTCATTGTCGGAACGTATGATGCTTTGCGGGTTAGTAGGCAATATCAGCAAGGACCATATTCGTTATTAACAGGACTGGACGTTGCACTTTGTCGGACTGCTAATTTTGCAAATTATACGGCAAGCGAATGGAGTTCGACTGGAAAAATGGCAACTCATCCAAACGGATTGTGTGGTGAATATTCTTCCAATTCATTATTAGGCTATTATCCGATTATTAATAATTGTAATCGTGCCATTATTGCCATACAAAATGAGGAAGCATCTGGTAAGTTTGCAGAAGACAAAGAATATGCTTCTTTAAGAATGTCTGAAGCTATGTTTAATCGTGCTTATGCACTTTATATAATGAATACTCTTTATGGAGATATTTATGTACCACGGGAATATACAACTGCACTCCCTAAAAATTATAGTTTTCCTCGTGAGACTTCGGAAAATATTTATAAACTTATTATTGGGGATTTGCGCTTTGCGTATGAGCATCTCCCTGATATAAGAAATTTAAATTTAGGAAGTGAGTTTGGACGGGCTACAAAAGGTGCTGCTGCTCATTTTCTCTCAAAACTTTATCTTCAACGTGCTCAGGGAGCAAAATATAATGGGCCTGAGTATGGACGTAATTCAAATGGGACAATTGATAATACAAATGAGAAATCATATCTTGGCATGTTATACAAAGGAAGTGTTATTACTGATTTGGATTCTTGCATTTATTATGCTTCCCAAGTGATAAACCATGGATATTATGAGTTGGAGGCCGATTATGCGAAGTTATTTAGTCATCCTCTGGATGACTATTCAAATGAAAATAGCCATGAACTAATATTATCTGCTGTTTTTGGGAAATTAGATAGCGGTGCAGATAATGGGCGTTATGGAAATCGCATACAAGGCTTTATTGGAGCAGGTTATCGGGATCCTTCATGGGGTATTGAATATAACTGGGAATACGGAACTAATGTTTCAGGACCGGTTTCATATACAAATGATTTTGGATTTGATTTATTCAATAAACACGCTGACTCGCGTTATCAAAAATCCTTTTTTGTTGAGTTTAAAACGGCATTGTCTGGAGGAACAACTACTGTTCCTGCTTTAAATGTAGACTATTATACATATGATAATCCGAAAAATGCAACTTATGTATGGACTGAGAAAACTGCTGCTTATTTTAATAAATATATTTGGGAGACTTATGATCGGGAATCATGGGGAGGTCGGAAGGCAGTTGCCGGAGAGCATAAAATGGGTAAAGGTGATATTGCTTTTGCTTATGTTGAAAATACAAAAGAAACAGCTTTAGATATGCAAGAGGTCCTTGCGCAACCATTTGTGGTATTAGCCCGATGGATTAAAGATGGGGATAAATATTACTATCGCCTCCCTTTATTGCCTGCCAATGGCTCGTATACATATAATATTCAGTCTTATCTTGGTCTCAATAAATTGAGTAATAAAACATGTCCAGGATCCTTGAAATATGTCGATCCTAATCGTAGAAATTTGAGTAGTAGCGCGCATTCTTCTAGAGATATTCCTTTATTCCGTCTTGCAGAGACATATCTTATAAGAGCAGAAGCTTATGGCAGGAAAGGAGATTATGCTAATGCAATTTCTGATATTAATAAAGTACGTGCCCGTGCTGCCTATAAAGTTGGTGAAATACGCAGTGAAGTTCTCGCACGATTGCAACCGGGACATGAAAATCTTACGTTCACTGAACAGCAGTGGCCTTATGTGGTGGAAAAAGATATGACTAATACTATGTTGGTGGATGCAACCTATTGGGATGGAATATCGGAAAAATCATTAGCGGAAAGATATCCGTCTACGGCAATAACGACTGAAGACCGTTTCGTAAATTTTATGTTAAATGAATTGTCGCGTGAACTGAATTTAGAAATGATTTATTATGAAAATTTGCATCATTCCGGATGGCAGGCTGATCGTATCATGCATCATGAACAAATGGCATCCTCATTGAAAGGCTTATGGGACACTTCTGATAATCTTATTAACGGCATAGGGCAGACTGGTGACGGGATGGGATACTTTCAACCGTTCCATACGCTAAAACCTTTTGCACAGACAGTAATTGACTTATTGACGGATGAGGATGGTAATCCTTTGGATGAAGCAGGCAAAAAGGCTTATCAGAATTATGGCTATTGATAAATGAAATTCCTTATCGTGATATATAAAAATCGGATAGTAGTGCGAAATCACTACTATCGATTTTCAGACATAGCTTTTAACGAGTTGTATATTAATTAATAATGAATTTATTTTGATCGTATGAAAAAGAATATTATCGTATTATTTGCTATATTGCTAAGCTCCTTGTTGGTTAGAGCTGAAGACTTAAAATTATGGTATAATTCCCCAGCTACTACATGGGTAGAGGCGTTACCTTTGGGAAACTCTCGTATGGGAGTTATGCTATATGGTGGTACAGCAACAGAAGAATTACAATTAAATGAAGAGACAGTTTGGGGTGGAAGCCCATATCGCAATGATAATCCGAATGCCCGTGCAGCTTTACCTAAAGTGCGGAATTTGATTTTTGAGGGGCGGTATGAAGAAGCTCGCTTGCTGATGGAATCTAAGTTTCGTACTAGACATAATGGAATGCCCTATCAAACAGTTGGGAGCTTGATGTTACATTTTCCCGGCCATGAAACGGCTACTGATTATTATCGGGATTTGGACTTGGAACGTGCTGTTGCTACGGTTCGATATAAGGTAGATGGGACAACTTATACTCGTGAAGTATTTGCTTCCTTCACAGACAATGTGGTCATTGTGCGTTTAACAGCAGATAAACCAGAAGCAGTTACCTTCAAGTTGGGATATAAAACTCCTTTAATGAACCCATCAACCCAAAAAGCGGGTAGGAGATTAGCATTGAAAGCTACAAGTGGTTCACATGAAGGCATAGAAGGAAAAGTACGTTTGGAAACACAGACGCAGGTTACTACTGATGGTGGTAAATTGAAAATAACAGATAACAATATTGAAGTGAAGAAAGCTAATGTGGCCACTATTTATATTTCAGCAGCTACAAACTTTGTTAATTATCAGGATATAAGTGGAAATGAGCATAAAAAAGCAACCTCATACTTGGTGAACGCATTAAAGCAACCTTATAGTAAAGCACTGGCTGCACATACAGCTTTTTATCAGAATTATTTTAATCGAGTTACCTTTACATTACCTGTGACCGAAGCATCAAAACTTGACACCAGAACACGCATTCTGAATTTTAACAAAGGAGAAGACCCGTCTTTAGCCGCACTATTATTCCAATTCGGACGTTATCTGCTTATATCATCATCACAACCAGGAGGACAACCCGCTAATCTACAAGGTATATGGAATGATAAGTTGAAAGCGCCTTGGGATGGCAAATACACTATAAATATTAATACTGAAATGAACTATTGGCCGGCAGAAGTGACTAATTTAAGTGAAATGCATGAGCCATTAGTCCAGTTAATCAAAGATTTATCTCAAGCCGGGCAAGAAACTGCGAGAGTAATGTATGGTTGCCGTGGCTGGGTCACTCATCACAATACTGATATATGGCGTTGTACAGGTCCTGTTGATAGAGTATTCAATGGCGTTTGGCCTAATGGAGGTGCCTGGTTGAGTACTCATCTTTGGCAGAGATACTTATATAATGGAAATAATAAATACTTGAAGGAAGTTTATCCGGTAATGAAGGGAGCAGCCGATTTTTATCTTGATTTTTTAACAGAACATCCTAAATATGGCTGGATGGTAACTGTACCTTCTAATTCTCCAGAAAATGCTCCGAAAGCTACTGATGGGACTAAAGGTTCTCCCATAACAGCAGGTTGCACAATGGACAATCAAATAGCTTTTGATGTTCTGAATAATGTTTTAGCTGCTGCCCGCATTTTAGACCAACCAATAACTTATCAAGATTCATTAAGGAAAATGATAGACCGCTTGGCACCTATGCAGATAGGACGGCATAATCAGTTACAAGAATGGTTGGAAGATTTGGATAGTCCGACAGACAAACATCGCCACACTTCTCATTTATATGGTCTTTTTCCAGGCAACCAGATTTCTCCCTATACAGACCCACTTTTATTTCAGGCTGCCAAGAATTCTCTGCTACAACGTGGGGATAGAGCAACAGGATGGTCTATCGGTTGGAAAATAAATCTTTGGGCACGTTTGCAAGATGGAAATCATGCTTTTCTAATTATAAACAATATGTTGAAACTGCTGCCCAGTGATGAACATAAAAGTGAATATCCTGAAGGACGTACTTATCCTAATCTTTTTGATGCTCATCCTCCTTTTCAGATAGATGGAAATTTCGGATATACGGCCGGAATTGCTGAGATGCTGATGCAAAGCCATGATGCTGCTGTACATTTGCTGCCCGCTTTACCAGATGTGTGGAGCAAAGGGAACATAAAGGGACTGGTTGCTCGTGGTGGTTTTGAGATAGATATGAGTTGGGAAGGCGTACAACTTGATAAAGCTCGAATACATTCTCGCTTAGGTGGTAATCTTCGTTTGAGGTCGTATGTACCGTTGCGTGGAGCTGGGTTGAAAGAAGCTAAAGGAGAAAATCCAAATCCTTTGTTTTACAAAGTTCAAATCAAACAACCATTAATTTCAAAAGAAATAGAAAATCCTCAGTTTCCTGTTCTGCGTAAGGTTTATGAATATGATTTAATAACTGAAGCAGGAAAAAGTTATTTTATTGAGCGTGGATGGTAGGAATATAGTTGTATAAGAGTTACAAATCTAATTAAATAATTTCAGTCCAATAGGTAGTAGTAATTCGGGAATGTATATTATTGGGTATTACATTCCCGATTTTTTGCATAATACAACTTTAAACCACTGGGAACAGAAGTGTGAACGTGCTTCCTTCTCCTACTTTTGATTGTACCGTAATGCTGCCATGATGCTGATGCATGATTTGGCGTGAGATAGTTAACCCGATACCTGAACCGGTAGGTTTTGTGGTGAAGAATGGGATGAAAATTCGTTCCTGAACTTCCGGATCGATGCCGGTTCCATTATCAGTAACACGCAGGAAAAGGTGATTTCCTGGGGTGATGCCCGCGGAAAGAGTGATTTGTGTCGCTTCGTTTTCGCGGGCATTCCGTATCAGGTTGATAAGTACCTGTTCTATTTGCTCTTTATCTGCAATCAGGCGCAACGGAACGTTGGAAAAAGAGAGGTGTAGATCATCTGTATCATTTTGCATCAATTGAACGACTCCTTTCAGTAATTCTCCGGCATTATAAAGTTTCAATAAAGGGTGGGGCAGATGCGATACTTCCCGGTAACTATTCATAAAGCGTACCAGCCCATTCCCTCTGCGACCGATGGTTTGCAGCATCTGTCTGATTTCCATTTTGGTCTCTTCGTCACCTTCCAGACTGTCGGCGTGCTTGGCAAGAAGTTCTGTAAGCGAAATGATGGGAGTAATGGAATTCATAATCTCATGCGTCAGTACACGAATTAGCTTTTGCCAGGCTTCCGTCTCACGGTTATCCAGGGCAGAATGGATATTCTTCATTCCGGCAATCAAAAGTTTCCTGCCTTGAATGATAAACTCCATACCGGAAAGAGCGAATTGCACAGTCTCTTCTTCCTGTTTGATTTGCCATACGGACAAATCGCCTGTTTTCAGTGTATGCAGCTTGGCCGGGAGATCGGGGTGAAAGTCGACCAGATCATTTACCGTATGCGGACAATCGATATGTATCAGGCGTTTGGCTGCATCATTGACCCATTCCATTTGCCCGTCGAGAGTATAAACAAGGATAGCCATGTCTATATGATTGGCAAGTGCCTGAAAATACTGCAATTTGCTTTCTTTCTTTTGCAGGTTGTTCCGGTAATGTTCAAGGGCATCCTGCATTTCAGTCAGCAGTTCTTCGGGAAGAGGCTGAGTGGCATTGGGATTGGAAGTGGGAGAGGAAAGAAATTCAGAGTAGCGCACAGACCAGATAAACTGGGCCATGGCACGGGCAGAACGTAAGATATACCTGTATATGGTATAAGCAACAAACGCCGTGAGGCAGAGCACCACGAACAGGCTAAAATAAAAGCCGTGCACAAACAACCAAGCTGAAACGAGGCAACATACCAATAATGCAATTGTGAGCCAAAGTGGCGTTCTTACCCAAGTTTGTCTTTTCATAATCCGAACTTTTCAATCCTTCTATAAAGTGAAGTCCTTGTGATTCCCAGCATTTCTGCCGCCAATGTGATGTTACCGCCACATATTCTCATAACCTCATTGATCGCATCCTTTTCCATCCGTTCCAGATTATACTTATCCTTTTCAGAAACTGTATTGGAAGATCGGGGGCTGCGTAACATGAAATCATCCGGAGCCAGCATGGTTCCTGTAGAGAGGATGACGGCACGTTCGATGGCATGCTCCAGTTCGCGCACATTGCCCGGCCAACGGTAAAGTTGCAGCGTCTTTCGTGCTTCTTTGGAAATTCCCCGAAGCTCTTTCTTATACTTCTTCCGATAGCGTTGGAGAAAGAAATCGGCCAACAGGAACAGGTCGTTTCCCCGTTCCCGCAAAGGCGGAATACGAATTTCAATCGTATTGATGCGGTACAGTAAATCCTGGCGGAATTGTCCGTCGTCGATGGCGCTGTATAAATCCGTATTCGTGGCGCAAATCAGCCTTACATCCACCGGATAGGAGGTGGTGGAACCTAACCGTGAACTCTTTCTTTGTTCAATGACCGAAAGTAACTTTGCTTGGAGTGGAAGGCTCAGATTTCCGATTTCATTCAAAAACAGCGTTCCGCCCGAAGCTACTTCCACACGTCCCGGCTTATTTTTGCGGGCATCGGTGAATGCTCCCTTTTCATATCCGAACAATTCACTTTCGAACAATGTATCGGGGATACTGCCTAAATCAATAGGTACATATATTTCGTTTTTGCGTAGCGACTGCTCGTACACATAACGGGCTATCAGGTCTTTACCTGTTCCGTTTTCACCTAGTAGTAACAGGTTCGCATCCGTATCGGAGAACTTCTTTATCGTTTGAAAGATGGCTTGCATGGCGGCAGATTCACCGACGGGCGTTGGCTCAGAGGGAAGGGTCAAAGCTTCCGTTTGTTCTTTCAAAGTCTCCTTCTGTTGTTTCAGGGTTTCTACTTCCGTCCGGCTGAAACTGAGTTGCAGTGCGGAGGAGACGGTGGCTATCAGTTTCTCGTTTTGCCAGGGTTTGGGAATAAAATCTGTGGCACCTTGTTTAATGGCTTGCACAGCCTTCTCCGTATCTGCATAGGCTGTTATAAAGATAACGACCGCTTTTGCATCCAGTTTCAGTATCTCTTCCAGCCAATGAAATCCTTCTTTGCCACTGACAGCATCCCGACGGAAATTCATGTCGAGCAAGATAACATCGAAACGACTACGTGAGATGATAGGTAACAGCTCTCTTGGATCATTTATAGCGGTTATGCTTTCTGCAATAGGGCGCAACAGCATTTTCAGGGTGAAGAGGATGTCTTCATTATCATCTACGATTAATATTTTACCTCGTTTCATTATAATTCGAAAGGATTGGTTTGACTTATTGGATTGGCACGCGTACCAATTGCAAAGATATAGAAAGTTTCCGAGATAGTAGTGTACGGAAGCGTGCATTCGGTGTACGATATCGTGCAATTTTGCATGGATAGTATTTGGGTAAATAATTGATAAACAAAAGAATGTAGTTCTGGTATAGTTCTTGCAAAAGTTCTGTATATATTCTGATTTAAACTAAAATTATGCAAAGCAATTTTTTCCTTTATCTAATATTAATATGTTTCTGTACAGCTTGTGGTTCCAAAAATCCTGGTATGAGCAAGGAAGAAGCTACAGAAGAACTCACTGAACAAACAACGGATGTGAGTACTGTTCCTCAAACGGTATCTGCATCCGGTAGCGAGTTCCTTGATGGCTATGTACCTCCTGCCGGCATTAAATTTCAATCGAAAATTCAGAAAGATGGGGCTGTTTCTCTAAACGTGTCGTCTGCGCTGAAGAATGTACATGCCATGAAAGTAAATGAACTGGGGAAAATGAGGCTCCACTTTACCGGAGTGGATGCAATGCTCATAGAAGGTATAGCATGTGATATCACTCCAATTCAAAACACATACTTGCTGACTACTGTACAAGGCTTGTTTTTATTGGATAATGATTTTAAGATTGTCAAACAATTGTTTAAGAACGATGTAGATTGTAGTCTGAAAGATGGGTATATCCACTTGGATACTCGGGAAATGGTTATTCAACCTTATTATGATGCTTCATTCAATCAGCTTCGTTGTAGTTATTTATCCAAAAAACACAAAAACGGGAATTATATCATTACTCTTCCTTTGAATGAAATAGTGGCTGCAACCGAACCGTGGACGCCGAATAAGATTACAAGTAAGCTCCCTATAGGACGAGTTTTTATGAATGCTTCTTTTTATAACGGCATTGAAGGAGGTTTTATCAAATCCGTACCTTTCTCCAGTCATTTTTATACGCATGGTGTGGAAGGGGATACGCTGTGCAGTTTTGTTCCGGAGGAGGAGGGCTATACTCCAACAGGCACATATCGGACAGGTGAAACAAATCATACGTATGTCTATCGAAATAAGACGTATGTACGCATGGCATACGACAATACGGTTTATTTTCTGGAGAATGCTTCTACATTGAAAGCTGCCTATCATTTGGATTTCGGTGTATTACGGCGTCCTCAGGGAAAGAAGGTAATCGGTTCTTCCAATCTGGACAATGACTTCTTTATAGTGAGTTGGCTGGAAACGGATCATTATTTATTTATTCGTATGTCCAAAGGATATGACTCTCCCAATGCGCGTAAAGCCAGGTCGGTATCTCTTTACTCTCTTATATATAATAAAACGACTAAGGAATTCTTTTCCCTGCCATCGGTAGGAGCTAACAAAGAACCTGACTTTCCGGTTATAGATGCAGGAAACGGACAGGAAATTTCTTGTTTTCCAAAACTGGTTGCCGGGAATACCTTTATTAGCTATGTCAACGGAAAATGGATTAAAGAAAATAAACCGGAGCTTCTTGAGAGTAAAGAGGTATCGGACAATGAACTGGTATTGATAACTATAGAATGATGAACAAATGCACGAACTAATTTATTATCAGATGATAAAGCACTATATAAAAGTAGCACTCCGGTTGATAAAGCGGAGTTTTCTGTTCTCCTCCATTAATATGCTGGGATTCGTGTTCGGTATGACGGCCGCTTTTCTCATATACCTGTGGGTGGTGAATGAACTGACGTATGATGATTGTTTTCCGAGTGCTGACCGCATTTATCGGGCGATAGAAGTAAACCGGGAAGCAAGCGGAGAGATAAAGGAATCTCCGGGAACAGCCCGTTCGCTCGTAAGAGTTTTCAAAACAGATTTTCCACAGGTTGAAGATGCCACCTCTATTCTTTATCGGGGAGACATGACATTGGAGACGGAAACAAGACACAAAATCAGTGGTAATGCTGTTCATGTAGATTCTACTTTCTTTAGTATTTTCCCTTTTCAGATAGTGGAAGGTAATCCGGAACGCATAAATGACAACATTGATAACATTATTTTGGAAGAATCAATGGCCCGCAAGCTTTTCGGGATGGCTTCAGCTATAGGGCAAAAGGTAACCAGGAGTGGGGCGGGTTTTAAAGATACCTATAATATCGTTGCAGTAGTGAAGATTCCATCGAAAAGCCATATCCGTTTTGATGTGGCTCTTCCAATGGAGGGATATGGTCTTTATATTATGAATTTAGACTGGGATAAAAGTCGGAGAGAGGTGCATGTGTATGTAAAGATGAAACCCGGTGACGATGGAAAGCTATATCGCCGGGAACAAAAAACAATGAGTCGTGCTCTCAGTAAATTTAGTGATAAACGTGCACTGTTGCGCTTTCAATCGGTGCGGGATATTCATTTACGCACTACCTTTCCTGATATATATATAAAGAATCACGGGAGTGTTGCCACTATCTACTTATTTGTGGTATTAGCCATTTTAGTGATCTTTATGGGTGCATTTAATTTTATGACACTCTCTACTGCACGGGCATCACTCCGTTATAAAGAAATAGGCGTACGTAAAGTGACGGGAGCTAAAAGGAAAACTTTGGTTACACAATTCCTTTCGGAAAGTCTGGTTCAGTCGTTCATATCTTTAGTACTTGCTTTAGCGTTGACAGAACTTATGCTGCCTCTGTTTAATCAGGTCATGGGAACAGATTTAACATTGAGTCTGAATTGGAATGTAATTTTCTATATTTTATTTGGTATTTTGGGGGTAGGTTGTTTGGCTGGTTCTTATCCGGCATTTTATCTTTCTTCCGTCAATCCGTTGCTTGCCTTCAAAGGCGGACGGAAAACAGGTAAGAAAGGGGGATTGATCAAAAGCTTGGTTTGTATACAGTTTCTTATTGCTTTGTTGTTGATGCTCATGACTTCCATTGTCTTAAAACAACTGTATTTTATGAAGAATAAGGATTTGGGACTTGATAAGGAAAATATCGTATCCATTTATACCAATTTGTGGTACGATGTAGCCGATTTTAAACAGGACTTATTGAGAAACCCGGCAATCAAAAGTATTTCGATGGGTTCTCCTATTGAAAGTTTTGGAGAAGAGAATCAGGAAACAAAAGATGGAGAATCAATTTCCTGGACGGATATAGATGGGAAAATAGATTCATTGAGAATGGTAGAAATATGGGCAGATGGCAATTTTGTGGAGACTTTCGGATTGCAGTTGCTGAAGGGTGAACTGATGAACTCAGACTTTGAAGATTATTGGTTGCAAGGCGATGAAACCAATCCGGTTGAACGAACGGTTGTTATAAATGAAACAGCTTGGAAAGCGATGAAAGTGGCAAACCCGATAGGCATGGAGATCTCTCGTGAAGAATCTGGTTGGGTTAGCAAATATCGCATTGTAGGTATGGTAAAGGACTTCAATTTTCAGTCATTGCGTGAGAAAATGAAACCGGCTTTCATTTACTACAGTCCTGAGACATTAGTTTTTATGTATATCAAAATAGCCCCGGAACACAAGCCAGAAACGTTGAAATATATTCAGGCTAAATTTGAAGAATGGGCAGTGCGTGATGATCTGTTCGTGAAGGAATTTAATTATCAATTCTTTTCTGATGCTTTGAATAAGAATTATGCTAAAGAACAGCAACAAAGCCGGATGTTGTTATTCTTCACTATCATTGCCATTGTCATAGCTATGCTGGGTGTATTTGGACTGGTGACTCTCTCTACGGAGCAGCGAACGAAAGAAATCGGTGTCCGTAAAGTGAACGGTGCCCATTCCGACCGGATCGTAAAGATGTTCTGTATGGAATATCTGAAATGGGTGGGAATTGCTTTTGTTGTGGCATCTCCAACTGGATATTACCTTATGTACCGTTGGCTGGGCGAATTTGCTTATCAGACTGTCATAAGCTGGTGGTTGTTCATACTGGCAGGAGCAGTCATAGCAGGGATTACTTTGCTTACGGTCATCGGGCAAACTTGGCGGAAGGCTTCGCAAAATCCGGTAGTTTCCTTGAGATATGAATAAATAAATGTTTAAGATAATAACAATACAATATACGATTATGATTAAGACAGTTAACCTCACCAAAATATTTCGTACGGAAAGCGTACAGACTACTGCATTGAATGAAGTAAGTTTAGAAATCAATCAGGGAGAGTTTGTTGCCATTATGGGACCTTCCGGTTGTGGAAAATCAACCTTGCTGAATATGATTGGTTTGCTCGATAACCCTACTTCCGGTGAACTCTGGTTTCTCGACCAGGAAGTTTCCCGCTACTCCGAGAATGCCCGTACGGACCTGCGCAATGGAAACCTCGGTTTTGTATTTCAGAGTTTCAACCTGATAGATGAACTCACAGTGTTCGAGAATGTAGAACTTCCTTTGCTCTATGCCGGAGTCTCTGCCCGCGAACGTGTGAGGCGCGTTAATGAGGCTTTGGAACGTATGCAGATAGCCCACCGCACGGAGCACTATCCGCAACAACTCTCCGGTGGCCAGCAGCAGCGTGTGGCCATTGCCCGCGCGCTCATCAACAATCCGACGATGATCATCGCCGATGAGCCGACCGGCAACCTCGACCCGCAGCGTTCGTTTGAGATCATGCTCCTGCTCGAGCAGATCAATGCGCTCGGCA
>ENA-OOSG01000161-OOSG01000161.1-human-gut-metagenome-genome-assembly--contig:-NODE-161-length-14160-cov-1.705707_pt1 | contig 14160 bp, 10 predicted proteins | sample MGYA00241178_ERZ501214 | MGnify/ENA primary metagenome ERZ501214 (study PRJEB25962, sample SAMEA2042436) | human gut metagenome | biome: human gut; feature: human-associated habitat; material: faeces...
GGCAGCCACCTCCTGCGCCTTGCCTGACAGACTACAAAGGGCGAACAGAATAAAAATCAAACTTTTTACTGTTTTCATTAATCATCTATTTTTTAAGTTTTACTCAAAACGGAAACAATAACGGGAGCACAAATATCATCACAATTCCCATAATTATCTGTAAAGGCAAACCTACTTTAACATAATCCATGAATGTATAACGTCCCGCCTGCATCACCAACGCATTGGGCGGAGTAGAGAACGGAGAGGCAAAACACATACTTGCCGCCACAGTAACAGCAAACAGGAACGGGAAAGGACTCAACTCCAATTGTATCGCGGATTGGAGGGCAATCGGAGCCAAAAGTACCGCCGTAGCCGTATTACTGATAAACATTGTCATCAGCGAAGTAGTGAAGTAAATGCCTGCCAGCAGCACGTATGGTCCATAACTACCAAGCCCGTTCACCAATGATTTAGAAACTAAGTCGGATGCTCCGGTCTTTTCTAAAGCCAACGACATGGGCATCATAGCGGCAATCAGGACAATGCTTTCCCAGTTAATGGTCTTATATGCCGCCTCCACATTGCGGAAACAGCCGGTAAGCACCATCAACAACCCTGCAATCATCACCGCCGTTACAGGAGCAACAGGTATGAAATCGAACATCATCATCACTACCATTCCCAACATGATAATTGCAGCAACAGGTGCTTTATGGTTAAGCGTCACTTTTGCGGCCTCAGCCAGAGGTTGACCGAGTACTACCCAATCTGAAGGATCATCATTTAACCGGGCTATATTCTCCCAGGTACCCTGCACCAGCAATACATCTCCCGAATGCATTTTCTCATCTTTCAGATTCTTCAGTATGTACTGGCGTTTGCGCTGAATACCCAGAATATTCACACCGAATTTCTCACGGAAACCGGAATCTTTCACCGGTTTGTTTACCAAATTGGAAGCAGGCATCAATACGATTTCAGCAATACCGATTTCTGTGAACTCAAGTTCTTCACTCTTAGATTCTACTGAACCTTCCGCCGTATGTGTATCCAGCAATTTCAGTGCATTTTCTTTGGCAAGGCGTTCTACATTAGAGAAGTCGCCCAGCACATAAAGAATATCATTCTCCTGAATAACCGTATTGGCAGCAGCCATCTCTTGGCTCATCGTCTTGAAGAAATGACGGCGGGAAGAAGAAGATTGGCGGCGAACCTCCATAATTCCCGCCTTATAGCGCTGCGGAATGTTCAACTCTTGTATGGTTTTTCCGACTAAAGGTGATTGACTTTCTACCTGCACCCGACATAAATTTTGGAACAATTGGTACTCTCCTGCCAGTTCTTTCAGTGATTTATTCTTGTTCCCTTTACGGGTTTTATCTCCCTTCTTAGTCAGGAACATCTTACTCAACGGAATCAATACAATCAATCCGACAGTTACACAAACCAGACCTACAGGGGTAAATGAGAAGAAAGTGAGCGGTGCATATCCCGCAGAAGTCAACACTTCCTGGATAACAAGGTTAGGTGGCGTACCAATCAACGTCATCATCCCCCCCATGCTACTGGCAAATGCGAGCGGCATCAACAAGCGGCTGACATTGATTTGTGAACTCATAGCCATACTGACTACAATAGGAAGCATTAAAGCCACCGTTCCGGTATTACTGACAAAGGCACCGATAAAGGCAGTCACCAATATGATAAGGACGAAAAGCTTCAACTCACTGTCACCGGCCAATTTCAGGATACGGCTACTTATCATCTTCGCCAATCCTGTCTGGAAAATAGCACCGCCCACAACGAACAGTCCTATCATCATTATCACTACGGAATTGGAGAACCCGGTCAGTGCCTCCTCAGGTGTCAGAATGCCGGATATGATTAACAACACTAAGGCACAAAGCGCCACCAAATCTGAGCGTACTTTGCCGCTCATAAAAAATATTGCAGAAAGAAATAAAATAATGAGGGTAATATACATATAGATATAAAATTTGTATGTTTATAAACACTTCAACAGTGTCTTTTGTTCTATGGAGTTGCAAATATCACAAAAATCAGAACGATAGACAAGAGGGTGAACCCTTTTTGAACTAAATAAACGGAAAATATCTCACTAAATTCATAATAAAAGCTGGATTATTAACAATATATTCATACCTTTGAATCCGGGAGTGATAGTATGGGCTCACCCCTTTTATCAGTTAAATTCTATAACAATAATGGAAAACGGCAACACAATTACAGGCACCTTCAATGGGACAATTCACTTAGAATACCTGCCATGTATTAATTATGCAATGATCCACAATCATGTGCCTTCATGCAATTTCTGCGAACTAATGAATAATGATGCAGTTGACTGGAACCACATCAAAGTTTCAATAGACGGAGAACTGATAAAGCACTCGGAAAGCATTCTGGAGATAATTCCAAAAGGACAAAATGTACAAATCAGTAGTCTGGAAATATCCCCCGAAAACGAAAAGTTGATAGAACTGACAGAAGGCATCGATACCCACTTCATCCTGACCATTACCATTTCCGGTAAAATAGCCCATCAACAAACATTTCCCATCAAACTGATGGCTTATGACCAATGGACCGGCGTCGGTATTATGCCCGAACTTTTAGTCACTTTTGTCACTCCCAATCACCCTATACTTTCAAGAATAAGCGTAAAGGCTTCACAATTTCTTGAGAAATGGACGGGTAACTCTGCCTTAGATGAATATCAGACACAAGATCCCAATCGCGTACGGGTTCAGGTGGCTGCCATCTATGAAGCTCTACGCTCTGAATCTTTGATATATTCCACGGTTCCGGCCAGTTTTGAAACGATGGGACAACGTATTCGTTTAGTAGATAATGTACTCACCAGTAAACTGGGTACATGCATAGACCTGACTTTGCTTTATGCTTCTTGCCTGGAAGCAAACGGCATTCATCCCCTTCTGATTTTATTGAAAGGGCATATATTTGTAGGTGCATGGCTGACAGACGATATCTATCACCAGACTGTGGGAGACGATGCTTCTTTCTTACTAAAAGGAAGTGCAAATGGCATCAGCGATATTGTATTGGTAGAAACAACCGCAATTACATCTTCTCAGAACATCTCGTTTGAAGAGGCGGTAACAACAGCTCAAAGGGAACTCAAAGAAGAAAGTAAGTTTGAACTATTCATTGATGTATACAGGTGCAGGCTCGATAAAACCCGTCCCCTGCCACAGCGCATAAACCATAACGGTGAGTGGCAAATAGAAAACAACGGAATAGAACATGAGAATGCAACCAGAAAAGTAAATCAACTGGACCGATATGAAATAAAGCTGGACGACAGCAAGGATAAAATTACCAAGCAGGTTATATGGGAAAGGAAGTTGCTGGATTTCTCCCTTCGCAATAATCTGATTAACATCAGGCTTGGCAGAAGGGTCATACCTTTCATCTCTTTTGCTATCGACCATCTGGAAGACCACCTTCAAGCCGGAGAGAATTATCAGATATTAGCCAGCCCCGCCAAAAGTAAAATAGAACCCGGTGAGACAGGATTATATGACTCTTCACTCTGGAAAGAGAATCTGGAGGAATTAGTAATCAGTGAACTGAAAAACAAAAAGATTCGCTCCTATCTGACCGAAAGCGAACTGCAAAACTCACTCAAATTCGTATATCGAACTTCACGGACTGCCATTGAAGAAAATGGTGCCAATTCGTTGTTTTTAGTCTTAGGTGTCCTGAAATGGTACGAATCCACAAAGAGTGTGAAGCCTCGCTTTGCCCCTATCCTGCTACTGCCGGTAGACATCATACGACGTGGTGGTACAAACGGATATATCATCCGCACAAGAGATGAAGAGATTATACTGAACATAACCCTGGTGGAATTATTGAAGCAACAATTTGAAATAAATCTCTCCGGACTTAACCCGTTGCCAAAAGACGACAGCGGCGTAGATCTGAAAAAAATATTTGCCGCAATTCGCACCTGCATCCGTAACATGAAAGGCTGGGATGTAGTAGAAGAATCCATGTTAGGGCTATTCTCATTCAACAAGTTTGTCATGTGGAATGATATTCACAGCAATGCGGACAAGCTGAAAGAGAATGCCATCATAGCCAGCCTGATGGAAAACCGTATCCAATGGCAGGACGTAACTCCGGAAGTTGACGCCAGAGAGATAGATAAGAATTGCAAACCTACCACCTTTTCCATTCCTGTCGATGTGGATTCTTCCCAACTGGAGGCTGTCATAGAATCAGGAGAAGGGAAGAGTTTTATATTGCACGGTCCTCCGGGAACCGGAAAATCGCAGACTATCACCAACATGATAGCGAATGCCTTGTACAAAGGAAAACGCGTACTATTTGTTGCAGAAAAAATGGCGGCACTTTCTGTTGTACAAAACCGTCTGACCAGAATAGGATTGGATCCGTTCTGTCTGGAATTACACTCCAATAAGGTTACTAAATCTCACTTCCTGGCTCAACTTCAAAAAGCCATAGAAGCTATTCATATCCAATCTCCGGCTGAGTTTGAAAGTACTTCAACACAATTGTTTGAGCGAAGAAGAAAGCTGATTGACTACATGGAGGCGTTACATCATCCTCATATATCCGGCTTTTCTCTTTACGACTGCATAACAAACTATCTGTCTATACAAGGGGATGAACTCCCCATTGACTTTTCCCTATTGGATGGTATTACAAAAGAAAAACTTACAGCACTTTGCGAAAAGATACAGGAATTGGATACGGTCTTTCAGATAACAGGGCATCCGCAGGAACATCCACTAAAAGGATTAGAACCGCATAATACTTCCTTAGAAAATTGCCAAAAGCTGCAAGATGGATTCAGGCATCTCATAGATTTATTCAATCTAATTACAACCAACAGAAAATCTCTTTCAAGTAATCTGGGAATCTCAATACCGGATAACTGGGAAGGAATCAACTGGATGGGCAAAATAAGCGACTTACTTCTTTCGGTTCCATATCTGAATAAATCATTATTAGAGATAGGCGGAAATACCAACCTGATAGAAGAGTGGAAAGATATCGTTTTATCAGGTCGTGAACGAGACGCTTCACAAGCAGAGTTGAGTAAAGACTATGCACCTCAAATCCTTGAAGAGAATGCGTTTATTCTTCAACAAGAATGGAAAACAATTGGGACGAAATGGTTCTTACCCAGATTCTTCGCAAAACGTTCCTATCTCAAGAGGCTAAGGCTCTACAATACGAATTTGCAGGCTGAACAGATACCCGGGCTTTTAGATAAACTCGACACCTATCAAAAAAATAATAAGATAATTCAGGAACAGTCTTCCGAGTTGTCATCCTTCTTTGGTTTCTTAGGAAGAAAAAATAAAGAAAAATGGGATGATATTACTTCCACATTGGAGATTCTTCCAATGGTTTACAGTACTTTAGTAGAGTATGCAGAAATAACCCAACAGCCATTTGTAGAAGTCCTTAGTCAATTTGTGAGCAAGATTGACGTGGATTGGAGCACATTCCAGCAATCCAATGAACACATATTCAAGCAGGCAGTCAACACCTCCAGTGAACTAAATACCACTCTTAATGAAATGGAAAGTCTGTGCTACATGCAAATGCCCGACAACGACCTTGAAATAAAATTACCGTTCTTGCTTAATACATGGCTGGCACATTTCAATCTGATTAAGGATTGGGGACAATGGTGCATCCGTAAAAGGGAACTGGAGTCCCAATATCTTACCGTAGTTATCAACTATATTACCGATCAGCATAAAACAGGATTAGAGGCGGCAGATGCATATATGAAAGGTGTTTATCATCAATTAGCAATCAGAACGGTTGATGCAGACGAGACTTTGCGACTTTTCAACGGATTGCTATTTGAGGAAATGATTAATAAGTATAAGTCGCTGACTACGGAATTCCAGGAGCTGAGCAAAAAAGAACTATATTGCAGATTAGCAGCAAAGATACCTTCTCTAACAATGGAAGCTGCATCCAGTTCCGAGATAGGAATCCTGAAAAGAAACATCTCCAATGGAGGACGTGGTACGTCCATCCGGAGAATTATAGACCAGATACCAACCTTGTTGCCCAAACTGTGTCCATGCATGTTGATGAGCCCGATATCAGTAGCACAATATATTGACCTGGATGCAGAAAAGTTCGACCTTGTCATCTTTGATGAAGCTTCCCAGATGCCCACCAGTGAAGCTGTCGGCGCGATAGCCCGGGGTAAAGCATTAGTGGTGGTAGGAGACCCCAAACAAATGCCGCCAACGAGTTTCTTCTCCTCTTCGCAGGTCGATGAAGAAGAAGCTGAATTTGATGATATGGAAAGTATTCTGGATGACTGTATTTCACTATCAATTCCATCCCGTTATCTGACCTGGCATTACCGTAGCAAACATGAAAGCCTGATTGCTTTCAGTAACTCCCAATACTACAATGGGCAATTATATACTTTTCCTTCCGTAGACAACAGGGTTTCAAAAGTACGTTTGGTTCAGGTCAACGGAGCGTATGACAAGGGACGTACACGCAGTAACTATGCGGAAGCGGAAACTATTGTGAAAGAAATACTCCATCGCTTGCAAACACCGGAGCTCTCCGAAAAAAGCATAGGCGTAGTATCTTTCAGTCAGGTACAACAGAATCTGATAGAAGACATGCTGATAGAGGAATTGAACAAATATCCGGAATTAGAAGAGAAGGCTTTCCAAAGTAATGAACCTATCTTCATTAAGAATCTGGAAAATGTGCAAGGTGACGAACGGGATGTCATACTTTTCTCTATAGGATACGGACCGGACAAAAATGGTAATGTATCTATGAATTTCGGCCCACTAAATAATCAGGGTGGTGAGCGCCGCCTGAATGTAGCTGTATCCCGTGCCCGCTATGAGATGATTATCTTCTCTACTTTGCGTTCCGAGCAAATAGATTTGAAACGTACCAAGTCCAGAGGTGTGGAAGGATTAAAAAAGTTTCTGGAATTTGCAGAACGTGGCACATCTCCTATTCCGGCAGTCCAACTTCAAAATCAAAAACAAAGTAATCTGATAACTTTAATAGCTCAGGAGCTCACTCAACGCGGTTATAAAGTGGACACTCTTGTTGGGCATTCAAACTTTAAGGTTGACTTGGCTATTGTAAACCCGGAACAACCAGATACATATATCTTAGGAATATTGTGTGACGGCAAGAATTATTATGAAACAAAAACTACCAGAGACCGCGAGATTGTGCAACCCACCGTCTTGCAGACGCTTCATTGGAATATCATGCGGGTGTGGTCCGTCGATTGGTTCGAACATAAAGAGAATGTAATAGAACGAATTATCAAAAAGCTGGAGGATGTAAAGAATGTAAAAGCAGAAGAAAAGCCACCCCTTCCGATACAACCTGCTGTTCTGAAAGCATTCAGCATAGAAAACGAACCTGTTATAGAATTAGTGAATAGCCGTGAGAAAGAGTATGTTTTTGCTGATTTGCCTGAAATAAGCTATAGTACGGATATTGATAAGGTAATGTCCTCATCTTATCAGGTAAAAAGGCAGCTTGAGCAAATAGTACGGATTGAACAGCCTATAACAAATACTTTGTTATATAAAAGAATCTTACGTATCTGGAAATTAGCAAGAGTGACTATCCGGTTACAAGGATTTATTGACTCTCTTCTCAAAGATACATACAAAGACCCTTTATCGGGAAATTCCATTATCTACTGGGAAAGCGAAGAGAAGGCGAAAGACGCTGACTTTTACCGCATCAATTCCAAACGTGATATTCTTGACATTCCGGTTTTAGAGGTAATGAGTGCCGCTCGCTATGCCATAGAGCAACAGATTTCGATGCCGATAGAGGACTTAAAACGGCTGACTTCCCAACTTCTGGGTTTCAGCAGAAAAGGTGCAAACTTAGATATGGTAACGGAACAGGCTATACAAATTCTGATTGATAGAGGAATATTCAAGCATACGGATGGAATGGTATCCATGAATGATTAAAGTTCATGGATGGCATAGGATTTCATTTTTCAATCTCATAAATCCTCTCTATTTGCTTATTCAGAAAACAATCAGCATATTGGCTATAATCTTCTTTTTCGTAAAATGCTATCAATCCTTTTCTGTAGTTCAAGATATCAGCATCTTTGGAAGAATAAACAGGAATAATATCAGCATTCATCAGGATGATACTCTCTACCATACGTGAAGTTCGTTCAGAACTGAAAGATTCAGCTCACTATGATTTAAAACAAAAAATCCGAAATCTCGAGAAGATTTCGGATTTTTCTTTGAGGTTCCTGGCGGATTTTAAACTGACAAGATAATCCTTTTATTTTCAATTGATTAGAATATTTACAGTTCCGCTACTGTAAAACAATTGTAAAACAAATACTCTGTTTAAATCGTTTATTAATTATCACAAAGATAAACTGATAATTTTGATTTGCAAAGAAAAAATGGAAAGATTTATTCTATTTTTTAATTTTAGTTAGATTCGATCTTGTCCTAAAGGGGATTTTTTAAGATTATCCAATCCAGAGTTTATTAGTTTCTGCAGAAAAATTCCTAAGTCATTAATTATGCTTTCAAATTCCATAGTTGTTTTCATTATATCCGACCAGTTGATATTGGTGATAATATTTAATTGATTCAAAACATCTTGATCTTTATGAGCAGCAGTATTATTCCTTACTGTATGTAAGTATGTGGAATTCGTCGATTGAAACAGGTTTAACCGAGAACGAATACTTTTAAGCTCTAACTCAAACGATGTTATATCAATCCTCTTAGATATAAGATCTTTAAAATTTTTACCCAATAATTCAAATATATCTTTAGATGATTCATACATAATAGTACATATTTGCCTTGCATAGAATCTTTTATGCCATTCTGTTTCCGCAAAGTACATTCCTACCTGTATCGTTTTAACATCTATCGAAATCAAAGTCACAAATCCGGAAATGTTCCAAATCAATTTATTGTCATCAAATACAATTTTCTGGGTTTCATACCATTGTTTCTTTGAAGCATCTTTCTCATTATTAACCTTATCAATACAATATTGAATTTGTTGATTACAGTGACTAATGCTTTGCTCAAACAAATTTAGCATCACCTCTTGTTCTGCAATCTTTTTTAGAAGAGTTAATTTTAGCTCTTTTCCCTCCCTACCTTGCATTTTTTTAGCAAGCTCTCTGTCTACTCCTGAAATATTGTATTTCATACTTTCACTTATTAAATTAGATAGTACTTAGCAATCTGAAAAATAGTATATTAATATTTTAACTCCCTCCTACGCTATACAATTAATTTCTTTGTCTCATACTTCAAATCAACTCAAAGCATAATAGACAAATACTTCTGCAAAGCAGTAATTTCCGCATCAATAACTAATTTTTGAAAGTCTTCTATCAAATGTTCTGTATGCGACTTTTCCAATGCTTTGTAATAGCTAACTTTGGCATCATTACTACCTTTTAGGGTGATAATAACATAGCCATGACGAAGAAGATACAAGTTCATCAGCAAACGAGAGGTACGCCCATTACCATCTATAAACGGATGAATCCGCACCAATTCATCATGTAAATAGGCAGCAATAAGAACAGGATGCACCTTTTCTGCTTCCATTTGCTTGAAACGGAGAATGAAATCTTCCATCTGCTTCCCTATCAGATAAGGTTGTGGCGGCATATGCGTACTACCTGAAATCATAACCGGAACAGTGCGATACCTTCCGGCATTCTCACGGTCTATCCCATGAAGAATAAGGGCATGTATTTCTTTGATGGTTCGTTCGCTTATCTCTATATCTTGTTTGGCAATATCTTTAATGTAGCTGATAGCTTCCGCATGATTGATAGCTTCTAAATGTTCGCGCATAGACTTCCCCGAAATAGTAACGCCTTCGTTCACTACAAGGGCTGTTTCCTGTAAAGTGAGTGTGTTACCTTCTATACGATTACTTTCGTAGGTGTATTCAATATCCAAAGCATCCTGAATCTTTTTCAAAGCTTCTTCGGGCAATGGACGCAAAGCCGATAGCTGTTCTTTAAGAACATCTACCTCTTTCAGCATAACATTTATATCTTCACTCATGATTATTCTATTTCTCTAATTCGTTCTACTTGCTTATTCAGGAAGTAATCGGCATACGGAGAATAATTTCCTGCTTCATAAAAGGCAATCAGCCCTTTCCTGTAGTTCAGTATATCAGCATCCCTTGAAGAATAAACAGGGATAATATCAGCGTTCATCAATGCAATGCTTTCCATCATTCGGGAGGTACGTTTGTTTCCGTCAATGAAGGGTTGTAGTTTGGCTATGTTGCAATGAAGATAAACGGCTCGCTCCAATGGATTTGTATATTGTTCTTGTTGATAAAGTATTTCATTCAACTTTGCCCGAATATCATGCAAATCCTTTGGCGGTATATATTCCGTGCCGCTAATACGGACAGCCCTTGTTCTTAAAAAGCCTGATTCTTCATCAGAAACCAACCCTGTAGATATAGATTGATGCACTCTGAATAAAGTACGCTCATCTATCACTTCCTGATTTTTCCCTTTATTGATATATTCCAATTCAGAGATGAAAGTATTATATAAATTTTTCAACATCTTGGCATCCTCATATTTCTTTTCAGAGGTGATGCCATCTTTAAGCAATGCTTCTGTTTCTACATAAGTATAGGTATTGCCTTCTATTTTACCGGAATAGTAGCACCATACAACGGTTAAGTCCTTTATTTCATTTGAGCGCAAATCCGATAGCTTTGCCAAAGGATGATTCAAAATGAATTGCGCTTTTTCCTGTTGCTCTTTATTAAATATCTGTTCCATAGTTTATGGTCAAATCTTGTTATTTCCTATAATACTCTTACTTTCATAATACTTAATCCTGCCTTTAAGTTCATCAATATCTTTCTTAATGGAATCAGAGATAGGAATATTATGCTTATCCAAAAAGGCTGTGAGCTTTTGAAGTTCTTCCTGTACTTCCATTTTTCGGATGCCGTAATAATAGGTAGAAGTGAAATCAAATTCATCTTTAGTCATCAATACCCGTGCCACATCTTTAGGAGTAGTCTTGTCGGTGATATGAATATCTGTTTCAAGCATCGAAGATATATATTTTAAATCCGAAGCATCAGGACTATACTGTTTTTTTAGTACATCGAAATAGGAATTAAACTTTTGTTCTTTAGCATCCCATTCAAGTTTCACCATTCCAAAGCCATGAATCGAGTAAGCTATCACCTTTTTAATAAGCCCTTCCATTTCTTCTTTACTGATACAAACGCCATCTGATGTGCCAGTAGAATAGCTATCAAAGAAATAAGCAGGTTCTACATTAAAGTATTGAGCCATACTTAATAATGTATCTATTTTAGTAGAGTTTGCCTTGATGATTTTGTGCAAGCTCTGCTCTGTCATACCCAATTCAACAGCAGCCTGTTTCATTGTTACGTTTTTCTTTTCGCACAACTCCTTTATTCTTTCAAGATGAACCATATAAGTGTATTTAAAAGTCAAACACCAAACTATTAGTTTAGCTTTAAATATATTATTTCTATATTTGCAGCATCAAAGATAAGAAATAAAATTTAGTGTTCAAATAATAAACAGATTTTCTAACTAAAAAAGTAGAAGTATGGAAACGGTAATTGTAACTACAGAATCCGCTATCGAAAAGATAATGGAAAGAGTATTGGATAAGAAGTTGCCAAAGCCTCCTGAATCGGATGTAGAGAAGACTTATAGTATTAATCAAGTAGCCAGAATGATGGGACGCTCACACAAGAAAATTTCAGACCTTGTGGCAGCAGGCGTACTAAAGGCTACTGCTGATAACCGTATTTTTGAGAGTTCTATTAAAGAGTACAACAACAAGTAAAGCTATTTACTAAACTAAAAGTTGAATTGAAGATTCTTTTTCATCCACCACTTGAAAAAGCAAGGTAGCGTTTCTGCAAAGGGACGCTACCCAACAAACGAACTGACATGACAATACCCAAAGAAACAAATATCTGCATATCAGAGCTAAAAAAGGAGGATAGCTTTTCTGTTTTTCCTAAATTGATAAGGGAAATTATAAACGAAACGAAAGCCACTCTGAATCCTACAGACTTTATTGCTTCCGCTATATACTTTACCTTATCCGTAGGTATAGGCAACAATTTTGTAGCGAAGGTAAAGGAAGGCTGGAATGAACGTGCCATCTTGTACATGGCAATCATCGGACGTTCAGGAGTAAACAAGAGCCATCCGCTTAGTTTTGCCATGCAGCCATTGTTTGAACTGGATATTAAATCATCTGTAAAATATCAGAAAGAGCGAAGAGAATATGAAAAATACATTCTTGCTTGTAAAAAAGAGAAAGAAGATAAGGAGCAAGCGACAGAACCCGTATTGAAAAAGTTTATTGTGTCGGATATTACTCCTGAACGGCTTATCACCATTCATCAGGATAATAAAAGAGGAATCTGCCTGTATGTGGACGAACTGATGTCATGGCTAAAAAAATTTCAATCGCTATAATAGCGGTTCGGAAGAACAATTTTGGCTATCCGTATTCAGTGAAAAACCTATTATACTTGATAGACAAGGAAATAAGAACTCCGCATTCATCAAACATTCTTTTATATCTGTAATTGGTACGATACAAAAAGGACTGCTCAAAGAACTAGCGAAAGGGGAAAGGAGCGAGAACGGTTTTATCGACCGTATTCTGTTTGTCTTCTCACCCAATCTGAAAAAGAGTACTGGAACGAGCTTGAATTATCCACACACATAGTCCCTCTTTGGAACTCCATTGTAAAGAAACTGACAGACATCCAATGTGTGACTGATGAAGACGGGGAACTTGTACCTACCCAACTTCCTTTTAATACAGAAGCCCGTACACTGCTTTATCATTGGCAACATAAGAATACAGATTTATGCAATAGCGAAATGGATGAAGTGTTAGTTGGCGTATATAGCAAGCTGGATATATATGTTATCCACTTTAGTTTGATATTACAGCTCTCACGATGGGCTTGTGATGAAAGCGATAAAAAGGAAATAGACAGTACAAGTGTTGAAGGTGCAATATCAATCGTTGAATATTTCCGCATTACAGCCAAAAGGGTACAAGGTATAACAAACTCATCGGCTATGTTAGAACAGTTACCGACAGATAAACTTTCGTTATATAATGCTTTACCTGTGGAGTTCACTACAAGCGAAGGCATTGCAGTTGCTCAAAAGCAAAATATCTCAGCAGATTCATTCAAACGTTTTTTAGCGGACAAAAAAGGAAAACTATTTGAAAATGTCAAGCATGGAAGATATAAGAAGCTGATTTAATAGAGTCCGCATTTCTCACACTTTCCACATTTTGACTTATTATTAATTGATTATCAATAATGTATATGTGCGCATAAAAGTAGAAATCGCCACACTTTATGCCACTGTAAAAAATGGCGAATATAATGATTATGACTTATCAGGAAGCTAACAGTATAAGTATCAAAGACTATTTAGAATCATTGGGTATCTTGCCCGTAGTGGATAAACTTTATTACAGTATGTACCACAGCCCGTTTAGGCAGGACGATACACCCAGTTTTAAGGTGGATTACGGTGTAAACCTTTGGTGTGACTTTGGAACGGGTAAAGGCGGCTCGCTTATTGACCTTGTGATGAAACAACACGGCTGCAATGCTTACGGGGCTATCAGCCGACTGGAACAGGGCTATTACTCTGCCAATACTTTCTCTTTTCAAGGGAAAAGTATTTCAGAAAGGAATGCTTCAAGGGAAGAAAAGAAAAAGGCTACCAGCCCGATAGAAATCCGTAAAATCCAGTCGTTACAGAATCCGGCACTCATTAACTATCTGAAAAGCCGGAACATTGCGCCCGAAGTAGTGTCAGACTATGTGCAGGAAATGTATTACCGTGTAAACGGGAAGCCGCTTTTTGCACTCGCTTTCAAGAACGATGCAGGAGGGTATGAACTACGCAATCCCGGCTACAAAGGCTGCACCTCTCCCAAAGACATTACACGCATACGGTTCGCAGGAAAGAAGAACGATGCCTGTTTCGTGTTCGAGGGGTCTATGGACTACCTTTCTTTCCTGACTATCCGGCACAAGAACAGCCCGGATTAT
>ENA-OOSG01000165-OOSG01000165.1-human-gut-metagenome-genome-assembly--contig:-NODE-165-length-13939-cov-1.639009_pt1 | contig 13939 bp, 10 predicted proteins | sample MGYA00241178_ERZ501214 | MGnify/ENA primary metagenome ERZ501214 (study PRJEB25962, sample SAMEA2042436) | human gut metagenome | biome: human gut; feature: human-associated habitat; material: faeces...
AAAGCAGCCATAAAGAAAGAAGCAGAGAAATTCACCGAACCGTTGAAGTTCCTGTCACAAATTCCGGCATACGACCATGACCTGGGTTTTCTGATCTTTTGCAGCTACGGCAATGGATATCGGTTGACACATAATCCGGAATACAAACAAGTGATTCTGGATACAGCAGATTCACTGGCAACCTTGTTCAAACCTCGTGTAGGCACTATACTTTCATGGCCACGTAATGTAGAAATGTTCGGTGGACACAATACGATCATGGATAATATGATAAACCTGGAAATGCTTTTCTGGGCTGCCAAGAACGGAGGAAACCCATATCTGGCAGATATAGCAGTGTCGCACGCTGATAAGACTATGAAATATCAGTTCCGTCCCGACTACACTTCCTATCACGTAGCAGTTTATGATACTTTGACGGGCGACTTCATAAAAGGAGTTACACATCAGGGATATGCAGACAATACCATGTGGGCACGCGGACAGGCGTGGGCTATCTATGGATATACAGTAGTCTACAGGGAAACATTAGATCCGCGATATCTGGATTTTGTACAGAAAGTAACAGATGTATATTTAGAAAGATTGCCGGAAGACTATGTGCCTTACTGGGATTTTGATGACCCCAATATCCCGAATGTCCCACGTGATGCTTCCGCTGCAAGTGTAACCGCATCGGCTTTACTTGAACTCTCCACTTACCTGCCCGGCAAAAAGGGAGAAGAATATAAGAATGCAGCTATAAAAATGTTGGCAAGCCTGAGTTCGGACAAGTATCAATGCGGCAAAAGCAAACCGGCATTCCTCCTTCACTCCACCGGACACTTGCCGAATAATTCTGAAATAGATGCTGCCATCATCTATGCAGATTATTACTATATTGAAGCCTTGATACGACTAAAAAATTCAATCGAAAACAAGGCTGTCATATAAAGGAAACACTCTCCCCTCTTACTGTTCCAGTTTGAGGGGAAGTGTAAACCAGAAGGTAGACCCTTTTCCCAACGTAGACTCAACTCCGATTTCACCGCCCATATTTTGAATGCAATATTTTCGCATGTCATCCCTCAACAATAAGGGGTATTGCCCGGCATTAACACTGCTTTCGGAAGATTTTCTCCATAGGTAGAAAACAGATTTTCTTTATATTATCTCAGAATTTCGGGTGTTTCAATAATCAGAATATTCATATATTCCACTTTCATACTTATATTTCTCTGATTATACTTTTTCTGCATAATATGTGAAATAATAGTCTGACTCCAGGGAGCACCTGATGCATAACTACTAATAATCACATAATTTGATTTGATAAAAAAACACATAAAAATAATATTTGATTCGCCAGAAAATATTTTCAATCCGGCAATCAATATTTTTTCAATAAATAATTCTATATTTGCATCTAATATTTACCACGAAAAACTATTATATATGAAGAACATCATTTATTTGTTTGTATTTACAGTCATTGCAGGATGTACCAGCTCTTGTAAACAAGAAAGCCAATCCAAAGTAGTTAATGGCATTGTTTATGATGCCACAATGAACAATATAACTCTAATAACCGGTGAAGGAGATACAGTCAATATCAGTACCATGGATGCTAATACAAACAAGATAGGTGGTGTACTATTAGATGACAGCGTAGAAGTGACATATGTCAAGGAAAAGATTGAAGAAACAGAAATCCTGAAAGCTACGGAGGTGGTAATTATTAAAAAGTAATATTTGGGGGTGTTTCTTTCACCCCCCCAAATATTATTCCCTATTCATAAGACGCTGCTCCGCCATGGCTTCATACCTTGTTCCCGGACGTCCATAGTTAGCATACGGATAAATGGAGATGCCACCGCGCGGCGTAAAGAGCCCTGTCACCTCAATATATTTAGGGTTCATCAAGTTGATAAGGTCTTTCATTATGATATTCACGCAATCTTCATGGAAAGCACCATGATTTCGGAAGCTGAAAAGATAGAGTTTCAAACTCTTGCTTTCCACCATTTTAATATCAGGAATATAGCTGATACGGATTTCTGCAAAATCGGGCTGCCCGGTTATGGGACATAAACTGGTAAATTCCGGACAATTAAAACGCACCCAATAATCATTCCCAGGATGTTTGTTATCAAAAGCTTCCAGTACTTCGGGAGCATAATCTTGCTTATATTCTGTTTTTCTTCCCAAAAGGGAGAGTTGGTCTTTCAGTTCAGTCATAACTATACTATCATTTACTATTAAGATATTTCTCTAATCCTTCACGACGCAGCTTGCATGCAGGGCAGTGACCGCAACCATCACCTGGAATACCATTATAACACGTCAAAGTTTCGCTTCGTATCAATTCCAGTACTCCCAACTCATCTGCCAGTCCCCAGGTTTCCGCTTTATCAATCCACAGCAAGGGGGTATGGATGACGAACTGCTCATCCATGGCCAGGTTCAACGTTACATTGAGAGACTTAATAAAAGCATCCCTACAGTCGGGATAGCCACTGAAATCTGTCTGGGATACTCCTGTCACCATATGACTGATGCCACGCTCACGGGCATACACAGCAGCTATACTCAGGAAGAACAGATTGCGCCCCGGCACAAATGTATTGGGAAAACTATTGGCAGGCTTCTCCTGGTCCATGACCATGGTAGCATCTGTTAGCGAATTATGCCCCAACTTACCGATAAAAGATACATCCATTACTTCAAAATCCACATCGGCTTTACGGGCTATTTCCCGAGCCAATTCTACCTCTTTCTCATGCTTCTGTCCATACAAGAAACTCAAAGCAACCACTTTCTTGAATTTATGCTTCGCCCAGAACAAACAAGTGGTAGAGTCTTGCCCACCACTAAATACTACTAATGCAACTTCTTTATTCACAATCATTTAATTATTACTTGCAAATTATCTTAAATATCTTTGATTTTCAACACATTATAGGAAATACCTTCATCATACACATCACTTCCGTCAATACGTTTAATAGCCGCCACAACGCGGATGGTAACCGGAAGGATCAATACTTCATACAGGGATTTCAATACAATCTGAATACACATCATCATCAACAACTCAGGCCAGGCAATAATTCCTCCAAAAGCAACGGGAAAGAATATCAGAGAATCCGCCGTCTCCCCTACTATCGTCGACCAGATGGCACGAGCTGAAAAATGCCGTCCGCCGCTCGCCACTTTCATACGACTCATGACGTAAGCATTGAGAAATGAACCGACCAGAAATGCCGTTAGACTGGCCACTACAATGCGTGGCGCCATGCCAAATACGAAATTAAAATGTGCCTCTCCTTCCCAGAACGGTGCAGCAGGCAAAGCCACAGCTATCAGTCCCAGCATGACCACAAAAAAATTCATAGCAAATCCGCTCCAGATGATAAGACGGGCTTTGCGAAAGCCCCACACCTCTGCAATGCAATCATTAATAATATAAGAGATAGGGAAAACCAGTAAACCTGCGGTTACGGTAATACCGAAAACCTGGATGACTTTTGTTTCAAGAAGATTGGCTGCAATCAGACATACATTAAAAAGAATGCCTAGCAGCATAAAAGGTACAGATACTTTTTGCTTCATAATTCCTGTTTTTTACGTGGTGTTCTAGAATACACGACCGCTATCCACGGCATCATACATTTTTAATCCGGATACAAAGATACGATAAGTTTCCAAAATCGGCAAATAATATACTTTTTAACGAAAAGAAGAGAATATATGACTCTATCCATCACCTCATTTACTTCATATCAGAGAGGTGATTTTGTTAACAAACTTTAAACGCTTTCTAAAAACAAAGAAATAAACAAACACAAAAAGCAATAAAAATAAGTCTAAACTCCTAATATACAACATCATAAACCATTATCAATATATTTTTCAAAAATGCAAGCCAGTTGCATCTAAATCTTCATTTTATTCACGCAACTTTCTTAAGCAAAGAAAACTATATATAACAGAGTTTAATATATACCTTTAACTATTTTAAATGAAGAAAATACAAATTATATTTGGAGTAGCAATATCAGAACAATACATGAAACAACTTCTGACTTAAAACGCTGAAATACCTTATTTATAATATTAACCTTAGAAAAACAATTGCTTATGAGAAAAGAATCAATGACCTAAGACATTCTATTGTCCATCTCACTATCTAATTTATTCAAATCCCAATTTAGCTTTAAACAAAAATCATCAAATCATGAATGAAAATCGCGCACGAGGAACACTGCATAACAAAATCCTCACAACCATTGCCATTGTAGCCTTACTAATAGGAAGCAATACCACTCTGGCAATCGAAACAAATTCAGAAGGTTTATCCGGAATTGCAGAACAATTGCAATCACAAGTTGCCAATGGTGTAGTAATAGACCAAATGGGCGACCCCGTCATTGGAGCAAGTGTTCTGGAAAAAGGGACAACCAATGGTATCATTACCAATATAGATGGTAAATTCTCGCTTTCCGTGAAAAGAGATGCTATTTTGGTAATCTCTTATATCGGTTATAAAACGCAGGAAGTAAAAGTAGCTCCAAATATGAGAATAACCTTGATAGAAGATGCCGAGCTACTGGAAGAAGTTGTAGTAGTTGGTTATGGAGTTCAAAAAAAGAAGCTGGTTACCGGTGCTACTGTACAAGTAAAAGGAACCGATATTGCTAAACTAAATACAACAGATGTATTAGGAGGTCTACAAAGCCAGGCTCCTGGCGTAAACATCACTTCAAACGGAGGTTTTCTAGGACAAGGATTTAAAGTTAATATCCGCGGTTTGGGAACTAATGGAAATTATTCTCCTTTATATGTAGTAGATGGAGTAGTCAATGGTAGTATCGACGGGCTTAGTCCTGCTGACGTCGAATCTATAGACGTTTTAAAAGATGCCGCGTCTGCTGCTATTTACGGTTCGCGTGCCGCCAACGGAGTTATTCTTATCACTACCAAACAAGGTAAAGCTGGTAATTTTGAAGCTAGTTATGATGGCTATTACGGCATTCAGAATCTTCCCAAAATTGCTACCATGCTAAACGCTAAAGAATACATGATGATAGAGGACGAAATGCATATGATGGATGGCACCCCACTCCTGAGTTGGGAGAAATGGCTAACGGCGGCTGATTATAAAGCCATCCAGGAAGGGACCTGGAATGGGACCAACTGGATAAAGGAGATATTAAATAATGACGCTCCGATTCAAAGTCACTCGCTGAATTTTACTGGAGGCACTGAACGCTCGAACTTTTCTATCGGCTTTACCTATTTTAATCAGGAAGCCACTATGGGAGCACCTGGTCGTGTTGCTAGTATGGACCGATATAATGCTCGTATCAACTCTAACCATATCCTTAAAAAGGTAGGAAACCTCGACGTCCTCAAGATAGGCCAGACACTTAATTACAAATTTCAACAAACGACAGGTTCTTTCGCTACTGGTGATATTTACTGGAATGGTACGCGTGACATGTTAACTACTACTCCATTGATGCACGCTTACAATAGTAAGGGAGATTATTACTTATATGATGATGCACAAGAAGAAGGATATGGAGAGAATACAACAAATCCAATAGCCTATATGGACTATTATACAAGTCATGCATTAAGTAAAAGCCATTACTTGCAGTCCAGCTTCTATGCAGAATTACAACCTATCAAGAATTTGCGCATCAAGTCGCAATTCGGATACATTTTATCTGCTTCAAGCTATCGTTCTTATATCCCCAGCTATCGCCCATTAAGCCAAAGTCTGACCACACAAGATGACAGAGTAACCCAATCTATGTCACTCAATCACCGTTGGTCGTGGGAAAATACAGTTAGTTATAACTTCAGCATCAAAGATCACCACATTGACGCAGTAATAGGACAAAGTCTTGAGAAATACGGCATGGGCGACTCCATGAGTGCCAATGCAGAAGGTTCAGAATTCTCTGATTTTGAACATGCCTATCTGAGTAACATAAAATACGATGATAAAAATAAGATTAAAAGTTTAACAGGAACACCCGGTGCCGCAGGACAAATGGCTTCCTTCTTTGGTCGCATAAACTACAATTATAAAGAAAAGTATATGGCAACAGCTATTATGCGTGCAGACGGGTCCTCTATTTTCGCCCGTGGTCATCGTTGGGGATACTTTCCATCTTTCTCAGTCGGCTGGGTCATTACAAACGAAAGCTTCATGCCGGACCTCAACTGGCTGGACTTCTTAAAGCTACGCGCATCCTGGGGACAAAATGGTAATAATGCCGTAAATACTTTTGAGTATATATCACGTATTACTGCCAATAACGGTTATGGAGGTTACTCATTTGGCGATTCCATGGATCAAGTTTCTATTGGTTCCTACGCATACAAGCTGACAAATCCCGACCTTTCCTGGGAAACTCAGGAACAACTTAATATAGGTATCGATGCACGCTTCTTCAATAACCGTCTGGCACTTGAGTTTGATTGGTATAAACGGTTAACCAAAGATTGGCTTATCACCCCACCAGTACTTTATTCATTTGGCTCAAGTCCGGCTGCCGTTAATGGTGGAGTTATACGCAATACCGGATTTGAAATAGGCCTTCACTGGAATGACAACATAGGCAAAGACTGGAATTATGGTATAAATGTAGCTCCTGCATTCAATAAAAACAAAATTACCGAGCTCCCCAATGAAGATGGTATCCTTCATGGTCCTTCAGGTAACTTATGGAATGCATCTGATGAATGTGCTCGTGGAGAAATAGGGAAACCTTTAGGATATTTCTATGGATACAAAAGCCTTGGCATTTTCCAAAACCAAAAACAAATCGACGAGTATAAAGGAGCTAAAGAAAATGGAGCTCAGACACAACCTGGTGATGTAATCTGGGCAGACGTTAATAATGACGGAGTGATTAATTCCGAGGATCGTACAGAAATCGGTAATCCCCACCCGGATTTCACACTTGGTCTCTCCTTCAATGTCAGTTGGAAGATGATCGACCTCTCTGTTACTACCTATGGAGCTTTTGGTCAGCAAATCTTAAAATGCTATAGGGATTATGCAAGTTCTCCATTGCAAAACTTCACTACAGACATCCTGGAGCGTTGGCATGGAGAAGGAACCTCCAACAAATTGCCTCGTCTGGCAAGTACCGGTGGCAGCAATTGGTCTAAAGTATCTGATATTTATGTAGAAGACGGTGATTACCTCAAAATTAAAAATATCACCATCGGAGTTGATTTCAAGAAGATATTCAAAAAGATACCTCTGCAACAACTCAGACTTTATGCCACAGTTCAAAACTTATATACCTTCACTGGATACTCTGGAATGGATCCAGAAATCGGTTATGGTGGCGATTTCGGTTGGGTACAAGGCATAGATTTAGGATATTATCCTGAAGCCCGCACATGTATGATCGGTTTAAATGTCAAATTCTAATAATATGAAAATATGAAAAAGTTACTATATTTACTACCAATACTTCTGCTACTCACGTCATGTGAAGATTTCCTTGACACAAAGTTGCTGACAGAGAAAACGACTGAAAACTTTCCGGAAACAGAGAAAGATGCCAATCAGATGTTGACATCTATCTATGCCAAATTATTATTTGAAGATCCGGAAACTTCCTCTGAGTATTATACTGCTCAATTGGCCAGTGATGATTGCTTAGGTGGCAACCTCTCTTATTCAGGCAACTGTGCCACCAACTTCTTACTCTATCAGGGCAACCTGAATAGCAGGCTTGGCATATGGGACCGTTGTTATCAACTTATCAATCATGCAAACAATACAATCAACACCCTTGACAATGTAAAAAGTTGGTCAAGTGAAAGTGAACGCCTACGCCACTTCGGTGAAGCTTATTTCCTCCGTGCATGGGCCTACTATGAATTAGTAAAAATATTCGGCGGCGTACCACTCCGCACCACAATCGAAGCAGTAAATCTTCCACGAGCATCCGTTGACGAAGTTTATGCCTTGATTGCATCAGATATCAAAAATGCCATTGAAATGATGCCTAACCGGATATATCCAGCAGGAAATGCCATGGCGGGGCATGCCACTAAATACGCAGCAGAAGCATTTGCCGCACGGGTATTCTTATTCTATACCGGACGTTACGATAAAAAGACTCTGCCTTTGACGGAAGGTGAAATCACAAAGGAGCAGATCATCAAATGGTTGGAAGACTGCATAAATAACTCCGGACACGCCCTTGTTTCCGATCAACGCAATCTATGGGCTTACACAAATTCCGCCACCAATAGCAGTACATCCCAGAAGCAATATTCATATGCAGTAAAACATAAACTTGCCTGGGAGGGTAATTCTTCTATTGAAACACTATTCGCCAATAAGCATAATCTGACTTCCACATGGACGTACACATGGTTCGCCAATACCTGTGCAATGTTCTACTCCCCATCGGGTGATGACGCTGACTGGAAAAATGAAAGTTATCCATTTAACTTTGGCTGGGGAGCAGGTCCGGTATCTCCCGGTATGGTACAGGATTGGAAAGAGTGGTCCAATAAACAAACATTCCTGGATGGATATACTGAAGACCCTCGAATTTCCGGTTCTATCTGGTCCTACAAAGCTATGGACCCCAACAACGAAGGCAATATATTAGGCGACTTCCGGTTAGATGATTCTGAACCTGCGTATACCGTTTCTTACCGTTACTATGAGCAAACCGGATATTTCAACAAGAAATACATCAATATTAATGCGTATAATAGCAATGGAGTGCTCGAAGCTTTCGGAAAAACATTACATCCGGGCATATCCAGCCAAACGTCTCCACAGTTATTGAACATTGCCGACCTCATCCACATCCGTTTTGCAGATGTGCTGCTGATGCACTCCGAGTTGACGGGCGATGCAACAGGTCTGAATAAAGTACGCCAGCGCTCACACCTGGCTCCTGTTTCATACACATTGGACGCACTTAAGCAGGAACGCCGCTGGGAGTTTGCTTTTGAATCAATACGTTGGTGGGATATGCTCCGTTGGTCCGGACCTTCTCTGGAAGAGGCGGGAAATGCCTTAAACCGTCAGACAGGATTTGATATCATCAATGCAGCAGCTATCGTACCAATGGTGAAATACGACTATAAGAAACGTTTGCAGGCAACTCAAGGTTATTGGCCTATACCCCAAATTGAAATCGACCGTTCCAATGGTATGCTGGAACAAAATCCCGGCTGGGGCCCTGAAGCACAATTCAGTGATTGGACAAAAATGTAATGCCATTTAAAATCTCAATGATATGAAAACATTAAAAGCAATACTATTATTACTCGCAGCAATGGCTATAGTCACAGCTTGCGATCCTATGGAAGATGAATCTTTACGCGATAAATACGTCACGAATGCAGGAGATCCTATCAGTAAAGAAGAATTAACCTCTATATTATCTGTCACACAGCCTATCCCCAATCAAGATGATGCTGTAGAAGGAGATCAATATGTGGTACTCAAAAACAGTCGTCCCGAATTAGGAGGAGTCTGGCACTATGGAATCGGCACCAAAATCACCGGTAGCGACAATGATACCATCATATATGGTGCCAATGGAACCTATGAAATATACTATGAAGCAATCTCCAATGGCAAGATTGTAACCAGCGATATTTTCACCGTGAATGTAACCAATGTATTTGACGAGTGGATGGGCATCTTTACCGGAGCCAAAGACAAAGCGGACGCTGATGCAACCAAAGCATGGGGATTCCGTGAAGTAAAATGGGGTTCAGTCTGCAACATGGGAGCACATGGCGGATGGAAATATACCAGTTCAGGATATACTCCGGAATCTAATTTTGCATGGTGGGGATCAGTAAATCTTGCACAGGCAGGAGATCAGAAGATAGTATTCGAAATACAGGGAACCAAAGTGAAGACTTATGACAAGAGTGGCAATCTGATGAACGAAGGAACATTTGGCTTCGACCGCGACCAACCAGAAACATTGGTTCAAGGCAGACTGACAACCAATATCCCCGTTATCGGAAGCAATTATGATGATCTTGGTCAGAAAAAAGGCAGCGAAAATGTCTTCTGGATACTTACATTGACTGATGAGTATATCACACTGTATCATCCGCAAAAATATACAGGTGGAGGTGACTGGGACGACTATGGTTGGTATGTATATTATGAATCCAAAGAATAATGCCTTATGAAAAAGATAATATTTATTGCAATAGCTATTATGTTGGGCCTTAGTGCCTGTCACGACGATGACTATATAACCGGTGTACCAAGTTTTGGTCCTCCGGAAGTGAACACCATGGCCGAGAAAGTAAATGGGCGCATTGCATTAGGCTATGTAACCTACTATGGTACAGCGCTTCCCGACCCAACTTACATGACACATATCAATTATGCTTTCGCCGAACTTTATGTGAAGAGCAATGTCTATCAGAAGTTTGACTTGCAAGGTAACAGAGAACGTTTCGATCAGGTGAAGAAACTGAAGGCAAGGAATAGCGATTTAAAGATATTACTCTCTTTTACAAATAGCGTTTCTAACTCCGGCAATTCTCAGGACGGAGGTTTCTCCGCCTTGGCGAAGAGTCCGGAGATGCGCAAACAATTCGCTCAGGATTGCAAAAAGTTTGTCCAGCAAGAAGGCATCGACGGCATTGACATTGACTGGGAATTTCCCGGTATGACCTTCGGTAGCAATGCTTATGACGAACTGGTTGATGTGGAGAATTTCACTCTGCTCATGAAAGATTTGCGTGAGACGTTGGGAAGCAGTATTTTGCTGACCTATGCCGGATATTGCAAAAACAAGCAACCCCAAGGAGCAGGATGGAAATACATTGATGTAAAAGCTGTAGACCCCTATGTGGATTTCGTCAATATCATGACGTACGACCTCGTCGGAGCTCCCGGGCATCAATCACCACTGAACAAACCAAGCGCCTCCTGGGATTGCAAACGTTCCGTTGACGAATACCTGAATGCCGGCGTACCAGCCAGCAAGTTAGTTCTCGGTATCCCATTCTACGGAAGAGCGCATTTCAACAGCGGTGGTTCCGTCAACTACAAAGACATCGTCAACTTAAGCGAAAGCAGCGGATATGTCATCGACAACTGGGATGCAGAAGGCAGCGTTCCATACGTCACCAAAGACGGAGTATTCTATTGCGGCTATGACAATCCCAGAAGCATCGCCGCAAAAGGCGAATGGCTTTTAGGATTAGGCATGAAAGGCATGATGTTCTGGGACTACGACGGCGATGACAGCAAAGGAACATTGCGCAACGCTCTTTGGAATGCAGTGATGAAAAACGATTCGGACCCCGGATTGAATGAATTCCTAAACAATTCAGAAGGCTACAAAGCACTCGTTGCCAACTGTGAAAAGATGATTAGTAGCGGCCAGTATATGGCGGGTACGTTGATAGAGGAAACCACATCCTATCCCAATTACGAAGGATACCCAGTGAAACTATACGAATATACAACCGGTAAAGACGCTCAAACCGGCGTAGCCAAAAAAGGAATGGTGTACATGCTCAATCCCACAGCCGAAAAGCTTGCAACCTGGATTGCCACCGCAGTATGGAAAACCAAGAACAGCGCTGATACAGATGCAATGGCAACCGTGCTGAAACATATACAAGGCCAGTCGGGAGCTCAGTTCCCCGTCTGCGGCATTGTATATGAGGATATGAGTGGTACCGGATACTACCCTTACCTCTTCAAGGACGGTGTAACCGTATATGCAGCAGACAAGTCCAAATGGGCTACTGAAGACCCGACACACCCCGGAAACTACAGTTGCACCGACGACCAACTCAACTACGCTGTCAAAGTAACCAACAGTGACTTAAATACATATACCGGTAAATATGCCCGCATTTGCGGCACCCTCCGCGAAGAATATACAGCAAACGGCGGTACCGTTGCCGTAGGGACGAGCGATTCACAGGAAACCCGCAATCTGAAGTGGCTCGATGTTGTCCGCGATCTCTATAAGGAAGCCTGGAACTCCGGTGAGAATAAACTCATCACAGCATGGGCCAAGGCCAACCTATAACACTCTAACTTAACACCAATACAGGAGGTTGTTCCGCTATCCGAATGATTTTGCGATCTTCATTCATAAGCGAAAAGAAATATATAAAAAAGGAACAACCTCCTTATTCCAAAAGATAACAGAAAAACATACCGATATGAATAAACATTTCTTTTATCTTACGATATTATTATTTATCATCAGCGGCTGCCACACGGCGGACAGAAAAATGATGAATATCGAAGGAGCGATTTCTTCGGATCACAACGAGCAGATCATTTATCTGGTTCCCCGTCCTCATCCTATTCCCGAGACAGTAGATTCCGCTTATATCACAAACGGCACCTTCTCCTTTTCCATTCCGGCAGATTCTTCCATCTATGATATTACTATCAGCCGGCGGGCGAATGCTTACGTACAACGCCTGCTCATCATAGCAGAAGAAGGAACGCTACACGTCAACATGGGCGCAAACAGTTCCGGCACCGGCACTCCACTCAACAACCAATTGCAACATTGGAAAGAATTAATGGAAACCGCCGGGGAAAAAGCGGCCCTACTATCACAAGAAATCAATAAGCATAAAGGAAACGATACAATTACAGCAACCTTGAAGAAACAGCGGGAAAGCATCTACGAAAGTTTTGGCGACTCTACCTTCTGTTTCATCAAACAGAATATGAATCCATTGGGAGGATACTTATTCGTGACTCTCGAAAGCATGTTCAATGAACAGCAAACCGGTGAATTAAAGGAACTTGGAATAGAAAAATGGAGGCCCGCACCATGAGAAAACGAACAGACATCATCCTCGTCTCCCTATTCTTTATAGCCTGTTGGATATTCTTCTTCTGGCTATATCCATACCATCTGTACTATAAAGAACAGATAACTTTATGTATACTTCAATCCGACTTCCTGCAAACGTACCTGCAAAAACCGGCATTCCTTACTGAAATCTGTGGTGATTACCTCACCCAGTTTTTCTTGTGGACAGGAGGAGGAAGCAGCATATTGACCCTCACATTCCTGCTCACCTGGTCGGGACTCCGGATAGCATTAGCCCGGACAGGTATAACCCGCCACACATCCCTTTGGGCTTTATTACCCATCATCGCCGAATGGGCCTTGTCTTGTCATCTGGAATATCCGCTCTCTATGTCCCTTGGACTGCTATTCAGCATCTGGACATTCACACTGCCAACATTGAGCACATCAGCACGAACAAGAAGCATACTCCATTCAGCCATGCTTATCTTGCTCTATTGCTCCATAGGTGCCCATTTCCTTGCATATACCCTTTTAGCCATTGCCTATGAACGCAAACATTCCAACAGTCTGTTCCCTCTTTTTCTACTGATACTCTCCATCCTCATACCCATTGGAGGCAGTTACTTCTACTACCTTACCCCCAGACAGTCCTATTTTTATCCATTGATAAGCAACTACATGCTACGCCAACCCTTTGCCTTCCTCCTGACGGAATTTTTTCTGCTATTCTCCATTTTGCCGGCTTTCGTCCCCCGGTTGGATAAGCGATGGATTGCATTGCCCGTAATCTTTGTCCTGAGTGCAGCTACCTTAAGCAAAGCATATAATGCTTCCGAAGAGAAAACACTTGCTTTCTCCTCCGAAGCTTACTTCGGCCATTGGGATAAAGTCCTCCAACTCAATAAGGACAATGCCCACCCCACCTATCTCAGTGCTTATTATACTAATCTCGCCTATGCCCGCCAAGGAAAGCTCTGCGATGAACTCATGCAGCATTATCAACCCGCTTCATACGGACTTTTATTGCAAATCAACGAATCAACGGGCTACATATACAGCATGGCAAGCCCCGATGCCCTTATGGAATGCGGTGATATGGCACAAGCCCAACATTCAGCTATGCTTGCCATGAC
>ENA-OOSG01000178-OOSG01000178.1-human-gut-metagenome-genome-assembly--contig:-NODE-178-length-13166-cov-2.917398_pt1 | contig 13166 bp, 6 predicted proteins | sample MGYA00241178_ERZ501214 | MGnify/ENA primary metagenome ERZ501214 (study PRJEB25962, sample SAMEA2042436) | human gut metagenome | biome: human gut; feature: human-associated habitat; material: faeces...
GCCGCAGGCTCATGGACTTGCTCATGCGGTGCGGTAAACACAGGCAAGTTCTGCTCGGAGTGCGGTTCAAAGAAGCCCGAGGCTCCCAAAAAGCGTTTCTGCACAAACTGCGGATATGAGCTTTCTGCAAATGCAAAGTTCTGTCCCGAGTGCGGTACAAAGACAGAATAATCTGAATTTTAAGTACAAACAATCCCTCTTCTCAAACGGAGGGGGATGTTTCAGAATTTAATTATAAGGGGTAAGTTATGGCAACTGTAAACTACACCTGTCCGAACTGCGCCGCTCCGCTGAAATTCAATCCCGATAAGCAGATGTTCAGTTGTGAATACTGTATGTCCGATTTTACGGAAAAGTATGTTCAGGATTTTTTTGCCAAGAAGGAACAAAAAGAGAACAGCGCAGAAAAGCAGGATAAAAAGGAACAGGAAAAGGCTAAAGAGAATGCCGCCAAGCAGGCGCAGAGCAATGACAGTGCACAGGCAGAAAACAAAACTGAGGAAGAGGCTGTTATCTACAACTGCCCAAGCTGCGGTGCTCAGGTTGTTACAACAGCGTCAACTGCGGCAACAACCTGCTTCTATTGTCAGAATCCTGTTGTTCTCGGCGGCAGACTTTCGGGTGAATTTAAACCCGACCGTGTGATTCCGTTCAAGCTTTCAAAGCAGAAGGCAATTGACAAGTTTCTTGAAATGTGCAAAAGGAAATGGTTTTTGCCGAAGAATTTTGTCAGCGAAAAGCATTTTGACAAACTCACGGGTGTGTATTTTCCGTATTGGTATGTTGACGAACAGCGTAGCGCACAGATGGTTGCAAAGGGCGAAAAGGTTCGTTCGTGGACTGTCGGAGATGACCGTTACACGGAAACAAAGGTTTTTGAGCTCCACAGAGCAGGCAATCTGATTGTAAATAATGTTTTTGAAAGAGCGTTAAAAGGTCAGGACAGAGATATGCTCCAATGCGTACACCCTTACGATTTGGGCGAGGCTCACCCGTTTGCAATGTCCTATCTTTCCGGTTTTCAGGCAGAAAAGCGTGATATTGAGCAAAATGAGGTTGCACAGGCAGTTCAAACAAGAATCAACGGCTATTGTCAACAGCTTATGAAAGACACGGCAAGCGGATACAGTGCCGTTCAGATTCAGAACTACAACGATAAAATCGACCTTGAAAATTGGAACTATACCCTCTTGCCCGTTTGGGTTGTAACCTATAAATACAGGGGTAAAATTCTGCCGTTTGCAGTTAACGGTCAGACGGGCAAAACCTACGGTGAGCTTCCTACCTCCGCAGGAAAGCTTCTTGCTTTCGCTGCAATTATTGCCGCAGCGCTTATGGCACTCGGCTTGTTGGGAGGTTTGTTGTTCTTATGATGAATGTTACAAAAAGACTTTCCGCAATGCTTGCGGCAATGATTATGGTTTTCTGTACTCCGCTCTTTGTTTTTGCGGCGGGACAAACAGAACTCCGTGATGACGCCGAACTGTTTACCTCGGAGGAAGAAACACAGCTTCAGGCGGAACTTGACGCTTTTGCTCAAAAAACCGGCTGGGTTGCGGTTATCTATACTAACAACGAGGGCAAAACCGAGGACAATATCAAACCGTTTGCAAACCGTTATTATGCCGACAAATACGGCAAAACTACGGCGGGTGTTATACTCACGATTGATATGAAAGGCAGAGCAATCGACTTCAGAACAAAAGGCGATGCGATGTATTATTTCGGCGATGGCCGTGTTAATACTCTTCTTGATGATGTTCAGCGTGATATGAAGCAAGGCAACTATTACAGTGCTGCCGAACAATTCCTCTATTATGTTGACCACTACTATGACGAGGGTATTGACGATGACAAGTCAAATAAAAATATTGATTTGCAGGAAAAAGAGGATAACAAGTTCCTCTATGTCGTAAAGCATTACGGCATTGTCATTGCAGGCGGTTCAATTATTGTTGCCGTTATTGTTGTTATTGTAGTGAAAAATCGTTACAAGCACAACGGCAAAGCAGGAACTTATGACCTCAAGAAAAACAGCAAGACTATGCTTACCGACAAGAAGGATATCTTCCTGACAAAGCATGTTTCCGTTACGAGAATCCGGAGTGATTCCGACAGCTCGGGTGGTTCATCAAGCAGCTCATCCGGTGGCGGCGGTTCATCGGGCGGCGGAAGCAGAAGTTTTTAATGCTGAAAACTATTTGAATTTTACGGAGAATGCTGTATTCTCTGTTTGGGGGCGGCAGAAATGCCGTCCTCTTTTAATGTGAAAAATTATGAGAAATATTGAAATTATTCAAAAACTGAATACCATGCACACAGCCTGTGAAAGCGAACTTTTACAGCTGATTACAACTTACGACGAAATAGATTTTGAATATCTTCGCAAATGTGCAAGAGATACTGCCGACAAAATTTTCGGCAACAAAATCTATATCCGTGGCTTGATTGAATTTTCAAGTATATGCAAAAATGATTGCTTTTACTGCGGACTTCGCCGTTCAAACGGCAATGCCGTGCGTTATAGGCTTACCAAAGATGAAATTCTCTCGTGTTGCAAAAACGGACACGAACTCGGATTCCGCACATTTGTGTTGCAGGGCGGTGAGGACGGATTTTTTACAGATGATGTAATGTGCGACATTGTATCGGAAATGAAAAATAGATTTCCCGATTGTGCCGTAACGCTCTCGCTTGGTGAAAGGTCGTATGAAAGCTATCAAAGACTTTTTGACAGCGGCGCAGACAGATATCTTCTCCGTCACGAAACAGCCGACAAAAAACACTATTCCATGTTGCATCCGCCCGAAATGTCACTTGAAAACCGAATGCAATGCCTGTATAATTTAAAGAGAATAGGTTATCAGACAGGCGCAGGATTTATGGTCGGCTCACCGTTCCAAACTCCCGAAATGCTTGTCAAGGATTTAAAATTTATTGAAAAATTAAGTCCCGAAATGTGCGGAATAGGTCCGTTTGTACCGCACAAAGACACAAAATTCAAAAACGAAAATCATGGCGATATAAGCCTTGTGCTTATGTTGCTTTCAATAATAAGGCTTTTAAAGCCGAACATTCTTTTGCCGGCAACAACCGCCTTAGGCACGGTCGATCCGCTTGGTCGGGAAAAGGGCATTCTTCACGGTGCAAATGTTGTAATGCCCAACCTTTCCCCTGTTAAGCACAGAAAAGATTACTCGCTCTACGACAACAAAATCTGTACGGGTGATGAGGCGGCACAATGTATCGGCTGTCTTGCAGACAGAATGAAAAAAATCGGCTGTGAAATTGTGACCGACCGAGGAGATTATACAGAGGAATAGTGTGAAAAATCATACTAATATTGCCCTCAAAATTTGCCTTTGACATAATTTTGAGATGGCTGAAATCATCATTTACGCCTGTTCAGGCAACGCAGGTTAATTAGGTGATTTTTAATAAACTGTTTGTTGCCTGAAAGGCTATGATGATTATTATGAATAAATACGATAAAAATTCGCTGAAAGCGGAGGAGTTTATCAATGACGGGGAGATTCTTGATTCCCTAAAATTTGCCGATGAAAATAAAAATAACCTTGAACTTGTCGATAAAATAATCGAAAAAGCAAGGCTCAAAAAGGGTATCAATCACCGTGAGGCAAGCGTTCTTTTAGCTTGTGAAGATAAAGAGAGAATCAAAGAAATCTACAACCTTGCCCGTCAAATTAAGAAGGATTTTTACGGTGACAGAATTGTCATGTTCGCCCCTCTCTATCTTTCAAACTACTGCGTAAACGGCTGTGTCTATTGCCCGTATCATGCAAAGAACAAGCACATCTGCCGTAAAAAGCTCACACAGGATGAGGTCAGAAAAGAAGTTATCGCACTTCAGGATATGGGACACAAGCGTCTTGCAATTGAGGCAGGCGAAGATCCCGTAAACAACCCGATTGAGTACATTCTCGACTGCATAAAGACCATTTATTCGGTCAATCACAAGAACGGTGCAATCAGACGGGTTAATGTGAACATTGCCGCAACAACCGTTGAAAATTATAAAAAGCTCAAGGAAGCCGGAATCGGCACATACATTCTTTTTCAGGAAACCTACAATAAAAAGAGTTATGAACAGCTCCATCCCACAGGTCCCAAGCACAACTACAATTACCACACCGAGGCAATGGACAGAGCCATGCAGGGCGGTATTGATGATGTGGGAATCGGTGTGCTTTTCGGGCTTGAGCTCTACCGCTATGAACTTGCAGGACTTCTTATGCACGCAGAACATCTTGAGGCTGTTCACGGTGTCGGTCCGCACACAATCAGCGTTCCCCGAATCAAGGCGGCAGACGATATAAATCCCGATGATTTTGACAACGGAATTGACGATGAAACCTTTGCCAAAATAGTCGCAATTATCAGAATTGCAGTTCCCTATACGGGTATGATTATTTCAACCCGAGAGAGCGAAAGCGTTCGAAAAAAGGTGCTTGAACTCGGCATTTCTCAGATCAGCGGAGGCTCACGCACAAGCGTAGGAGGATATGACGAACCCGAATCGGAAGAAGAAAATTCGGCTCAGTTTGATGTTTCCGACAACCGCAGTCTTGATGAGGTTGTAAGGTGGCTTATGAATCTCGGCTATATTCCGTCATTCTGCACCGCCTGTTACCGTGAGGGCAGAACGGGCGACCGCTTTATGTCGCTTTGCAAGAGCGGTCAGATTCAGAACTGTTGCCACCCCAACGCCCTTATGACGCTTGAAGAATATCTTGTTGATTATGCAAGCGATGATACAAGGAATGTCGGTCAAAAACTCATTGAACAGGAACTCGAAAAAATCCCCAACGAAAAAGTCCGCACTATTGCAAAAGAACATATCTTTGACATAAGAAACAACAATAAAAGAGATTTCAGATTTTGACGGAGGGCGTAATAGGAATGAATGATACACCGTCGTCGGAACGACTGCACATCGGATTTTTCGGCAGACGAAATGCAGGAAAATCAAGCGTTGTGAATGCGGTCACAAATCAAAATATGTCGCTTGTATCGGACAAAAAAGGCACAACAACCGATCCTGTGGAAAAGACAATGGAGCTTCTTCCGCTCGGTCCTGTTGTGATAATCGACACGGCAGGCTTTGATGACGGAGGAACTCTCGGCACAATGCGTGTTGAACGCACAAAAGCCGTGCTGAACCGTGTTGACATTGCCGTGCTTGTGGTTGACGGAACAATCGGAATGACCTCGGTTGAAAACAAACTTGTATCGCTTTTTGAAGAGAAGAAAATTCCGTATCTTATTGTGTTCAACAAATGCGATTTGCTTGACAATACAACTGACGGTAAAATTTTTGTAAGTGCAAAAAACAACACGAATATCGAACTTTTAAAGGATAAAATCGCAAAAGTTGTAAACGCACAAAAATCCGATAAAAGGCTTTGCGGTGACCTTGTTAATAAAAATGACTTTGTTGTGCTTGTAATCCCGATTGACTCCGCCGCCCCCAAGGGCAGAATAATTCTTCCGCAGCAGCAGGTTATCCGTGATTTGCTCGACAGCGGAGCAATCCCTGTTTGTGTGCGTGAAAGCGAACTTGCCGATACTCTGAAAAATCTCGGTACAAAACCAAAGCTCGTCATAACCGACAGTCAGGTATTTAAGCCTGTTTCGGAGATTGTGCCGAACGATATCAAACTGACCTCGTTTTCAATTCTTATGGCGAGGTACAAGGGGTTTCTGAAAACTGCCGTAAACGGTGCAAGGGCAATTGAGACGCTTAATGACGGTGACAAAATTCTCATCAGCGAGGGCTGCACTCATCACAGGCAATGTGATGACATCGGCACGGTAAAACTTCCCCGATTGCTGAAAAATTACACGGGTAAAAATTTTGAAATCGTGACAAGCTCAGGCAAAGACTTCCCGAATAATTTGTCGGAATTTTCACTTGCAATCCATTGCGGTGCGTGTATGCTCAATTCAAGAGAGATAATCAGCCGAATGAACCGTTCGGTTGAAAGCGGAGTTCCGTTCACAAACTACGGAATCGCCATAGCCTATATGCGTGGAATTCTCGACCGTTCAATTGAAATGTTTGATGAATAAAATAAAAATTCGGTATGTAAAAATACACACCGAAACAGATTGACATATTAAAAAATTGATGTTAATATATAAGTAAGGAAACGGCTTTAGCTGTTTCGCAATTGGGATTTATTATTTCAAAATCGCTCTGTATTGCAGTACAGGGCGGTTATTTCTTTATGCATAAAACTATAATAGTTACTAACAAAGTAAAACAGATTATGTATTCCACGCAAACACCCCCTTTCATAAGGGTAGTCTTGCGACCGCCAGTGGCGGAAAAAGGGAGCATAGCGCTGTCTGAAATAACGAGTATAAGGAAGTGCATTTTATGCACAACGAGATACGACTATATTTCAGACTGGACATCCGCCGCCATTTCCTTACAGAGTTATTTTAACAAATATATTGTTTGTTTTCAAGACGGAAGTTTGTGTTTTGTAAAATAAAATCGGCATGCAAAATCACACACCAAAACAGATTGACATAATTAAAAATTGATGTTAATATATAAGTAGGAAAACGGCTTGAGCTGTTTCGCATCATCAATTTAAGTTTTTTCTAAAAAAACCGTCTTGTGCTGCAACACAGGGCGGTTATTTCTTTATATTCTTAATGACTTCATTAAAAGCCACAAAAACAATTGCAAGTACAAATAAATATGTAATCTCTGCCATTGGAATATACACCTCCTTTCCAGAGGTGTCGAAACAGCCGCCGCCGTTTCCTTACAAAGTGATTATATCAAATATATTGTTTATGTTCAAGTGCCGATTGTATATTACATAGCATCTGTAAATTTGCAATATTATTCTAATAAAGGCAATCCTACTTTACCGTAAGATTGCCTTTATTTTATGCTTTGTGATTTTCTCTTAAATCCGTTCTCTTGATTTTTCCGCTGATTGTTTTTGGAAATTCATCGACAATTTCAAGGTGCTGAATCCACTTGTAGCTCGCCATACGCTTGTTGCAGAAGGTTTTGATTTTGTTTTCAAGCTCCTTATCATGTGGTGCGCCGTCTGTCATTTTGACAATCGCCTTAATTGCCTGACCTCTGTCTTTGTCCGGAACACCTATAACCGCACATTCAAGCACATTCGGATATTGCATAAGAACATTTTCAACTTCAAACGGACCTACTCTGAAGCCTCTTGTTTTGATAAGGTCATCGGCTCTGCCGACATACCAGAAATATCCGTTCTCGTCCTTATATGCCGTGTCGCCCGTGTGATATACACCGTGTCGCCACACCTTTTCATAAAGATTTTCGTTGTTATAATATGTGATGAAAATTCCGTGCTGTTTTCTGTCCTTTGGGGGGAATACAACAACTTCGCCGACCTCACCCTGCTTAACCTCGTTGCATTCATCGTCAACAATTCGTACATCATAAAGCGGAGTAGGCTTGCCCATTGAGCCTGCAATCGCCTTGTTTCCCTTGAGATTTGCAAGCATAAGAACCGACTCGGTCTGACCGAAGCCCTCGCAAAGTTCAATTCCCGTCTGCTTAAACACCTCTTCAAAAACTTCATTGTTGAGTGCCTCGCCTGCTGTTGTAAGGTGAGAAAGTGCAGAAAGGTCGTACTTGTTCATACCTCTTTTAATGAAGTATCTGTAAACTGTCGGCGGTGCGCAGAAGGTTGTAACCTTGTACTTTTCCATTATACGCAACAGCTTGCCCGGAGAGAATTTGTCAAAGTCATAGACCATAACGGCTGAACCGCAGAGCCATTGACCGTAGATTTTGCCCCATGACGCTTTTGCCCAGCCTGTTTCGGCAACAGTGAGGTGAAGTCCGCCGTCTTTTACACATTGCCAGTATTTTGCCGTGATAATGTGTCCGAGTGTGTAGATATGATTGTGTTCAACAGCCTTAGGATAGCCTGTTGTGCCTGAGGTGAAGTAAATTACCATAGGCTCTTCTGCTTTTGTTTCAACTCTTTCAAGGGTATCGGGAGCGTTTTCAACTTCTTCGGTAAAATCAATCGCGCCGAAAATCTGCCTTCTCGGAACAAAAACGGTTTCAAGCGTGTTCGGCTGAGATGCAACCGCAAGCGTATCTTCGGCGGTAGTTTCATCGGGAGTGCAGACAGCTGCCTTTATCCCTGCCGTGTTAACACGATACGAAATGTCGCTTTGAGTCAGAAGATTTGTTGCGGGAATAATAACCGCACCAAGCTTGTGGAGTGCAGGGGCAACATACCAGTATTCGTAGTTTCGTTTCAGAATAACAAGAACCTTGTCGCCCTTTTTAATGCCGTGATTTCTGAAAACATTTGCAGCCTTGTTGCTCAGTCTGCTGATGTCGGAGTATGTGAAAATCTTTTCCTCTTTTTCGGGATTTGTCCACACAACTGCCGTGTCGTTCGGCACAAGTTCTGCCATTTTGTCAACAACATCATAGCCAAAATTATAGTTTTCGGGAAACACAAGTTCAAAGCTTGTCAGTTTTCCGTTTTCGTCGGTAGTTTCTTTACAGAAATTTTTGTATAACTGCATTTTTTACATCCTTATTTAAGTCGTTTTTTTGGTTTGCCTTTTCAATTAATATTGTATAACACAAACCCTTTTATATACAATACCGCCCATTATGAAAAAACACGGACTAAAATTTATAATTATTCATCCACGGAATGTAGCTATCCAAATTTGCATAACACTATCCGCATATCGGTATATTGTGAATAACAGGAGCAAATTATTAACATTTTCAACACATTTATTCACATATCGTTTCAAGAAGTTGAAAGCCGTAAATCTGAATATTATACAGTTTTTAAACGGCAAAACAGTATGATAATACCCTGTTCTACAAATTTGCTTTTTTGCTTGCAATCGGATAAATAAAATATTATAATATAGGTTACAGTCTTGTTTCAAAAAGGTAACAGACTGACAGAGTTAAAGAGAATAAAGAAATAAAAATAGAAACAAAACATTTCAGAGGGAGAAATATATATGAGAATAGTTGTTCTTGCAGGCGGACTGAGCACAGAGCGTGAAGTTTCAATTTCATCAGGCACACTTGTTGCCGAGGCTCTCAGAAGCAAGGGACACGAGGTTGTTTTGCTTGATGTATTTATGGGCTATGAGGAAAACATCTGTGACATTGACGCACTTTTCAAGCAGAACTACAGCTTTACCGACGGAAATTCAATCGGTGACGATGTTGAAAATACAATTACAAATATCAAAGAGGCAAAGGAAAATCGCCTTGACAAAACATCACGCTATATCGGCAGAAATGTAATTGAAATCTGCGCCGAGGCAGACATCACCTTCCTTGCACTTCACGGCGGTGAGGGTGAAAACGGTCAGTTACAGGCAACGCTTGATTTGTTCGGAATCAAGTACACAGGTTCGGGATATCTCGGTTCTGCGCTTGCAATGAACAAAGGTCTTACAAAGAGCGTGTTTATGCAGAAGAATATCAACACTCCGTCAGGTGAACTTTACAAGAACGAAAAGGACGCTCTTGCATGGAATATGTTCCCGTGCATAGTTAAGCCATGCTCGGGCGGTTCAAGCGTAGGCGTTTCAAAGGTTGAGAATGCAGATCAGTATAAAAAGGCTGTTAAAGAGGCTCTCAAATATGAGGACGAAATTGTTGTTGAGCAGTTCGTAACAGGCAGAGAATTTTCCGTCGGTCTTATCGGCGGCAAGGCACTTCCGCCGATTGAGATTGCTCCTAAGTCGGGAATGTACGATTATGCCGCAAAATATCAGGCAGGCGCAACAGTTGAAACCTGTCCGGCAGACATTGACGAAGAAACCGACAAAAAGCTCCGTGATGCCGCAACAGAGGCATACGAGGCACTTCACCTTGAAAGCTATGCACGAATCGACTTTCTTCTTGACAAGGGCGGTTTTACATACTGCCTCGAGGCAAACACTCTCCCCGGCATGACTCCCACAAGTCTTCTTCCTCAGGAGGCGGCTGTTGAGGGTATAAGCTATCCCGATTTGTGCGAAAAGATTATTGAAATTTCACTTGCAAAATATCCCAAAGAAAAATCTGATTTTTAATAAGAGGTTAGTATGAAAGACTTTACTCTTGCCGAAATCGCAAAGGCTTGCAACGGCGAATATGTCGGCGACGAATCGCTTAAAAACACAAAAATAACCTCTGTTGAGCGTGACAGCCGACAGGTGAAGAACGGAAGTCTGTTTCTTGCCATAAAGGGCGAGCGTGTTGACGGTCACGATTTTATCGAAAAATGCTTTGCTCAGGGTGCTGTGTGTGCATTGTGCGAGAAAGCTCCCGAAAATGCGACAAAGCCTTGCATTGTTGTTTCCTCAACACTTGATGCCGTTAAGAAAATCGGCAGGGCATACAGAGAAAAATTCGACATTCCCGTTATCGGAATTTCGGGCAGCGTCGGAAAAACCTCTACAAAAGAAATGCTCTATGCCGTTCTTTCACAGAAGTTCAAGACCCACAAAACACAAGGCAATCTCAATAACGAGCTCGGTGTTCCGCTGACACTTCTTTCAATGCCCGAGGATACCGAGGCGGCTGTTATAGAAATGGGTATTTCCGATTTCGGTGAAATGACAAGACTTTCCGAAATGGTTCAGCCCACAATCTGCGTGCTTACAATCATCGGCGAATGTCACCTTGAAAATCTCGGCGACCGTGACGGTGTTCTCAAGGCTAAAACAGAAATGTTCAAAAATGCCCGTGAAAATGCAGATTTCATTCTCAACGGCGATGACGATAAGCTTTCAACCGTTAAGACCGTAAACGGCAAAAAGCCTGTTTTCTTCGGACTTGACGCAAAGAACGATTTTTACGCAAAGAATATAAAAAACAGCGGTGACGGCAAGGTTCTTGCAACACTCTGTTTTGACAATAATAATATTGATGTTGAAATTCCTGCAATCGGCACATATATGGTGACAAATGCTCTTGCGGCAGGCAAGCTTCTCGGACTTACCGATGAAGAAATTGCAAACGGTGTCGCCTCGTACAAAACAGTAGGCAGTCGTGCCAATGTTATCAATACAGGCAAAATCAAAATCATTGACGATTGCTACAACGCAAATCCGACATCTGTCAGAGCATCTCTTGACACACTTTCCAACCTTGACGGCAGAAAGGCTGCAATCCTCGGCGATATGAAGGAGCTAGGAAGTGAGGAGTTGAAACTCCACTTTGACACGGGTGTTTATGCAAAATCAAAGGATATCGGTACGGTTATAACCGTAGGCGAGCTTGCAAAGGAGCTTGCAAAAGGTGCAGACGGCAAAGCGTTTGACACAATCGAAGATGCAAAACCCGAAATTCTTAAAACAATTAAAAGCGGAGATGTTGTGCTTGTTAAGGCATCGCATTCAATGCAGTTTGAAAACATTGTTGAGTTTCTCAAACAGAATTTTTGATTTACCGCAAAAAAATGTTGACAAATCAAAAATACAGTCATATAATTGTCTTATAAAGAAAAAACCTGTGAGCAAGAATAGTAGGTTTTTCCAAAGCTTTCAGAGAGTCAGCGGTTGGTGTAAGCTGACAGCAGAGGACTTGCCGAATGGACTTGTGAGGGCGGGCCGAAAGCCTTTTGGCAAGTAGTTTCCGACGGAGCTCAACCGTTAAAGTGAGAGGCATATGTTAGTATGCTGTTAAAGCGGGCGTTTATCGTCAATTTGGGTGGTACCGCAGAAGTTGATTTTTCAAGACTTTTGTCCCTTGTGGGGACAAAGGTCTTTTTTGTTTATGTTTAAAGCTTTTACCAAAGAAAGGTTGGTGTACGATGATTAAACCGTCTTACGATGAGGTGCTGAACCTCAAGGACAATTACAGCGTTATTCCGATTTACAAGGAAATCTACGCTGACGCATTTACCCCGATTAACCTGCTCAGAAAAATTGCAGGAAAATCCGACAAATTCTTTCTTCTTGAAAGTATCGAGGGCGGTGAAAAGTGGGCAAGATATTCATTCATCGGATTCAACCCCAAGGCAAGGCTTTCGTACAAAAACGGAACTCTCACGGTTACGGGCGAGGGTGCAAGAGTTGTTAAAACAGCAAAGCCGTATGATGCTCTCCGTGAGTATCTTGCCGATTACAAAACTCCGCATTTCAAAGACATTCCGCCGTTCACAGGCGGTCTTGTCGGCTATTTCGGTTACGCAATGATTTCTGTTGCAGAGCCTGTTTTAAAGCTCAAAAGAGGAGATACAAACGATTTTGATATGATGCTTTTCGATAAGATTATAGCCTACGATCATCTTAAAGAAAAACTCATTATCATTGTTAATATGAAAACAAACGACACCAAGGCGCAGTATGAACTTGCCAAAAAGGATATTGCAGAGATAATTTCGACAATCACATCTCCCGAACCCCTTCCAAAGCTTGAGAGTGACGGGAATGTTGAATTTACAAGCACATACTCAAAAGAAGAATTCTGCAAAATGGTTGAGAAAACCAAGGAGTACATCTTCGACGGTGACATCTTCCAATGTGTTGTTTCAAGAAGATTTGAGGCGGATTACAAAAATTCCCTCATCAATGCATACAGAGTGCTGAGAAGTACAAACCCGTCACCTTATATGGTTTATATGTCAATTGACGGTGACGAGATTATAAGCACCTCTCCCGAAACACTTGTAAAGCTTCAGAACGGAGTGCTTAACACATTCCCGATTGCAGGTTCTCGTCCGAGAGGTAAAACAGATACAGAGGACAATGCCCTTGCAGACGAGCTTATCCACGATGAAAAGGAGCTTGCAGAGCATAATATGCTCGTTGACCTCGGACGAAACGACATTGGAAAAATCTCCGAATTTAATTCGGTTAAGGTTACAAAATATCAGGAGGTTCTCCGCTATTCAAAGATAATGCACATTTGCAGTGAGGTTGAGGGCAAGCTCAAGGACGGACTTGACGCCTTTGACGCAATCGAATCCCTCCTCCCTGCCGGCACACTTTCGGGTGCTCCGAAAATCAGAGCCTGTGAAATCATTGAAGAGCTTGAAAGAACTCCCCGAGGTGTATACGGCGGAGCGCTCGGATATGTCGATTTCAACGGAAATCTCGACACCTGTATCGCTATCAGAATGGCGGTCAAGAAAAATGACAAGGTTTATGTTCAG
>ENA-OOSG01000192-OOSG01000192.1-human-gut-metagenome-genome-assembly--contig:-NODE-192-length-12735-cov-1.757492_pt1 | contig 12735 bp, 12 predicted proteins | sample MGYA00241178_ERZ501214 | MGnify/ENA primary metagenome ERZ501214 (study PRJEB25962, sample SAMEA2042436) | human gut metagenome | biome: human gut; feature: human-associated habitat; material: faeces...
TCCGGACTTCCACTTTTTTGCTATCCGGGCTGCAAAATTCTTGCTATCCAATACAGTTCATTATCCTTTCGTGTATATCATTTCCGTCAAAATCATCTCTTCTGCATCATGACAAAGGGTATTCATCCTCCTTGTCCATTCCATGTTGTCTTGCCTTTTTAATTCCTCTGTAATTCCTTCTTTCTCCATCATCTGTTTTACTAATTGTTCTTCTCTATCCCTTGCTTCTGCATCAATCTGATTCAAATGCTCGACAAGTTTTCCTTGTAACAACAATATTTGATATTTTGCCTTTCTGTGTTCCTGTAAATAGCTTTTACGAAGCATCCCATATTTCCCATAAGTTGGTTCGATATCTGTAAGTGCCAATTCTGGCAAATAATAATCACCACATAACATATAAGTAAGTCCATTTTTCTCATCATAAATTTCGTTCTGCATAAAATATTCTCCTTTTCTTCCTATAATTGGTCGTACATCTTCAACAGTGTTCCCTTTTTCATTTGACTATATTTCACCTGTAATTCTTCATATTTTTTCTGAAGATTTTCATAATCGCTTTTCGGAACACTATCAGATAATTTCTGTTCTAAACTCTTAATCCGTGCTTCCTGTGCTTTTGCAATAGCATCACTTTTAGGATTTCGCAATATCATTCCCTGTTGTTTTTCCTTCAATTCCATCATGACCTGTTTCACATTCGGATTATTATAGAAAAAACCTCTGGAAAGTCCTGTTAGTTTTGTAAGTTCAGCAACTGAAATTTTTATATTTTTTCTATACATTGTTTCAATAGCTGTTATTGCCGTTTCCGTCATTTCCGCACTTTTTTCTTTTGCCAGTGCTACCATTTTATCGTGTTTCTGCATTTTCCTTTTCCCTCCTGTATTGTGCTAATAATTCATTCATTTCATCTCGTACAGCCTTTGTATCCTCCGCTAATGCTTCGTTTCTTAACCGCCTATAGTGTGGTATGGTTCGTGTATCCTTATGCCCCAACAGCCTTGCAATGCTATCATCATCTAATTTCATTTCTGTAAGTTTTACTCCAAAAGTATGTCTAAAACGATGTGTACGAAACTCAAAATAATTTCCCTTATCATCCCTGATGTCATTTTCATAAATCATGATATTTACATGATATTTCAGCATTGAATCTGTATATAATTTTCCATTATCTTGCAGAAAAATATATTCTGAATCTGGATGCTCCTTTTCTGAAACTTCTATTGCTTTTCTAATCAATTCTGCCAGCTGATCGCTAACTGGTCTTTTGTATTTCCTTGTTTTCTGCTGGATAATAGTTATAAAATAATGCCCCGATTTCTCAGATAAGCAATCCCTTCGCAAAGTCAACGTATCCTCTATTCTTGTACCGAGCATCTGATGTATTATTAAACATCTGCCTAACTGGGGCTTTAATTTTGTTAATGCACAATTAAATCTTCTGATTTCTGCATCTGAATACGCTTCTGGTAAAGCGTTGTCATATGCTCTGCAATCACTCGACAGAAAAAGGTTGCATAAATTTTCTATTTCCAGTTCCCGCCCAATTTCATCCAGCAGATTATCCAAAACCGACAGCTCTGTCGTGTAACTGACTGATGTAAGACCGGTATCCGTTTTTATATAAACCAGATAATCTTCTATCATATCCCTGCTAATTTCTGTAAAATGCTTTACTTCTGGAAACCGATCATACATGAAGCTAGCAAACCGACGGAATCCACGCAATTCACCTTTTATACTACCCATTGCTTTTGTCTGGCAGTGGCTATACAATATTTTTTTTTTTATTTCTTTAATATTATTATTATCAGTTACTATATAACCAATTCTTTGATAGTAAGAGGTTATTTTATCTATTTCATTTCTTTCTTCTTCGGTTAATAAATCTAGTTTGGTTAGACATATTACTGGTTCAATATTATTAAATGATATTATAGTTAATAATTTATCTAATAAATTACTATCAAAGTTTGGTTCTTTTACTGATACTGCAATTAAAGCGATATCTATATTGGCAATGGGAGGTCTAATAAGAGAATTCTTTCTTGGTAATATTTCTAGTAGGTAATTATTTATATCATCTATTATTACTGAGTCTCCTACTAGAGGAGTTATTTTATCATTTCTGAATTTTCCTCTTGGTTTGCAAACATATAATCCATTTGATGTTCTTACTGTGTAATCATTACTTTGATTTTTAATTATTATTCCTTCCATTTATGCTCCTTATTAATTTGTCTTTTCATCACTAGGTAGTAGTGGATCGGTTGGTGTTTTATCATCTTTCTTTTCTGGCTTCTTTGATAATGTTATTTTTAATGTATATCCTTCATATATTGGATCTCCTACTGCTCTATTTTGTGATAAAACAATGTCTTCTTCTACTTCGTCTGTTTCTTTGTATGATTTATCTAGTGTTAGATTGTATTCTTTGACAAAGTCTTCTACTTGTGATAGTGTCCATTTTTCTGCGACCATATCTGGATAAACATCTACTTCTGGTATATATAATATAACACTATCATTAGCATATAATTTTGTCTCTTCATCTTTATTGAAGGCTGGTTCTTGACTTATTATGTTATCTTTCTTATCTTTATATTCTGAAGCGTTTTCTACTGATTTGGTTTTCATTTCTACTTTGATGCCTTTGGCTTCTAATTTACCTTTTATTTCATAATAGTTTTGACCGGTATAGTCCTCAAGGACTACATATTCTTTACCTGATGATTCAACAATTGTTATTGTACTCTTCTTAGTTCTAGTAGAGCCGGCTTTTGGTTCTGTTCTTATTACTTTTCCTTCTTCAACAGTAGTACTTTCTTCACTCTTTGTTGTATATTCTAAACCTTTTTCTTTTATTTTTTTAATAGCTTTTTCAGTGGTTAATCCTACTACATTTGGTACTTTTACTTCCTTTACATCTTTACTTGTTATTAGTAAGTATACACCTGCGAGTACGATTAATGTTCCTAAAAGAACTACTGCTAGAATGATTGGTAATTTATTTTTTTCATCTTTTTCCTTTAGTACTGAATTATCCTCGCTATCTTCTTCTTTAGCGGTAGGTTTATCTATCACTTGTTTTATTTCTTTTGTAACTTGTGGTATAACCTTTGTCTCTTCAAGATCGTTTTCTGGATATTCATATACTAATCTCTTTTCATTATCTCTTTGAAGAGCGGTCTGCAAGTCTTTATACATATCTCTAACATTATCATATCTGTTCTTTGGATTTTTAGCAGTCGCTTTTAATACGATGTTTTCAACAGATTGTGGTATTGTTGGATTTTGTTTTCTAATACTTGGTATTTTTTCTTTCATATGTTTTAAGGCTATTTCAACAGCAGTATCTCCTTTAAATGGTACAGAGCCTGTTAATAGTTCGTACATTAATATTCCTAGAGAATAAATATCACTTTTTACTGTAGAACCTTTTCCATTAGCTTGCTCTGGAGGAAGATAATGAACTGAGCCCATTACTGAATTTGTTTGTGTTAACTGTGTTGAATTTAGAGCCATAGCTATACCAAAGTCAGTTATTTTTACTAGTCCATTGTCCTCAATCATTATATTTTGTGGTTTAATATCTCTATGAATTATGTAGGCTTCATGAGCATGGGCTAAACCATCTGTTAACTGTGTCATTATATCTATTACTTCATTTAGAGTAAGTGCTCCTCTTTTTTGAAGTAATTGTTTTAATGTTTTTCCTTCAATATATTCCATTACGATGTAATAATTTCCATCTTCTTCACCGACATCGTATACTTCAACAATATTTGGATGTGATAAATTTGATACTGATAGAGCTTCTCTTTTGAAACGACGAATAAATTTTTCATCATTTGAAAGATCTCCACGTAATACTTTTATTGCAACTTTTCTATCTAGAATTGTATCATTTGCTAAATAGACATTAGCCATACCACCTTCGCCAATTGTTTTAATAATTTCATATCTATCATTAATCTTTTGACCTTTTGATAGCATTATAAATCACCACTTTCCTTTTTTAGATAAGCAATTGATATATTATCTGTACCACCACGCATGTTACTCTTTTTAATTAATTTTTCTACTTGTTCTTCTATTGAACTTTTATTATTTAATACTTTTTCTATTTGATCATCTGCGACCATATTTGTTAGACCATCACTACATAGGAATAATCCTGATACGTTAGTGTCTACATCAAAAATATCTATTTCGATTGGATCATTTGCTCCAAGGGCTCTAGTTAATAGGTTTTTTCTTGGATGAAATTTAGCTTGTTCTGGAGTTAATTCTCCTGTTGATACAAGTAAATTTACCAGGGTATGATCCTTTGTTATTTTATGTAATAATCCATTTTTCATTACATATCCTGATGAATCGCCAATATTTCCATATAGTATGTAATCATTTGTTTTGATAGCTATTACTAGGGTTGTCCCCATGCCTTTGCTCTCGGGATGATTTTTTGTATAAGAAAATATTTTTTCATTTATTTCTTTTACTATTCTTCTTAAGTAGTCGATAGCATCTTCTTTTTTTCCGAGCGTTTCTAGTTCTTCAAAACTATCTCTAACATGTTCTATTGCTATATTAGAGGCTAATTCTCCTGCTTTATGTCCCCCCATTCCATCCGCTACGGCAAGAATGAATTCATTATTATTATTATTTAATATTATTACATTATCTTCATTATGTGTTCTTACTTTTCCTGCATCTGTCATATAAAATGTCTGCATAACTTCACTCCTCTTTTGCTTTGGCTCTTAGCTGTCCACAGGCAGCATCTACATTTCCGCCAAATTCTTTTCTTATTGTTACATTTATATTATTTGATTTAAGTATATCATAAAACTGTAAAATTTTCCACTTTTTTGTTCTTTTGAAGCCAATATTTTCTGTTTCATTATATGGTATTAAATTTACGTAGCAGTTTATTCCTTTAAGAAGTGAGACTAATTCTTTTGCTTCTTTTTCACTATCGTTTATATCCTCTAACATAATATATTCAAAAGTTACTCTTCTATTAGTAAGTTTTATATATTCATTTATGGTATCCATTAATTCTTTTATTGGATAGGCTTTGTTTATTTTCATTATTTTATTTCTTAGTTCATCATTTGGAGCATGCAGGCTTATGGCTAGATTTACCTGTCCTTCTTCTTTCATAAATTTCTTGATTTCTGGTACTATTCCACATGTAGATATAGTTATATGTCTTGAACCAATATCTATTCCTTTACCACAGTTAATTATTTTAACGAAGCGCATAACATTATCATAATTATCAAATGGTTCACCAATACCCATAACTACTACATGAGATATTCTAGTCTTAATGTCTTCTTCAATAAGGAGAATCTGCTCTACTATTTCATAGGCAAGTAAGTCTCTTACTTTCTTTAGTCTGCCACTTTCACAAAAAGCACATGACATATTGCAGCCTACTTGTGATGATACACAAATACTTATTCCATAGTCATGAAACATTAGTACTGACTCTATTCTATTCTTATCTTCTAGTTCAAATAAATATTTGTTTACTTCTTTACTTTCTTGTTTTATTAATAGTTTTATCTTGTAGAAAGAGAAATCTTGTTTTAATTTTTCTCTTAATTCTTTACTAATATTAGTCATTTCACCAAATGAAGTATATCTTTTTTTATATAATCCTTCATATACTTGAGCCGCTCTAAAGGGCTTTTCATTTATACTTATAAAATAATCTTCTAATTCTTTTAATGTTACATCATATATATTTCTGATTTTTTTCACTTCTAACTTTCCATTATTATTATAACAAAAAAAATATGTTATTAAAACACATTTTTATTATTTTTTTATTTATTATAACTGGTTATTCTTTAATAGTCTTAATGTATTTAGAATGCATAGTACTGTTACTCCAACATCTGCGAATACTGCTTCCCACATAGTGGATAATCCAAGTATGGTTAATATTAATACTAATAGTTTTATGGTAATGGCAAATATTAGATTTTCTTTGATTATTTTATTTGTTTTTTGGGATATTTTTATAGCGGTTATTATCTTTGATAGGTTATCATTCATTATTACTACATCTGAGGCTTCGATAGCGGAATCACTACCTAGACTACCCATTGATATACCTATATCTGATAAGGCTAGTACTGGAGCATCGTTTATGCCATCTCCTACAAATGATACTAGTTCTTTTTCTTTTTTAGTATTTATTAATTCTTCTAGTTTTTGATATTTATCATTTGGAAGCATTTCATAAAAGGCATTTTTTATTCCTACTTTTTTAGCTATTTCTAAGGCTTTTTCTTTGTTATCACCAGTAAACATATAGGTTTCTATATTCATATCATTAAGTACTTGGATTGTTTCTTTAGCACTTTCTTTTATTTCGTCCTTTATTTCTAATTCAGCAACTAAATTATTATTAATCATTAGATAGATATTTTTGGTTTCTTTTTGATTACAGAATTTGGAATTTCCTATTTTGATATTTTGATCTTTATATTTATAGGTTATACCTTTACCTTGATATTCTCTATGTTCTTTGATATCTTCAGTTGATACTTCTTTTCCATATTCTTTAATTATTGATGCTGCGATAGGATGATTAGATAGGCTTTCTCCTTTAGCACATAATTCTAATACTTTGTCTTTGGTATATTTTTTATCATAAATGCTTATTTTTGATACATAAAACTGTCCTGTTGTTATGGTTCCTGTTTTATCAAATACTACTTTTTTGATATTTTTTATACTATCTAAGTAATTACTTCCTTTTATTAGTATTCCTTCTTTGGAAGAAGCTCCTATTCCTGAAAAGTATGCTAATGGTACGGATATAGCAACAGCACAAGGGCATGATACCACTATTATGGTTAAGGCTTTATAAATACTTTCAGTATATGTTAAGTTTGTTATTAATGGTAAAAGGGCTCCTACTAGAATGGCGACGATTAATACACTTAGGGTATATATTGGGGCATACTTTGATACTACTGTTTCGGTTTTGGTTTTTCTTTCAGTAGCGGTTTCTACTAGTGATAATATTCTACTTACTGTAGAGTTTTTGTATATAGAAGTTACTTTTACTTCTATTAAACCACTCTTATTGATACTTCCGGATAATACTTCACTACCTATGGTAGCATTTAATAATTCTGATTCTCCTGTTAGGGCACTAGTATCTAGCATAGCATTTCCTTCTATTATTATTCCATCTAGTGGTACTTTTTCGCCTTCTTTTACGACAATTATATCTCCTACTTTTATGGTTTCTGTTGGTACTACTTTTATAGTATCTTCTTCTTTTAAATTAGAGTTTTCTTCTTTTATATTCATAAGTTCTGATACTGATTTTCTACTTCTATTAACTGCTAATTTTTCTAGTGCTTTTCCTAGTTCATATAGGAATATTACCATTAGTCCTTCATGTAACTCTCCTAATACAAAGGCTCCTATTGTTGATATTACTATTAATAGGTTTTCATTAATTATTTTTTTGGATAACTGTTTAATAGCGGTTATAAAGGTACTATATACTAATACTATATAACTTATGATAATTAGAATTAGATTTAAATGATATGGTAATTTTGTTATACAGCCTATTAATCCTAATATACCTCCTATTAGGATTTGATAAAATATTTTATAGTTATCTTCTTTTACTTTTTCTTCGCTTAGTATGGCATCTGGTTCTACTTCACTAACTATTTGTTTAACATATTCAAATGGTTTTTCTAAGTCTGTTTCCACAGATACTGTTGATGCACTAAAATTGACTATAGTATTTTTGATGTTTTTGTCTTTATTTAGTTTTTCTTCTATTTTCTTTGCACAATTGGCACAATCTAGGTTTTTGATATTATATTTATATTTCATTGATATGTTCCTTTCCTACACTAAATAGTTTTTTTACATGGTCATCGCTTAATTCGTAATATACTGTTTTACCTATTTTGGTATATTTTACTAGTTTAGCGGACTTTAGTATTCTAAGCTGGTGAGAAATGGCTGACTGAGTACCTCCGACAAGGGCGGCTATATCTCCTACACAAAGTTTGTTTTCTAATAAGACATTTATTATTTTTACTCTAGTTGAATCTGCAAATACTTTGAATAATTCTGCTATATCTATAATAGTATCTTCTTCAAGTAATTTGTTTTTTATGCTATTTATTTCTTTTGTGTCTAACATATTTCCTCCTTATACATGAATATATATTCATATATTTAAATAATATCACTATTAGTATATTATGTCAATATATTTTTATTCTTTATCACTTCAAGTCTGGGTCTTGAAGTGTTGTTGTTAGCCTATAGTCTAACAACAATATACCAATCGTATCTATTATATATAAGCCAATAATTATATACTTTTATTTTGGCAAATATTTTATAAATTATTATTTTTGAGACTATAGGCTCAAAAATATTTTCTAATGACCTTAGGCATTAGAAAACGACGAACTACTTTAGTGTGAGACGAAACTGAAAGAGAGTCTATTTCTTAGACTCTCTTTCTTTATATTCCTCTAGTGTTAGATTATTATTATAAATATAACTAGCTATATTTCCTACATATCTTATATGCCATGGTTCATAACTATATTTTGTTATATCTTCTTTTCCTTCTGGATATCTTAATATAAATCCATATCTATAACAATTTTGATGAACCCATTTAGTTTCTAACAATTCTTCTATTTCATGTTCTATGTAACACTTTTCATCTTTATATATACAAAAATCTATGGCTAATCCTGTTTGATGTTCTGATTTACCTGGTTCTGCTATTCTTGTGATAGCATAAGTAAATCCTTTTTCTTCAAGTAATTTATTATATATTTTTTCTTGATAATCATAATCGCGATATCCACTTTCTATATCTATGTGATATCCATATCTTAAAGCATCTTGTTTCATTCTATCAAAAGCATTCTTTGTTTCTCTATCTATTAATATGCCATCTTTGTAACTACTACTAGCTTCTACTAAAGTACTTGGTATATGTGCTCTTGGCAGGGGATTATCTTTATTTACTAAAATATTATAATCCATACGTACCTCCAATATAATATATGCTATAAAAAGAGAAGAGAGACTACTTTAGTTTATCTATCTTCTTATTTAAATTACTTATCTTATTATTTAACTGTTTTATTTCTGACTCTAATTCTTCTTTTTGACTATTTAGATTTTCGTTATTTAGTTTGGCTATATCATAACTTTTTTTTAAGTTATTTAGGTTATCTATTTCTTTTTTTAATTCTTTGTATTCTGTTAGATATTTTTCTAACTCTTTATTTTTATTATTTAGAGTTATGTTATTATATAAAGTAATTATTAGGATGGTGAATACTCCTATAAAAGAGATAGTTCCTATTATTTTAAATATTTTATTTTTATTTTTCATTAGTAGTATAAGGCCTTCTTTCCAAAGTAATTATATCTTTCTCTAAATAGTGATAATGACTGATATTTTATTTTTCCACCGATTGGGTCAGATATTATTATTTTATCAGTAGTATAACCAATTATGACTACAGCATGCTCTCCTGATTTCCAATAGATAGTTTCTCCTGTTGGCTCATATATCCAAGATGTTGATATGTATGGTGTGGATAATCCTATAGATGTCCAGGCTAGTACTGGTCTACCTGATTTTACTATTTTTAATATTTCATCAAAAGAACTACCAGTAGCATTTATTATTCCTGATTTATAGATATCCGCTACTTTGGCAATAGGTTTTTCATAGACACCATAGGAATTTTGGGTTCTTGGGTCTCCGATAAACTCTAGTTCAGGATTTCCTCCATAGGTAACATCATTCTTGATATATGGTGTCTTCCCTTTTTCTAACTTATTTATAACATCATTAGGAGTTACTGATACACCATAATATTTTAATAGAATAGTTAGTGCAACGGATTCGCAACCTGTTGGATAGTCGGGATACTGATTAATTGTGGGTACTCCTGTTATATAGGCAGAATTTTTTTCTTCATACTCTTTGGCTAATCTATTATATTCTGCTTCAAGAGTGGTAATGTTACCTTCAAGACCTACAATCTGTTCTTCAAGAGAAGATATGCTATCTTGCAGTTCTTTACTTTTATCTTCTTCTTTGGTAATTAGCTGTTCAATGTCTTCTGCTTTGAATGTAGTAGTGGAAAATAGTTCTTCAACTTTTTCTCTTGCTTCTTCCTCTTCTTTATATACCGAATCTAATGATACTTTACCATCTTCAATTAGATTATTTTGTTTTAATTCTTCAAGAGTAGTATTATTGGAAATAATTAGGTTTTTGTTATCTTGATGTAATACTACTATTTCAATAATTATAGTAATTGAAAATATGATAAGTAATATTTTTTTCATAGTAACTCCTTTTTATATTTTCTTGATATTTGGATGACCTTTCATTAGTTTTCTTATACCGATTGGATGTGGAAAGGCTACGGTTAGGATCGATTTATCTACTCCTATTACAACGCCTTCGCCAAACTCAGTATGAACAATATGTTCTCCTACTGTGTATTCGGCATTTTTATCAATTTTTTTCTTGATATTTGATACCATCTTAGTAAGTGGTTTTATTCCTTCTACTTCAATATATTCTTTATCTATTTCATTTATAAATCTACTTGGCATATTTCTACTGGTATTTCCAAATAACATACGAGTATCAGCAGATGTTATATAAAGTTTTTTCTTTGCTCTGGTAATGGCTACATAGCATAGCCTACGCTCTTCTTCAATAGCGGAATTGCTTCCGTCATTGATAGCATTATAATGTGGGAATATTCCTTCTTCCATACCAACGATAAAGACATAATCAAACTCTAGTCCTTTTACAGAGTGGACAGTCATTAAACTTACTCTTCCATCACTATCTTGGTGTTCGGTTATATCACTAACTAAGGATATTTCTTCAAGAAAGTCCTCTAGACTTGCTGATCCTGATTCTTCTTCATAACTCTTGGTAACCCCTTTAAACTCGTTTAAGTTTTCTAGTCTTATTTCATCTTCGAGTAATTTAGAACTTTCTAATTCTTTTCTTATACCGCTTTTATCCAGAATATCATCAACTAATTCAGTAAGTGACATTTTCTCACTATCTTTAGTTAGTTCTTCAATTAGTTCTTTAAAAGTTAATTCTTTACCTGTAGTAATGGCTTCATAGATTGAAATACCGGCATCTTCCGCTAATGAGGTTAGGTTATCAATTGTTTTTTCACCAATCCCTCTTTTTGGAGTATTGATTATTCTAAGCAGACTTACATCATCTTTATGATTATTTATTAATCTTAGATAACATAATAAGTCTTTTATTTCTTTTCTATTATAAAAATAGAAACTTCCTACTACTCGATATTTGATATTCTTTTTTAGTAGTTCCTCTTCGATAGTTCTTGACTGAGCATTGGTACGATATAAGACCGCTATAGCTTCTTCTTTAACACCTTTTGATATTAAATCTTTTATTTCTCCTACTACAAAGGAAGCTTCTTCTTTCTCTGTTGATACTTTTTTATATTTTATTTTATCTCCTTCTTCGTTATTACTCCATAAGTTTTTATCTTTTCTTTCTCTATTATTTTTTATAACGCTATTAGCGGCATTTAAGATGTTCTTAGTAGAACGATAGTTTTCTTCAAGTAATATTGTTTTTGCTTCAGGATAGTCTTTTTCAAAGTTTAAGATATTTTTATAATTGGCTCCACGAAAAGCATATATGGCTTGGTCATTATCTCCTACTACAAAGATATTACGATATTTAGATGATAGTAGTCTACTGAAGGTATATTGGGCTTCATTTGTATCCTGATATTCATCTATTAATATATATTTATATCTTTCTTGATAGTCATTTAAGACATTTGGATAGTTTTTAAATAATTTTATTGGTAATATTAGTAAATCGTCAAAGTCTACAGAGTTTCCTTGTTTTAATTTTTTTTGATATGTTTTATATACTTCTACTACTTTATGATCAAATTCTATTTTAGAGAATTTTTCTACATCCATCATTTCGTTTTTAGCAGAACTTATTTTATTCTTTATTTCTCTAGGATTATAGTATTCTTTACTCATATTTAGGTCTTTCATTATTTTTTTAATAATAGTTAAGACATCATCACTATCTATGATAGTAAAGTTTCTTTCATATCCTAATAGGCTATAGTTTTCTTTTAGTATTCTAAGCCCTAAAGAGTGAAATGTTGGTATTTGTATATTATTAGCAGTACTTCCTATTAGGGATACTACTCTATCTTTCATTTCTTTGGCAGCTTTATTAGTAAAGGTTATTGCTAATATGTTATATGGACTTATTCCATTTTCTATTAAATTTGCTATTCTACTAGTTAGTACTTTGGTCTTTCCAGAACCTGCTCCTGCGAGTACTAACATTGGTCCATTTATATGATTAACAGCTTCTTGCTGATTCTTATTTAATTCTAAAACTTTCATCTTGTCTACCTCATCTTTCTTTACTTCATTTTATCATATTTTGATAATATAGTGAAGTAAAGATAAGAATATTTTTTTATTTTATTTACACTATAGTCTAGGTCTATAGTGTGTCATTTATAGCCTATATATATAAGCCAGATATGATAACTTAGATATCGATGATGATTAATACTATTTATTTCAAAAATATAATGTTTTAATCACAATTCGGTTATTTGTAGATTTTATAATAACTGTAATATACTT
>ENA-OOSG01000195-OOSG01000195.1-human-gut-metagenome-genome-assembly--contig:-NODE-195-length-12581-cov-3.517643_pt1 | contig 12581 bp, 9 predicted proteins | sample MGYA00241178_ERZ501214 | MGnify/ENA primary metagenome ERZ501214 (study PRJEB25962, sample SAMEA2042436) | human gut metagenome | biome: human gut; feature: human-associated habitat; material: faeces...
TGTACATTATCCCAAGCCTTTGCAGTTAACATATACTGCTTGAATTCATTTTCTCTGCAATCAAGTGTAAATGTTCGGCTCAGTATACCGTCTTTATAGTTATAATCTCCTGCAGTGATTTTATCCTGATTTGCAACACTGTAAAGCTGAATCTCTGCATGATTTTTTTCACTATAATTGCCAATTCCGTATACCGTTTTGTTGCCTTTTTCATCTTTAGCGAGATCTTTAGCTGTTACTGTAACCTTAATCTTATTATTACTGTAAATACCAAATGTTAAAAATGAAAGCAATTTGTCAGCTCCTGTTTCACTTCTTGAAAATGAGAAATTTTCAACTTCAGGGGGCGTGATATCGCCATAAACTACATATGTCTTGGTCGATAATACACCACTATTATTCATAACAGTTACTTCAACTTTATTTTCACCTGATTTAACTTTTGTATTAAAGGTTATATCGCTAACGCTTTCAAACTTTTTATCAGTAAAGGTTGGAAGACCGCTTAATGTTACTTCTTCATCATTAAATTTTGCAGTTACACTTTTGATACCTGTATGATGTTTGTTATCACTGCTATCCTTTGCATAAATATGAAATTCTACACCATTTGAGTACCATTCTTTTCCGTACTCATCGGTATATTTAACAGAAGATTCACCATATGCATTTGATTTAATTTCTGTTACAATCGGAACAATTGTATTTGTTACAACCTCTGTATCTGCACTGTCTGATGGCTTAGCGTCAAGTATTTTTGATTTTAAATACCAATCTTCTGGATTTTTTGGTTTTTCCGGCTTTTCAAAAGTGTAGGACACTGACTCGTTATGTACATTATCCCAAGCCTTTGCAGTTAACATATACTGCTTGAATTCATTTTCTCCGCAAGCAAGTGTAAATGTTCGGCTCAGTACACCATTTTCATCATAACTATAGCTATTATCATCAGCGGCAATTTTTTCTCCACCATTGTAGAGCTGAATCTCTGCATGATTTTCTTCAAGGTAATCAATTCCTGATTTAGCATTTTCAGCGTTATTCACATCATATGCACTGACTGTTACCTGAATTTTCTCATTGTTATAGATACCAAAAGTCAGGAATGAAAGAATCTTGTCAACATCGCTTTTTACTGTTTTAAATTCAAACTGTGATACTTCAGGCTTAATTGTGTCAACATAAACTTCATATTTCTTAGTTGAAGACATACCGCTGTTATTTACAACTGTTACTTCAACAGTATTTGTACCCTCGTTTAAATTCAATCCCTCTGTATTAAAGGTTATGTCATTAACACTTTCAACCTTTTCAGCAGTAAAAACAGGAAGACCTTTTAATTTTTCAGAAACATCAGTTCCATTAAATGTAGCAGTTACACTTTTGATACCTGTATGGTGATTAGCAACTTCACTATCATCTGCTGAAATATTAAACTGAATATTATTAGAATACCATTCTCTATTCTCTGAATCAGTATATTTTACAGAGTTATCGCCATATGCATTTGATGTTATTGATGTCACATCAGGTTTAATAGTATTCGTTACAATTTCTATATCTGCAGCGGAAATTTTTGCAGTAAGTTCTTTTGAATACAAATCCTCTGCTTTTTCAGGCTTTTCAAAAGTATATGATTCTGACTCGTATAGAACATTATCCACAACCTTTGCAGTTAACATATACTGTTTAAATTCATTTTCTCCGCAATCAAGTGTAAAAATTCGGCTTGCCTTATTTCCTTCGACCTTACAAGCGGCACCCTCAATTGCATTTTTTCCGTCATAAAGAACAATATCTTTAATACCCGATGAAATATCCTCATCCTCCGCATTGACTGTTACCTTAATTACGTTATTATGATAAATACCAAAAGTAAGAAATGAAAGTAACTTATCACTGTCGGATGAACCGTTTTCAATTTTAAACGATTTAATTTCGGGGGCTTTATCATCAAGATAAAGGTCTTTGTCCGTTATTTCTACAGTTTGCACAAAGCCTTTATGGCTAAATGTAAATGTATAACCAGCCGATTTTTTTATTGTTGCTTTCCATTTTTTGATATCTTTATCAAAAGAAATTTCAACATTTTCTTTATCACAAGTTACTTCTGCATTTTCGTCATTAAAAAGATCTTTATCTATTCCGACAAGATTAAATGTTACTGTAACACCTTTTTCAGCATTTACATAATACCTTTCGTTATTTTCGTTAGTATTGCTGTATTTAAGATTGTCTTTTGAAATAGTATCGTAACTTATAGTGTAGGTCTTGGAAAGATTATATTTTGAGGATGTAATTGTAAGAGTTGCCCTTTTAATTTCTGACAATTTTACATCTTTATTACCTATTGTGATTGTGCCTTTTTCATTGTCAAACTCAATAGCATTTTCAATCTTATTTTTGCTGTCAGGTGTGGAATCACCCTTATATAATTCCAATGTCAAATCTTCAATTTTTGATTCGTCATTTAAGGTAAGAGTTACAGAGTCGCTGTTGGTATAGATATTGTTGTTGTTGTCAAAATATACGGAATTATCATTTCCATTTTCGCTCAGTGTAACATCGCCCTCAGCATAGTTGAATGAAAATTCAGATTTTGCACTGTATTTTTTACCGTTATCGGCTTCATAGTAAACAGTTGCAACAAGTTTGTTCTCTTTTTCCAACTCATTTGATCCACAGGAAGAATCAAACGAATTACCATTTAAAGTTGTTTTTGCATCGTAACCACTTATTTCCTTACCATTGAAAGTGACACTATCAATCTTAAAAGCTGCTTCTAAGTTTTTTACTGAATCTTTCTGATTACATATTGTGTCACCGTTTTCATATTTCTTACCGTTAAAGGTTACTGTCCATTTTCCTTCAAGAACAAGTCTTGGATTTTTAATGAAAGCAACTGTGTTTTCAACGGAAAACTGCATACCGTATGTCTTATTTGTGTAAGTGACGGAATATGTAATCTGATTGTCACCGACAACGCTATTAGTTACCTTGGCAGTATAACCATCAACCGTGTTTGCAGTAAGTGAAGTGATTTCATCATCCTCATAACAAGTAATTTCACTTTTAGCGCCGTCACCGCAAACAGTATATTTTGTACCTGCAATTTCAATTGTTGCACCCATGCCCTGCGGTGCTGAAATATTTTTACCGCTTAATTTTGAATCTGCATATTCATACACATTAAAATTGTCGCTGACATCACATTTGGTTAAAGAATCGCAGATAGGCCTACCAGCACTTGTCTTTGTATATACATTCCAAGCCTTTAAATCTTTATTATCGGTCTGATCACCATTTTTTTGATCGTTGCCGTCATTAAAGATAACTTTGTCAAATCCTTTAGCTGACCCATAAACATAATAGTACAGGCTACTGTTAGAATCGCCGTATTTTTTCATAGCCTCACCGGGCCATGCGGCATTTTTATCAGGATTTTCCGAACTGTCTTCTTTCCACATATACGCAGACGGAGTCCATTCTGTTGTTTTATAAAAGACTACGGAGTTACCATTACCTATATCGGTAAATAAAGCAATCTTGTCACCATTTTCAGCTTCTGTACTGTAAATGTTTTTCTTAACTTTCGGTATAATTTCTTTAAAATTACCGACAGAATCAAACAGTATAGGCTGTTTTGTTGAATTGACATAAATAGTCTTTGTTGAATTTTCTGAACTGCTGCTCTCAGCACCCGAAGAATTGCCTGTCAAGCCGCTAACGGGCAGAACTCCGAGGAGGATTGCCACAGCAAGCAATGACGCAACGATTTTTCTGGTCTTTTTTGAAAAATTCAAATCCATTGTTTACTCTCCTTCTTTTTTGTCAGATATACTCTTTATATATTTATAATTCACCCCGTTAAAGATACTGTGCATATGCAGAGAAAAGAGAAATACTGCGAAAGTTTCTATCACAGCACAGTTCAAAACAGGAAATATCCAAAATATAATCGTCAGCACAAACGAAAGTCCCATAATCATATCAAAAACAATGGCAAATCTGTTTGAGACAAAACAGATAACACCCGGTTTTGTCTTTTTAAGTGTTTGCTTGCCTTTTATTTTTGACTTTCGACTTTTATTAATCATTGCAAGCAAAGCATAGCCTGCAACCATACATCCCCAAAAAATAACCTCTGTAATGCAAATTAAGGGAATGTTTATCGAATCTCCCTCAAAACTGAGGAAAAGAAGAATTAATAGCGAAAGCGGTGAAACAGTAAGCAAAACCAATACCGCCTTAAACTTGTTTATATCACTTTTCAAGTAGTTCACCTCAAAATATGCGAATTCTCAACAGCAGAAAACTGCTGTTGAGCTTCTAATTATTATCAGTTAATAATTTCATCGGTATGAATAACCACAAGTTTTTTGACAATCTGAAAATTCACATTCTGCACATTGTCATATGCAAAAGAATTGTCGTAACCTATATTATTCATATCGCTTTCGGAAAGCTGTTGCGTTGTCTGTGCGCCCGGATCATAGCTATGAATATCAGGCTGTGAAAGAACGGCTGTCGGCTCTGCGTCCTGCGGAAGAACCGTTGTATTTTCCGAACCGTCGCCGTAAGGCGTCTTGCTCTGATTTACATACTGTTCTTTAACAGGCTCCGTCTGTGGCGGAACGATAATATTTTCCCTCTTCTTCTTGATATTCTTTTTGTCATTTTTTGAAAGCTGTGAAGTAAGCGTCTTTCCGTCAACACGAAGTCTGCCCGTTGAATTATTTGCCGCCTGCATTTCTTTGATTGTTTTCTGCTTTGCACGACCTGTTCTGATATTAAAAATTGTTTTGATATCAAACAGGAAAAACAGAACGACTGAAATAATGAAAAACAAAATCGTAAACGCAAGGCATATGTAAAAACAAATCCTAAAAATCGAAATTAAATCCATTATTTCACCCCCGAATTATCCAAACTTCTTGTATTTTCAATGTTACCAAGACATTCATTAACAAGAATTTGAAGTTCCTCATCATCCGGAACAGCTACTTTGATTTCATTAACATACTTTTCAATATTATCAAGTTCGTTGCTTATATCCTTAGCAGTTGCAAGACTGTTTTTTATAAACCAATAATACTTTGTATATATTTGCGAAGTAACATTTCTGTAAATCAAAAGTGCAATCTGGTTGTTTTCGTCTTTGGCAATATTTGGGGACGCAATCTCAACAAGATTGTTCCAATACTCCTTAACTTCTTCAACGGGATCGCCCTCAAGAGATTTGCCCGACATATTCTGATATGCCTTTGACATCGAACTCAAAAGTTCCGCCCTGTGCTTTATCTGTTCGGTACTACCCATTTTCTGTGCAATATCAAGCCATCTTTGAGAAACCGTTATGCCTGCCATACTAAAGTTCTCACTTTCAGATTTCTGTGATGACGGCACATATGAAAAGTACAATGCCTGACCGAGTTTATATGCAACATTATCGGCATATTCCGACGGATACTTTGATTTGAGTTCGTCCTCGTGTTCATATATCGCATCTTTAATGGTGTTGTACTCATCTTCGGAAAGTTTCGAGTCAGAGGTACATCTTTCAAGAAGTTTTTGATATGCCAACGGATTTGCAGGATCAACATTTATAGCATCCAAATAATATTTTTCAGCCGCATCCTGACTTACCGCACTGTCGCCGTTTGCAATATAACTCTCATAAGTTGATGAAGTCTGAACCGTAAGACCGGCACTGAATCCGATTGTACCGACAAGCATAACAATCGTCATAATAAATGAGGCAAGGAAGGTTTTCCACTTAAACGACTGAACCTTTTTATTTTCAATATCAAGATCCTTGTAGTGGTCGAGAGCATACAAAAGCTCTGCACAGGACTGATATCTGTCCTCGGGATTTCTCTGCGTACACTTGAGAATAATTTCTTCAAGACCTGACGAAAGCATCGGATTCCATTGGCGAATCGGGTACATCTCATACGGAGGTGTTGCAGGATTATGTCCTGTTACAAGGTGATACATAGTAGCGCCGAGACAATAGATATCCGTTCTCGCATCGGTTTGTCCATGACCGCCGAACTGCTCGGGTGCGGCATATCCCTGTGTACCAAGACAGGTTGTGTCGGCAACACTTGAGTACTTAAACTCTCGTGCCGTACCAAAATCAATGAGCATTACATTTCCGTCCGGCTTGAGCATAACATTTGACGGTTTCATATCACGGTAAATAATCGGGGGTTTTCTTGAATGAAGATATCCAAGAACATCGCACAGCTGTTTAGCCCACTCAATAACATCGTCCTGATTTTGAGCGCCGCTCGTTTCAAGAGCCTTGCTGAGCGGATTACCCTCGATATAATCCATAACGATAAGGAATGTATCGTCACAGTCGATAACATCAATAATACTTGGCAAATGCGGATGATTAAGTTTTTTCAACAAATCGGTTTCAGCAACGAGGTTTTGCTTTACAACCTCAAAGCTCTGCATACCGTCTTTACGAACTTCTTTGATTGCCCATTGTTTGTTTGCCCTTTCATTCATGGCAAGGTAAACAACGCTCATACCGCCTTTGCCAACTACATTAAGTATTTTATATTTTCCGTCGATTACGGAACCAATCTCAAGCATACTCTCACTCTACCCTTACTAAAACAACCGTAATGTTGTCCTGTTCTCTTCTGTATTTATCAAGCTCGGTAAGATAAACTGCATTATCTTTCATCTGCTGTTCATTGTTAAGCACAAACGGATTAAGTCTTTCATACATTTCTTCATCGGTGATAACATGTCTGAATCCGTCGGAGCAAAGCATAAATATCTGACCCGACACCATACTGCCGTTATAGAATGCGGGTTCAATGTATTCGCTTGCACCTATGCATTGTAAAAGAACATTTCTTTTCGGACAGGTTTCAGCCTCTTCGGGCGTCATTCTGCCCATATCAATTTCCCGCTGAACATACGACTGGTCTTTGGTCAGCTGATATGTTCTGTCGCTGAAACAATACGCTCTTGAATCACCTATATTTACGATATAATATTCATTGCCTGCAAACAGACAGGCAACAACGGTAGTACCAAGACTTATTCCCGTTCTTTTTCCAAAAGAAGAAATATTTCTGTTCATATCAAAAACAATCTTTTCCCATGAACGGAAAATCATATCTTTCATATCGGGTGAACCTACAATTTTCGGAAGATCATTTTCAAACCATTTACTGAACGCATCTATAACGGCAGCACTGGCGACCTCACCTTTAGCAAGGCCGCCCATACCGTCACAAACAACAGTCAATAATACATTTCCCTTGTCGGTTGTTGCCTCCATAACAAGAGCCGAATCCTGATTTGTTTTCTTCCTGATTCCTACATCTGTATGTACTGCTGTTAAATAATTCATATTAATACCTGCTTAATCAGCCCATAAACTGGAACTCTTCATCAGAAATCTTAATCTTGTCACCGTTGCTAAGAGCAACTTCCTGATTCGGAGTAAGCTTGTTTCCGTTTACATAAGTGCAGTTAGTTGAACCAAGGTCTGAAATAAAGAACTTGCCTGCACGAGCCTTAATCTTTGCATGTGCTCTGCTGACAGAATTGTTATTGCTGATGCAATAGTCAACTCTTCTTCTTTCCTTACCGATTACAAATTCGGGCTTGTTGATGCTGATTCTCTCGTTTGTTGAAGTTCTCACGAGAACAGCGCCTGTCGGCTGATAACCGAGAACTGTTGTTTCGCCTGCACCTTCGTTGAGAACGGTTGTCTGACCTGCACCCTCATTGTTCGGAACTGTCGGAGCAGCACCCTGACTCGGTACATTAGGTCTGTAAGCACCGCTCTGCTGCGGCTGATTGCCGTAAGGTGATGATCCTCTGTTTGGCTGAGGCTGGTTGCCATAAGCTGAAGGACCTCTGTTCATACCTGTCGGACCGTTCGGAACATTTCTTACGGGTTTAGACTTCTTCTTGCTGCCTGAAACAATAATAGTAATTACTACGATAATAATAATTACAGCTACTGCGGCAATTGCAATAATAATAATCATCTTTGAAGAGTCGCCGTTGTCGTCGTTCTTATCTGTTGAAGCAACTGCAGTTGTTGTAGCTTCCTGTTTCTCTGTTGCGGGAGCAACTGCCTCTGTTGCCGGCTGTTCCTCTGTTTCCGGTGCGACTGTTTCACCTTTGCTTACAGATGCACCCGTACCGCTCTGATACTCAACGCCGAGTTCGTCAAGGATATTCTTAACCTGATTCATGCTTACGGAATAGTAGTAGTTGCTCTTTGTACCCTTGTTGATACCAACTACCTCGCCGTTCTCATTTACAAGAGGACCGCCCGAGTTACCGTTATTAAGAATTGCACCGTGCTGAATATAATCAATACCGTCAGATGAAGTAATCTTTGAAACCTCACCGCTTGTGATTGTTACATCATCGCTTGTGTATGTATTTTTGTTCTGAAGCTCTGCAACTGCTGCAGGGAAACCGAGAGCATAAACAACCTGTGTTTTGTCAACACTGTCGCTGTCGCCGAGAACAGCGGGTGTTCTTCTGTTCATCATCTCGGTAAGGTTTACAATTGCAAAGTCCATTTCCTGACTTTCCTTCTTAACCTTAACAGGGATTGTTACATCACCTGAAACAACAACTTCAAGGCTCAGGTTGTCAATGCTGTAATTTGAACCGAAAATATCTTTACAAATTGCCTTAACATCGTCATTTACATCAACAACATGAGCGCATGTGAGAACTGTGTTGCCGTTGATAAGAAAACCTGTACCGCCCTGAATAGGTGTACCCTTATCACGACTGTCTTTCTTGTAAATCATTCTTACCTGAACAAGACTTTCGCTTACTTTTGTTACACTTGCGTTGGCTGCTTCGGCATTAACCGGAATAACAACCGAAAATGCCATACACAGAACGCACGCTAATGAAAGCAAGAGTTTTGCAAAGCTTTTTTTGCTTTTTGTTTTTGAGATCATTTTTTACTCCTCCTGTTTGTGCGGTTATTTCCGCTGGTTTGATTATATATTAGCAGAATTTCAGCAAGCTTCCCCAAAAACCGACAGACGACCTATTTTTCGGACAAACAGCACGATTCTGCAAAAATACCTGATAACTAATCGTTTTTATAATGTGAAAATAAAGTTTTAAAAGGAATATCCGGAAACAGCTCCACATTTATGGTCATTGCTTCATTGATAATAAAATCCTCTTTACCGCATAGCTTTTCCTTTATAATCACAACATCTTCGCCAACACTTTTTGCAATGTCATCAACAGTGATATTTCCTTCTTCAATAGCCTTTTTTATTAATGGAAAAACGCAATTCATTATATCACCGCCCGAATTTTCGTTTATTTACTACTTAATTTTATACGATTTCGTGTTTATTGTCAATATCAAACAAAAAACTTGCCATACAATTTCTATTTTGTAATTGATTATAGACAGATAAACGGCTATAATTATGAGAAAAGGAGGTTATGCCATGAACACAACTGATTATGCACAAATTTCTTCTTCAAATATCAGGTTCCTTTTGACAAAAAATAATATGTCAATTCGCCAGCTTGCAGAAAAAATCGGAATTGCGGCCACCACCTTAAATGATTCATTAAAAAGTAAAAAAGGAGTATCCGTTGATTCACTTATTAAAATAGCCGATTATTTTAATCTTACCGTTAACGACCTTTGCAATGTTTCACTTGACCGAAAATCAGCACAGGATGAAGAGGAGTATGATATAATTTACAACAAATTCAAAAAGCTTGATTCTCATGGAAAAGAACTTGTTGCAATGATAATTGACAAAGAGCTTGAAAGACTTCGGAAGCACTAAAATATCTTTGACGACGATTAACCGAGCCGTTTTTTATTATGACGGTTCGGTTGCTTTTTTTCTGTCCTTTTATCGTACCCAAAAATATTCCCCCTCTCATTAATTCCTTTATCAAATATTTTACATATAAAAATTCACTATCTCAATATGTGCAATTTTGTGTGCAGTAAATAAGAACATATTTTTCGTGTTTTTTTGACATATTTTTTACCGCAAGTTACATTGACCTGCTATTTTGTTTGTAGTATAATAGTTATATCAAAAGTACAGACAGTAATTATATTTTATGTAATAATAAACACACCTTATTATTACTATTATTATTATAGGTACTATAGCTGATTGTGGTGATGATTATGTCGTTTTGTGAAAAATTTCAAAGAGCTGTCGGGGATACAACTATATACAGATTGAGCAAAATTACGGGTATTGAACGGACAAAACTCCAGCGTATTAAGAGCGGTCAAAAACTGCCCACCATGGAGGAACTTGAACTTATCTGTGCTTCGCTCTGTCTTTCTCCCGAAGAAAAATTTAATTTAACAAAAGAATATGAGATAGCAATTATAGGCGAAGACAGGTACAAAAGCAGAATCTGCACGGCAAATTTTATCGAAAATCTGTATAACATTTTCGAGGTTAAGCATTGCCCTATCGAACGGAGTTTTAAAATATCGCTTAATATGGAATATCCTGCTGTGATCAAAGGCGAATCCGACACCTATAACGCAATTGAAACCATAATGCGACAGGAAGCTGTTGAAAATAACACCATATATATGTACGGCGATATTTTCGAAGACAAGTCACCCATTAACAATTTATTAAAAAGTATAACCGACATAGCAGGTTTGTCGGTATGTCATATTTTCGGTCTTAAACCTTATGACGACTCCTATGATAACTACTATTCAAACATAAACATGATAAACAAAATTTATCCGATTTTTCTCAGCAAAACAGATTACCGTGCTTATTACTACTACGATAAAACAACAAACAGCTCCATTCTGCCATATTTTATTGTTACCGACAACTGCCTTGTTACGATTTCATATGACAAAAGAAGTGCTGTAATAACTCAGGATAAAAACATAATCAAACTTCACAAAGAACTCTTTGAACAAAAAATAAATAACTCCTATGCTCTGATTGCCGATATCAACACGCTTATGGGATACAGCAGTATTTATGTTGAGCATTTGCGGCACTACGACATTGCAAACACAAATTTGATTACCATTGAATACGAACCATGCGTAACGCCATATATAGGTGATGAATTAATTGAAATGTGCATGAGAAAGGACATTCCAAACTTTCCCGTCATATTTGACCGTGCAAAAAGCTGTCTTTCGCAATACCGCAACTTTATGTTAAAAACTTCAATTTTTACCGAACGAGGGCTTGACAATTTTCTTATGACGGGCAGAATAACCGAGATACCCGAAATTGCCTACAATCCTATTCCGCCCAAATATCGAATAAAAATCTTGAATGAACTTTGCAAATCCGCAATAAATTTAAAGCAAAGCAGTCTGCATCTTATTCGTGAAGACAAACTCCATTTACCGAAGAATCTTCGTTATTGCGGAACCGGTCAGATTAACGACTTTTTCCTTCTTCTGTCCGATGAAAAAAACAGCCACTCTGTTTTTAAACTTAATGAATGTGGATTTGCAAAACCCTTTTATGATTTTGCAACGAGCCTTGTTGATTCCGAAATTGTTTATTCAAACGAAGAAACAATAAAGATAATACAGAATAAGATTTCAGAATTTTCACAATCGCTTTAATCTGACAAATAAAAAAACCGTGTGTACTTTTTTGTACACACGGTTTTGTGTTATAGTCGGTATATTTACTTGAGCATTTTAAGGATTTCGTCCTTTTCACGATAGCCTACTGCCCTATTGACAAGCTGACCGTTTTTGAACACCATAAGAGTCGGGATACTCGACACATTATACTGCATTGTAAGGTCGGGTTCTTCGTCAACATTAACCTTGCCGACAAGAATTTTGCCGTCATATTCGTCAGCGATTTCTTTCACAATCGGGGCAATCATCTTGCACGGACCGCACCATGTTGCCCAAAAGTCTACAAGCACGGGGATATCCGACTGCAAAACCTCCTGCTCAAAAGTTTCTTTGTAAAGCTCTATTTCCATAACAATCCTCCTGTTCGGTTATTTTAATCTTTAGATTTGTAGTAAAGCATACAATGACAAAAGCCTTCAAAATCGGGATCGGCAATCTGCTCTTTGAATTCCTTGCACATACACTTGTATTCCTCTGTACGCTGAATTCTGCACGGGCAGTAACCGCCTGTCCTCTTCAAGCCCTCTTTAACTGTCTTTACTGTTTCTTTGTCGGGATTAAGTGTTATTTTCATCTGCTCACCCCACAATTTTTACGGTGTTTGCCGTTAATCTCTTCCCTTGACTATACTATATATCGCAACCTTAAAATTGTCAAGCATGCGAGTGCCTCACTCTCAATTCGTGTAGATAGTTTGAAACAGTCAATACTGCTACTCCCGAGATTTGCTTTGTGCTAATATTACCCTATGCATACGAGTGCCTCGCACCCTGTTCGTGTAGACAGTCTGATATAGTAAAAACTATAAGTCCCGAGATTTGCTTTGTGCTAATCGCTCTCTATTCGTGAAGATAGTTTCTGTAATGCAAAACATATTATGCCCGAGCGTAACATTGCCACCTTCTGCACCATTTGAATACAACATAAATTCTTTATA